>WNGA01019251.1_pt1 | contig 15709 bp, 16 predicted proteins | sample 5400061 | NCBI WGS metagenome assembly WNGA01 (sample SAMN13153366, study PRJNA577476) | soil metagenome | isolation source: 100 cm soil or saprolite under grassland replicate 2 | place: USA:California | collected 2016-06-15
AATCCAGCCGGATACGAGAAGCCGGCAGGGCTCAGGAAGGGATTCGTGTTGTCGACGCCGTCGTCCACGACCCCGATCTTGATCCCGTCGCCTCGCGCGCCCGTGTCCTGGAGCAGCTCGTCGGCGCCGATCACGGACGGGCTCGTGTCCGTGGCGAGGTGATAGCGAACGCTCGGATAGATCTTGCGGACGAAGCCAAGCTGCGCGAGTCGCCGGAGCTTCGTGGCCGGCAGCGTCACCGTGAGCCCGTCGAGCACGATCTGGAAGCGCCGTCCGATCCGCGCCTCGGGGATGGCTCGACGGAGGCGGGCTGCGGCGATGCGCTGCGCGGCGACGACGCGCGCCAGGTAGCGGCGCGAAGCGGCGGTCGCGACGTTCAGCTTCCGCGTGTGGCTCTGCGCGGCGAGGCGGGCCTGAGCGGCGGCAAGCGGCGCGAGCGGTAGGCCGATGATCACGCGGATGCGCCCGGCGGCCTGGTTGAGCGGGATCGTGAGTGTCCCGGCGCGCACGCGCGGGACGGTCAGATCACCGAAGGTGCGCCGGACCGGAAGGAGCGACGCGTCTGCTGGGACGGTTGACGCGAGCGCCGTCACAACCGCGAGAAGACCCACAGAACGGCGCAAGGCACCGCAATCTAGCGAAAGGGCTAAGGCGCCGGCTTGCGGCGCCGCATAGAGGCCGTGCGAGCTTCGCTCGCGCGGCCGTCCAACGCACTTTCTGGGATCCAGAACGAACCGCCGCCTCGATCGAAGTCGCCTTCTATGCTCGCGCAATGACCGGGACCTACGAGGGGAAGCGCGGTTTGGTTCTCGGCGTTGCGAATCGCCGGTCGATCGCATGGGCGATCGCGAAGCGCTTGGCAGACGCAGGAGCCGAGCTCGCCTTCACGTACCAGGGCGAGCGGATCGAGAAGGGCGTGCGCGAGCTGGCCGAGTCGGTCTCGAGCCCACTCGTAACGGAATGCGACGTGCGTTCGGACGAGGACGTCGCGCGCGTCTTCGGCGAGGTCGGCGAAGCGTTCGACGGAGGGCTCGACCTGCTCGTCCACTCGGTCGCCTACGCAGCCGCGGAGGATCTCGAGGCCCGCTTCACGGATACGCCGCGCGATCGCTTCTGGCTCGCGCTCGACGTAAGCGCGTACTCCCTCGTCGCGTGTGCACGCGCCGCGGAGCCGTTGATGGAGAGCCGCGGCGGCGGGGCGATTCTGACGATGACGTATCTCGGCGGCGTACGAGCCGTCCCGCACTACAACATCATGGGCGTCGCGAAGGCCGCTCTCGACGCTTCCGTTCGCTACCTCGCCTGGGAGCTCGGGCAGAAGAACATCCGCGTGAACGCGATCTCGGCCGGCCCGGTGCGGACGCTCGCCGCGCGCTCGATCGCCGGCTTTCCCACGATGGAGGCGATCGTCGAGGAGCGCTCGCCGCTGCACCGGCACATCGAGGCCGACGACGTCGGCGCTGCCGCCGCCTACCTCCTGTCGGACGACGCGCGCAACGTCACGGGGACGACCCTGTACGTCGACTCCGGGTACCACGCGATGGGGATGTGAAGGGGCCTTTGGCCCCCTCCACTGGTCCGCTGCGCGGACAGGAGCTGCGTCAGCCTACGGCTGACTTCGCTCCGGGGATGTAGAGATTCTTGCCAGCCTGAGGCCGACTTTTTTCTTCTGCCCCTTCACGTGCACGAGCCGCGGGACGTCGATCGTGACGAGATGCCAGCCCGGCTTTCCGAGTTCGAGCCCGCGCCGCCCGTCGACCATGACGCGGCGCGAGAGGGGAGACGGCGCCCACTCGAGCCGCAGCTTGCCGCTTCCGTAGATCCAGAACGGCGAGTGCGTCTCGCTCATGTACCGGCCCGAGCCGGTGTCGCCGTACCAGCCCTGGCAGAAGATGGGGCGCGCACGCGGCGGTTCGATCAGGGCGGGGAGGAGCCCGATCCGGCGGCGCTCGAAGAGCCAGACTGGACCGGCGGTCCTCTGCACCGTCCAGCCGTGCTCGAGCAGGCTGCGCCAGGCGAACCAGCTCACGTCCGTGACGGCTCGGCTGCCGTACAGACCGCGGTGCAGCGCGATCGCTCCGACGCCGAGACGGTCGAGTGCGCCCGTCATGCCCCCGCTCCAATCCCCGCAGTTGAGCCGATGAATGCGGTCAGTCGTCTCCTTGGCGGCGGTCGGCGCCGTGGTGGCGTACCCACCGGGGCGCTGGCGTTGGGCGGCTGTGTCGTACCAGAGGTAGACGCTGCCGTTAGCGACCGAGGGATCGAATACGGGCAGCTCGAGCAGTCGGCCCTCTACGGACGGGGCGGCCCGGGCGGGATCGCCCGGTGCGGACTTGCCGTAAATGCGCGCATGAAGATCGACGAGCAGGAGCGCGACGGCCAGCGCTGTCACAAGCGTCCGTCGAGTGCGCGCGATCGCGTACGCGACCAGCGCGGCGATGCACAGGCAGGCGATCGGCATCAGGCGTTCGGGCACCCGCGGGAAGCGAAACGGCGGCAGTGCGTGCCAGAGTCCCGAGTAGAGCGGCGTGCGCGTCCCGAGCGCGAGCACCATCGGCACGAGTGCGCCGATGCTGAACAGGGCCGCGAGCGCGTACCGGCGCGCGCGCACCAGTAGGACGAGTCCGGCCAGCGCGATGAGCGGCGTCGCCCAACCGAGGAAGACGAACTGCTCGCTCCGCGCGTGATCGACGTCACGCGAGACGAAGTCACCGACCCGCGCGGAGTACACCGCCACTTCGTCGAGTGACCGACCGCCCGACTGCGTCGATCCCTCGATCAGCGTCTGGCGCACGAGCACGCCGGCGCCGATCGCGGCACCGACTCCTGCGGCTGCGCCCAGCAGCAGATCGCGCTCGCGCGTCCGGCAGAGCGCATACGCCAGGAAGAAAGGGATCGCCCCGAGCGCGAGATGCACCTGGCCCGAGAGCGGCACGGAGGCGATCGCCGCAACCGAGAGCGCCAGCCACCAGCTGCTGCCGCGCCGGGCGCGCTCGAACGCCAAGAGGGCGAGCGGCAGGAGGATCGAGATCGGACCGAGGAGGTGCCCGACGCTCTGCTGCACGCGGTAGGGAGCGATCGCGAACGCAAGTCCGCCCGCGAGCGCCGGCCCGCGCGGCAGTCCCAGCTCACGTAGCCAGGCGCACGCTATGAGTCCGGCGAGACCGTAGAGCAGGATCTGGAACACGTTCCACCCGCCCACCAATCCGAAGGCGGCTCCCAGCGGCCAGAAGAGAAAGCCGAAGGGCCAGCCGGCGTAGTTCGGCTGCGGCTTCGCCTCCGGCTGGAAGGAGTATGGGTCGCGCCATGGCGTGCGGCCGTGCTCGAGCTGGTGGCCGACGAGCCAGTACTGGTAGACGGTCTTCAGGTGATCACCCGGCGAGGCCTCGCCGTGGGCGGGCGCACCGCCGGAGAGAAAGTGCGAGCGCGCGTGCAGGATCGCGGGCCACGTCGCGGCGGCGCCCGCGGCGAGGTAGAGCGTGGCTGCGAGGGCTACGAAGCCTGCGCGGCGCGAAGCAGCTCGTCGAAGTCCGGCAGCTCGGCCGTTTCGTAGCGCCATGCGCCGCGGACCGTACCGTCCGGGTCGACGAGGAAGGCCGACCTTTCGGGGACGTCCTCGTGGCCGCGGTACTCGCGACCGACACCGAACGCCCGCACAGCCTCGCCGTTCCAGTCGGAGAGCAGCGGGAAGTTCAGGTCGAGCACCTGCGACCAGGCGATGTGCGTCCACGCCGAATCGCGCGAGATCCCGAACGGCCGCACGCCGGCTTGTTGTAGTTCCGCGCTCCTGTCACGCAGGAGCTCCATCTCGTTCGTTCAGGTCGACGACCAGTCGAAGAGGTAGAAGAGGAAGAGCGCCCGCCCGTCCGCGAGGATCTCTTCGATCGTCCGCCGCTCGTGTGGTGCGGTCCAGACGGTCGCCGCAGGAACCTGTTCACCTGCCCCAAGCATCGGCGGCAGCCTACTTCGCGAGATCCGCCACAGCTGCCACCTCTGTTGCGTCCGCGATCTCGCTCACGACCTCGACGATGTCGCGGTTCGCGTTGAAGACGCGGAGCTGGCGGTCGGCCCCGTTGCCGGTTCGCAGGATCTCCTCGATCCCCTCGAGCTCCCGTTCAGAGCCGAGCTCGCGCGCGTGGGGCTCGATCTCCTTCAACGTCCTCCGAATCAGCTGCGCGACGGCGAGACGGTTGCGGCGTCCCGTCGCGAGGTCCATCAGCGGCGCCTCGAGTCCGTAGCGCCCGGCGAGCCACTTGTTCTCGGTCGTGAGGATCCGGTGGTACGAGGGGATCTCCTCGCCTCGTTCGAAGCGCTCCGCATGCAGCTTTACAAGCGCCTGGCAGTAAGCGACGAGGGCGACGACATCCTCCAGTCGCGTGATCGCGTCGCAGATCCGCACCTCGATTGTGCCCAGACGTGGGTGCAGCCGGATGTCCCACCAGATGTGTGTGTAATCCGCGATGCACCCCGTCTTCTCGAGCTGGCCGACGACCTCCGCGTAGTCCGAGTAGTTCGCGAAACGGGGCGGAGGCCCGGACCGCGGGAAGGCGGCGAAGATCATCTGGCGGCTCGAGCGCAGCCCGGTCGGCTCGCCACGCCAGAACGGTGAGCTGGCGGACAGCGCGAGTAGTGGTGCGAGCTGGGGGAGGAGTCCGTTGACGACGTGGATCGCCTTCTCGGCGTCGTCGACGGCGACGTGGATGTGCAGGCCGAAGATCAGCTCGCGCCGCGCGACGTATTGCATTTGATCGACGAGCGCGCGATAGCGGTCGCGTGCCGTGATTCGCTGGCGCTCGAAGAGGCTGAACGGGTGCGTACCCGCGGATCCGACCCGCATTCCCTGTCCGCGCGCGATCTCGCAGACGTATCCGCGGATCCGCCGCAGCTGGTCGGCGACCTCGGTCGGCGTGTGACAGACAGGCGTGGCGATCTCGAGCACCGACTGCATCAGCTCCGGGTTGATGCGAGCCTCGAGCTCGTGCCCCGCGACGGCGGCGAGCACGGTGTCGATGTGCTGCACGAGGTCGAACGTCTCGCCGTCGAGGAGCATGTACTCCTCCTCGACGCCGAGGGCGTACGGGTCGCTCTGGCCGAACGCGTGGTCGAGCACGCTTCCGCCCGGAGCGAACCGCGCGCCCTTCCCCGTGATCGACGGCGGATAGATCTGCCGTCCGTCTTCCATAGGGAAGTCTTACCACTGCGCGCGCACTCTCTCTGCGGCGCCGCCGAGTCGGCGCCTAAGACGGGAGCAGCGCGTCAGCCTCGATCTCGACGAGCCAGCGCCGATCGAGGAGGCCCGCCACCACGAGCATCGAGCTCGCCGGCCGCACTTTGCCGAAGACCTCGCCGTGCGCTCGCCCGACCTCTTCCCAGTCGCCGACATCGAGGAGGAACGTCCGCGTCCGCACGACGTGCTCGGCGCCGGCGCCAGCCTCCGCGAGCGCCTCGAGGATGATCTCGAGGCAGCGCCGCGCCTGGCCGTACGCGTCGGGCGGCGGGTCGGCGTCGTTGGGCATCACCGCACACGTCCCGGCGACGTAGACGTGACGGCCGTCCCGGACGGCGCGGGAGAAGCCGATGGTCGGCTCGTACGGCGAGCCGGAGGAGACGAGGCGACGCTCCAACGCGTGTATCGTGCCCGTTCCGGCGATAGTCAGGGCATTTCTGGTGGAGCAGGACGCCGCCATGCGACATCGTGCAGTCGCCAGAAACGCGAGACCATCACCAGAACGGGCACTAGTATCGCCGCGCGTGGAGGCGCTGCGGCAGATCGAAGACTGGCCGGCACCGACCGCGGCCGCCGGCGTCGTGCGCGCCGGCGAGGTGATCGCCGTCCATGGCCCGCACGACGTCGTGCTGCGGTGGGCGTCCGTGACGAAGCTCGTCACCGCGCTGGCCGCGCTGGTCGCGGCGGAGGAGGGCGTGGTCGACCTCGACGAGCCGGCGGGTCCCGAGGGCTCGACCGTGCGACATCTCCTCGCCCACGCCTCCGGGCTGCCGTTCGAGCCCGGCGGCCCGACCGGTCGTCCCGGCCAACGACGCGTGTACTCCAATGTCGGTTTCGAGGTGCTCGCGGAGCATGTGGCCGCGCGCGCGGAGATTCCGTTCGATGAGTACCTCGCGACTGGTGTGCTGCGTCCGCTCGGAATGCGAGCCGAGCTGCGCGGCTCGCCGGCTTCGGAGCTGCACGGCACGCTCGACGACCTGCTCCTGCTCGCACGCGAGCTTCAGCGACCGACGCTGCTCGACGCCGAGACGCTCGCGGAGGCGACGAGCGTGCAGTTCCCGGGGCTGGCCGGCGTGCTGCCGGACTTCGGGCGCCGGGATCCGAACGACTGGGGCCTGGGTTTCGAGCTCCGCGACGAGAAGTCTCCGCACTGGACCGGGTCGCGAAACTCGCCGCGCACGTTCGGCCATTTCGGCGGCAGCGGCACCTTCCTCTGGGTGGATCCCGACGCAGGCCTCGCACTCGGCTGCCTCACGGATCTCGAGTTCGGCGCCTGGGCGAAAGAAGCGTGGCCGCGGCTGTCAGACGCCGTCCTCGCGGAGCTCGCCTGAGTTACGCGAACGTTGTGCCTGGCACCGTGGTCTCGGCCGCAAACTGCAGCGTTCGTTAGCTCGGCAGGCCGGCCTTGTCGAGCGCCTTCTCGCGGTGCTCGTCGGCGTCACCGCGCTCGTCGAAGTGCTCGTCGAGGTATGCCAGGATCTTCTCCTCGCCGGCGATCACCTCGTCGTCGACGAGAAGGACGGGCGTCTCCTTCTCGTCCGTCCGGTCCTTCATCGCCTCGCGGTCGTCGGGCACGGCCTCCACCTGACGCGCGATGAAGTCCACGCCCAACTCCGACAGGCGCTGCCGGACCTTGCGGAAGTGCGGGCACCACTCCGCTTGATAGAGCTCGATCATGCTGGTCGGCTACCCGTCTCCGGAGCGGACAAACCGGAGAGGAATCCGAGGACGATACGGTCGAACTCTTCCGGGCGTTCGAGATTCGGGAGGTGCGCGGCGGCCGGAATCGTCGCACGCGTCGCTCCCGGTATCTCCTCGGCGAGCCGCTCGGCGATGTGCTTGATGTCCTCGACGTCTTCGTCGCCCATGACGACCAGCGTCGGTACTCGTATGTCTGCAAGGCGCTCGGAGGCGGGCGGGTCGAGACGATCCGCGCGGAGATCGTCGTGGCCCTGCTGCAGCCGGAAGGCCTGACGCTGCATCTCCGCGACGTCCTCTCGGAGGCCCGGATCGATCTCCTCCAGGCTGCGGTTCGGCCCGGCGAGCCAGGTGCGCAGGTTCGCCTCGATCGCGGCATCGAGATCACCGCGCTCGAGCGCCTCCTCTTGAAGAAGGACGTCACGGTCTCAGACCAGTCGTGGTCGGGCAGTCCCGCACCGACCAGCACGAGCGCCGAGACGCGCTCCGGCGATTCCAGCGCCAGCTCGAGCGCCGTGTTGCCTCCGAGCGAGACACCGACGACTGCCGCGCGATCGATGCCGGCCACGTCCAGCGCCTCGCGCACCGCGCCTCGATAGGAGACGAGCTTCGACTCGAACGGCGACCGGCCGAAGCCAGGAAGATCGACGCGCAAGACTGTGTGCGAGGACGTGAACGAGCGCAGCTGCGGCTCCCACATGCGCGAGTCGGCGACGCCTGCGTGCAGGAGGAGGACCGCCGGCCCCTCACCGTGAACGTCGTACCAGACGCTCACGCGTCGTCGTCGGCAAACAGTGGTCGCACGAACTCGTCGAAGCTCTTGCGGTCGCAGCTCGCGACCGTGGCGGGTGTGAGTGCGCGTACCGACGCGGTGCGCGGCATGTGCATCGCGAGTGCCACCTCGCCGAAGTAATCGCCCGGTCGCAGGACGCCCTGAGGACCGCGGCTCTGCTGGCTCACAGAGAGCATGCCGCTGAGGACGACGTAGAAGCGATCTCCTTCGTCGCCTTCGATGACGACGCTTCCGCCCGCGGGAATCTCCTCTCGCTTCATCCGCCGCGCCAGCCGAGCCAACGTCTCGCCGGGGAGCGTGGCGAGCAGCCCGATGCGTGAGAGCTCGTGCTGCGTCGCGCCGGCTGCGCGCGGGCTCATATGGTCCTCGCCGTGGGTGCTCTCGACGATTGGCGCTTCTGTCCCATCTGCGGCGAGGCTATCGAGAAGGTCGAGGACCGCGCCGAATGCCGCTCCCTCCACGAGGACGAGGATCCTGTCGACGCGCTGCGCCGCGAGATCCGTGAGGAGACGGCGCTCGAGCTCGAGCCGCCCGACTTCCTCGGCTTCTGGCTCGAGCCCTACGACAGTCGCATCGTCCTCTGCCTGGCATGGACGGCTCGCGTGACCGGCGAACCGCGTGCCGGAGACGATCTCGTCGAGCTCCGCTGGTTCGAGCCCGACGAGCTTCCCGCCGCTTCCGACCTAGCGTTCCTGCACTACCCGGCCGTGCTGTCAGCCGCCCTGGGCCGGCGGGACAAGCACGCGTAGCGCGCGAGGCTCGATCCGGAACTCGATCGGGGTCGCGAGCACGTCGGGTTCGCCGTCGACCGCCGCCTGGAGGCGTCCGGCCGCGGCGTCGACGACGAAGCCTGGACCGACATGCTCGGGCGGATCGGCGTCCGGAACGTAGAGGTGCAGCTTTCCCTCGTCCAGCCGCTCGCGTTCGCCGATCGACGGCAGCTCGAGCACGTAGGCGTTGTTCGCGACGAGGACGAGCCGGCTCTGGACCGGCCGGCCGTCGATCGTGATGCCGAGAGGATCGCGGTGCGCGAGGACGATCGCCCACGCGCGCAGTCGCGCAAACGCCTCGCGTCGGCGCCGGTGGCCCTCGCGTCGGTGCACGAGCCGTGCGTAGAGGCCCAGCGACACGTTGTTGAGGAAGACCCGCTCGCCGGCCCGCCCGACGTCGATCCGGCGCTCGGTGCCGCCGAAGGCGCGCAGGGCTCCGGCTGCGTCATCGCGATCGAGGCCGAGATCGCGCGCGAAGTGGTTGCGCGTCCCAAACGGGATGCAGACGAACGCCACATCCCGTTCGAGCGCAACCTCGGCGACCGGCGCAAGGGAACCGTCTCCTCCTGCCATCCCGAGGACGTCCGCCGACGACCTGCGCGCGACCGCAGTTGGATCTTCGCCGGGCCCCAACAGGTGGGCCTCCACCCCGAGAGTGCGCGCCTCGGCGGCCAGCTCCTCCGCGGTCGGAGAGCCCCTGCCAGAACGCGGGTTGACAAGGAGAAAGCCGGCCAAGTAAGCGCGAGCCTACGGCGCGGACTGGGCGGCCGTCTTGATCCCCTTCTGGGGCACGTTCACGATCGACGAGACATCGCCATCACGTCTCATGGGACCTGGCGCCCTTCGAATGAGCCATTCGGCCCATGGCGCCGTCCGGCTCGCATGCCGATATTTAGGGGCATGAGCGACCGCGGCCTGCACAGGATCGAGGACGACCTCAGCGATACCTGGCTCGAGGACTGGGCCGGAGCAGGGGTCGCCGAGATCGAGGCATTGCTCGCGAAGCATGCAGCGTTCCTGAGCTTCCTCGAGTCGCAGGAGTCCTAAGCGCAGAGGGCGCGGGGATCGCTTAGATTCCCGCCGACATGAAGCTCAGCTACCTGTGGCACGGGCTTCCGGGTCACCCGCTCCATCCGCCGCTAACCGACGCGACGATCGGTACGTACACCTTCGCGACGGTCGCCGCTCTCGCAGAGGTGCTCGGCATCACTGAGAACTCCGGCGCGTACGGCTGGTGGATCGCGTTGATCCTCGGCCTGATCCTCACCGTGCCGACGGCGCTTACCGGTCTCGCAGACTGGCTCACGATCACCTGGCGAAGCGAGCTCTGGTGGACGGCCACCTATCACCTCCTTTCGATGGTGACGGCGACTGTCTTCTTCGGCCTCGCCGCGATCTTCGGGCATGCGGCGTACTCCCATGGCGACGTCAGCAGCGGCTCGTTCGTCCTGACGCTGATCGGGTTCGGCTTCCTGATGCTCGGGGGCTGGCTCGGTGGGACGGTCGTGTTCGTGCACGGCATGCGCGTGCTGAATCTCGTGCAGGAGCCGACGGAGCGGGCCGTCGCGCCCGTGCCTCACCCCGAAAAGGAAATGGCCGAGGGCGGTTAGCCCTCGGCGCTGACCAAGCCCAGAGCTCTCTCGAGCGCCGGCTTCGGCTGGGCGCCGATCGCCGCTGCCGCCGGCTCCCCCCTCTTGAACAGGATCATGGTGGGGATCGACTGGACGCCGAAGCGTATGGCGAGCCCCTGCTCCTCGTCGATGTTCACCTTGACGAGCTTGAGCTCTCCGGCCCGCTCGTCGACGATGCGCTCGAGGATCGGCGAAACGGCGTGGCAAGGGCCACACCACTCCGCCCAGAAGTCGACCAGCACGGGTGTCTCGCTCTGGAGCACCTCCTGCTCGAAGCTCTGTTCCGTTACTGCGGTTGCCATCGACTCCTTTCTAACGAGTTCGTCGGTCGTACCCACCCGTAAACGCTCCGAATCGCCGGGATAGTCCCGGCGGCGAAGCCGCCTGTCCGCGAAGCGGATCAATGGAACGGGTCGGGGGGAACCGGGAGGTTCCCCAAGCGACCCTAAGATTGCGTCATGTTCGAGCCGCTTCCTCAGTATCCCGATCACGTTGCGCTCGAGGAGGAGATCCTCGCCTGGTGGGACGCCGAAGGCGTCTTCGACCGTCTGCGCGAGCGCAACCGCGGCGGCCCCAGGTTCAGCTTCATGGACGGGCCGATCACCGCCAACAACCCGATGGCGGCGCACCACTGCTGGGGCCGAACGCTCAAGGACGTCTTCCAGCGGTACAAGGCGCTGCGCGGCTTCGACCAGCGGTACCAGAACGGGTTCGACTGCCAGGGCCTCTGGGTCGAGGTCGGCGTCGAGCGCGACCTCGGCCTGAACTCCAAGCGGGAGATCGAGGAGTACGGCCTGGCCGAGTTCGCCGAGCGCTGCAAGCAACGGGTTGCCGAGTACGCCGAGGTCATCACGCAGCAGTCGCGGCGGCTCGGGATGTGGATGGACTGGGACAACGACTACTACACCCACTCGGATACGAACATCGAATACATCTGGCGCTTCCTGAAGGAGTGCCACGAACGCGGCTGGCTGTACAAGGGCCACCGTTCGGTGGAGTGGTGTCCGCGCTGCGGGACGTCCCTCTCGCAGCACGAGCTGATCAACTCGTATGCGGAGCTCACGCATCCGTCGCTCTACGTGCGCTTTCCCCTCAAAGGTCGCAAGGGGGAGTCGCTCGTCGTGTGGACGACGACGCCCTGGACGCTGCCCGCCAACGTCGCAGCCGCGGTGAAGCCGGACGCCGAGTACGGGGTGACGGAGGGCGGCGACTGGTGGGCCGTCGAGCGCAGGCCCGATGCGACGTTCGTGCGCCGCGTGCGCGGCGACGAGCTCGTCGGGCTGGAGTACGAAGGCCCGTTCGACTCGCTTCCGGCGCAGCAGGGCGTCGTCCACCCAGTCATTCCGTGGGACGACGTCGCATTGACGGAAGGGACCGGGATCGTTCACATCGCGCCCGGGTGCGGCGCCGAAGACTTCGAGCTCTCGCGTGTCCACGACTTACCCGTGCTGATGCCGATCAACGAAGCAGGGCGCTTCTACGAGCCGTACGGTGAGTTCGAAGGGCGCTCGACGGAGGACGTCGAGGGTCCGATCGTCGTCGAGCTCGAGCGCCGGAACTTGCTCTTCGAGGCCGGTTCGATCATCCACCGCTATCCGATCTGCTGGCGCTGCGCGACGCCGCTCGTCTTTCGCATCGCCGACGACTGGATGATTCGCGCGGACGAGATCCGTCAGCCGATGCTCGACGCGAACGCGACCGTGGAGTGGACACCCGACTTCTACTCGAAGCGGATGGACGACTGGCTCCGCAACATGGGCGACTGGAACATCTCGCGGCGCCGGTACTTCGGGCTGCCGCTGCCGTTCTATCCCTGCGCCTCGTGCGGTCAGCTCACGGTCGTCGGCTCGCTCGAGGAGCTACGCGAGCGTGCGACGGGCGGCCTGGAACAACTGAAAGAGCTGCACCGCCCGTGGATCGACGAGGTGCCGATCAGATGCGACTGCGGCGCGGAGCTGCGGCGTGTGCCTGAGGTCGGCGACGCCTGGCTCGACGCCGGCATCGTTCCCTTTTCGACGCTCGGCTGGCAGAACCCGGAATGGAAGCCGCGCGGATATGCGACCGGCGCGGCGGCGGGCGTCACCAACGCCGACCTGCCGGATCACGGCTACTGGGAGAAGTGGTACCCGGCGGATTGGGTGTCCGAGATGCGCGAGCAGATCAGGCTTTGGTTCTACTCGCAGTCCTTCATGTCCGTGACGCTGACAGGCCGGTCTCCCTACCGGTCCGTGCTGACGTACGAGAAGCTGCTCGACGAGCACGGCCGGGAGATGCATCGGTCGTGGGGCAATGCAATCGACGCGGCGGAGGCGCTGCAGAACATCGGTGCGGACGTGATCCGCTTCATGTTCTGTGAACACGTCCCGAGCCAGAACCTGAAGTTCGGCTACGGGCCGGCCGAGGAGATCAAGCGCCGGCTGCTCACGTTCTGGAACTCCGTCAAGTTCTTCGTCGACTACGCGAACGTAGCCGGCTTCCGTCCGGGGCCCGAGGCGCCCGGCGAGCTGCAGCCTCTCGATGTCTGGCTGCTGGAGCGCACCGAACAGCTCGTCGCCGAGCTGACCGAGGCGTACGAGCGCTACTGGACGCCGGCCGTGATGCGTTCGTTCGACGTCTTCGTCGACGATCTTTCGAACTGGTACATCCGCCGCTCGCGCCGCCGCTTCTGGAACGGCGACGAAGTCGCGCTGTGGACGCTCTGGCATGCGCTCGTGCGCTCGTTCCAGACGGTGTCGCCGGTGATGCCGTTCCTCGCCGAGTTCCTCTGGCGCCGGCTGCGCGCGGAGGATGCCCCGGAGTCCGTGTTCCTTGCGCCTTGGCCCGAGACGCGCGACCGCGACGAATCGCTGCTCGAGGAGGTCGCGGAAGTCCGGCGCGTGGTCGAGCTCGGCCGGCAGGCTCGTGGCGACGCGGGCATCAAACTACGCCAGCCTCTACGTAGGCTGTTCGTCTACGGCGCGGTCCATGTCCCGCGCCACGTCGAAGAGCTCAAGGACGAGTTGCGTGTCAAGGACGTTGAGTTCCACGAGCGCCCTCGCGTCCGTTTCAACTACAAGCCGAACCTTCCGGTGCTCGGGCCACGACTCGGGAGCGCGCTCAGAGAAGTGCAGCGGGCTCTAGCCGAACGCAATTTCGAATCCCTTCCCGACGGGCGCCTCAGAGCTGCTGGTCATGATCTCGACCCGGTCGACGATCTCATCATCGAGCGTGCCGATGAGCCCGGGTGGGTGCATGACGGAACTCTCTCGGTCGGGATCGATTCCGAGCTCGACGACGAGCTGCGCCTCGAGGGACGCGTTCTCGACCTCATCCATCAGCTGAACACGATGCGAAAGGACGCGGGGCTGGCGCTGACCGATCGCATCCGCGTCACGCTCCCGCAGTCGTATGCGGACCTGCTGCGGCACGTGGACTGGATCAAGGAAGAGGTGCTAGCAATCGAGGTCGCGACCGACAGCGTCGCCGAGCCGGAGATCGCGAAGGTCGAATAAGCGTCGCTGATAGGTCAGCACGTGGTTGAATAAGCGACCGATGAGTCGGGAGACGAGGCTCGGAATCGCTCTCGCAGGCTCGGCGCTTGCACTCGGCGCTCTGGGTGACGCCCTCTTCCAGGGCCAGGGGCTGGGGCTGAACATGCCGCTCTGGCTGGTCGCGTTCGTCGTCGCCCTCACCGTTCTGCTGCGACTGGAGCGCGCGCCGCTCCATCAGGGACGACGTTTCATGGTCGCGCCGCTCCTGCTCTTCGCGGCCTTGTTCGTCTGGCACGACTCGCCGCTGCTCGTCGCCGCGAACCTCCTTGCACTCGCGGCCGCCGTCAGCACGGGGGCGCTCAGACGCTCGCGCCCGCGGCTGCGCACGGCGACGCTGAGCGATTTCGGCGGCGGCTTCGTCGGCGCGTGCTTCGCGACGGTGTTCGGCGCACTGCCGCTGTTGATGAGCGACATTCGCTGGGAGGAGGTCGTCGGACGCGCGCGTTCGGAAAAGGTCACGGCGGTAGCCCGCGGACTCGCGCTCGGCCTGCCGTTACTGCTCGTGTTCGGCGCACTCTTCGTTGCAGCGGACGCCGTCTTCAAGCAGTTGGTGTCGTCCGCGGTGCCGTCGCTGGACGCGGCAGTCGTCGAGCGCATCCTCCTCATCGCCGCCTGGGCCTGGCTGGCCGGCGGGCTCCTGCGCGACTTGCTGACGTCGCGGGAAGAGGTTTCTGTCGTCGCAGAGCGCCGCCGCCTCGGCGCGCTGGAGATCGGCGTCGCACTCGCCTTCCTGGACCTGCTCTTTCTGGCGTTCGTGGTCGTGCAGTTCCGTTACCTCTTCGGCGGCCGCGGCCTGGTCGAGAGCGAGACGCACCTGACCTATGCCGAATACGCACGGCATGGCTTCTTCGAACTCGCTGCCGTGGCGGCGCTGACGCTTCCGCTTCTCCTCGTCGGAGCTGGGCTCTCCGGGACGGGACTCGGGGACGCCGCGCATTCCGCTGGCTGGCGGCCGTGCTGCTCGTGCTCCTCGGCGTGGTCATCGCCTCGGCGCTGCAGCGCATGCGGCTCTACATGGACGAGTACGGACTCACGGAGCTTCGCCTCTACGCGACTGGCGTCATCCTTTGGCTCGCCGTCGTCTGCGCGTGGTTCGCAGTGACGGTCCTGCGAGGCAAGCGGCACGCGTTCGCCGTCGGCGCGCTGGTGACGGGCTTTGCGGCGACGCTTGCGCTCAACGTTCTCAATCCGGACGCGTTGATTGCCCGCACGAACGTGACTCGTCCGGCCGTCGACGTGTCGTACCTCACCTCGCTCAGCGACGACGCAGTGCCGACGCTCATCGCTCGGATCTCGAGCCTCCCGCCGAAACAGCAGGCGGTCCTCGCCGGCGCGCTGATCGAGCGGCAGACGGCGTCAGGTGACTGGCGGTCGTGGAATCTCTCGCGTACTCGTGCCGCTGATGCCCTCAGCCGGCATCGGTCCGAGCTGCAGGCGCTAGCCGAGCGCGTGCCGTAAGCGCTCGAGGCCGAGCTCGAGCGTCTCGTCCGTCACGGCCAGTGACAGTCGCGCCCAGCCCTGTCCGCGGGCCCCGAAGCCTTCACCCGGCGCCAGCGCGATGCGGTGCTCGACGAGGAGCTGCTCGACCGTGAGGCCGCCCGGTAGGCGGAACCAAACGAAGAACGCGCCCTCCGACTCCGCGTCGATCCCTTCGAGTGTGGCGAGCGCGCGGTCGCGGCGGCGTTCGTAGGCGGCGCGCCGCTCCTCCACCGAGTCCTGCGGACCGGCCAGAGCGGCGATTGCGGCCTCCTGGATCGGGCGGAAGATGCCGGCGAACGCGTGATCCTGCAGGACTTCGATGCGGCGCACGAGCTCCGCGCTCCCCAGCGCAAACCCGAGCCGCCAGCCCGCCATGCCGTAGCTCTTCGACATGCTGAACAGCTCGATTGCGACCTTGCGGGCGCCGTCGGCGGCGAGAAAGCTCTCGGGACGCCGGCCGTCGAAGACGAGGTCGCCATACGCGAAGTCGTGCAGGACCCACGCGCCGTTTTGCTCGGCCCAGCGTACGGCGTCGTCGAACAACCCGGCCGGCGCAGTCGCTGCGGTAGGGTTCGACGGGT
>WNGA01022334.1_pt1 | contig 15709 bp, 21 predicted proteins | sample 5400061 | NCBI WGS metagenome assembly WNGA01 (sample SAMN13153366, study PRJNA577476) | soil metagenome | isolation source: 100 cm soil or saprolite under grassland replicate 2 | place: USA:California | collected 2016-06-15
CGGCTAGCAGAGCGTACTGTGCCACCAGCCGTTGGATGCTGCGCGCAGTCAAGCGGTGATAATTACCGCTCAGGTCCACGCCTTTGCGACCGCTATATCGTAGAAACAACGGGCGGGTGTTGTCTTCGCGCTGGTCAAGATATTCCTGTATCCATGCAGCAGCATTAGGGCTGATAAAAATAGGTCGATCCTTTTGTCCCTTACCGCGCACCATGAACTCTCGGCGCTTCAGGTTGATGTGGCCCCGGTCCAGACCGACAAGTTCCGAAACGCGCAGCCCGCTGGAAAACAGCAACTCCAAAATGGCCCGATCACGCAGCCCAGTAAGCTTTTCGACGTTTGGCTGGCTGAATAGCCTCCCCAACTCATCTTCACTCAAGAAAGTAACTTGTTTGCGCTGGGTGCGTGCCAACTCGATCTTGTCGGCAGTTAGGGCAGGGATGTCCCGCTTGGCACAGAACTTCAGAAAGCTACGCAGCGCAATAAGGTGGTAGTTAAGCGTGGCTTTACCCAACTCATCAGAGGTATTAGTTCCCAGCCGGTTCAGCCATAGCCGCCATCTACGAATAAGCTCCGGAGTAATGCCGTTTATTTGGATATCATCTCCGGCAAAATCAAGCAGCCGTGTGAGGTAGTGGTCGTAGTTGCGGATAGTTTTTTGTGACCGGTTTTGCTCGATTTCCAGGTATTCCAGAAAATCAGTTTTGGCTTTTCGAAATAGCATGGTCTTATTGTACTCTCAAACGTAAGCGGTATACAGCCGGGAGCGTTTTGGCCCCTATAATACATCTGTTACAATATGGTTTGAAGCAAACGTTAAACGAGGACTTTTATGCAAAGAACGCTTATTATTTTTAAACCAGACGCCATTATGCGTGGCATCGTCGGTGAAATCCTGAGCCGTTTTGAAAAGGTAGGCCTCAAGATCGTGGGTGCTAAAATGCTCCAGCCAGACTATGAGCATTTCTTTGGCCACTATCAGGGTATCGGTACGCTCAAAACACGTAAAGGTGAAGAGATTTTCGAGACCCAAATGAAAGAAATGCAGCGCGGTCCGGTAATCGCCATAGTTCTTGAGGGCGTTGAAGCTGTCGAACAGGTGCGCAAAATGGTTGGCTCGACCGAACCCAAGAGTGCAGCGCCGGGGACCATCCGCGGCGACTACGCTCACATGACCTACGGGCAGGCTTCTACCGCCCAGCGCGGTGTGCCGAATGTTCTGCACGCTTCTGCGGACGCCGATGAAGCTGCCAAAGAAGTTGCTCACTGGTTCAGCGCTAGCGAACTGGTTGAATACGACGTTCTGCATAGCGAGTATACGCAATTTAACAAGTAGTTCTTTGGCCATCTTCTGCGTACAAGCGGAGGTGAACTCATTTGCCCCCATCTCCCGCTGCGCGGTAGAGCGGGGCGCGCTCAGAGGGTATATTTATGTAAACACAAATATACCCTCCTCACTTGCCCCCATAGTTCAATGGATAAAACAACTCCGTCCTAAGGAGAAGCTCTACGTTCGAATCGTGGTGGGGGCACCACTGTTTTTGCTCCTGTTTTGTGACCATACCTGATACAATAAACGTAACTATGGCGCAAAAAGATTTTGCCGATCAATTTGACGATGAAGAGGTCCTATTCGTCTTTCGCAAGCACCCGATTGTGATGCGCAAAGGCCTTATTATTGGTTTACTGTGCGTTCTAGCGGGCTCGCTGATTGTTTTCAAGAAGCCTACCTATGGTGCGTTCCTGATGGGCGTAGCCGGTGGCGCCGTGATTGGAGCACTGATTATGATGCCCTCCTGGATCACCTGGTATTTCAGCGTATTTATCGTTACCGACAAGCGCTTGATCCAAGTTACCCAAAAAGGATTTTTCCATAAGAGCGTTATCGACATGGGGCTTAACCAAATCCAGATGGTAAACTATCAGGTAGCCGGTATGCAGGAGACTATGCTGGGATTTGGTACAATTATGATGCAGACGTTCGTAGGAGACTTGGTTATCCATGAGATCTCGCATCCGGCAAAGATACAAAAGAAATTGCTAGAGATTTTACGAGAGCAGGGTGTGTCGGCAAATGCCAGCCCGTATGCTGAACCAAAAGAATTAGAGCTGGAAGAAGAATATGAAGAATAAAGTAAAGCACTTACTGAAGAAGCGGCCCCTGCGCAAAAAGAAAGGTGTCATTGAAACCACCCAAGAGGTGATTCAAGGTATCCCGCGGATTACCAACGAAACAGTTGCCGAACACCGCGAAGAAGTGCTTTCTAGTGCTCGTAAGTATATCTACCCCTTGCAGCACTCTGCCCACCGCGTGGTGATCATCTCCATTAGCCTGCTGGTCGTCGTTGTGGTGGCTTTTGCCAGCTACTGTTTGCTGGCGTTATACAAATTCCACTCTTCCTCGACATTTATTTATCGCATTACACAGGTTATTCCGTTCCCGATTGCTAAAGCCGGCTCCCGGTACGTTGCCTACGAAAACTATCTTTTCGAACTGCGTCACTATACGCATTACTACCAGACACAACAGCGGGTAGACTTTAGCAGCCAATCCGGCAAGCAGCAGTTGGCCGAATTCCGCAAACGAGCCATGTCCCAGGTAGTCGACTACGCTTACATCAAAGAGCTGGCCGACAAAAACCGCATTTCGGTTTCCGACGCCGAGCTCAACGACGCTATCCGCCTGGTGCGCAACCAGAACCGCCTTGGCAGTAACGACCAGGTTTTTGAGGACGTTCTCAAAGAGTTCTGGGGCTGGTCAGTCGGCGACTTCAAACGCGAGCTGCGCCAGCAAATGCTGGCCCAAAAAGTTGTCTCCACTCTGGATACCGCCACGCACAATCGCGCCGACCAAGCCTACAAGCGCCTGCAGGCTGGGGAAGACTTCGCCGCCGTCGCCAAGCAAACCTCCGACGACCTGGCCAGCCGTGATAACGGCGGCAGCTACGGATTTACCATCAGCCAATCCGACCGCAACCTCTCTCCGCAGGTGATAGATACGATCTTCAAGCTCAACATTAACGAAATATCCAAGGTTATCAACACCGGCTCCAGCCTGGAAATCATCAAGCTGACCCAGAAGGATGGTACCAAAGTGCAAGCCGCCCACATTGCCTTCGCCTTCAAACCCGCCGATACCTACGTAAAACCCCTCAAAGACAAAGAAAAACCACACCTGTTCATTACGCCATAATCGCCGCGGCTAAGGATTGCATTTTTCTAAAAACCTTGGTATCATTACCTCTGTTCTATCGCGTAACAAACAGACATTTGCTACAATAGATACAATAATCTTGGGCTCGTAGTGAAGTGGTTTATCACGCCTCCCTGTCACGGAGGAGATCGCCGGTTCAAATCCGGTCGGGCCCGCCACATTGCTTATGTTTAAATCACCTCCATCGTTGAGGTGATTTTTGTTATGATATGAGAATGAAGTTGCAAGTTGGCGTAAAGGTACTCATAGAAATAGTGGCGGACTGTACTTAATGGTTCAACGTAGCGAACCATTGCCTGATGGAACAGGTATAAAATGGGATATTCCCGGTGGCCGTATTGAGTCTAACGAGCGACTCAAGGAATCGTTAGCTAGAGAAGTAAAGGAAGAAATTGGTATCGAACTGAACCGTGATGTTAAGCTTATTGAAGCGCAAGATATAATTCTGTCCGATCTCGATCTTCATGTTGTGCGGCTAACGCACAGTACTAATTTAGAAGAGAATATCGTGCTGGGCACAGAACATCAAAGCTTTAAATGGGCTACTCTGCGAGAAGCGCTGGACTTGAACGTTGATCCTTATCTTCGCAAAGTTCTGGAAGCTTTGCATAATAGTTCCATACCTCCAAAGTAACGGTCCACCAAGCATTGACTAAATACTACTTTATGGTAGTATTTTTTTATGACAGAAAAAACAAACACCCAACATTCACAAGACCCTAGCCAAATTGTCGGCAACATTGCCGGATTCCGCGACGTGGACCTACACAGTTCCGAAGTAGTAGAAGCCTTAAAAGAACGCGGTGGGCTCTTTCGCCGGAAAATCGAACCCGTCAAAGGTGTCCGCGATCCACGGGCTGCAGAAAAAGTAGATACCGTCGTAACGGTATTGTTGAGTCAAGCCAGGTTGCAGAACCAGGTAAACACAAGATTATTACAGGCTCTCGGGGTGAAGAGTTTGTATTCACTAACGCAAAATATGACAGTATGTACACGGTGGACGAAGATGGCTCCGTTACTCCCCGTGAAAGACGCGTTTTAGCAATGCAAAACCCTTATGGTACTCCAGTTCGTATTGAAGCTCCGTGGAGTACTCCTGAAAATCCTCAGACTCAAGACGGTACGCCGGAAGCCATGCTTACTTTCGGTCTCGATGACGCAGGCGAGCTTACTGATGACCGGTATATCATCGGCGATAGAGAAATGCTTCTTGCTAACTACGAGCCAGTTCAACTCACTCCACCCGCAGAACAGCAGTAGAGCCTAGTTTAGACGCTAAAATAGTATCTTATTGAAAGTTAAAACAAATGTTAGAACAAAAGCCAGTAGAAGCTATCAACCCCGCACAAGCTGAAATTCAAACCCCTCCTAGTGACATAGCCGCAGGAATAGGCAGTATGGCTACCGCAGAAGCTACGTTACCGCCGGCTCCCGAGCTTGAACAATTACGCAGAGGCCTTCGAGGGAGGGATGAGGCAGTGAAGTTCATTGGCAACACGGAGACTATGCAGAAGGCCACCACACTCACGATGAATTACTTGATAGTGTATTTTCCAACTTTTCTGGTGAAGCATTCGGAGATGAACACTGGCAAAAAGTCAGTGGAGGATGGGGTACCCCAGAAGTTACTACTGAATACGGAAAACTACGAGAAGAGCATCCGGAGTTTGTGGCGCTTAGCCTTGACCCTGGTTTTATGACCCATTTGCCTGCATTTATGGACATGCTGGACAAGGGAGAAATCACTGCTACTGATCTTGTAGGTGCTCGTGCCCAGCTTAAAGAAAAGTTGGGAGATAAGACTGTGTGGCGCGGCATGACTCTTACCGACCAAGAGCTAGTAATTGTGCAAGAGCAAGGCATATTGTCGTCCTTAAGTAGAGCCACTGCAGAGTCCGAACATCCGGTCGAGCAATTTGAAGCCACTGCGCTCTCGGCGCTTCCTAGTGAAGCCCTAGAGAAGCACTTCCATAACGAACACGGGCAAACACCCTTTATGTCGATAAGCGAGAATAAAGATATTGCAATCGCAGTTGGCAGGCAATACGGCAGCAGAGAAGAAGGTAAGAAACTTTATCTATTCCAACTTAAAGTTTCGGCCATTGATGTTATCTCGTACACAGAACATGCCTTGAAAATGCCGTACATGTTACGAACCTTAACAGAGCGAAATCCAAATGCTGGCGTGAAGGTCTCGATTGACGGGGCAGAACCTACCCATACTAAGTGGACCGAAGGAGCCGAGCACTATACCTACTGGAAGATCGACCCCCAGGACATCGTAGAAATTACGCAGCCTAAGGTTACTGAAAGTACTTGGAACGGGCAGACAACTAGAACGCCCGCTTAATCAGGTTTACCTAAGGCGAAATAGTTCCAGACCTGTTCCGATAAGGTCCGCCATACAAAATGCCTCAGCAACGCTGGGGCTTTTTGTATGGACGAGTTTCAACTCGTGACTGGAACCGGCGAATAGTGAGTGTTAGAGAACGGGCTGGTTCGTGGAGCGAGGACGCGCGCTGGAGTTTACTCCGAGCACGCCGTAACGGAAAAGGCGAAGCCCGCTATTCCGGTCGGGCCCGCCAAACTGATGCTAAATCCTAACAGATTTTTGCTACAATACAATCATGAATTGCCCAATCTGCAAGAAACCAATGAAAAAGATTGCCTGGCGTGTCACTAATAACGGGCAACAGGGAAAAGACCTCAAGGAATATGATAAGACGACCTATCAATGTGTTGCCGATGACGCGTGGGTAGAAACCGAACTGCCCACCGCGAAGTAGTTTCCAGGCTTTGGCTCACTATTCCAGCCCCTCCTACCTGGACAAAATGACATTTCTGTCGTATACTTCCACCTTATGACTAGTTACGATACCTCTCCCACACCCCGTCCATATACAATTTTTGGCCTACTGCCAAAAAGTAATGCTCTATATTTGAACGAGCAGCGATTACGCGAGGTAGTGTCGAATATCTGCGGGCAAGGTCTTACCCGAGACCAGCTTTCCGATATTGCCAGTCGCCGGCTCACGGCAGGAAATCCCATGCTTTCCCACCTTGTTGGCAATGCCGGCGATACCGTAGTGGAGAGCGGCGGAGATGCCCGCTCATTCAATCGCGGCGCGGTCCTTGGACTCCATCTAATCGATGAGGCTTCGGAAGGCGGCTTCCCGGAAATGGGTGTTGGCAGCATCCGACTCGCCGCACAGTACAGAACCCAGCGTTTAGCCCTGGAGAACGTCAGGACTGCGGCCGACGATTTACTTGCAACCCAGGACCTGCTGAGCGGCGCCTTCGACGAAGCACTTGCGGGTATGCCAACCGGAACCGAGCGTGATATGGCTCGGTTTGGCGCTGGTATCACCACACTCGGTGCTCTGGCCTCGATGCACTTTGGGGGTACCGGGGTAGAGCAAACGAGGATATAATCGGCAACAACATACTTCACCCAACCAACTCCCCTAGCGGGAGCGTTTAGCTCGTGGCTTTGGGCCTGATTTGGCCATAAGAGCCATTGCCTGCTCGAAAGAGATAGGGAGCTTCATTACCTTGTCGTACTTGGATTGCTTCTTAGCTGTTGCTTTCGCCATATTATCCTCATTCTACCGCTTTTTACTGTTATGCACTACTTTTGAGTGCAGGGCCGCATCTGGTACTACGAGCTTAGCACTGATTGTAAGACATCACTAGGCTTACTTGTCAATCAGCTTATGTCTATCTGTTGACAAGAGATATAAAGCTCGGCTATAATTATCTGTACAAGAGAGTTTGCGGGTGGCCTACCCCAGCACTCACCTCATCGTACTTTTTAGAGGGTACCCGAGAGCGCAGTGGTTAGTAGGTCAATCACGACCGCTCTCTCGGGTATTTTTTAATTTTTGGCGATAGTGGTGCAACGGTAGCACGTCTGATTTGTACCCAGAAGGAGTGAGTTCGATTCTCATCTATCGCCCCAGTACAGGGGCAAGTTAAAATAGGCGCAAAAAGCGCCTATTTTTCTATACTCAACAATTACAAAAAAGCCTCCATGCAAACATGAAGACCTTTTTGTTGTACCCAGAAGGTTTTGAACATTTTCTGTTCCTGCCTCCGCCGTTAGACGGCTTAGGCTTATTGACATTATAGCGGGCAGTAACGAGTTGCACAAGCTTATTGTCAATGACGAAAATCCTGCCGGCAGACTCCGCCGGCAGGATAATTACTACAAACTCACCTTCACCCCACCGCTAAACGAACTGTCATGCAGCACGGCTGTAACCGGCGTAACGCCAGCTGGTACGTCAAAGATAACGTCACCGGTAACAGTATTGCCGGGGTTAATCTGGTCGTACCAGGTGCTACCACCAGTAGGTGCAGCGTAAATGGTCGCAGTGCTGGCGTAGGAGTATTCTTTGCCGCTGGCGTCTACTAGCTTCTGGTTGTCGGCAAACAGGCTCTGAGCCTTGTCGCCAATGTTCTTAATGGTCATATTAACGCGGCAGAACTGGCCTTGGGCTTTGGCCTGGGCGTACTCGCTGGTACCAACGGTAGTTTCGCCACACTTGTTGCTGGTAATAACAAACTCAAACTGGCCATCACGGACAGGCTCGCCAATCTTAGCTGTTGTCGCTTTGCTGGCAGCTGCTTTAGTCCCGTTGCTGGTATTCTCTGGCTTCTTAGTGCTTCCGCCGCCAGCGACACTGACAATGACTATGAGCACAATAAAGGCTGCTATCCCGGTTAATACTTTGTGACGGGCGAACCAGTTACGGTTGGTTTTATCTGACATTATGGGTGTTCTCCTTTACCCTTAGTTGTTATGCCGGGTACGGGAGCCACAAATAAAAAAGGCACCCGTACTACTCGATAGGTGTCTTAAGCCAACAGCCGCGGTTACGCTACTGCTTCTTTTGTACGGATGCCATTTAATTGCATAACCGTACCCAATAATGGGCAACATTTGTTGCTGTTAGCTTAAGACCCTTTTATTATGGCATAGCTATGGCCTAATCGGAGTATAATTAGTCATACAACCAGTGCTGGCAGTAAAGGAGAAATTGATGCAATTACCTAAATACAAGCCCGAACAGTGGGTGGTATATACCGTAGATGGCGGCCAATCGCATTATTTTGGCAAAATAGTAAGTGGTTCATATTACGCAGACCATGGCAAAACCGAACAGGCTTGGCATTATAATGTCGAGATACGTGCCGGTAGCGGCCCTGTATACCAGCTGGTAGATGAAAATGCCATAGCTGCTACTTTCGGCAAAGAGTGGCTCATTTGGGTACGAACTGACCATGACACCTGGGAAACGGTTAGTAATACCAAGCCTAACGTACTCGTGTGGGCCTTACGGCTAGCGAGTTATATTTACTATTAATCAACGATAGAGCTAAGCATAAGGGTTAGGGCGTGCTTTGGCGTATGCAAGGCAATGCTTATGGTTGCTTGTATCGAACTTTTTATGTATATTTGTCAAGTAATCTTCTGGTGGACAAGATAGATATATCAAGGCATAATGAACGAGTAGTATAAGCATAAGCTACTCCCAGGAGCAGATATTATGGATGCAAAACCAAAAACACCAGAACAAAAAAACCCACGAGACATCGTCAAGGCTGCTGTACAGTATTTTAAAAGCGTTACAGACAAGGTTGATGTCAAAAAGCTACGCCTTGAAGAGATAGTTCAAGATGAGGAAGCATGGCACGTTACTTTGAGCTACCCCCAGCAGGATGATGACTCAATATTTGGTTTAGCCAGTACTCGCGATTATAAAGAGTTCATCATTGACCCAGAAAACGGCAAGGTGAAGTCCATGAAGATTAAGAAACTCTAGCAAGTACAAACAATGCGGGCAGAAACCGATGATACGCGGATTAGACGTTACGCGTCTAAGGGCGTAATTCTTGATAGCAACCTTCTAATAATCTACCTGGTTGGTTTACATGACCCGAAACAAATTGAACGATTCCTGCCCGGTTCGAAGCAAAAAGGCAGAATCGTCTGCTTTGCGACTGACTTTGATGTTATAAAGGCTTTTTTGCTCAAGTACGGTGTCAAGAAGTTTATCGTGACGCCACACATACTAACGGAAGTATCTAACATAACCTTTGCTGACTTTCCAGACGTTAGGACGCAAAGATACATTAAAGATGCTATTAGCTTCTTTAAACTTGCACATGAAATTCCTGCACATAAAAAAGACCTCATAGACAAAGCTCATTTACCAAAGGTAGGCTTTTCTGATTCTTCCATTATCGAAACAGCCAAAAACGAAAAGTGCCTGGTTCTGACACAGGACTTGCAGTGTATGAAGTTTCTTGAAGATGAGGGATGTGGTGTCTACAACATGAACCATCTGCGAATGTATCGGCTGTAATGCTAGCTAAACAAACTGGTTTGCACCGGTAACCCCGCACGTTTCCGTGCCCAACCCCGCAGAGCTAGCGGCTTAACTGCTTGTTTGGCCTTTAGCTGGCTGTATGTCAGTGGCGGCGTGCTCCTGGCTTGTATAAACCACTGTTCGATACGCTGCTCGGCAGTTAGGCCGCGCGTGTTATACCGGAACTGGAAGCCGCCGCATATGTAGGTAGACAGATGTTTACCGCTTACTCGGATATGACGGCCTTTTAATAAGCGCTTGGCATGCATCCAGTTGTTCTCAATCTTATTACTAGTAACGTCCTCAGACACGTATTGGTGCTGACTGTGGTTTACGGTGGCATGCTCGTACTGATACCTGAGATTGCCGTAAATACGGCTTTCATCGGTTTGTACGACCGTACCAGGCTTAATGTGGTTCCTAATAAACTGCATTGCGACCGTGGCATCTGGCTGTTTGACTACCATAAATACCGCTTTACCAAAGAGACGACTTTCTACACCCCCAATAATCGCAAACTTCTTGCTGTACCGTGCGGTACTACGTCCGCGTGACTTGGCACCATAGTATGTTTCATCTATTTGTACGTTTCCGGATAGCTGGATACCATTGTCTTTCATAACCTCTTGGATACGCAGATACAAAAACCAGGCTGACTTCTGGGTTATGCCAAGCTTACGGCTAAGGTCATTGCTAGAAGCGCCCTCACTGGTGACTAGGTACAGGGCCATAACCCACACACGGAACGGCAGGTGCGTGTCCTTAAAGATACTGCGGCCAAGGGCGCTAAACTGCCTACGGCAGTCCTTACACTTGTATATACGACGTGTTTTACAGGCATAGACCGATAATGAGCCACAGTGTGGACACACCACGCCATTAGGCCAGAGCCACTTTACGATATATCCGTAGCAAGCATCCTCGTCGGGAAAACGAGAATGGAACGTTAACAGGTTTAACTCCATTGCCGAGCGATTCTACAATGACGACCAAGAGAAGTCCATAGCACTATTAGTATTACTATTAGGTATACTTTTCAGGGGTGAGCGTGTCCAAAGGTTGATTATTTTACTTCAACCTACTGTCCAGGGGCTGGTTGCGTGATGTATATAGCCATGATATAATCTGCCTTGTAAAAATGCTATTTTTATGGTAATATTTCTTTATTGAACTAAAACAAAAATAAAAACAGCGAAAAAGTATGCTCCATAACTCAGAGCCACCACTCACAGGCGGCAGCCAGTCCCAACCAAACGAAGCTTTCCAAGGCGCTGCACAGACGGCAGTCGAATACGACTTTGGCCGCGGGCAAGTTTTGCGATACACTCCTCCGGAGACTCGGCTGGACGATGTCACCGGTGAGCCTGTTATCCCTTTGCTATATTTTCAAGGAGTCAATGGCGACGATAGCTTACCCCACGTGATGGAAGCTCTAGGTGAAAGAGATAAGCGGCCGGTTGTTGGCATCCGCTACACTGGCAAGCTTCAGCTAACGGCCAAACCCATACCGCCAACCCATGAAGACTACGACGAGAAGTCAGTTATACCCGAAATTGAAATAGAGCATACCGACGACGCCCTTGCGGCTCTTGATTTCCTTGGTGTAGAAAAATCTGATGCGCTTGCTTCCTCCAAGGGCGGTTTGCCTATGTTACTGGCCGCCAGAAAGCGGCCCGACGCTATTCGCAACGCCTACGCCGACGACATCGCCGGAATAAACAATCGCAGTCCCCGGCAAACTTACATTGACGCTCTGCGGCTTGCCGGCCACCGCAAAGTCCAGAAAATTTTAGGAAGAAGCGCAGTGCAACCCATAGTAGGGTCGATCCCTCGCAGCCAGCGGTCGCCGAGAAGCTTACGAGACCTCCGCATCGAACAGAAGTCAGTTGCTGCCGCCAATCTGCGCAACGTCTTACTAGAAGTAGGAGCCAATACCAATGTCCAGATTAGAATTGGTAGTGATAAGGGAGACAGGGGTTTTCGCACCGAAGACGTTAGAGAGTCGTTGAAACAGAATGGGGCCGACCGGTACGTCCAACTCGTTGAGAATGACAAAGGCGGCCACGGTATCGGCACCAACAGTTTGGCAATCGACAACGCGTTGAAGCAGCTACGTGAAATGGAACGCACACCAGCGAGGTCCAAAAAATGACTACCACCCAAGAACTACCACCCCTTGAACCTCAGCCTCAAGTACCCGTTGCTCATTACGGAGGCTTCAGGTATGACCGGACCCGCAACATGGCGGCACTTGACTATATCGCAACCACCGGCCGTCCTACCGTTGAACCGCTAGCCGATCCTACAGGAGTAGTGTCCAACGACTACGTTATTGCCAAGCACGGCGTCCAAAGAGTAGTCTCGGCCCGTGCCGCTATGAAGTATGCCGGCGATGAAGCAGTTACCCATAGTCAGTCGAAGTTCCAAGAGGGAAGAGCCAGGCAGCTAAACGAGCACCACGAGCTTCAAGGCCACGACCAAGTAGACGCCATCTTCCAATCGGCGGACGCACTCATGGGCTTGCAAGCTGTCCACCAAAACCCCGGCAGCTACCGAAATATCATTCTGGCTTTTCCCGCAGGCATTGCCCGCCAGCCTCGTATTAGCAAGGCGTCTGTTGGTGTTGCCGTGAGCTCTGTCAAAAGTAGGCAAGCCGTCAGAAAGCTCCCCCCTGAAAACGATTATGAAGCCCATCTCAGGTCCGGAACTAAGCCGCGTACGGCCGCTGATAAGGTTATCGCACCTTCCGTTGCGCTTTCGTACCAGGCTCCGTTGTTGCATGAAATACGTGCAGACCAGAACGCGCCAGGTGTTTCGTTTTTGCTAGGACTGGAAGACGACATGATGCGCCCCGACAAAGTTATGAAGCAGCTACAATCTTCCAACGACGTTGACTACATTCTAATAACTGATACCACACACGGCATTAACGGCCGCAAAGATATTATGGATGAGACCCTGAAGCTGCTGGATATGACCGAACAAGCCCGACAGGGCCGTCAGGCTGGAAAGGGTCAGCTGCCACTAACCCAAAGGCTTTACTTCTTTGGTAATATCTCCGACACTAAACGTACCGAGCTCTTAGCCTTAGCCGCAGAAGTTGACGCACATAGTAAAACAGCGTAGTAGCTCCAGATTCCCAGAGGTGCACACCATACAAAATACCTTGACATATATCCTGTAACATGCTAATGTTTATGTATAATGAAGCACTCTCCAACCATCGAACAGCCACCTTATCCGAGCGGTTCCGAGGGTATTCCGGGTAGCCTTACTGCTGAAGTATCATTTTTCCAGGGTTCCGAGGGCCTCGGCCAAACCGAACAATTACCTGAGGTTCGAGATACTTTGGATATGACTCCTCCAGCGGCAATAGCACCACCTATGACCAGCGAGGAAATTACCCAGCGATGGGGGCAGCTGCAGGGTGGTTGGCAACGGCTCAAAGGTGCGCTTAGCGGTGCTGTCGGTCGTGCTAGAAGTACCCTTAAAGGAGAAGAATACGATCCTGCCAAACACAATCGTACTGTTCAAAACCAGTTATACAAGCATTTGGGCGAAGCACCGGTAAGGGGTTTTCTGGGCCAACACGATAACCGTTATAATCGATACGCTGCAGGGAAAGTTGGCGTGGCTGAACGGTCAAGAGAGATTGCTGCCGAAGCGCTAGTAGCACCGCCCATGGTCGTTGCTTGCTTGGGCATCGCAGCCCTGAGGGGTTTTGCAAATCTTGCCGTAAGGAAGGCTGAGCCAGGCAGCCCTCTTGCCGTGCTTGCTACAGAGGGGGCAGAAGGACGTGAGCGTAAGCTCGCCAAGTCGCAACAGCAAGCCAAGCGCGCGGCAGAGAGGCGCCACGCCCCCACGAATGCTCGTGAGCGGCTTGCCGCCGTAAAGATGCGCTTAGATCGAGAAAAAAATCCATCGCCAACACCCGAGGAACTCCGCCAAATGTACCTCTCTAAGAAAGCTGCTTAACCTAAAACACCGTACTACAAAAAGCAATGTCTAACACAGAAAATCCACAACCTGCCGAGCACCTCGCACCGATAGAGTACCAGCCAAGCCGGATAGATCAGATTCATGGCGCTATTGGCCGGGCCGCCGTGCTTTTACATGGAGTCGAGCAGGTTCCCGAGTATCCGCCGAGCGATGGCTCGCTCCACGACCTTATGAAACTATATGAAGGTACAGAGGACTTGACTTTACTCGACCCTGAAAGCCCGGCAGCGCAACATGTACTTAGCCACTTTCATAACTCCCCAAAGCTGGCCAGCCCCTTGTTTATACCAAATATATTAGGCGCCAAAGGGGCGAATGCACTGGCTATCGAGGCCCAACCGGACAGTCCTGTACACCTGCCGGTACGTAATTTCGTCAGCGCTGCGGGCCTGCAAGATTGGAACAACGGCCGGGGAGGGCCTAAAGGCGATGCCTATGGTGCTTCCAGCCGCCAGAAGATACGTGAATACGCCCGTAAAGGTGAGCCAATGCCGCCGATAGGTTTTGTGAAGGCGCTAGTGCAGCCGGATGGCCGGGTACTCTATGCCGCCACCCAGGACGGTAGTCACCGGGTGGCTGCTGCCCACTTGCGCGGTGATACCACGATAGCCGTAGGGAATCGTGTTACGATCAAGCGCTTAGACAAGAACCACATTTAGCCAGTCTGGTATGTGACTAGTGATGGTCATGCGTGAGCGCGTGTCCTTTGCCACGCTCTAGCAGGTACTTATTAACAGGACAGCCGCCCCATAAGATTCATACCGCCGCGAATGGGGGCAGTGAAGACAGGGTGTATCCGACTCGCCGATAGCACAACCGGTGAGGCAGTGCAGGGTGGCGCTCATTGCCATTTTAGTTGTTCCCTCAAACGCACGCATATAATTATCCTAGCAGGCTAGTGCCTGCCTGCAAAGATTATGCTATGTTAATCGTACAATGAGCCTGATCCGTACCACCAAAATCTTTCCCGCCAAGTCCCCCAATCCCAAGCACGCTTTCTTGCTGTGCGGGTTCGGGGGCAGTATTTGGCAGCTTCGCCGCCTGGTTGCGGTCTTAAATAGAGACGGCTATACCGTTACCGCCATGGACTTTCCGCAGATGGTCCTCAGCACCGGTGACCCGGAGCTTTTGCCCCGGCTTATCAGCGAGGTAGTGCGCGTGACCGAGGCAAGAGCCGAAGAACTTAAGCAGCCGATTTTACTGGTTGGTGTTAGCCTTGGCGCGCTGATATCGCTCAATATCCTGCGTCGCTCAGCGCATTACCATAAGGCTGTACTCATTACCGGCGGCGACATCGTAAAAGTTGCCCAACGTTTGTATGGATCACAGGTTTGGCCTCAGTCCTACCAGGCGCTGGCAGCTCAATGGAAAGATATCAATATGTACAGTAACCTCAGTAGCCTCAAGGGGAAACAGGCGATTATGATTTTGCCGGTCAGAGATAAACTTATCGATCCGGACGACGTGCGCCAGGAAATTGCTATCCAACAGGCGGCCGGGAACGACTTGCAGCTTATTGAGCGCCGTACGTTCGGTCATGTAGGTACCATTATCGAAGAGGCTATCCTGCTGCCTCACCGCACTCGCCGGTACATAGCAGACCTGGATAAGAAAGTGCGCCCGCAGAGCCCTTAGCGAGCAGTTTTTGCCGCCAGCCGTGCTAAACCGGACAGCTTTTCCCGGTAGTCTCGCTGGTTAAACCTACCAGGGTAATCAACAAGTTCTGTGTTCAAAACGGTAAAGCCGGCTTGGCGTAATGGTTCAGTGGCCACATCGTAAACATTAGATTTGATCAAGACCAGTTTGGTGTCCGGACTGGCCAATTCGGCAATGCGTTTGATAAGCCGGGGAAGAGCTTTCTTAATACGTTCTTGTCTTTGCGGTTTGGTGATTTCATGCGCTTGTGAGACTTCCAGCGCTTCGATCATGTACCACCCATCTGCCTGGAACCGGCGGAGCCACTGTTCTTTATCCGGCTCAATCTGGGTTTCGGTTTGTTCGGCTGCATCGGGGTAGAGTGCTTTGATGGTATTCACGAACAGCCGGTCATCCTTGCGAACCGGCGCACTCCGATAGAAGTGGCGGCTGCCGCCAACTTCGGCCGAAGGCGGAGGAGATTCGGCGA
>WNGA01013180.1_pt1 | contig 15706 bp, 18 predicted proteins | sample 5400061 | NCBI WGS metagenome assembly WNGA01 (sample SAMN13153366, study PRJNA577476) | soil metagenome | isolation source: 100 cm soil or saprolite under grassland replicate 2 | place: USA:California | collected 2016-06-15
ATCGGCTCGACCCCAAAAACGCCGCGGTGCGCGTCGATGTAGGCGATCACTTCCTGGTTTGACCGTCGAGCTCGGTCGCGAAGAAAACCGACGCCGACTTCAAGATCTCGTTCGCGCGGCGCAGCTCCCGATTCTCACGCTCGAGCTCCTTGAGCCGGACACGTTCGTCGGTCGTGAGCCCGGGCCGGCGGCCTTCATCGCGCGACGCACCCACACCCGCAAGCTCTCGTGATGAATGCCGAGCTGCGCACCGATCGAGCAGATCGCCTTCCACTGCGACGGATACTCGCCCTGATGCTCGAACACCATCCGCACCGCCCGCTCACGCAACTCCGGCGGGTAACGCCTCGATCGCTCTGACATGACTCCATCCTCTCAAGGACTGGAGCCTGCAACTTTCCCGGGGCGGTTCAGGCATACTGGCTGGACGCGATTGGTGAGTTGACCAGCCAGGACGCTCCTCAGGTGCACTGCCTGGACGGGAGTAGTCCGCCTGCAAAACCCTCAACGTGGGTTCGATTCCCACCGCCGCCTCAAACGTTTTACCTGGTCAAACGCGCTTTCTGAGGCGACTTCCTGTTTCGGCTGCCGACGGTTTGCCAACGAACGCCGCGGCGCAGCACCGCGACCATGACAACTCCACAGATTCGCAGCTGAACTGAGGACGCTCGACGGCACTGAGCACGATCTGGTGGACCGACGTCGTGTCTTCGCAAGACCCTGGACAAGCGGGTTCCTCTTTAGCGGCCTTCCTGGTGCCTACCAATCTGAAATGCACGGGACCGGGGTGGCTCACGATCAGCGTGGGCTTTCGCGGTCGCGCGCGCTTCAGGGCGACTTCTCCGGCGCCGCAGGTATGCGTACCTCTACGGTGAGGCCCCCGTCCTTCCTCGGTGCGGCATGGACGTCGCCGCCATGCGCGTGGGCGACGGATCGCACGATCGAGAGTCCGAGTCCGGCGCCGCGGGTGGTCGAGTTCGTCGTGGCGTCGGTGAGTCGTTCGGTGGTTTCCAAGCGGCGGAAGGGTTCGAACAAGCTCGGGACTTCGTAGGGCGGCACGGGTGGTCCGGTGTTCTCGACGGTGAGGCGGGCGGTGTCGCCGACCGTGTCGGTGGTGACGGTGATCTCCCCGTGCTCGGGCAGGTTGTAGCGGATGGCGTTGTCGAGCAGGTTCTGGGTGAGGCGTTCGAGCAGTACGGGGTCGCCCGTGACCGCGGCCGGGTTCAGGTCGGTACGGATCTCCACGCCGGCGGTGCGCGCCGCGCCCCGAGATTCGGTGGTGACGTGGCGAGCGATGTCGGCGAGGTCGACCGGGATGGCGTCGGTGATGCCTTGTTCACTACTGGCGAGGGTGAGTAGGCCGTCGATGAGCCGTTCGTGGCGCTGGTTGACGGCGAGCAGGGTGCCGCCGAGCTGACGGAGCGATTCGTCTGCTTGGGGATTGTCGAGTGCGACTTCGATTAGGGAACGGTTGATGGTCAGCGGTGTGCGCAACTCGTGCGAAGCATTGGCGACGAATCGTCGCTGGCTGTCAAAGGAGCGGTCCAGGCGTTCGAGCATGGCGTCGAAGGTGTCGGCGAGGTCTTTGATCTCGTCGTCGGGCCCATCCAGCGCGATGCGTTCGTGGAGGCTGCGGTCGGCGACCCGCCGGGCGGTCGCGGTGATCTGCTGCAGCGGATGCAGCGCTCGGCCGGCTAGGAGCCATCCGAATCCTCCGGCGGTGACACCGACGACACCAAGCGCGATAAGCGAGGCAACCAGCATCGTGTCGAGGGTGTCGTCTCGGTCTTGCTGGAACTGGGCGCGCAGCTCTCGCTGTTGCTTGTGGGCGCGCTGGCGTGAGCCCGGTTCGCTGCTCGTCGATTCCGGCAGGTGCTCGGTGATGCCGACCCGCGCCGTCAGCTGACGGTCGAGGGCCTGCCCCAGGACGAAGTACATCACGGCGATCAGCGCGGCCCCGGCGAGGAAGAACGCCCCGGCGTAGAGCACCGTGAGGCGCACCCGGATCGTGGAACGCCACCCGGGGCGTGGCGTGGTCATGGGATTCGGTACCCGGTACCGGGGACGGTCTCGATCACCGGCGGGTCGCCCAGTTTCCGGCGCACCATCATGATCGTGAACCGCACGACGCCGGTGAACGGGTCGACGTGTTCATCCCAAGCTTTCTCCAGCAGCTGCTCGGCCGAGACCACACCGCCCTCGGCGCGCAGGAGCTCGGCGAGGACCGCGAACTCCTTGCGAGACAACCCCACGGGGTGGTCGTCTCGGGTGACGGTGCGGCGATGCTGGTCCAGGCGGATGCCGGCGCGTTCGAGCACCGGGGATGCGGCGGGCCGGGCTCGCCTGCCCAACGCGTGGATGCGGGCGGCCAGCTCGGCGAACGCGAACGGTTTCGTGAGGTAGTCATCCGCCCCCAGTCCCAGCCCGGCGACCCGCTCGGTCACCGCAGTCGCGGCAGTGAGCATCAGGATCCGGGTCTCGACGCCGGAGTCGACGAGGGTGGCGCAAACCTCGTCGCCGGACACGATCGGCAGATCGCGGTCGAGCACCACGACGTCATAATCGTTGACCGCGAGCCGCTCCAGCGCGGCGTCGCCGTCGTAGGCCACGTCCACCGCCATTGCCTGTCGGCGGAGCCCCTCGGCGATGGTGTCGGCCAGCAGCCGTTCGTCCTCCACCACCAGCACACGCACCACCCCATCGTGCCTGGTGACGGTGCTAGGTGGCCGTGAGGGAATTCTCTAGCACCGCTCTAACACCCGAAGGCGTAACACGGCCCCCATGCGACGAATGCGAACAACGACGAGCGGACTACGAGCAATGGCGGCCGGAATGAGACGCTCATCGGCCCGGGTGGCGTCGACTTGGCTGCTGTTGGCTGCACTATTCGCGTTGGCCGCGTGCGGGGGTGCGAACACGAACTCGGCGGCGGGGGATCGGCAGGAGGCCGGTCGGCGGTACGCGCAGTGCATGCGGGGCAACGGTGTGCCCGACTTTCCCGACCCCGAGCCCAACGGGGAGTTCCGCGGCGCTGGCCACGAGCAGCAAGACGACCCGAAGTTCCGTGCCGCGACGGAGAAGTGCCGCGACCTGGCCCCAGGCGGCGAGCATGAAAAGACCGGGGACCCAGCCGTTGTGGAGCAGATGCGCGAGTTCTCGCAGTGCATGCGGGACAACGGTGTGCCCGACTTTCCCGACCCCGACGCCGACGGGCGGTTGCGCGGCCCCGGCCACGAGCAGCAAGACGACCCGAAATTCCGTGCCGCGATGGAGACCTGCCGCCAAAAGCTGCCAGGAGGCGGCGACCATCGATGAGGCGCAAGCTCCTGATCGCCGGCGCCGCGGCGGTGATCCTCGGCGGGGCGGTTACCGGAGCGGTCCTCGCCTGGGGATCAGCCGCCAAGGATCCAGCAGTCAAGCCGGCGTTGCCTCCCGCCACCGCGAAGGTCATAAGGACCACGCTGGTGGAGACCAGGACGGTGTCGGGCACGCTCGGCTTGAGCGTCCCGGCCCCGATCAGCGCGATCGGCACCGGGACGCTCACCTGGATCGCGCCGGTCGGGTCGACCGTGAAGCGGGGCGAGCCGCTGTTCAAGGTCGACGAGCGACCGGTCGTCGCGCTCGATGGATCGGTACCGCTGTATCGGGCGCTGCGTAACGGCGTAAGCGGGGCCGATGTCCAACAGCTCGAGAACAACCTGGCCGAGCTGGGATACACCGGGTTCACCGTCGACGACACCTACACCTCGGCCACCGCCACGGCCGTGCGCACCTGGCAAGCCGACCTCGGCCTCCCCCAAACCGGGACCGTCGAACCGGGCCAGGTCGTGTTCACGCCGGGGACCGTACGGATCGCCGAACACACGGCCCGCGTGGGCGATGTGCTCGGTGGCGGTGCTGCCTCGGTGCTCACGTACACCGGCACGACCAAGCTGGTCACCGTCGACCTCAAGGTGGCCGACCAGGCTCTCGCCGTCGCGGGACGCACCGTCACCGTCAAGGTTCCCAGCCGGGAAGCCGTGGAAGGGGTGGTCTTCCAGGTCGGCACCGTCGCCACGGCACCGCAGGAAGCGAGCGCCGCTCCAGATAGCACGAGTTCGGCGGCCCCCGACGCCAGCATCAAGGTGACCGTGACGATCGCCGACCAGGAGGCGCTCGGTTCGCTGGACGCCGCTCCCGTGGATGTCGACTTCGTCAGCGAAGAGCGCAAGGACGTGCTCGCGGTACCGGTCGCCGCGCTGCTCGCGCTGGCCAAAGGCGGCTTCGGCGTCGAGATCGTCGATGGTGACACGACGCGCATCGTCGCGGTGAAGACCGGGATATTCGCCGCCGGCCAGGTTGAGGTCCGCGGCGAGGGCATCGCCGAGGGCGTGACGGTAGGGGTCCCGAAGTGAGTAGCTGCTCGGCCGAGGCGATCGTCACGCTGCGCGGGGTCAGCCGCGAGTACCCCGGCGGGGTCGCCGCGCTGCGCCACGTCGATCTGGACATCGACCGCGGTGAGCTGGTGGCGATCGTCGGGCCGTCAGGGTCGGGCAAGTCAACGATGCTCAACGTCATGGGCACGCTGGACCGCCCAAGCGCCGGCCAGGTCGTCGTCGACGGTTTCGACGTCGCCGAGCTGTCCGACCGTGAGCTATCGGCGCTGCGGGCGAGCCGGATCGGGTTCGTCTTCCAGCACTTCCACCTCGCGCCAGGCGTCTCCGCCTTGGACAACGTCGCTGACGGCCTGCTCTATACCGGTGTCGGCCTGCGTGAACGACGAGAACGCGCCGAAGCGGCGTTGCGGCGGGTCGGGCTCGGCCACCGGCTGACCCACCGGCCGCACGAGCTGTCCGGTGGCGAAAAGCAGCGCACCGCGATCGCGCGGGCGGTCGTGCGTGAACCCGCGCTGCTGCTCGCCGACGAGCCAACCGGCGCGTTAGACAGCCACTCGGGCGAGGGTCTCATGCGGCTGCTGCTCGATCTCCACGAGACCGGTGCGACCATCGTCGTGATCACCCACGAACGCGGGGTCGCCTCGCACCTGCCCCGCCAGGTGTCCATGTTGGACGGCCAGGTGGTCGATGACCGGACGGCGGTGGTGACGTGAGCACATCACCGCGACCTGGCAGGTTGAGCCCTCGCGACGCGCTGCGACTGGGAGGGTACGGGCTGGCGGCCCGCCCATTGCGGGTGCCCATTGCGGGTGGTGCTCTCGGCGCTGGGGATCGCGATCGGAATCGCAGCGATGCTCGCCGTTGTCGGGATCTCCACCTCCAGCCGCGCCAAACTGGATCGGCTGCTGGATTCACTCGGCACGAACCTGCTCACCGCGGGGCCGGGCCTAACCCTGTTCGGGGAGAACGCCACCCTGCCTCACGAGTCGGTCGCGATGATCGGCCGGATCGGGCAGGTCCAGTCGGTCACCGCGATCGGGCAGCTCCCCGACGCGAAGGTGTACCGCACCGACAGGATCCCGGCCCCCCAATCCGGCGGAATCGGCACCTATCCGGTGCGGACCGACCTGCTCGACACCGTCGGTGCCACCGTGGCCTCCGGAACCTGGCTCAACGATGCAACCGCTCAGTACCCGGCCGTCGTGCTCGGGGCCAGGACGGCCGAGCGCCTTGGCATTGGTGCCGTCAACCCAGACATCCAGATCTGGCTCGGCGGACGATGGTTCACGGTCATCGGCGTTCTGGACCCGGTTCCGCTCGCGCCCGAGATCGACCTTGGCGCGCTGATCGGGTGGCGAGCCGCACAGCGTTACCTCGGCTTCGACGGCGACATCACGACCGTGTACCTCAGGACCGATCCTGACGCCGTTGAAGCCGTTCGCGATTTGCTCGCCCGGACCGCCAATCCGGCGCAGCCCAACGAGGTGAAAGTGTCCCGGCCCTCCGATGCGCTCGACGCGAAGGCCGCGGCAGAAACTACCTTCACCGGCCTGCTGCTCGGCCTCGGCGCCGTCGCGCTGCTTGTCGCCGGCATCGGAGTCGCCAACACCATGGTCATCTCCGTACTCGAACGCCGCGCCGAAATCGGGCTGCGCCGCTCACTCGGCGCTACCCGAGGACACATCCGCATCCAGTTCCTCGCCGAATCCCTCCTGCTGACCCTCCTCGGCGGAGGAGCAGGAATACTGCTGGGATCGGGTGTGACAGCGGTGTACGCGACCCTGCAGGACTGGCCCACCGTCGTCCCCGCCTGGGTCATGACAGGAGGCATCACCGCAGCCCTGATCATCGGCGGAGTGGCCGGGCTCTATCCCGCCATTCGTGCTGCAAGGGTCGCCCCCACCGAGGCGCTCGCTGCCACCTAACCAGCGTCCTGATGACGGTCAATAGGGGAGCGACATGCGCCAAGCCCATGGGCACGACAACGAGATGGAGCGGCGGAGCGGCTCGAGTGCGGGAACGGCGGGCTCGTGATCGCGGATATCAGTCGCGCCGGCGACCACGCCGTCGTGTTGAGGGTCGTCGTCGGGGTCGCCGCGGTCGCCGCGCTGGTCTACGGATTGGTCCGCCTCGTGGCCAAGCGGCGAGCAGCGCGAACACGCGTTGATCGCGAGCGAGAACGATCCGACGTCGGGGGCATGAGTGCGAGTGAGCCGCTGATGGCCCGCGAGGGCCGCGGGGTCGGCACTGGCGTCGTCAGCGTCAGCTCGCTGACCAAGCGGTTCGGTGAGATCGTCGCGGTCGACGACCTCATGGTCTCGCTGGAGGCGGGCACGGTCACCGGCTTTCTCGGTCCGAATGGCGCGGGAAAGACGACCACCCTGCGGCTGCTGCTCGGGCTCGCTCAGCCGGACGCGGGGGAGGCGCTCGTCTTCGGACGTCGTTACCGCGCGCTCGACCAGCCGGCACGCCGGGTCGGGGCGGTGCTCGAGTCGAACGACTTTCACCCGGGCCGCTCCGGGCGCGACCACCTGCGGGCGCTCGCGCTGGCGGCCGAGATCCCGGCGAGCCGCGTCGAGGAGGTATTGACGCTGGTCGAGATCGAGACGGTCGCCGGCCGCCAGGTCAAGACCTACTCGCTGGGCATGCGCCAGCGGCTCGGGCTCGCCGCGGCACTGCTCGGCGACCCCGATTTGCTCATCCTGGATGAGCCCGCGAATGGCCTCGATCCCGCGGGTGTCCACTGGTTGCGCACCTTCTTGCGCCGGTTCGCCGAGCGGGGCGGGACGGTCCTGGTCTCGAGCCACCTCCTCGCCGAAGTCGCACAGACGGTCGACCACGTCCTGATCATCAATGGTGGCCGTCTCGTCGCGACCGCACGCCTCGATGAGCTCACCGAGCGCGGACGAACGCTCGAGGACGTGTACCTCGAGGTGACGGGAGGGGCATCGTGAAGGCGCAACTGCGCGCGGAGTCGCTGAAGCAGCGCTCGACCCGGACCGTCCTCGGCCTGTTCGCCGCGATGCTCGGCCTGGTGTTGCTCGCGGTGCTGCTGCACGGCTTCGGCCTCCCGGTCGGAGATCTCGGCGGCAAGTCACAGCAAATGAGGATCTTCGAGGCAGGCGAGAAGCTCGGCTCACTGTTCGCAGCCCTTCTCGGCGCACTGTCGATCACGGCCGAGATCCGCCACGGCACGATCCGCCCCACGTTCCTCGTGACGCCCTGGCGCGGTCGCGTCGTGGCGGCGAAGGTCTTGGTGAGCACGCTGGTCGGGGCCGGGTTCGGCCTCGCGGCCGGGACCGTCGCAGCGGGTGTGGGCACCGCGGCGCTCGGCGCGCGCGGGATCGCGGTTCAACTCGACGGCGGCGACTACGCGCTACTGGTGGCCGGCGGCGCGGCCGCGGCCGCACTGTGGGCGACAATCGGCGTCGGAATCGGCGCGATCGTTCGCAACCAGGTCGCGACGCTCATCGGCATCTCCGCGTGGCTTCTGTTCGTCGAGGGCCTCCTGGTCGGCGACGTCACCGGCGTGGGCGACGTCGGCCAGTTCGCACCCGGCGCGGCCGCAGCCGCGATCACCGGACGCGATCCGGCCGCGCTGCTCGCGCCGGCCCTCGGCCTCGTCCTGCTCACGGCCTACGCCGCCGCCGCGGCCCTCGTCGGTGCACTCGCAACCGCTCGCCGCGACGTCGCCTAGGACGCGAACTGGAGGCCCGCATGTCGGATGAAGCGCTGATCGCGTACTTCGACGGCGATCCCGATGAGATGGCTCGCGCTTCCGGGCAGCCGCCACGCGCTACACAGACGCGGACGGACCGAAGCCGGTTGCCGCGCACCTCCTTCGACACGAACACGGCGTCGCGGCCGTGCTCGTCTGGCCGGCAAACCCAGGGCACGAGCCATTCGGCCGTTTCATGCGATCCGTGATCGGCGAGCTCGGGCTTCCACACCCCCGGATCGAGCACTTCGACGTCGACGCCGCCACCTGGGACGCGATCGCAGCCCAGTCCTGATCCACGTGCGGCACGCCTCAGGCGTGACCAGGATGCTGATCGTGGCCGTGAGCGGCGGGCTCGTGCATCATTCGCAGCATCGCCGGGCCGCCCGTACGGAGGAACCGCACGACGAGCACGCCCGCGAGGATGAGGAAGATGACGTTGAGGAACGTCGTGTAATTCAGGGTGACCGATGCCTCGACGACCTTGGCGTTGCGTTCTGAGGGCACGAGTCCGAGCGCACCGAAGAGCAGCTCGATCACGTAGCCGGCGGCGACCATCGTCGCGTAGAAGCTGGCGAGCAGGAACAGGCTCATCTTGATGCCGTAGTACTTCCGGTAGATGTTCAGGATCGGCAACACGATGAGGTCGGCGAAGATGAAGGCAACGACGCCACCAAAGGTGATGCCGCCGTTCCAGAGCACCGCGGCGAGCGGAACGTTGCCGATCGAGCAGACGAAGCTCACGATCGAGACGATCGGCGCGATCAGCGGCCCCCAGACCTTGGCCAACGTCGGGTGCGACACCAGGAAGAAGTCGCGCCAGAAGCTCTCGGGCACCCAGGCGGCGAGCGCGCCGGCAACGAGGAGTCCGATCGTGACGTCGGTCCAGATCGAGGCCCAGTCCATGACGAAGGAGTGGCTCACCGCGGTGAACCCCTCTCGAGAGCGCAGCCGGCTCACGATCGAGCCGCGCTCGTGGATGGTCATGTCCATCTCGGCGTGACCCTCCATGCGGCCAGCCAATCCCTTGTCGGCCTGTTCGCGCGCCGCGTCGATCAGGCGGCTACGCAGGAACAGCCGGAACACCACGGCCAAGAAGATGATCATGAGCGGGCCGCCGATGAACTCCGCCAGCGTGAACTGCCAGCCGATCAGCAGCGCCAGGATGATGCCGAGCTCGATCACGAGGTTGGTCGACGCGAACTCGAACGCCATCGCCGCAGTGAAATTCGCGCCCTTGCGGAAGATGGAGCGGGCGATCGCCACCGCCGCGTACGAGCACGACGACGACGCCGCCCCCAAGCCAGTCGCGATCGCCAGCGCCCTGGGGGAGTCGTCGGGCAGCAGTCGGGTGACCTGGCGGCGCGACACCACCGCCTGGATGACGGCAGAAAGCGCGAACCCGAGAATGAGGGCCCAGAGGATCTCCCAGGTCATCGCGAACGCGAAGCTCAGCGCGTCGACGATCGATTCCAGTAGGTCGCCGATCGAGTCCTCCGAAGGTCTGCGCTCCCCGACGTCGCGTCCGGAGCGTTATCCCGAGGCTGTACCCGGCTGGTCCGGTGGCGAAGCGCCGGAGACCTCACGCCTGCCGCCCGGGCATGCTGGCGGCATTCATGTGCTCGCGCGAGGGTGCAGCCGTGCAACGTTCGGTGGTTGCGCTGAGCGCAGTCTTCGCCGGTCTGGAGGCGGATGCGTGAGTGACCCGCAGCCGGACGCGAAAACGATCTCGGTCCGCCGCGCGGTGCCAGCCGATGTTCCACGCCTCGCGTCGGCGTTCGCCCGGGCGTTTCTCGACGATCCGCTGATGACCTGGGTTGTGCCGGAGGAAGCCGGACGGCTGGAGCGACTACGGCGGTTCTTCGCCCACGGCCTCGGCCGCATGGTCGCTCGCAATGTCCGCGACGTCTACACCACTACCGAAGTGGCCGGCGCCGCGACGTGGGCCCAACCGGGAGAGTGGAAGCTCCCGGCGCGCCAGATGCTCCCCGGCGTCCCCGGCATGTTGCGCGCCATCGGCCCCGGCGGGCTGATGCGAATCGGACGCGCGCACACCTTCCTCGAGTCGAAGCACCGACGAGAACCGCATGCCTATCTCGAAGGTCTTGCGACCGATCCCGACTTCCAGCGTACGGGTGTCGGTTCCGCGCTCATCCAGGTGGTGCTCGAAAAGGTGCGACGCGGAGCAATTGCCCGCCTACCTCACCACCCAGAATCCCGACAACGTGCCCTTCTACGCGCGCCACGGCTTCGCGGTCACCGACGAGGTCGACATCCCCGGGGATGGGCCGCACATGTGGCTCATGTGGCGCGTGCCTCGATGACCAGTTGCCCGGCGATCGCAAGGCGTGGAACATGACCGCAGCGCAACTCGATCGAGTGCGCGAGTTAGCGGCCAAAGAGAGTGGGCTCGCATTCGTCGCCACGCTCCGAGAGGACGGATCGGCACAAGCCTCCGTAGTGAACGCTGGCGTGCTTGCGCATCCACTCACTGGCGAGCAAGTCATCGGCTTCGCAGTCCGCGGCCGACGCCGCAAGCTCACCAACTTGCGCGCGCGGCCACGCACCACGATCGTTTTTCGATCGGCCTGGGACTGGATCGCCGTCGAAGGCACGGCCGAGCTCGCCGGTCCCGACGACGCGATCGCGGGACTCGATCCGGCCGAGCTGCCGCGACTCCTGCGCCAGATCTACGCCGCTGCGGTCGGCGGGACCGCAGACGACTGGGCGGGAATGGATCAGCAGATGGCCGAGGAGGGTCACAGCGCGGTCCTGGTTCGGCCGGAACGGATCTACTCCAACCCGACGGAATGACTGGTGTGTGGTGCTGCGAGGCGGCCGCTCATGCGGTCGCGTAGCGTTCCGGAGTGTCGACGAAACGTTTCAGGCACTCATCTGAGCAGAAGTGGATGTCAGCACCGTTCCACGAAAGGCGCGTGTCGGTGCTCCGGGGATCGAGTTCCATGCCGCACACGGGGTCCGTCACGCGTTCGGCGTTGCGGTCCTCGATTCGTACCTCGTAGAGCTGGACGTGATCGGTGAGCCCTTTCAGTTGACGAGGGCCGAGTTCGACGAAAGAAGTCGTCACTCGTGCCGTGGTTCGCACCGTGTCGGTGACGAGGAACTGCCCGCGTCGTGCTTCGCCGGCCACGCGGGCGGCGATGTTCACGTTCGTACCGGCGTAGTCGCCCTCGCGATAGAGGACCGGTCCGGCGTGTGCGCCGAGGCGGACCGCGGGGAACTGTGGCTCTGCCGCGACGAGACCACAGATTTCGAGCCCGCACTGCACCGCTGGATCCCCATCGGTGAACACCAGCATGAACTCGTCACCAATCTGTTTGACGATGCGGCCGGCATGGTGGCTCGCGGCCAGCCGGACGAGTTCGGAGAACTGGTCCAGGACCGCGGCGGCCGCCTCGTCGCCCATCGCCTCGGTGAGGGGCGTGAACCCGGCGAGGTCGACGAACAGGATCGTGGCCGACATCTCGCCGACCTGCTGGCCCGGCGGTGTGACGTCCTCGGCAAGATGCAGGAGCATGTCGTCGAGGACCGCCCGTTCCCATGCCTTGCGGTGAAAGTAGAGCAGGGTCGGCTCGACAAGCGGCTGCATCGGATCACCGCGTGCGCTCGTAGCTTCGATGAGTTCCGCGCCGCTGAGGCCCTGCTTGCGCAGCTGCTCATGCACGTAGAGGTGAAAGGTTCGGATCGCGGCGTCGGCAATGCGGCTGGTGGAATCGGCGAACACGCGAATGAGTTGAAGCAACGCGTCTTCGGGGAACCCGAGCGACCGGACCATTGCGACGGCGCGCATCGCGTTGAGATCCTCGCCGTAGACCTCGGACTGCTCGACAAGACCGGACGCCATCCAGAGCCGCTGGAACAGGTCCGTGTCCAAGCCGGCTTCCCGGGCCGCCTCCTCGACAGACATCCCCAACCCCGGGTCGCTGCCACCGAGTTGGTCCACGTACCAACCGAGCACGTCACCTTCGTGCGCCGAGCTGCCCGCGATCATCTCCGGTGTGACACCGCGGCGCTGCGCGAACCGAACCAGGCGGACCCGCGCCAAGGAATCCGGGTGCAACGATCCGTCGGCGTCCCGGTGCAGCAGCCCGAGCTCAACCCAATGCTCTAGTTCGGGTGCGGGCACGCGGCTGCGACGCTCAAGCTCCTTGAGTGCCATGGCCTCAGGCACCAGGCGAGCATGGCACCCGCCGCCCACGCACACACGCGAGCACCTTCGTGACAGCGGCTCGCGCTTTGGTTGACCGGCCCAGCAGGCTCAACCCTCCCGGGCGCAAAATGACTCTTCCTCGTAGGGGCAGTCGTCGGCGACGATAGGAATCGGGAGCGGAGTGTGGGTGCGGCACGGCCTCCGCAGCTCCCGCCGACCCGGAGGCCGCGACATCAAGATCACATACCTGCTGCCAACCCGAGCAACACGGAAAGGACGAGGCATGGGGTTCTACCGGGAACAGGTGCTTCCCCGGGGCCAGAACATCGTCATGGCCCGCAAGCCCAACCAAGAGATTCGAGCACGCGTCTGCCAGGGCCTAACCGGTGAGGTCGTCGAGGTCGGATTCGGCACGGGGCTGAACGCGCCGTACTACCCGTCTGATGTGCAAAAGGTCTTGGCGGTGGAACCGTCCCGCGTGTGCATGCGTCTGGCCCAACCGCGCATCACGGCGACACCCGCGACCGTCGAGTTTGCGGGTCTCAACGGTGAGCACCTCGATCTCCCCTCGGAAGCCTTCGATGCGGTGCTCTCCACCTGGACGCTCTGCACCATCCCCGATATGGACCTCGCACTCGAGGAGCTGCGGCGGGTGCTGAAGCCCGGCGGCACGTTTCACTTCGTGGAGCACGGTCATGCCCCCGATGCGAAGGTCGCGCGCTGGCAGGAGCGAATCGAGCCGCTGTGGAAGCCGATCGCTGGGGGCTGCCACATCACTCGCCGCATCCCCGACGCCATCACACGCGCCGGCTTCGCGATCGACCAACTCGATAGCTATTACATCAAGGGCGAGCCGAAGCCGTTCGGCTACACGTTCGAAGGCCGCGCCACCAAGCACTAACCCTGGATGGTGATGTGGCCCGACCGCCACCCGACGTCGCGCGGCAAAGAGAAGGAACCTATTCCCTCGGATGTGATGGCTCTGACGGGCCTGCACGGCTGCGTCGACGGCCAAGGAAACCGATCCCGCCCATCATGAGCGCGCACATCAGCAGCATCATCACGACCATGGCGAGCGCTAGCCAACCGAATCCGCCCATCATCTTCCGACCTCCCGGCGAGGAAGCGACCGCGTTCTGTTACCCAATCCGTCGCTTTCAAGTCGGAGTCGATGGCACGCCAACAACTAAACCGCGGTTCGGCCGAGATGTTCCTGTGCGCCTGGCTATCGGCGGTTCTGCTCGTGGGGCTTCAGGCGGCGGTGGCGACGGTCGGCGGCGGAAGCATGGCGAGAAACTCGCCAGGCAGGGTCCGACTGGCCTGCCAGTACTCAAGCCCGACGACTCGTCCGGTGGCGGGTTCGAGCTCGCGCAAGCCGGTCTCGATCTCTTCGGCCACCACAGTGGTGGCGTCGTAGCCCTCGAACCGCAGCCACGCGATGTCGGCCTCCGGGTCGTAGTGGCCCTCGATCTTCATCGCCTTCAGGCTACCGGTGCCGCCACAGGGTGACCACGCGCGCAACCGATGGGTCACCCCGGTCGGGATGGTCGTAGAGGATGACCCAAGGGCCGACGGTCAGCCTCCAGGCGGCGGGACCAGGGTTTGACTGCCGTCGGTCGTGGTGTTCGATCACGGCCTCTTCGATATCGCGACGCGCGGCGCGGAGGATGACGGCCTTGGCCTGCGCGTGATCGCTCCAAAGCACCCCGACGGCGAGGATCACCCCACTCACGAAGGCTGCGCGCATCTCCCACCCCCTTGCCGCGCGATCGAGGGATGGTACTTGGACGCCTCGACGCACGTGCGATTCCCGCCGCCGCCTCCAGGTCTCGGAGCAACGCCCTGGCGCGGCAATCGCACCCTGGGCGTTGCTACCGACCGGTCGTAGGATTCGGTGCATGCGGCGCGCGGCAGTACGGCCGTCCATCGTCGGAGGCACGGCGCTCACGTTGGTGCTTGCGCTCGTGACTTCCGCTGCGGCGGGGTCGGTCGGCGATGGCATGCTCCGCAAGCAGGATGTCGGCCTCGACCAGGCCAAGGCACCGCACGAGACGACGTTGCTCCGTGCGTCGCAAGCCGCACCGGGAACGTGCGAGGAGCCCGAGAGCCGCGAGTACAACGGCCGGCTGGTCTCCTTCGCCGCCAAGGGCTCCGACTCGAGCAGCGGCGCGAGCCTCAACGAGAACGTGCTCGACTTCGCCTCCCCAGCGGAGGCGGGAGCGGCGTTCGACGACTTCCAGGCTGACGATCAGGCGACGGTGGGCTGCGGCGACACCGAGTTCCGCACGAACGCGTCGCTGAAGAAGACGCCGAAGGGCGTTGGGTCCCGGCGTTACACCTTCGCGGCGAAGGTGACGGTGAACGGCCAGAAGGTCACGGCCACATCGATCTGCGCGGTCAAGGGTTCGCACCTGGTGCTGCTGGTGTTCGTTGGATGGCCGGGGAGCAAGCCCGCGCCCGCCTTGATCGCGAAGAAGGCCGTCAAGCTGCTCTCGTGAGGCACGCTCGTCGACAGACGAGCCGCGAGCAGACCGGTGTGCCGATCCGAGATTCCAGCATCGGCGCCGGCTCATGCCGGCTGGCACAGGCGGGAACGACCACCGTGCCTTGGATGTAAGCGTTCGCAGCCGTCAAGCGTCCTCTGTACGTGGACGGGCGAGGTGTCGGAATTTGCCAACGGTTTGCCAACGAAGACGCCGACGCTCAGGCGCGCTGAGGCATACTGGGCGGACAGATCGGCAAGCTGATCAGCCAGAACGCTCCTCAAGTCCACACCCTGGACACGGGCGTTCCGCCTGCAAAACCCTGGACGCGGGTTCGATTCCCGCCGCCGCCTCCAAGTTTCTCCTGGTCAGAGCACGTTTTCGAATCAGCCCTCTGTAGAACGCGCGACCAACTTGCCAACGAACTCCGCGTCACACGCTGCGACTGAGCATGGCGCGGTGGACGCGGCGCTGAACCGGGCACGGTCTACGGCACTGCGCATCACCAGATAGACGGACGGCACGCCATCGCGAGACCCTGGACGCGTCGGCTCGGCGACCTCCGGGCCGCGTGGTGTCAAGCGGGGGTGAGGTGGTGAAGCGCATCGGGAGCGAGGGCGAACGCCGCGTGCAGACCGTCGCCGGTGGTCTCACAACGTGGCCGTCGCGTTGCTCGACCGCGTCGTGCAGGATCTCGTTGTGCCGCGCGAGTGCGGCTCGCATGGCCTCGGGGTGCTCCTCCCACAGCCGGGTGGAGCCCTCGAGGTCGGTGAACAGGAACGTCACCGTCCCGGTCGGGAGCGAGCTCATTCGAGCTTCCCGAGCTCGGCGTGCGCGAGGTCCGCCGCCTCGGGGATCGTCAGCTCGGCGCCGCGCGTCAGCGCATCGGCGAGCTCCACCGGATCCAGCGACCGCTCGAGGCGCGCGCGCGTGCGCTGCTGAGTGTCGACATCCCCCG
>WNGA01021921.1_pt1 | contig 15706 bp, 17 predicted proteins | sample 5400061 | NCBI WGS metagenome assembly WNGA01 (sample SAMN13153366, study PRJNA577476) | soil metagenome | isolation source: 100 cm soil or saprolite under grassland replicate 2 | place: USA:California | collected 2016-06-15
ATCCGCTGGTCAGCCGGCCTGACCCTCCCTTGGGCCGTGCGGCGCAAAATGCGCACTTCGAGCCTTCGATAAGTGTGATCCCGGTGCCCGTTACCCACAATGGGTTGAACTACCTCGCTGAATCAGTAGTTGCCCCGGATGGGCCCAGGCACGGGCCAGGCATGGCGGCGGGCGGCGCGCGTCTAAGATCCGAGTCGATGTTCGTTCTCATCGTTGGCTGCGGGAGGGTTGGGTCCTCGGTTGCCCGGACCATGCTCCGAGAGGGGCACGAGGTCTCGTGCCTCGACGAGGATCCGGAGGCCCACGCGCGCCTCGAGGTGAACCTCGACAAGTCGTGGGAGGACTCCGGCGGTCAGTTCACGGTGGGCACCGGCCTCGAGGAGGATGCGATGACGGCCGCCGGCATCGAGCGGGCGGACGCCTTCATCGCGTCGACCGACGGTGACAACACGAACATCGTCATCGCCCAGATCGCCAAGCGCAAGTTCAACGTCCCGACGGTGATCGCTCGGATCCTCGATCCGCTGCGCGCGGAGTGGTACGAGAAGCAGGGGGTAAACACGATCTGCCCGACCCGGGTGGCGATCGAGATGCTCGAGAAGGAGGTCCTGGAGGCCGCCGGGAGGACCAGCTGATGGGTGAGGGCAAGTACATCATCATCGCCGGGGCCGGCAAGGTGGGGTGGAACCTCGCCCGGGAGCTGCTCGACAAGGGTCACGAGGTGACTGTGATCGAGGACAACCGGAACCGGTACACGACGGTCGAGCAGGAGCTGGAGCACAGCATCCAGTACGGCGATGCCTCCGAGCTATGGGTGCTGGAGCGGGCCGGGATCTCGCGCGCCGACATGGTGATCGCGGTGACCGGCGACGACGAGGACAACATGCTGATCTGCCAGGTGGCGAAGGAGAAGTACCTGGTCGACCGGATCATCGCGCGCGTCAACAACCCGCGGAACCGGTCTCACTTTGAGCTGCTGGGCATCAAGCCGTACGTGTCGGCGACGGATCTGATCCTGCGGCTGCTGGAGCACGAGGTGCCGGAGTACGGGCTGGTGCATCTGCTCGATCTGCCGGAGGAACGGCTGGAGATCATCGAGATGCTGCTCGCCGACGACAGTCAGGTGGCGGGTAAGAGGGTCGGCGACCTGAACATGCCGGAGGGGAGCCTGCTGATCTCGATCCTGCGCGAGGGGCAAGGTGGCTTCGTGCCCACGCCCGACACGGTGCTGGAGGCGGGGGACGAGGTGCTGGCGGTGCTCGACCCGGGGCTGGAGGAGGAGCTGAAGACGTTCTTCGGCTCCGATGGTGCCTCGGCGGGTTGAGTATCTGCTGATCGGGGGGTTCGCCTCCGGCTACTGCGCCGCCGAGCTGCGCAAGCGGGGCGCGGATGGCGAGATCCTGCTGGTCGGGAGGGAGCCGGAGCCGCCGTACGAGCGGCCGCCGCTCTCGAAGGAGTACCTCCGGGGCGAGGCGAAGCGGGAGGACGCGTACGTCAATCCGGTCTCGTGGTACGAGGAGAACGGGGTCGAGCTGCTGAGCGGGACCAACGTGATGTCGCTCGACGTCGAGGGGCGGACGGCGAAGCTGCAGGGCGGGGAGGAGGTCGGCTTCGAGAAGGCGCTGCTGGCCACCGGGGCGAACGTGAACATCCTGCGGGTCGAGGGGGCGGGGCAGGAGGGGATCCATTACCTGCGGGCGTTCGGCAACTCCGATGGGATTCGGGAAGCGGCAGAGGGCGGGGAGCGGGTGGTGTTGATCGGCGGCAGCTACATCGGTTGCGAGGTCGCGGCGTCGCTGACGGCGAAGGGGACTCAGTGCGCGATCGTGATGATGGAGGACGTGGCGCTCTCGCGGACCTTCGGCGAGGAGGCGGGGCGCTGGTTCCATGAGCTGCTGGAGTCGAAGGGGGTCGAGATTCACGGTGGGGAGACGCTCGAGGCGTTCGAGGGGGATGGCGACGTCAAGGGCGTGGTGACGGAGAGCGGCAAGGTGGTCGAGGGCGATGTGGTCGTCGTCGGTGCGGGGGTGAAGCCGGACGTGATGCTGGCCCAGAAAGCGGGGCTGGAGGTCGAGGACGGGATCGTCTGCGACGCGACGCTGCAGAGCTCGGTGGAGGGCATCTATGCGGCGGGGGACGTCTGCTCGTACGAGAGCCGGGTACACGGGCGGCGGCTGCGGGTCGAGCACTGGGACGTGGCGATGCAGCAGGGGCAGCATGCGGCGGGCTCGATGCTGGGGGAGGGCAAGCCGTACGAGGTGGTGCCGTACTTCTTCAGCGACCTGGCGGATTGGGCCGGCCTCGAGTACGTGGGCCCGGCGACCGACTGGGACGAGGTGATCTGGCGCGGCGACCGCGACGCGGGCGAGTTCTCGGTCTTCTACCTGAAGGACGGGAAGGTGGCCGGCGCGCTGACGGTGGAGCGCTCGGAGGAGCTGGCGCACGCGCGGACGCTGCTGGCGGAGGGCGTGGATGTCGCGGGGGACAAGGCGAAGGCGCTGCTCGGGGACCCCGACAGCGACCTGGCCCAACTCTCAGCGAGCTAGGCTGTAGGCCCAAAGTGGGGTAGCGGAGATATTCCCACTTTGTCTATGGGGATTGGTGTAGAGGAAGCACGCCTGGTTCTGGTCCAGGAAGCCCGGGTTCGACCCCTGGATCCCCAGTAAGGGCCACCCTTCGGTCATGGTTCAAATAGCTGTCGGTGATGTTTTCCAGGGGTTTTCTGTCCGCCGGGGATGCGAACATATGTTCGCTATGAGCGGCAAGCGAAATGCGGGCCCAAAGCTGCCACCGGGTGTGATGCGCGAAAGGGTCCGTGCCTTGCTGGCTGAGGGTTTGTCGCAGAAAGAGATCGCGGGCCAGCTCGAAGTTGGCAAGACAACCGTGAATTACCACGTGCGTCGGCTCGATGTCCCAATCGACCCCAGGTTCTCCAAGCGCTACGACTGGAAGGCGATCCGAGCCGCCTACGACGATGGACTGTCGAGACGGCAATGCATGAAGAAATTCGGGTTCACAGCCGATGCGTGGCACAAGGCAGTCAAGCGTGGCGCCATCGTGCCTAGGCCAGTTGCGATGCCAATCGAGAAGCTACTCGTGGTCGGGCGCAGGACCACGAGCCGCAACCATCTAAAGCGCCGCCTACTTGAGGAGGGGCTGAAGGAGAACCGGTGCGAGATCTGTGGGATTACCGAGTGGATGGGTAAGCCCGTCAGCATGCAGCTGCACCACAAGAACGGCGACGGATCGGATAATCGCTTGGAGAACATCCAGTTTCTTTGCGGCACCTGCCATTCCCAGACCGACACCTACGGCGGCCGCAACGGGCACCGCAAGCCCGATCGGCATCTGAGGCTGGTCGAGCCGGCCGACGAGAGCGAAGCGGCCTAGTTCCCTCGGGCATCCTTGCTACCTTGCGCGGCCGTATGTGGCGCGCACGGCATTTGGTCGTCGTTGCCGGGGTGGTGGGTGCGGGGATCGTGCTCTCTGCCTGCGGCGGCGACAGTTCGCCCGAGACCCCGATCGTGGTCCCCACCCAGACCACGCAGGGATCGCTCGGCAAGGCGGAGTTCATTGCTCAGGCCGATTCGGCCTGCGCCGAGGCGGACGCGTCCATCCAGCAGTTCGCCGCGGCGGGGCAGGGTGAGAGCCAGGCCGCTCAGATCGCCCAGCTGCGGCAGGGCGTCATCGACCAGGTCAAGCAGCTCGGCACGCCTAGCGAGGACAGCGCCACCCTGGACCAGTTCCTGGGGGCGATGTCGGACGAGGTCTCCGCCGGCCAGAAGATCGGTCTCGCCGTCCAGCGCGGCGAGGACCCGACCGCCTTCGAGACCCAGCTCGACGACGCCAAGTCCCAGGCCGAGACCGCCGCATCCGCCTATGGCTTCAAGGAGTGCGGCAAGGCGATCAGCTCCTCGAGCACGACCTCCAGTTCCTCCAGCTCCAGCGCGAGTTCCGCGCCGAGCAGCAGCGGCACCGTCACCCCGAGCGCACCGAGCAGCTCCTCGGGCGGCACCGCCGGCGGCACATCCGGCAGCTCCGGAACGAGCGGCAGCAGCGGCACCTCCGGCAGCTCTGGCACCTCCGGCTCCAGCGGGTCCGGCGGCATCGGCCCCGGCTGATCCGAGGCCGGTCCGCAGGCAAAGCCCAGCAGCAAGCCGCCTAGCTCAGGCCGCCAGCTCCGCCCAGGTCCCGTACAGCTCCGCGTAGCGCCCACCAGCCGCGATCAGCTCGTCGTGGGTGCCGCTCTCCGCGATCCGCCCGTTCTCCAGCACCGCGATCCGGCCCGCGCCGCGAATCGTCGAGAGCCGGTGCGCGATCACGATCGCCGTCCGTCCCTGGAGCAGCCGCTGCAGCCCCGACTCGATCGCCCGCTCGGTACGCACGTCCACGTTCGACGTCGCCTCGTCGAGGATCAGGATCCGCGGCTCGGCCAGAAGCGCCCTGGCGAAGGCGATCAGCTGCCTCTGGCCGGCGGACAGCGACACGCCCCGCTCCCCGACCTCGGTGCCTCGATCTCCGCGTCACTTGCATCGGGCCGCCCGAAAGCGATGTTCTCGCGGACCGTGCCCGAGAAGAGGAACCCCTCCTGCGGCACGATCCCCAGCTGACTCCGCAGGCAGGTCGAGCTCAGATCCCGCAGGTCGCGCCCATCGACCAGCACCCGGCCGCGCTGCGGGTCGTAGAAGCGGGACACCAGCTTGGCGAACGTGGACTTCCCCGCGCCGGTCTCCCCGACCAGCGCCAGGGTCTGGCCGGCCGGGACGTGGATCGAGACGTCCTCGAGCGCCCAGGCCGCGTCGTCCTCGGCCTCATCGGGACCCCTCTCGATCAATCCGCTCGAGCGCTTCAGGCCCGCCGTCCGGTCGAGCCCGTAGGAGAACCAGACCCCCTCCATCTCGATCTCCCCGCGAAGTGTCCCGGGATCGAGCGCCCCCGGCTTGTCGACCATGTCCGGCTCGGTGTCGAGCAGGTCGAAGATCTTGTCCAGCGCCGCCATCCCCTGCTGATAGGTGGTGTAGAGGTTGGACAGCTGCTGGATTGGGTCGAAGAAGGTAGAGAGGTAGCCGACGAACGCAACGACGATCCCGATCTGCACATCGCGCGCGTGCCCGCTGAGGTCGAGCGCCTGGTATCCGCCGTAGAGGAGGATCACAGCGGTACCGACCGCGGAGAGCAGCTCGACTGCGGGGAAGTACGAGGCGTTCAGGTAGACGGTCTTCAGATTGGCCCGGCGGTTGAGCTCGTTGAGCTCGGCCATCCGCTCGACGTGCCGGCGCTCCTGCGCGAAGCTCCGGACCACCCGGACCCCGCTGAGGCTCTCCTGCAGGTAGGCGGTCACCTCCGCTATCCGCTCGCGCGTGATCCGGTAGGCGCTGGCCGCCACGATCCGGAAGACGAGGCTGGCGATCGCCAGCAGCGGCAGGGTGAGGAACACGACCAGCGCCAGCTGGACGTCCGCCACCAGCATGATCACGACGACGCCCACGAGCGTCAGCGTGCTGGAGAAGAGCGTGACCACCCCGGTGCTGATCAGCTGGTCGAGCGCGTCGACGTCGTTCGTGATCCGCGAGATCAGGACCCCGGGCCGGTTGCGGGTGAAGAACCCGATCGACATCTGCTGGAGGTGGGTGAAGATCCGGATCCGCAGGTCCTGGAGCGCCCGCTCGCCAACCCAGCCGACGAGGTAGGTCTGCAGATACGAGGTGCCCCACCCGATCAGCGCCGCGCCCAGGAACGCCGCGATGATCAGCTCGAGCGCCGTGGTGTTCTCGGTGAGAGCGGCCGAGACCGCCTTGCCGACCAGGAACGGCGGTGCCAGCGTCGCGCCGGTGGCGAGGATCAAGGCGCCCAGCATCATCAGCACCTGGCGCCTGTACGGCCGCAGCAGCGAGAAGAGCCACTTCACCTTCCGCCACCGGTGATCCTCACCGCGGATCAGCCGCCACAGCGACCGGAAGAGCGCGAAGAAGTTCTGGGCGCCGTCTGACTCGTTCACAGCTTCGCCAGCTCCTCGCGCTCCTCGAGATCTCGCTGCAGGTAGACGGAGTCCTCGAGCCCCTTCTCGGCGATCTCCTCATAGAGGGGGCAGCGTTCGAGCAGCTCGTCGTGGGTGCCGCGGTCCACGATCCGCCCCCGGTCGAGCACCACGATCTCATCGGCGAGCGAGATCGTCGACAGGCGGTGCGCCACGATGAACGTCGTTCGTCCCTCCATCGCCTCGCGCAAGCCGACCTTGATCTCGGCCTCGGTCCGGGCGTCCACCGAGGAGGTGGCGTCGTCCAGGATCAGGATCCGCGGCTCGGCCAGCAGCGCACGAGCGATCGCCACCCGCTGGCGCTGCCCCCCGGAGAGCGTCAGGCCACGTTCGCCGATCACGGTGTCGTAGCCGTCCGGAAGCTGCGAGATGAACCCGTGCGCCTGCGCCTTCCGCGCGGCCTCCTCGACCTGCTCCGCCGTCGCGTCGGGCCGGGCGTAGGCGATGTTGCCCGCCACGGTGTCGGAGAACAGAAAGCTGTCATCGGCGACGAATGCGATCTCGGAGCGCAGCGAGGCGAGGTCGACCTCCTTGATGTCGGCCCCGTCGATCACCACGCGCCCCTCGCTGGGGTCATAGAGCCGGGCGAGCAGCGCCACCAGGCTCGTCTTCCCGGCCGCCGTCGGCCCGACCAGCGCGACCGTTCGCCCCGGCTCGACCTCCAGATCGATGCCCGTCAGGGCAGGCTCCGCGCCGTCGTAACGAAGCGTCACACGCTGCAGCGAGACCTGGCCGCGGCCCTCCGGCAGCGGCGGGGCATCCGGCGAGCTCTCCATGGACGGCTCCCGGTCGAGGATCTCGAACATCCGGTTTCCGGAGGCGACCGCGCGCTGGGCCATGCTCAGCGACATGCCGAGCCAGCGCACCGGCCCCGAGAGCATCACGACATAGAGATAGAAGGCGGTGAGGTGGCCGATGTTGGTGTGGCCGTGGATGACCTGCAGGCCGCCCACCAGCAGAACGGCCGCCAGGCCGATGTTCGGGAGGAACCCCATCAGCGGCGTGTAGAAGGCCTGTAGGCGCGTGGAGACCATGCTCTGCTCGAAGACCCGGTTGACCGAGTGCCGGAAGCGGTCGAGCACGTGACGCTCGCGGGCGAACGCCTTCACGATCCGGATGCCGGAGATGCTCTCCTCGGCGCCTGCCGTCACCTCGCCGATCCGCTGCTGCACCTCCTGCTCGGCCGGGCGATTCCGGCGGCTGTAGCGAGTCGCCGTGGCCACCAGGAACGGAACGGGCGCGAGCGCGAGCAGCGCGAGCACCGGATCGAGCACGAACATCGCGACGGCCGCGAACAGGATCGTCAGCGCGCTCTGGCTCACCCAGATCAGCCCGTATCCGAGGAAGAACCGAATCGACTGCAGGTCGACCGTCGCGCGCGACATCAGCTGCCCGGTCTGCTGGCTGTCGAAGAACGCCAGCTCGAGCTTCTGCAGGTGCTCGTAGAACGCCTGACGCAGGTCGAACTCGACGGCGAGCGAGACCTTCCCCGCGATCAGCCGGCGACCCACGGTGAGCGCCAGGCGCAGGATCCCCGCTCCGAGCAGGGCCAGCACCAGCGGCAGGATGTCGTCGCGGTGCTCGGACTCGATCGCGTTCACCGCCGAACCGGTCAGCAACGGAATCAGCACCGTCATACCCATCGCCATCCAGGCGAGCAGCAGTGACCCGATCAGCTGGCGGCGATAGGGACGCAGGAAACCGAGCAGGCGCCGGAAGGTGGGCATCCACCGACTATACAAAGTGAAGTAAAGAGCGCCGCCGGCCTTGGGCGCGGACCTTCATTACCCTGGAACCGTGCTCCGCGAGCTCATCAGCTGGCCGATCTCGGTGGCGCGCGCGGCGATCGAGCTGCCGCGCAGCATGGAGCGCAGCATCCGCGAGGCGAACGACCTGATGGAGGTCTCCCGCCAGCAGCTCGAGGCCATGCGGCGACAGGCCGACCAGGCGCTGGAGCAGGCCGAGCGGATGAACGAGCACCTGGCCCGAGTCGTGAGGCTGACCGAGCCGCTGGAGCGCGCGCAGCGCGGCGGCGAGTACGTGGGCGAGCGGCTGAAGCAGGCGATCTTCGGCGCGGAGGTGGCGGCGGAGAAGGCCGAGGAAGCGGCTGCGGATGCCACGGAGGCGGCGGAGGACGCGGAGGTGGTCGTCGATCAAGCCGCCGAGGAGGCAGAAGCGGATCGGTGAGTCGTCCACCCGCCGGCCTCTGTGACCGCTGCCGGCATCAGCGCCTGATCCACAACACCCGCGGGTCCGTCTTCTCGCTCTGCGAGCTCTCAAAGACCGATCCCGAGTTCCCGCGCTACCCCCGACTCCCGGTACTGAGCTGCAACGGTTTCCGCGAGCGCGACACGGAGCAGCGATCAGGATGAACACATGAGCCCGACAGCCCGCTGGCTCGCGATTGCCGTCCCCGTGGGACTTGCCGCCACCGCCGTGGCGGTTGCCCTGATCGCCGACGACGATCGCGCCGACGGCGACGCCGGAGCTGCCCGCGCAGTGCGCTGGACCGCCCTCCCCCCAAGCCCGAGCGCGCGCACGGAGGTCGGCGCGGCGCGCGTTGGCCGCTCCATCTACGTCGTCGGCGGATTTGTCCCACCAGACCTCTCGACGACCGACGAGGTGGCGCGATACGACGTCGCGTCCGGGGCCTGGTCGCCGGTCGCCCCGCTTCCGATCGCCGTCAACCACCCGGCGGTCGCTGCCGGCGCGAGCCGCTGCGGTGGCGGGGTCTACGTATACGGCGGGTACAGCGCCGACGGCGCGCTCTCGGCGGAGGTGGACGCCTTGCAGCGGTTCGATCCCGGGACGCGCACGTGGACCGTTCTGCCCGGCTCCGGGGTTCCGCGTGGGGCCGCGACACTGGTCCCTGTGGGCTGCTCGCTGTACGCGATTGGCGGGGTGAGCGCGGGCGCGCCACAGCGCCTCGTCCAGGTTTTTGACATTGGCCGCGGCGTCTGGCGGCTGGGACCGTCGATGCGGGTCGCCCGCGAGCACCTCGCTGGCGTCGCGATCGGGAGGCGGGTCATCGTCTTCGGTGGCCGCTCTTCCGGCCACAACCTCGCCGTCGCGGAGAGTCTCGACACCAAGAGTGGCAAGTGGAGCCGGCTCCCCTCGGTCCCCACCCCGCGGAGCGGGTTCGGTGCGGCCGTCATCAGGGGTTCGGCGGCGGTGGTCGGCGGCGAGCAGCTCGCGGAGGGGACCTCGACGATCGCTCCTGTCGAGGCGTTGGACCCGCGCACCCGGAGATGGCGCAGGCTTCCGTCGATGCTGACCCCCCGCCACGGCCTCGGGGTCGTCTCCCTCGGTCCGAGGCTGTTCGCCGTTGACGGAGGGCCCCGGCCGGGCGGCACCTACTCGGACGCGCTCGAGACGCTTCGTGTGCCCGCCCGGCTGCTTCCCCGCGCCGGCGGCCGGTTTCGCCAGAAGGGGCCCGGGTAATCGATTGGGTTGGGGACTGGTGAAGACCACAGGTTTGAAAGCCGGTGCGCTGGCTTTGGCGTTTGCCCTGATGACCCTCGTCCTGGGCGCCTGCGGCTCCGGCGGCAGTGACCAAACCACGGTGCAGAAACCGGCAGTCTCGGCCGCCACCGCCGACCGGCTGGCGAAGCTCAGCGACCGTATCGCGACCGACCTGGACGCGGGCGACACCTGCACGGCCGCCCACGCCGCCGACGATCTCAGGGCGGCGGTGGAGGAGTCCGACCTCCCGGCCACCCTGCGTCCCGGCGTTGACGCCGTCGCGGGGGACCTCGTCGACCAGGTCAACTGCCCACCGCCTCCTCCGCCCCCGGAGCCGGAGAAGGAGAAGAAGAAGCCGCACGAGGAGAAGGACAAGGACAAGCACGGCGAAGACCACGGCGATGACCACCCCACGCCCCCGGGCCTCGGGGGAACGCTTCCACCGGGCCAGGCCAAACTCAAGGGTGAGCCCGAATGAACGGCCACCTGGGCGGAGAGCGCTACCAGCTCGAGCACCGGCTCGGCCACGGCGGCATGGCGACGGTCTACAGCGCCCGCGACCTGAAGCTCGACCGGCAGGTCGCGATCAAGCTGCTCGCCGACAACTTCGCCGGCGACGACGAGGTGCGCAAGCGCTTCTCGCGCGAGGCTCGCCTCGCCGCGAGGCTCGATCACCCGAACGTCGTCCACGTGTTCGACGTCGGCGAGGAGGATGACCGCCCCTACATCGTCATGGAGCACGTCGAGGGCGGCATCCTGGCCGATCGCATGAACCGCAGGCGGCGAGCCCTGGCTAGGGGCGAGGGCCTGCGCCTGCTCGGCCAGCTGTGCGATGGGCTCGCCCATGCGCACGCGAAGAAGCTCGTCCACCGCGACATCAAGCCCCAGAACCTGCTGCTGCGGGAATCCGATGGCTGCCTGAAGATCACCGACTTCGGGATCGCCCGGGCCGCCGAGGAGACCACGCGCCTGACCAGGCCCGGAAAGGTGATCGGGACCGACCACTACATGGCGCCGGAGCAGCTCCACGACGGGAAGATCACTCCCGCCGTGGACGTCTACGCCTGCGGGGTGGTCGCGAACGAGCTCCTGCCGCAGTCCCGCGCGCCCGAGCTCCGCGAGATCATCGAGCGCTGCCTGCGAGAGGACCCGGCGGAGCGATTCAGCGACGCCCAAGCTCTGGGCGAGGCGCTTGCCTCAATGGGCGGCGACGGGGACGCCGGCGTGGTTCGCCGCATCAGGTCCCAGGCCCGGCCGACCAGAAAGCTGCCGGCCACCGGCCCGTCCACCGCGAGTTGGCCGGCGCCCACCGAGGTCACCCGGCGCCATCGCTCCAGGAGAGCCCGCATCGCGGCGGTCGCCGTGGCGGCCGCCATCGTGGCCGCGGGCACGATCATCGCCCTGGGCTCTGGCGACTCGGGCTCGCCGACGAAGGCCACCAGCGACAAGCCGCGCACGCCGCCCGCGGCGTCCGTGCCGCGCTCCGGCGACCCCGCCGAGCAGGCCCGGGAGCTCGCCGATTTCCTGCGAGCCCAGTCCCGCCCTGGAACCGCCGGCCCCTAGGCCCTAGGGCGTGTTCTTCGGCACCGGGGCAGTGGGGGTGGGGGTCGGCTTCGTCGTCGTGGGCGTCGGGGCGGTCGTAGTTGGCGCCGTCGCGGTCGTCGCGGCAGTCGTCGGCGGGTGAACCGACGGCTCGGACTTCTCGCCGCAGCCGGAGGCGGCCACGGCCGCCAACGCCCCGCTAGCGGCCAGCAGCGTCATCAGCCGCCGCCTTCCCGCCTCAGGTAGGGACCTCACGGCCCAACCTTATCCCGGTGACCGCTCAGCCCTTGGCCTGATCTCGAAACTCGACCTCCGCCAGCGGGCTGCGCGCCACCCACTCCTCGAGATTCCCCGAGCCCCGTCCCAGGTCGTCGAGGATGCCCGCGATCACCTCCCGGCGCTCCGTCTCGTCTGTGATCGGCCGAGCGACCGCGGGCAGATCCGCCTGGGCGCTTCCCTTCAGATGGAAGGTGAACTCCGGATTCGCGACGAGGTTCGCATACCAGTCGCGGGTTCCCGGGGACCCGCTGAGGAAGGTCCGGCCGTCATAGCGATACCTCCAGATCTCAATCCGCCGCGGCTCGCCGCTGTGGCGCCCGGTGGTGGTGATGTCGATCGTCCGATCGCTCTCGAGCGCCCGCTGGACCCGCTCGTCCATCGACGGCCGCTACGCGGCCTCCGAGTAGATGGGCTCGCCGGCGGCGATGTCCTCCGCCTCCTCGTCCGCGAACTGCTCGGCCGCCTTCTCCTCGGGCTCGATCACAGTTGCCGCGATGGCGATCGCGGCGAGGACCAGGCCCGCCGCGATCCAGAAGGCGAGGTGGTAGCCGCTCGTCAGAGCGGAGGCGGTCGAGTGGCCGGCATCCTCGAGCGCGGAGGTGTTGACCAGGCCCGAGGCGAGTCCCGCGTCTGCCCGGGTGGCTCCGGACATTGCGATCGTCATCAGCGCCGGGAAGCAGACGCCGATGCCGGTGCCCATCAGGACCAGGACCGGGAGGATGTCCGTGACGTAGTTGGCGTCGACCGGCGCCCGCGTGAACAGGACCAGTCCGGCGGCGACCAGGCCGAGGCCCGGGAAGAGCAGCGTTCGCGCGCCGAAGCGCATGATCAGCGGCTCCGAGTAGCGGCCGGTGAGCACGCCCATGATGATGCAGATCGGCAGGAAGGCCAGCCCGATCTGGAGCGCGTCATAGCCCTGCACGAGCTGCAGGTAAAGCGAGCCCATGAAGAACATCCCGAACATCCCTGCCACGGTCAGGATCTGGACGATGTTCGCGCCGGATACGTTGCGGGAGCGGAAGATCCGCAGCGGGATGAGGGGGGTCTGGGCGGTCGCCTCACGGGCGACGAAGAGCGCGCCCAGGAGGAGCGAACCGGCACCGAGGCCCAGCGTCGTCGTGGCGCCCCAGCCGTCCTTGGCGGCCGGCTCGACGATCGTGTAGACGCCGAGCATCAGCGAGGCCGTGATCAGCACGGCACCGAGCAGGTCCGCGCCCTGGCGGAAACCGATGCCCTTGTCGTTCTCGAGCAGGCGCCTTGCCCAGATCGCCGTGGCGAGGCCAATGGGCGCGTTGACGAAGAAGATCCAATGCCAGCTGATCACCTGGGTGATCACGCCGCCGATCAACAGGCCGACCGCACCGCCCGCCGAGGCAACGAACGCGTAGATGCCGACGGCCTTGGCCTGGTCCCCCGGCTCGGGGAACATCGTCACGATCATTCCGAGGATGACGGCGGAGGTCATCGCTCCGCCGATCCCCTGCAGGAGCCGCGCGCCGATCAGCATGCCCTCCGTCTGCGAGGCGCCGCAGAGAATCGACGCCGCGACGAAGACGGCCAGGCCCCAGAGGAAGATCGTCCGTCGGCCCAGCAGGTCGCCGAGCCGGCCCGCCAGCAGGAGCAATCCGCCGAACGTGATCAGGTAGGCATTGACGACCCAGGCCAGGCTCGACTGGTCGAAGCCGAGATCGTCCTTGATCGAGGGCAGCGCCACGTTCACGACGGTGATGTCGAGAACGATCATCAGCATCCCCGCGCAGAGCACGTAGAGCGCGATCCACCTGGATCGGTCGCTCATCGGCTCCGTCTTCTGCTGGGTCCCCACCTGTGCCTGCGTCATCTCGTTGGCCTCCTCTGCCAGTGAAGTGGTCGTTTCCTGATACGACCGAAGTCGCCCCCGAAACTAATCGCTCGTTTGTACAACTTCGATTACGCTCGAAGTCAAGTTCGGGTGAAGATCAATCCATGCGCGCGGGCAGCCCGAAGCGCTCGTATGCCTTCGCCAGCTTCTCGTAGTCGGCCGGCTGCTCCGGCGTCCGAGCCTGGACCTCCGGGTCCGGATCCTGCGAGGCACGCAGGATAAAGGCGTCGACCTCCTTGATCTTCTCGCCCTCGAAGGTGAGCACGTTGACCGCGAACGGCACGCGTGCCTGCTGCTCCTCGTCCCAGCTGTAGAAGGCCAGCGCGGCCTGGCCGTTGGCCTTGGTCGGCAGCGACCGCCAGCCCCAGTCGGGGAGCATCGACCACTGCTCCAGGAACCCCCGGATGCCGTCGTGGCCCTGGAACCAGCGCGACTGCGGCGGCATGGTGAACGCGGCGTCCTCGGCGAGCATCGAGACGACTGTGTCGACGTCGTTTCGCTCCCAGGCGTCCGCGTACTGCTCGACCAGTTCGCGCAGCCTCTCGTCGCCGAGCTGGCGCAGCGTCTCCTGCTGGCTCTGCTCGGGGAGCCTCTTCTCGACCGTCGCGCGAGCGCGCTGGAGCGCGCTGTTGACCGAGGCGACGCTGGTATCGAGCGTGTCAGCCGTCTCCTGCGCGGAGAAGCCGAGCACCTCGCGCAGGATCAGCACGGCGCGCTGGTTGGCCGGCAGCAGCTGGAGAGCCGCGACGAAGGCGAGCTCGACGGACTCGCGCTGCTCGTAGCGGGCGTCGGGGGACGCGTAGCCGTCTTCGATCCCCAGGGTCTCGTCCGGGAACGGCTCGATCCACACCGACTCCACCACCGGTTCGCCGACGCCGCCGTGGGGATCGGAGGGCGGGCCGTAGTCGATCGGCAGGATCCGCTTGGGCCGGCGCTCGATCGCGTCCAGCGAGGTGTTCGTCGCGATCCGGTAGAGCCATGACCGCAGCGAGCTGCGCCCCTCGAACTTGTCCAGGCTGCGCCAGGCGCGGACCAGCGCCTCCTGCAGGGCGTCCTCGGCGTCCTGGACCGAGCCGAGCATGCGATAGCAGTGGGCCTGGAGCTCGGAGCGGTGGGGCTCGACCAGCCGGGCGTAGGCGTCCTCGCCCCCCTTCCGGGCGGTCTCGAGGAGATCTCGCTCCTCAACCGTCGACTCTGTCGGGCTGGCACTCATCGGTTCTGTGGAGATTAGACGGAGGCCCGTGCGGAAACTCATCGCCGAACCGATGAATTTCGCCGTCTCGTTCGGTCTAAGTGGCAGGGAATGAACCGAAAGCCCTCCAACTCCGTGATCCACCTGGAGCTCCACACCGGAGATCTTCCGGGGGCGGTCTCGTTCTATTCGGAGCTCTTCGGCTGGCGACCCGAGCGAATTCACGCCGGCGCCGGCTCCTACGTCGCGCTCGGCCTGGGCGACCGCGTCGGCGGCGGCGTCGTGGAGTGCGCCTCGGAGCAGCCCATCTGGCTCCCGTATGTCGAAGTACCCGATGTCGGGTTGACCACCGATCTCGCTCGCGATCTTGGCGGCGAGGTCCTGCTCGGTTCCCGGGAGGGCCCCGAGGGCTGGCGCAGCGTCGTCTCGACCCCGGGCGGCGGCGAGGTCGCCTTCTGGCAGGCGAAGCGACGCTGAGCCCGGAGTATCGTTTTCGGGGATGTGTGCGGCATGTGCAATGGCGGCGATGGCCGGGGCGAGCGGGGCGCGGTCCTGGCTTCAGGCCCGCCATGAGACCTGGCTGACCCCCCGCCGGATGAAGGTGGCGACGGCGAGCATCTTCGCCGCCGCGGCCCTTGGCTCAACCGTCGGCCTGAAGGGCTCGACGCCTCCCTCGCAGCCCGCGACGCCGGCTACACACGCGCAGCACGCCCCGGACACCTCCGCGGCCCCTGCGGCCCCGTCACGCCCGAAGTAGTCGCCGGAAGGGTCGAGGGATGAAGATCGAGCTCCTCTATTTCGAGGGGTGTCCGCGTTATGCGGAGCTGCTGCCACGCCTCCGTGAGCTGATTGCGAGCGAGGGCATCCAAGACGAGGTCCAGCTGCGGAGAGTGGAGACGCCCGAGGAGGCCGAGCGGGGCGAATCCTGGGCTCGCCTACGGTTCGGATCGACGGGTTGGACGTCGATCCCACGGCAGAGGATCGCGACGACTTCGGCATGGAGTGCCGCCTCTACAGGACGGAGGAGGGCCTGGCCCGAACGCCTCCCGACCCGTGGACCCGGGCCGCTCTCAGTCGTTGACCGAGGCCCGGCCGGACTTCGCACATTCTGCGAGCGGAGTGAGAGGATTCTGGGCAAGGATGGGTGGTGACTAACAGAGGGCAATCCGAGCAGCTAGCGGCCGAGACCGAGCGGGTTCGCCGGGTTCAGGGCAAGGAGGCCCCGCGCTACGACCGCCAGATCTCCTTCTTCGAGCGAGTCCTCTTCGGCGGCGGCCGGGAGTGGGTCTGCTCTCAGGCCGAGGGCAAGGTCCTCGAGCTTGCCGCCGGGACC
>WNGA01007093.1_pt1 | contig 15701 bp, 18 predicted proteins | sample 5400061 | NCBI WGS metagenome assembly WNGA01 (sample SAMN13153366, study PRJNA577476) | soil metagenome | isolation source: 100 cm soil or saprolite under grassland replicate 2 | place: USA:California | collected 2016-06-15
CGGGGGCAACTACTACATTCTGCGCGCCAATGCGCTCGAGGGAAACGTCAACCTGTACAAGTACGCGAGCGGTCGTCGCAGTCTCATCAAGGAAGCCTCGACAAGGGTGAACAGTGGCGCATGGCAGGAGCTTCAGGTCCAGGTTGTAGGCAATCACTTCACGGGACTTCTGAATGGCGCTCCAGTCGTCGAGGCCACCGACGACGACTACACGGCAGGACGCGTCGGCCTGTGGACGAAGGCCGTTTCAGTCACCTGCTTCGACGATGTTGCCGTGATACCGCAATAAGGAGATTGATGTTCGTACTCCGATTGATTTCATCGGCCGCGTTGCTCGCCGTCGCGGCGTGCGCGCAGCCAACGCAGCCCACCACGCCAACGCAAGCGACTACCAAACCTGCTGCAGCGACTGCTACGTCGCCCGCGGCGGCAGCATCGCCTGTAGCCGCCTCTCCTGTTGCCGTCGGCGCCTCACCCTCGCCAGCCAGCAAGCCGGCGGCGGCCGCTCCTTCGCCCTCGGCGGCTGCCGCACCCGGGCGTTGGACGTTCGACGGCGATCCTGTGGGCGGGCTGCCAAGCGGTTCCCAGTCCTTCAGTGGCCAGTGGGCTGTGCGCGCTGAACCAGATGCGCCCAGTCAGCCGAACGCGCTCTGCCAGACGGGAACCGCTGAATTTCCGGCGCTCGCGCTGGACACCAAGCCATATACGGACCTCACGCTGAGTACGCGGTTCAAGCCCATCTCGGGCAAAGAGGACCAGGCCGCTGGCCTGATCTTCCGCGTTCAAGACAAGGACAACTACTACATCCTGCGCGCGAACGCGCTCGAGGACAACGTCAACTTCTACATCTATCGTGGTGGCCGACGCAGCAGCCTGAAGGGCTCGGATAGCCGCGTAGCCCCTGGTTCGTGGCAGGAATTGCGAGTCGAGGTACAAGGCAACCAGTTCCGCGGCTTTCTCAATGGCCAGCAGGTCGCCGATTCGAGCGACGATAGCTACAAGACCGGCGGCATCGGTCTGTGGACCAAGGCCGACTCAGTCACCTGTTTCGACGACGTCGAAGTAACTGCTCGATAGCGGGCCCCTAAACCCCTAAACACACAGGGAGTTTTCCGATGCGTATCGCACCTCGAAGAATCAGTGCCATCACGTGCGCGCTGGTCGCCTCGATCGCAACCGTGATCGGCGGCGCTGTCTCGGCCGCTCCGCGCCTGCAAGAGACGGATTGGGCAGCCGTCGAAGAAGCGCTCGGCCGTTCGGGCCAGATGATGCCAGGCGACGTGTTCCGCATCGGCATGCCGCGGTCCGATTTGCATGTAAGCGTCGAAGGAGTACCGCTCCAGGCGACGTTCGCGCTTGGCTCGTATGCCGCGTTCAAGCAGTACGACGACGACACCATGGTCATGGGTGACCTGGTCCTCCTCGACCAGGAAGTAAACGGTGTCATGTCGGGCCTCGTCGCCAACGGCTTCGCCGTAACCGCGCTGCACAACCACCTGAACGACATGACGCCGCACGTCATGTACATGCACTACGAAGGTCATGGCGATCCGCTCGAACTGGCGACGGCGCTGCATGACGCGCTTTCGGCAAGCGCGACGCCGCTTTCGCCAGCCAGCCCGCCTGCACCAGTGGCTCCGCCGAGTGGCCCGCAATTGGACACGGGTGTGCTCGATGGCATCCTCGGCTACACAGGCCGGCTCAACGGCAGCGTCGAGCAGTTCAGCGTCGGGCGAGCCGAAACGATTACCGAGATGGGTCACCAGCTGGTGCCGGCTCAAGGCGTCGCAACAGCGTTGAACTTCGAGCCAACCGGGTCTTCGACCGCGGCGATCACCGGCGATTTCGTCCTCCGCGAGAGCGAGGTCAACGCCGTCGCGAGTACGCTGCGCGCGAGCGGGATCGAGGTCGCGGCGGTCCACCAGCACCACCTCGCCGAAGAGCCGCGGTTGTTCTACATGCACTTCTGGGCGAACGACGACGCGGCCAAGCTCGCCAGCGGGCTGCGCGCCGCACTCGATCAGACGGCTAGCGCGGCTCCCGTGGCTTCACTCGCGAGATAGCCCAGTCCTTCGCTTGGCCGTGTATGAGGGCGGTGAGCGCAAGGTGAGACAGCAGTCCACTCGGCCGCTCGAGGTCGACGATCAGGAGCCGACCGCCTGGCTTGAGGACTCGACGAACCTCAGCGAGACCACGCTGCTTCAGTTCACCAGGCAGGTGGTGCATCATCAGGCTGCTGAGCACGACATCAACACTGGCATCGGCGAGCGGCAGAGCTTCGATGCTCGCGACCCGATAGTCAATATCGAGACCCGCGCGCTCGCTTTGCCACGGGCGACAGCGATCATTTCGGCGGATGGGTCGATCCCCCAGACCTGGCCGCTGGGTCCGACGCGCATACGAGCGCGTTGACTGAGCTCACCTGTCCCGCAACCGACCTCCAGAACGGACTCGCCTGGCGTGAGGGCGGCGAGCTCCGCGGTGCGCTCGCGCGTCGCGGGAGCGCGGCCGAGTGTGAGCAGCGTGACCGTCAGGTCGTACCAACGCGCCCAACGGATCAGCCTGCCCTGGGTGGCGGCATCCGCCTCAGCTTGGTGGCCGTGAAGCCTGTGGAACCGGGCGTCCAACCCCTGTTGACGTAGCACCGCCGCCACCGCGCAGCCGACGTTGAACCCGTATGCGCAATAGACAACCACCGCCTTATCAGCCGCCAGCTCGTGGGACCATTCGTGCACGCAATCGGGATCGCGGTACACCGCGCCCTCGATCATCTCCGAGGAACGCGAGATGTGGAATCGGGGCCGGGTGTCGATCATTTGCAGCGGCTCGCCGCTCGCGCGGCGCGTCGCCAGCTCTTCGACGGAGATGGACTCGTGATCGGCGACGGTGCGGGCAGACGCTGCCCGATCGACCGGCTGCGTCAGTCGATTGGCAATAGCCATCCAGTCGACGTTGCGCATGAAGGCGTCGATGTACGCAGTGGCATTGGCGCCGAACTCCTGGTGATAGGCATATTCGTACATGTCCAGCACCACCAGCGGCACCGCGTCAATAACGGTTTGTGACCCGTCCTCGGCGATCTGGTTGTAGAGTCGTCCGTCCTGGCGCCCATAGCTGAGCACGACCCAGCCCGATCGACCGCTTAGCGCCTGCGCCAGCGCGATGAACTCGCGCTGCCAGGCCGCGATACTGCCGAATTGCTGCTCGAGGGAGTCGCGTTCGCGATCGCGCCGGTACTTGTCGGCGCGGCGCAGCTGCTCGCTGAGCCGCGGCGATCGATTGACGAGGTTGCCGCCGCGATCTGCATGCTCGTGCTGGCTGCGACGCACTTGCTCTATTGGTGGCGACCCTGGCCCGCTACGCAGCGCCGCGCGCTCGCTGCCGCCGCAATCATGGTGCTCATCAACGTCGTCCTGCTTGACGTGCTCGGCTACACTCGGCCGCTCCTCGGCTTCACGCAGCCGCTCCTGTGGCTGTATCCAGCCCTGATCGTGGGCGCCGGGCTGCGCCCGCCAGCGGCTGCCGTCGGCATTGGTCTGACGGCACTGGCCGCGGCCGCGCCGATCGCCTTGGCGGGACTTTTCACGGACACACTCCACTTCCGACCCGAGCCGCTCGGGCCGGGCCACTCGATCCTGTTGTCCATCGTGCTCGCCGGTCTCGGCATGACCGCCGTGCGCCAACTCATCGCCGTCAACGCCGATTTGCACGCCACCCGGGCGGACTTGGCCGAGCTGGCCGTGGCTGGCGAACGTGAGCGCCTGGCGCGCGAGTTACACGACCTGCTCGGCCGCACGCTGTCGCTTATCGCGGTCTAGGCCGAGCTAGCAAGCCGCCTGAGTGCGAAGGGTGATCCCGCTGCGAGGTCGAATTGGCGGACGTACAGCGCCTGGCGCGGCAGGCCGTTCGGGATGTCCGCGAGGCAGTCACGGGTGGCCACGCGCCGAGCGTCGAGGCCGAGCTCAACGCCGCCCATTCGGCGCTGCGGACTGCCGGGATCGAGGTACACGTCGATACGACGCGCCGTGCCGAAGCTGTGGACCGAGACCGTCGCGGCGCATCGGCGCGCCGTGCGCGACGCGATCCTCGAGACCACCGCGGCCCTGGTTACTCAGCACGGCGTGACGTCAGTGACCATGTCGCAGATCGCCGAGGAGACCGGCATCGGCCGGGCGACGCTGTACAAGTACTTCCCCGAGGTCGAAGCGATCCTGATCGCCTGGCTGCAACGCCACATCGCCCGGCATTTCGACTATTTGGTCCAGGTGCGCGACCAGGCTAGCGACGCTGGCGAGCGGCTCGAAACAGTGCTCGAAGCGTACGCGCTAATCACCTACGAGCGACGCCACGGCACCGAGCTCGCGGCGCTGATCATCGAGGTGAGCACATCGATCACGCCAAGCAGCAGCTCAGCGACTTCTTTCGAGAGATAGTGATTGAAGGCGCACAGACTGGCCATGTACGCGGCGATGTGGCGCGAGGAGCTTGCGCGCTACTGTGTGCACGCCCTCGCAGCCGCTAGCGGCCTGCCGTCCAAGGCCGCGGTGCGGCGGCTCGTCATGGTGACGCTGGCTGGGTTGCGCCCTCAATCTGGCGCTTGCACGTCCTGACACGCCTCGAGCCATGCGTGCTCGGGCCTCCCAGTGGCCTCACAGTTGGCGACACGCAGGAGCATCTCACTTAGGGGGATGCATCCTTCGACGACGCTGCTGCTGAGCCTCCAGGGAGCGGGCCAAGCTAGGTGGCAGCGAGCGCCTCAGTGGGGGCGACCCGGGCGGCATGGATGGCGGGGTAGAGGCCGGCTAGGCCGCCGATAATCAGGGTTGCTGTAATGCCCCCTGCAATAACCCAGGCGGGGACGACGGTGGGCCAGCCCTGTAGTGTCGCGTACACACCCGTCACAACCGATCCGAACAGTACGCCGGCGCCCCCGCCCAGGACGGACAGCTGTAGGGCCTCGGCGAGGAACTGGATGCGGATGTGTTCTCGCGTGGCGCCAAGCGAGCGGCGCAGCCCGATCTCGGCGCGGCGTTCCAGCACGGAGATCACCATGGTGTTGGCGACGCCGATGCCGCCGACCAGCAGCGCGACGGCGCCGAGGCCGAGCAGCAGGCCCGTGAAGGTGGTGTTCACGGCGGCCTGGGCGGCGAGCGCGTCGGACGGCCTTGACACGTTCACCTCGTTGGGCCGCGCCGGGTTGACGGTCCTGGCGAGCACCCCGCGCACGGCTTCGACGGCGTCGGGGTCGGTCCGCGTGTACACGATCGTGATGCGCCCGTCGAAGCCGAGGTACCGCTGGGCGGCCTGCCACCCGATCAGCGCGCCGAGGTCGAGTGTGGGCGCGAGCGGGACCGGGTCGAGGATGCCGACGACGGTGAACCACCACCCGCCGAGCCAGATCTGCTTGTCTCCATTAACGCTGCCGACGCCGAGGCGCTCTGCCGCCCTGGCCCCGAGCACGACGGCCGGATATTGGGCGGATGCATCGTTCAGCCAGGTTCCGGAGGCCACGCTGGCGCCGACAGTGTCGAGCAGGTTGGTGCGCACCGCGTAGGTGCCGATTCCACCGGACTGGGGGGCCGGGATCCTGTCGGTGCGGTACACCTTCGCGTCGGGGAGCTGCCCGATCGCGGTGACGGTCTCGACTGGCCCGATCCGTGCGACCATCGCGACCGACTCGTCGGGTAGGACGGCGTTCTCCCCGAACAGCGTGCTGCCCGGCGCCGCGGTGAGCAGGTTCGTGCCGAGCGCATTCAGCAGCCGATCCAGCGTGGCGCGGCTGGAGGTGGAGATCCCGACGACGGCGACCATCGCCGCGATCCCGATCGCGATCCCCAGGGCCGAGAGCACCACCCGCAGTCGGCGGGCCCGCAGCCCGTACGCCGCCAGCCGCAGGACGTCGAGTGGGCTCAACCGTCCGGATCGCGGTGGTCTTCTCACGCCACCGCCTCCGTCCGGTCGTCAACCACCCGACCGTCCAGCATGGACACCCGGCGGCGCAGTTGCGAGGCGACCACCAGCTCGTGGGTGATCACGACGACGGTCGCACCGGTCGCCTCGTTGAGGGTGAGCAGCAGCTGCATCACACCCTCGCCTGCATGGCTGTCCAGCGCGCCGGTTGGCTCGTCGGCCAGCAGCAGCGCGGGTTCACGCACGACCGCCCGTGCGATCGCGGTGCGCTGTTTTTCGCCGCCGGACAGCTCGTGCGGCCGGTGGGCCAGCCGGTGGCCGAGCCCGACGCGCCGCAGCGCCGCCTCGGCGCGCTCCCGTCGTTCGCGCAGGCCGGCGCCGGTGTAGAGCAGGCCGTCAGCGACGTTGTCCAGGGCGGACACGCCCGGCGCGAGGTGGAAGTGCTGGAAGACGAACCCGATCCGGAACGCCCGCAGCCCCGACAGCTCTCGGTCGGACAGCTCGGTGACGTCGAAACCGTCGATGACAACCCGGCCGGCGCTCGGGTGGTCCAGCGTGCCCATCACGTTGAGCAGCGTCGACTTGCCCGATCCCGACGGCCCGACGATCGCGACCAGCTCGCCGCGGTCGATGTCCAGGTCGACGTCGCGCAGCGCGACGACCCCGCCGGGGTATTCGCGGCTTACCCCGCGCAGCCTTACGGTCGCCTCGGCCAAGCTGCTCACTTCGGGACCCCTACCGTCATGCCCTCGGCGATGCCCTCACCGCTGACCTCGACCCGCCCGCCGGCGAACATCCCGGTCCTGACGGCGACGATGCGCGTCGTGTCGCCATCTACGATCTCGACGCCGAAGCCCCCTTCGGCCAGCGCGAGCAGCGCGGCGACTGGCACCGCCAGCACATCTTTGCGCTCGTCGACGACGAAGTCGACATCCACGGGAGCGCCGCCCAGCGAACCGAGAGCCTCCTGATCGGCGATCGCCACGTCCACCTTGATGCGCGCGGCGGAGGCCGCCGAACTCGGGCCACTCGGAACGGGAGTCGTGCTCGCTGCCGTGAGAACGCTGTCGACCTGGGAGATTTGCCCTTCCACGGCTTGCTGTCCGGGAACGCTGACAGCAGCCTTGCGCCCCACGACGGCGAGGGCCTGGTCGGCCACCCCGAGCTGGACGGTGACCAGCTTGGTCGCGCCGGTGTAGCTGAGCACCGCGACGCCACGACCCGATGCACCAGCCTCCGACGGTCGCGCTGATCCCGCTGCGACGGAGGCGCCCGAATTCCCACCGATGGCGTCGCCGACGCGGGCTGTGTCCTCGGCGATCCGCACCGGCCCCGGCGTGAACACGACCTGGCCGGGTTCGACGGTTCCGGTTTCGGGAAGACCGAGGTCGGCTTGCCATTTCCGCACCGCCATGGCGACGGCAGACGTGTAGGTGCCATCGGCGGTCAATCCCGTGTAGCCCAGCTCAGCCAGGTTCTCCTCGAGCTGCCGCACGTCGGCACCCTCGACGCCGTCATGCAGCGTCCGATACAGCGGCACCGATCCGTAGAAGGCGACCACCGGTCGCTCAGATCGGTCGACGGTTGTGTCTGTTCGGACGTCGCGCTGGTTGGTGAGCACCTGGACGGCGTCGCCCCCACCAGGAGCCTGTTCACCGACCTTGGCATTGATCGCGGCGACCACGCCGTCGAACGGCGCGACCATGGTGGCGTCCTCCAGATTGATCTGCGCCTGTCTGACCGCCAGCTCGGCCTGACGCACCGCCTCTTGTTGCAGCGCGATGTCCGTGGCCTTGGGCCCGGCCTGAAGTTGGTCGAGCTTAGCCTGGGCGCTGACCAGCCCAGCCTGCGCGCTGGCAGCGGCCATGCGGGCCGCCTGAAGATCCTGCGGTGTGGCCTGGCCGAGAGTGGCCAGCCTCGTCTGCGCTGCCGACAGGTTGGCCTGAGCTGTGTCGAGCGTGGCCTGAGCGCTGACGACGTCGGCGTCGGTGGCGCCCTCGAGCGTCTGGTCGAGCTTTGCCTGCGCGCTCTGGACGCCGGCTCGGGCCTGGTCCAGGCCGCTCTGGGCGGCCACCAGGTCCGCGTTGGTGGCGCCTACCCTGGCCTGGTCGAGCTTGGCCCGCGCGCTGGTCAATGCGGAGACGGCGGCGTCATAGGTCGTCTGGGCCTGGATCAGCTCGAGCGGCACCGAGCGGGCCGCCTGAACCTGCTTCAGCTGCGCCGCCGCCGCGTCGTACGCGGCCTGAGCGGACAGAACCTCCTTCTGGGCCGCAAGATGCTCCCAGGAACCGTCGCCCTGCAGCAGTTTGAGCGTGTTCCGGGCCTGCAGCAGGTCGGGCTGCAGCGCATCAATCTTCTGTTTGGCCGATACGCATTCGGCCGAGCCCGAGCCGAGCTTGGTACAGGTCTGATCGGCAGTCTTCCGGGCGGCGGCCAGCCCCGACTCCTGCGCGGCCAGGTCGGCGTTGGCCTGCTCGAGCTGAGCGGAGAGCTGGTCGAGTGTCTGGGAAGCTGTCTGCAGCTTTGAGGCGGCGCTGGCCACTGTTGCCTTGGCCTGGGCCACGTCGGCCGGGATGGTCTGGGTCGCGTTGACCTGATCGAGCTTCGCTTTCGCTGCCGTTAGCGTTCCCTGAGCCTGGTCGAAGGTGGCCTGGGCCGCGGCCAGGTCGGCCTGGGTCGCACCGGCCTTGACCTGGTCCAGCTTGGCTTGGGCGCTGCGCAGCGTGGCGTTGGCCTGATCGAGCCCGGCGCGGGCGGTGGTGAGGTCCTCGGCCGTCGGGCCGGTCTGGAGCTGCTCGAGCTTGGCCTGGGCGGTGGCGAGCGCGCCCTGCGCAGACTCGACGGCGGCCTGCGCACTGGCGCGGTCGGCCGCGGTCGCGCCCGACTCGAGAGTGGTCAGCTTGGCCTGGGTTTCGACGTAGCTCGCCTGTGCCTGGCTCAGCGCGGCCTGCGCGGAGAGCAGATCGGCCTCGGTTGGTCCCGCCTGGATGTCGTCGAGCTCAGTTGGGCCGTAGCAAGCTGCGACCCCGCCTGCTCGAGCTTCGCCTCCAGGGCCTCGGCGCTGAGGCGCGCCAGCACCTGTCCCGCGGTCACCCGGTCGCCTACCGCGACATCGATCTCGGCTAACCGACCGGTCGCGCTAAAGGCCAGGTTGGCCCCGCGGGTGGAGTCCACGCCGACCTTGAACAGCGGCTCGCCCCGCTGCACCGTCGACCCAACCGGTGCGATCCAGGTGAGGGTCCCGTTGCCGGGCACGCTGACCGGCAACGGATCGCCATAGCGAAGTGTGCCTGAGTGTGGTCCTGGTGACCCGCGCGGTGGCGGGAGGCAATTCAGTCCGGGTGGCCGCTAGCGTGGCGGCCGGTCCGAGTGCTCGAACCGATCCGACAACCGCCACGCCGAGGATGACGACCGCGGCTCCCGTGAACACGAGCTTGCCCATCATCAATGGGCACCTGCCCCGGGCAGGGCTTTGGTGCACACCTCCATCGCGGCACGGTACGTCGGGTTGTTCTGCGCCTCGTGGCCGAGGCCGCGCATCTGCCCGTTGGCGTCCGGGTCGGGGAAGTCGGGCAGACCGTTGCCGCCCATGCACTGCGAGAACTCGCGCATCTGCTGCACAAAAGCTGGGTCGCCGGTGTTTCGGTGCTCGCCGCCTGGGGCCAGCGCGCGGCACTGCTCCGACGCGGCGCGGAACTTCGGATCGTCCTGGTTGATTCCCCCCTCCGCATGGCTGAGCGCAAACCGTCCGTCAGGTCCCGGATCAGGAAAGTCGGGCACGCCGTTGGTCCGCATGCACTGCGCGTACAGCACCCCCGTGTCCTGCTGGTCCACCGGCATCGGGTTCGTGCTGGTCGAAGTCGCTACATTGCTTCCGCCCGCGCTGGCGATCCCCGTGCTGGCGTTCCGAGCGCACCGGCCAACAGGAGCACCAGCACTGGGCCGATGGCCACCAGCGCCAGAGGCTTGCGGCCCGCCGCCCGAAACGATGGGCAGCTCATTCTCGTCGTCATTGTTCGCACTCCTGGTGCGTTCAGCGCTCGGAGCGGTCCTGCAGACCGCAGGGTCCGGTGGGTCCCGGCGACTCTGGCGCTCCTAGGCCGGTTGAGATGTGTTTGCTGGGTGAGGGAAACAACCCCCCCGGCTCCAGGGCTCTAGGCCACCGAGGCTCCGCAGGCCACACTCGGGTTAGTTTCGCCTCGTCCAAAAGCCGCTCAATGCTGCTCACCATGCGACCGCTCCTGCGGCACGCTATGGTGGCCGGGGCCAAACTCTGTCGCCCGGTCTAAGGGCCGCTCATGCTGCACGCCATGCTGCCACGGCATCTGGGCGAGAACGGTCCCACCGCCCGCAAGGCCGACGGCGAGGGCGCCCACTACCACCAGAGCCAAGAACCACTTTCTTTTCCTGCTTTTCATGCTGGTCATTCCTGCCTTTCCTTCGGTGTTACGCTGCTTGCGCACATCTGTTTGCGATCACGACGGTTCTACTCCTGACGTATGCGTTCCATTCGCTGGGCTTGGAGGCCCGAGATACGTCCATACCCCGGCGCCTCTATGTGTCAAGCCAGGCGCTCCAGCGTGACACTTGAGTTCCATCCTGCTTAGGGCCGTTGTTCGCTCTCCTCGCATCGAAGTTAGGCCTTCGGGCGTTAGAGCAGCGTTAGGGAATTCCCTAACACCCGCCTAACACCGCGATGAGCGAGGATGGAGCGTGTGCGCGTACTGGTAGTCGAGGACGAACGGCTGCTCGCAGACTCGATCGCCGAAGGGCTGCGCCGACAGGCGATGGCCGTGGACGTGGTCTACGACGGCGACGCCGCAGTGCAGCAACTCGCCGTCACCGACTATGACGTGGTGGTGCTCGACCGCGACCTGCCTATCGTGTCCGGTGACGAGGTCTGCACGACGCTCGTCAACTCCGGTGTCGAGACCCGGATCCTGATGCTCACCGCCGCGACCGCGGTCAACCAGCGTGTCGCCGGGCTTGGGCTCGGGGCGGACGACTACCTGACCAAACCATTCGCGTTCGCCGAGCTCGTCGCCCGCATCCAAGCGTTGGGCAGGCGCGCCCGGCCCGCTGCACCCCCGGTATTCGAACGCGCCGGCATCCGCCTGGACCAGCATCGCCGCACCGTCACCCGAGACGGCCAGCCAGTGGCGTTGTCTCGCAAGGAATTCGCGGTTCTTGCCGAGCTCCTGCGAGCCGAGGGCGGCGTTGTTTCGGCTGAGAAGCTCCTTGAGAAAGCATGGGACGAATACACCGACCCGTTCACTGGCGTCATCCGGTTCACCATCATGATGGTGCGCCGGAAACTGGGCGACCCGCCGATCATCGAGACCATTTCCGGTATCGGCTACCGCATCCCATGACCACCCCACGCGGCTGGTGGCGTTCCACCATCCGGATGCGGCTCACCCTGCTCTACGCCGCGGCGTTTTTCCTCGCCGGGGCGGCGCTGGTCGCGCTCATGTACATCTTCCTGGGGCAGGCACTCGAGCGTCAGCTGACCGCGCGGGTCGGCATCACCCAACACCTGGCGGAATCGAACCCCACCGAACCGACCTCGCAACAGCGGGCTCACGAGCTGCAGCAGGAGCTGCGCGCGCAGTTCGAGCGCGACCGCGACGACACGCTCAACGCGATGCTCATCGCCTCACTCGTCGCGCTCGGTGTCGTCGGCGTCCTCGCCGGCGGATTCGGATGGCTCCTCGCAGGCAGGGCCTTGCAGCCGCTGCAGCAGATCACCGCGACGGCCCGCCGGGTCGCCGACCGCAGCTTGCACGAACGCATCGCGCTGGACGGGCCACACGATGAGATCAAAGACCTCGCCGACACCTTCGACGCCATGCTGGAGCGACTGGACCGCTCCTTCGATAGCCAGCGACGATTCGTCGCCAACGCCTCCCACGAGTTGCGCACACCCCTGACGATCAACCGCACGCTCATCGAAGTCGCACTCGACAACCCTCAAGCAAGCGAGTCACTGCGTCAGCTTGGCGCAACACTGCTCGCCGTCAACCAGCGCCACGAACGGCTGATTGACGGGCTGCTCACCCTCGCCAGCAGCCAACAACGCGTGACCGAGCCCACCCTGGTCGACCTCGCCGACATCGCACGCCACATCACCACCGAATCCCGAGGCGCCGCGCATGTCGCCCACGTCGATATTCGCACCCATCTGCGGCCCGCCCCGATCACCGGCGACCCGGTATTGCTGGAACGGCTCGCGCAGAACCTGCTCGACAACGCCATCCGCTACAACCTGCGTGTCGACGGCGAGATCACCGTCACCACCGACACGATCGACGGCCACGCCCACCTCACCATCGAGAACACTGGGCCGCCTGTCCCGCCATACGAGGTCCCGAGCCTGTTCGAACCCTTCCGCCGCCTGGCCGCCACCGAACGCCTCGCCGACTCCTCCGCCAGCCGCGGCGCCGGACTCGGATTGTCCATCGTGCGATCCGTCGCCCACGCACACGGTGGTCAGGTCCACGTCTCCGCCCGGGAACACGGAGGCCTGACCGTACAGGTACGCATACCTGCGGCGCAGGAAAAATCCACATCGAACACCGCACGACTGGAATAACACGCACTCGTTGCCTCGGGCCAGACCGTCCAGGAGTCGCGCATGTCCGCTAGCGCCGATGGCCGTCGAGCGGGTCACGGTCGCGCGGGTGACGCTCCTCTCGCCGTTCGCTGCCCGCCGACTGTTCGCCGAGTTTCGCGCCCGCCCGAACCGCTCGCGTAGCCAGCCGTCGGCGCTGGCGGTCGTGACTGAGCGTGAGCGCGAGGTGCTGGTGCTGGTGGCGGAGCGGCGCAGCTACGACGATTAAGCGGCTGAGCTGTGCATCACCGCCGTTGACCGAGGTCCCCAAAAGCATGCGGTCGCCGTGCGCCGGATACTGCCCAAGAAGTCTCCCTGACCGCGCGCGGGCGAACCATTACAGCTGGAACAGCGCCGGGCACGCGGTACCGCGGGCTCTCCTAGTCAGTTCGGCGCCCGCCGCGCGGCGTGACGACCACAACAATCGATTTGCCATCGATGGGCTCAGCGATGGCACTTGCGGGCAAAGGCTCGTCGGAGACTGATCTCGTGCTCCATCCAGACCATCCAGACCATCGAGCGCTATCTGTCAACGGTCAGTAGGAGCTTCTCATGGGCGTCGACATTCGTTCGCCGGGCGAGGTCGAACGTCGCCCTTGGTCAGTCGTGACGTTCGAGCCCTCTGGCCCGGCTACGGTGATCTGAATCGAGGAGATCTCCTCGAGGAACACACATAATCGCGACATTCGAAGGCGCGGCAGAACCGGGTCGCGTTAGATGCAGGCGTGGAGCTCGCTTGCTTGGCGTGCGCCGACGCGAGAGTTGCCGTGGCAAGAATCAGGACGACGCCGGCTGCTAGGGATCGGGCGGCAGAGATACGACGTGATATGACAATTCTCCTGCCGTTGAGTATCCGCACGCGCGGAGGAAAATGTCGGCATACCCGACGCTGGATAATCGCAAAATCGAAGGCGGCCCGCGCGTCGTCCACGACGTTGGTCCTGCGCACGACCACCTCGGTATGCCAGGCGCCCGGCACCGCGCGCTCGTTACCTCGACTCGACGGTGAGCGCGCAGATCGCCTTCACCGTTGGCGCTGCACGGCGGAGGCGAGCGATGCATGCGTCGGCGTATCTGTCTCGATCGGAATCACTTTGCAAATCCCAGACGGATCGCACTCGGCAGGATTGAGGTGAGCGCCATATTCCGCGATTGCGGCGAGGTCCTGCTCCAGGCGTTCGAGTTCGCGAACGCGCACCACGACCTCGGCGCGGTGTCGCTCGATCAGGTCGACGACGTGCTCGCAGGGCGCATTGCCAGCGTCTCGGATCGCAAGCACCTCACGAATTTCGGCGAGCGACAAGCCGACTGCCTGCGCTGCGCGAATGAACGCCAGGCGCGGCAGCACCCTGGCCTCGTACACGCGATAGCGGGATGCCGTTCGGTGCGGCGCCGGGAGTAGCCCGGCCTTTTCGTAGTAGCGCAGCGCTGTCGGCGCGAGACCGCTTTGCTCGGCCAGATCCCCGATGCGCATGTCCGCGCCCGGATCGGTCTTGACCTTAGAGCGCACTCGAATGTTTAGCATCTTCGCAGGTATGAACGCCAACACAGGAAACCCACTGATCGATGATGTTCAGCGCGCGGACGAAGCATCCCTGGTCGCCCGCACCGCCTTCAACGCGATCCTGGAAGGTCGTGCCCTCGATCGAGACGAGCTCATGCATGCCACCGGCGCATCCGTCGCGGATATGGATCGACTCATTGGCCGAGCACTGATGGTCGACGACAGCAATCGCGTCGTGGCGGCCCACGGCCTATCTCTCGTACCAGCTCGCCAGCACCGCCTCACGATGCGCGGACGTCAGTTCTGGACGTGGTGTGCCATCGACGCGGTCGGGATCCCCGCTGGCCTCGAAGAAGACGCCGTCGTCGAGACAACCTGCGTGCAGTGCGGCACCGAGGTGCACCTCGAGCTATCTGGGCGTGAAGTCGTAGCTGCCACCCACCCTGACGCCCGAATCTGGGAGGCGGCGCGGTTGGAGGGTCGCGGGCAAGCCGGGCCACCGCACTGCGCCCTCATGAACCTCTTCTGCTCCGCTGAGCATCTGCGCGCGTGGCACGACGTGAATGCGAACGAGCAGGGTAGCGAGCGCGACTTGAAGGAAATCGCAGCAATAGGACGAGCCGAATGGGGTTACCTGCGGGCCGGTGGCGACTCGACGTGCGCGTGCGGTGACTGCCTTGACGGGGAGGCAGGGGGATGACCATCGAGCTTCTCCAGGTTCAGGGCTGCCGCAACGTCGATGCCGCTCGCGAGATGCTCGAAAGCTGCCTGCGGGAACTCGAGCTGGACCTACCCGTCGTCGAGCGGGTGGGTAACTTTGCCTCGCCGACCATCGTGATCGATGGCGCGGACGTCATGGGCAGGCAGGACGTTGCGGGCGCGGCGTGTCGGCTGGATCTCCCAACGCGCGATCGCGTCCTCGCAGCGCTGCGCGAGGTGACATGACCGGCGGGCGGAGCTCGGAAGCCCTCGACTTCGATACTGCGTGGGCAGCGCTTCTGCGTCAGTATGAACCCGCGGTCCGCGTCACCTCAGCGTTGCTGAAGCTGACCGGCCTGGGCGAGCATGCGGTCCACATCGAACTCTTGGCAGACGCAATCAATCAGCCGGTGCCGGACACGCTAAACCTGCTCACGCGGTGGACGACCGCACGTGTGGACGATCGTCAAGTGGGTTTGACCCTGACCGATGCAGGCCCATCCGCTCGCTACCGCCTCTCTGTCGACACCCGGACGCTTGACGCGGACGGATGCGCGGTGGACATCTTCTGGATGGCGCTGGTGAGCGGTAAGCCAATCCGCGTGGAGTCGGTATGTCCGGCAACTGGAACGCCGATTCGGGTGGAGGTTGATTCACACCAGGTCGAACTTGTCGAGCCAGGCACCTCGGTTGTCGCCGTCATGAATCCGCGTGCGCCAGAACTTCGAAGCATCACCGTGCCGAGCAGGCGAACCTAGCAATCTGTCCGCAGCAGCCCATCTTCGCTTCGCATGTGGCGGCGGCCGACTGGTGCGGAGGCCACCCCGGTGGGCGCCTGTTCGCGCCAAGCGAGTTTCTTGACTCGTGGCGCGAGCATCTGCGTCGAATGGAGATAGTCTGAGCGCTTACGGAATGGATGCTCTCGCCGCGAACCAGCCGCTCATGCGGCGCCAGATTCTCAGCTCGCTCACCGCGGTA
>WNGA01018571.1_pt1 | contig 15701 bp, 16 predicted proteins | sample 5400061 | NCBI WGS metagenome assembly WNGA01 (sample SAMN13153366, study PRJNA577476) | soil metagenome | isolation source: 100 cm soil or saprolite under grassland replicate 2 | place: USA:California | collected 2016-06-15
CTTCGGAAACCCGTCGTCGTACGTCGTGACAGGCGTACCGCTTACCGACATTCAGGCGGACGGCTAGACGGTCCGATCGGGTTTCCGAAGGCCCACCCGTCTCTCCCGCCCGGCGAACGGGCAGTCAGGGTTCGAACTGCGACACTACCGCCAGCCGGCTTCAGCCAGACCGCGCGTTCGCGTCGACCGTGAGCTAGAATCGCCCGCATGCGCGCGCTCGTGGCCATCGTCATGGGATCGCAGTCGGACTGGGAGACGCTGGTCCACGCCTCGCAGACCCTGGAGGGCTTCGCCATCGCCCACGACGTGCGCGTGCTCTCGGCGCATCGCACGCCGGACCAGCTCGTCGACTACGTGACGACGGCGGAGCGCGACGGTGTCGAGGTGATCATCGCGGGCGCCGGCGGGGCGGCGGCGCTGCCCGGCGCGATCGCGGCCAAGACGACGTTGCCCGTCCTCGGCGTGCCGATCGAATCGACGCTCAACGGGCTCGACTCCCTGCTCTCGATGGTGCAGATGCCGGCCGGGGTGCCCGTGGGGACGCTCGCCATCGGACGGGCCGGCGCCGTGAACGCGGCGCTCCTCGCCGTCTCGATCCTCGCCGGCAAGCGCTCGGATCTGCGTGCCGCGCTCGAGCGTTACCGCGAGGCGCAGGCGCGGAAGATCCTCGATCAGCCCGATCCGCGGGTCCGCCCCAAAGCCTGATCGAGGCCTGCGAGGAAAAGGTTCATCCTCTTGGGCGCGCTCTTCGGGATCGCCGGCCTCTACGTCGTGGCGATGGAGCTCGTCCTCAGGCTTGTCTCCTGACGAGGGTGACGGCGCGGCAGGATCCAGAGCCCGAGCAGGTCAGCGCGTAGTACGCGCCCTGCGCCACCGCCAGATCGGCCGCGAGAGCACGGCGAGCGCCGCGGAACGATCGCAGGAGCCCCGTGGCCATACGGAGGTCAGGAGCACGCCCGATGCCAGCGGATGCCCGTCGGCGTCCGCCGAGCGGGAGCCACGACTCAGCCGGTCTGGCTCCGGGCGCCCGGGCGCACGTAGACCAGGTCGATGCTCTTCTTGCTCCGCAGGCGCCCGGACGGCAGCGCCAGCTCACCCAGGGGGATCTGCGCGACGAACACGGGAACGAAGGGGTTGGTGACGTCGAACGCGCTCGCCGCGGTCTGGCCCGCGTTGGGCGTGCCCGGCAGCTCGTCCTGCTCGTGGGCGACATAGAGCAGCGTGTGCGCGGGGTTCGTCCACAGCCCGTGAGCCTCGCGCCCGCGGGTGAAGAACGTGCTGGCGACGCGGCGCGACCCGGGCCGCCCGGCGCGGTCGATGATCGCGATCCGGCTCGACGCCACGCCACCCGGGCCGCCGTCCTCGATGCGGGCGAGGCTCACGTAGACCGCCTTGCCCCGCGCGTTCTCGACGAACTCGAGATGGTTCGGGCGCGCCTGCTGGGCGAGCGCGACGCCATCGAGGACACGAAACGGTTCTCGTGCGTCCCACGTCGAGACGCGATCGGCGAGCGTGTGTGACAGCCACACCTCGGCGCCATCCGGCGACGTCTTGAGGAACGGCGTGAAGCCGACGGGATCCTGGGCGCTGATGTTGAGGAGCGCCCGACCCGAGGGACGCGAAAAGCCGTCGGCGTCGGGGTTCATCGCGAGCACGGCCATCGTCGAGGTCTTCTGGCTCGCGATGAAGGCGAGCCCCCCGTCCATCGAGAACCAGACTCGCGAGGGACCGTTGATCGTCTGGAGCACGCCGCGGACGGCGCGCGTCAGGCCGCCGCCGGACTCCTTGAGCGCCGCCGCCACGTCGATGATCGCGATCCGATCCTCGCCGCGCACGGCGGCCCAGAGCTCCTTGCCGTTACGGGTGAAGGTCGCCTCGTGGGGCTCGCGGCCGACGAGGATCCCGCTCGAGACCCGCTCGGGATTCGTGCTGGGGACGGCTTGCGGGTTCGGTCCGCCACCGAGGACCTTCTTCGTCAGCGTGTCGATCAGGTAGACGTTGCCGCTTCCCCGCGCGGTCGCCGCCAGCCAGCGGCCGTCGGGCGAGGGCACGAGGCCGTGGACGTTGATGGCCCCGCGATAGAGCGGCCTGGCCGTCATGCCCGCGTGAGTCGGGACGACGCCTCCGGTGGCGAAGCGGAACGGCGGCCGGGGGTCCTCGTCGAAGCTCGTGAGATTGATCGTCGTGTCGACGGTGTTCGCTCTCGGATCGATCACCGTGATCGTGCTCGAGTCCTCGTTGGCGATGAAGACCCGATCGTTGGGCTCGATGGGCGCCGCCGGGACCGACGACGGCGTCTGCGCCGGCGCCGACGACGGTGCCTGGGCGAGCGCCGTGAGGCCGCCGACGGCGGTGAGCTGCAGCAGGTCCCGGCGGGAGAGGGCCATGGTCTTACCCGGTCAAGCGCTTCTTGAGCACCTTGCCCGTCGCCGCCTTCGGCAGCTCGGCGACGATCGTGATCCGGCGGGGATACTTGAACGCCGCGAGCTGGCGCTTGCAGTGCGCGATCAGCTCGTCGGGCAGCGCGTCCCGGCCGGGATGGAGCGCGACGAATGCCATCACCTCCTCGCCCAGCACGTCGTCCGGCACGCCGACCACCGCGGCCTCGGCCACCGCGGGATGCGCGAGCAGCACGGCTTCCACTTCCTGGGGAAACACCGAGTAGCCGCCACGAAGAATACGCTCGCGCTTGCGGCCCTCGATCCGCACCCATCCCTCCGACGTCAGCCGCGCGAGATCGCCGGTATGGAACCAGCCGTCGACCAGCACCTCGCGCGTCTCCTCGGGCGCGCCGAGGTAGCCGTCCATCGCCGCCGGCGTGCGGATCAGCAGCTCACCGAGCTCGCCGTCCGACAGCCCGCGGCCCGCGTCGTCGACGATCCGCACCTCGACGCCGGGCACCGGGCGCCCGATCGCATCGGGGAGATCCACGGCATCGGCGGCCAGATACGAGATCGGACGGAACAGCTCCGTGGAGCCGTAGCCGCGGAAGATGCGCACGCCGGTGCGCTGGCGCCACTCGCACGCCAGCGGCCACGGGCACGGCGCCGCGCCCGACAGGGCCATGCGGACGCTGCCGAGCGGCGCGCCGTCGAGCGCCGGTGAGCCGAGCAGTCGCCGGAACATGGTGGCGACAGCGGGCAACACCGTCACCCGATGCCGCGCCACGGCCGTGACGACGTCCTCGGGCACGAACCGTTCGAGGGTGACGACGGCCGCCCCGGCCAGGAGCGGGGCCAGCAACGCGCCGTTGAGTCCGAAGGAATGCGAGAACGGGAGCACGCCCAGCACGACGTCGTCCGGCGTGAGCGCCATCACGTCGTCGAGCCAGGACCGCACGGCGAACGCCAGCGCGCCGTGGGACAGGACGGCGCCCTTCGGCCGCCCGGTGCTGCCCGACGTGTAGAGGACAAGCGCCGCGGCGTCCGTCTCCGGCGCGGTCGGCCACTCGATCTCGTCGCCCGTCACCTCGTGAACAACCAGCCGTGGCCGCAGGTCGTCGACAACGGCCGCGCGCTCCTCGGCGGTGAGTCGCGGGTCCAGCGGAGCCACGGTGGCGCCCAGCTTGAGCGCGCCGAGGAGCGCGACCACGAAGGGCCAGCCGTTCGGGATCGTGACCGCCACGCGGTCGCCGGCGGCGACGCCGGCGACCGCGAGGGAGCGGGCGGCGCCGCCCGCGCGGCGGTGGAGCGCATGGTACGAGAGCACGCCTCCGTTCCAGGCCACGGCCGGACGGTCGGGGTAGCGCTCCGCCGTGGCGTCGAGAAGGGCAGCGAAGTTCTGCGGCACGCGCCGGTCGGCCTGCTACGGGAGAAACGACTTCAGATCGAGGCGCGCGTAGACGTCGGGCGGCACGCGATGGCGGGGTGTGTAGGCGCCGAGCGAGGGCTTGGCCGTCGCGTCGATGCCCCACTTGCCGGAGTAGCCGTCCTCGCGCGTCGAGGGATCGAGGTCGGACCCGCGCGCGTGGGTCACGAGCACGAGATCGCGATCGGGCTGCGAGCGCGTCGCGATGGCCCAGTTGATCTGCCGGTCGTCGAACACGTCCACGTCGTGATCGACGACGACCACTCGCTTCATGTAGAGATCGCTGCCCAGGACGGCCAGGATCGCGTTCTTGCCCTGTCCGGGGATGCGCTGCTCGATCGAGACGTAGCACGTGAACGGCGCGGGCACGCGCACCGCCTTCACCGACGGCACCATGGCACGGACGGCGCGGTAGAGATTGGCCTCGATGGGAATCGTCGAGAGCAGCATGTGATCGAGGTGCGCGACCGAGATGTCCTGGAAGTAGGCGTCGCGCCGGTGGGTGATCGCGCGGACCTTGACGACCTCGCGCTGCCGCTCCCCGAGGCTGTAGCCGGTGAACTCGCCGAAGGGACCCTCGGACGTGCGCTCGTGGGGCAGGATCTCGGCCTCGATGATCATCTCGGCGTGCGCGGGCACGAGCACCGCCGAGGTCTCGCACTTGACGAGCTCCAGCGGCTCGCCGAGCAGCGCGCCCATGATGCCGCGCTCGTCCTCGTCGACGGAACCGATGGCGAGCGCGCCGAGCGCGATGGCCGGATGCACGCCGATCGCGAAGGCGATGGGCAGCGGCTCGTTCCGTCCCTCGGCCAGACGCTGGAACTCCCAGAGGTGCTTGCCGAGCGTCAGGTGGATCGAGGTCGTATCGCGCCCCTTGACCATCAGCCGGTTGTAGGCGCAGTTCCAGGTCTCCGCCGTCGGATCCTTGGCGAAGGAGATCGCGGACGTCAGGAACACGCCGCCATCGCCCTCGTGGTGGAGGATCTGGGGCAGCGCCCCGAGGTCGACGGCGTCACCGCGGAGGACGACCTCCTTCACCGGACCCGACGCCACCACGCGCGGCGCGATGGGACGCTCCATGGCCCGCAGGTACGTCCGCAGTGTCGCCTCCGGCGAGGCGTTGATCGCCACGGCCAGCCGCGCGCGGCTCGCGTGCAGGTTCGTGAGCACGGGAAAGCGCGTGCCCTTGACGTTCTCGAAGACGAGCACCGGCCGCCGCTTGGCCTCGCGCTCGAGCTTCACGACGAACGCCGTGATCTCGTGGGCGGGGTCGATCGGCCTGGACACGATCACCAGCTCGTCCGGCCGCTTGCGCTTGATGAGGTCGAGATAGCTTCTCAGGTCCTGGGCCATCGTGAACTCCTCGCGTCGAGAGTGCGGGCCGATCCTACCACGCGGTGGCCTTGCGCCGTCCGGGGTTTCCATGTATTGCGAGACGAGCGGTGAAATGATCTAGGGAGGTCGTGACAATGACCACGCGTCTGCCGCGTCGGCAGTTCCTGGAACTCATCGGCCTGGCCGGGACGGCCGCCGCCCTCGGCCTGCCGGCCGTCGCCGGCGCCGCCGGTCTGTCGCTCGCCGACGTCAAGGGCTCGGGCAAGCTCCGCATCGGCGTCGAGGCCGCCTACGTGCCGTTCACCTTCCGCAAGGAGGGCAAGATCGTCGGCTACGACGTCGACCTCGCCGAGATCTTCTGCGAGAGCCTCGGCGTCAAGCCCGACATCGTCGACACCGCGTGGGCCGGCGTCATCCCGTCGCTCTACGCGAAGAAGTTCGACATGATCATGAGCGCGATGACCTACACGGCCGAGCGCCTGCAGCGCGTGGGCTTCAGCATCCCGTACGCGGAGGCGTCCCAGGCGCTCCTGATCCGGGCCGCGGACGAGGGCAGCATCAAGGGCCTCAACGATCTCTCGAAGAAGGTCGTCGGCATCAAGCTCGGCTCGCCGGGCGAGGTGCTGGCCAAGAAGCAGAGCGAGCAGGTGAAGGCCGCGACCGGCGCGGGCTTCGCCGAGATCAAGATCTTCACCGAGCACCCGGCGGCGTATCTCTCGCTCGCCCAGCACAAGGTGGACGCGGTCTACAACACGGTGCCCACGCTCGCGATGGTGCTGCGCGATCAGCCCGGCAAGTTCGCGATGCTCAAGGGGCTGGGCGCCGACAACTGGGCGGGAATCGCCTTCCGCAAGGAAGACACCGAGCTCCAGCAGTTCATCGACGGCCAGATCGTGAAGCTCAAGGCCGACGGCACGCTCGGCAAGCTCCAGGAGAAGTGGTTCGGGTTCCGGATGACCCTCGCCGACAAAGTCCCCGCCTTGTGAAGCTCGAGTGGGGCGTCATCGGCTACGCGATCCCCCTGCTCGCCGAGGGGCTCGTCGCGACGGTCAAGATCTCGGTCCTCGCGATCGTCTTCGGCACGATCGCGGGGTTCGTGCTCGGCCTGGCGAGCTTCGCGGCCTTCGCGCCCGCGCGCTGGTTCGTGCGCGCCTACGTCGACTTCGTGCGCGGGACGCCGCTGCTGATCCAGGTGTTCCTGATCTACTTCGCCCTGCCCGTCGTCGGCATCAACCTGTCGGAATTCTGGGCGGGGGTGACCGCGCTGAGCTTCAACGCCGCCGGGTTCATCGCCGAGATCGTGCGCGCGGGCCTGGGCGCGATCGGGCGCGGCCAGACGGAAGCCGCCGAATCACTCGGCTTGACGCCGACCCAGGTCTTGCTCCACATCCTGCTGCCGCAGATCTACCGGCCCGCGCTGCCGCCCTTGACCAACGAGCTCATCACGCTGGTCAAGGGATCGTCGCTCCTGTCGGTGATCTCCGTCTACGAGCTCACGCGCGCGGGTCAGGCGATCATCTCCGAGCGCTTCGTCCCCTTCGAGATCTACGCGCTGATCGCGCTCTACTACTACGCGTTGATCTCCGTGCTCGCGTGGTTCTCGCGGACCCTCGAGCGGCGCCTGCGCGTGGCATGACGGCCGCGGCGGCGCCGCCCGGCCTCGACCTGCTCCTGCGGGGTGGGATCGCGCTCACCAGCGATCCCGCCTGCCCGGTGATCGAGGACGCCGTCATCGGGATCCGCGGCGACCGCCTGACGGTCGTGACGAGCGCGGCGAGCGCCCCGCCCGGACTCGGCGCGCGCCGCCGCGTCGACTGCGCGGGACGCGTCATCACGGCCGGCTTCGTGAACGTGCACACCCACGCGATCCTCACCATGGCCCGCGGAATGGCGGAGGACATGGGATTCGCGCCGGCCTACACGCCCGGCGTGCCGCGGGGCAGCGACGTGCGCCCCGAGGAGGCGCGGGCGCTCGCGCGCCTGGGCGCGCTCGAGGCGCTGCTCTTCGGCTCGACCCTCATCAACGACACCTACGTGCACGCCGAGGAGACCGCCGAGCCCATGGCGGAGATCGGCGGGCGCGTCGTCACCTGCGGCCGCATCCATGACGTCGACTTCACGCGGGTCGCCGACGGGCACTGGGAGCACGACGCGAAGATCGGCGAGGCGTCGCTGACCGCGGCGCTCGAGCTGGCGCAGCGCTGGCACGGCCAGGGCGGAGGGCGCATCGGCGTTCAGCTCAGCCCGCACGCGCCCGATACCTGCTCCGACGAGCTGCTGAATCGGGTGGCGGAGGCGAGCCGGACGCTCGGCCTTCGCGTCAACACGCACCTCGCTCAGAGCCGCGTGGAGGTCGAGCGCGTACGCGCGCGCAGCGGCTGCCATCCCGCCGAGCTCCTCGACCGCTGCGGGCTTCTCGACGATCGCCTCATCGCCGCTCATTGCATCTTCCTCGACGACGAGCAGGTTCGTCGTGTCGGGCGCGCCGGCATCGCCGTGGCCCACGTGCCCAAGGGTAACGCGACGGGCGGGATGATGGCGCGGACGCCCGCGCTGCGCGAGGCCGGCGCGCGGCTCGCACTCGGCACCGACAACATGCACGCCGACATGATCGAGACGATGCGGTGGGCCCTGGCCATCGCCCGCTTGCAGCTCGGTCGGGCGACCGACGACTGGCAGCCCCATCATGCGCTGGACATGGCGACCCTGGCCGGCGCCCGCGCCATGGGCCTCGAGCACGATCTCGGCTCGATCACGGTCGGCAAGAAGGCCGATCTCGTCGTGCTCGACTTCCGACGCCCGCACCTGACGCCGCTGACGAACGCGCTCGGCAACCTCGTCCACGTCGCCCAGGGGCGCGACGTCGAGATGGTCCTCGTCGACGGCCGCGTCGTCGTCGAGGGTGGGCGCGCGCTCCTGGTCGACGAGGAGGAGATCCGGCGCCGGGCGGCGATGGCGGCGCGCGACCTCTGGGAGCGCGCGCGGGCCGGGTCGCGGGGATCGGCCGGTGCGTGACGGCGTCGTGCCCTGGCCGGAGGCGTTCGCGCGCCGCTATCGCGAGCGCGGGTACTGGGCGGGAACGACGCTGGGCGAGGCGCTCGAGCGCTCGTTCGCTGCCAACGCCGATCGTCTCGCCATCGTCGCGGGCGAGCGGCGGGTCACGTACCGCGAGCTCGGCCGCCTCGCCGACCGCCTGGCCCTGCACCTCGCCGAGCGGGGCCTCACGCGCGGGGCGTGCGTCGTGTTCCAGCTGCCCAACGTGCTCGAGTTCGTGGTCGCCTATGTCGCGTGCCTGCGTGTCGGCGCGATCCCGCTGACCTGCCTGCCCGCCCACCGGCACGCCGAGATCGGCTATCTCGCGCGGTTCACCGACGCGGCCGCCTGGCTGATCCCGTCGGAGTTTCGCGGCTTCGACCACGTCGCGATGGCCGAAGAGCTCCGGGGGTCCCTGCCCGCGCTGCGCCACGTCTTCGTGGCCGGCGAGCGGGCGGGGACCGGCATGACACGGCTCGCCGATCTGCTCGCCGATCACATCGAGGCGCGGGTGGGGCCCGGGGCGCTCGCCGAATTCCGGCCGGAGCCGTCGGACGTTGCGGTGTTCCAGCTCTCCGGCGGCACGACAGGCCTGCCGAAAGTCATTCCGCGGACGCACGACGACTACCTCTACAACTCGCTCGTCTTCGCCGCCGCAACCGGCTTCGACCACGACGGCGTGATCTTGTTGTCCGTGCCGATCGCCCACAACTTTCCGCTGGCCTGCCCGGGGCTACAGGGCGCGCTCCTGCTCGGCGCGCGGACCATCCTCGCGCCGAGCCCCGACGCCGAGACCGTGCTGGCGCTCGTCGACGCGCGCCACGCTGGCGGCGTTCGGGCCCGTGCTGATCCAGGTGTTCGGGATGGCCGAAGGTTTGCTCTGTGCGACGCGCGGCGGCGACCCGGCCGATGTCGTCGTCGAGACCCAGGGTCGCCCGGTGTCGCCCGACGACGAGATCCGTGTGGTCGACGAGGACGGCAAGGACGTCGCGCCGGGGGTCGTGGGTGAGCTCATCTGCCGCGGGCCATACACGATTCGGGGGTACTACCGGGCCACCGAGCACAACCGGACGGCGTTCACCGAGGACGGCTTCTACCGGACCGGCGACATGGTCCGGCTCCATCCCAGCGGGAACCTGATCGTCGAGGGGCGCCGGAAGGACCTCATCAACCGGGGCGGCGAGAAGATCAGCGCCGAGGAGGTCGAGAACCTGCTCCTCGGCCATCCGGCCGTCCTCAACGTGGCCGTGGTCGCGATGCCCGATCCGGTGCTCGGCGAGCGCGCGTGCGCGTACGTGATCCCGCGACCGGGCGTGCCGCCGACGCTGGCCGAGCTAACGCGCTTCCTCTCCGAAGACAAGCGCGTCGCGCGCTTCAAGCTGCCCGAGCGGCTCGAGGTGCGCGATCGGCTGCCCACCACGGCGGTCGGCAAGATCTCCAAGAAGGATCTGCGTGAGGAGATCGCGGCGATCGTGAAGACGGAGCGCCGCTCGGAGGGTGTCTAGTTATTTCGAGGGGCGCCACGGCTGCGCCGGAGCGCCCCGAGCGTGGCAGTACGAGGTGAGCCGTGCTCGGACGGCGAGCCGAGCGGTGAAATGATCGAAGATGGGGCTTTGGGGGGCCATGTCGGGGGCCCTCCCACGTCAGACTTGGAAGCGCCAGGCGTCACCGTGGCGCACGATCCGTCCCGCCGTGGGATGGCTGAAGTGGGTGCCGAGCACCGCGATCGACGAATCCGCATAGCGCTCGCAGAACTCGCGCCGCGTCTTCCGGGCCTCGTCGGCATCGCTGTCGAACGGCGTCGCCCACTGCGGCTCCGCCATCTGCACCGGGTGGTGAAACGATTCGGGGGTACTATCGGGCACGATCATGGGCGCGATCGCGGAAGAGATCCGTCAGGCCTACGCAGCCGTCGGCATCACGCTGGATCAACCGGCGACCTTCGGCACCTACTACCGCCTGCTGTGCGGCGGGTGTGGCCGGATGCTCGGCCAGGTCGGGGACAAGCTCTTGCCCGGCATGGCGGCCGAGATCGTCGGCCGGCAGCGTGACCTCTACGCGTCCGGCCTGCTCGGGTGTTCCTGTGGTCACCAGAAACGGATGCAGGAGAACCCACGATGAGCGAGATGGACACGATCCTCGATGCGGAGGAGCGCGGGCGGACGGGCCTCTGGCCGTTCTGGCGGAAGTCCTACGCCAAGGGCGACCCGCTGCCGGCGTTCCCGGCGCCGGCGTCGCGGGCGTACCGCTTCGACGAGGGCGACCCCCTGCCCGAGGAGTACAAGTCGCTGCTGCTCAGAATGCTGCGCCACGAGGGCGAGCGCGCGGGCAACAAGAGCTTCCTCGGTCTCATGGCCACGTGCCTCGACCTGGCCGAGGCGCTGTTCCCCGACCGCGAGAGCAAGCTGATCAAGGCCGAGTACCTGGCCGAGGAGCTGAAGCACGCGATCATGTTCCACCGACTGGCCGTCGGGCTCGAGCGGGACTTCGCGCTGCGCGACGTGCCGTACGCCCACTACTCCTTCCATCTGCCGCGCGAGACGTGGGCGGACGACGCCTACTTCCATTTCTTCGTCGACCTCAACGGCGCCTTCCACTCGCGCGACTGGCGGGAGTCGAGCTACGTGCCGCTCGCCAAGATGGCCACGACCGTGGAGCGCGACGAGCTCGGCCACTCGGAGATGGGCTATCACTTCCTGCAGCAGATCTGTGCAGACCCGCGCGGCAAGGAGCTCGCCCAGCGTCTCCTCGCCAAGTGGTACCCGGCCGCCCTCGACATGTTCGGCCGCTCCGACTCGCCAAACGTCCCCAAGTTCATCCACTGGGGCCTCAAGACCATCGGCAACGCCGGGATCCGCGAGCTCTACAAGCGCTACGTCGACGGGAAGATCGCCGCCCTCGGCCTCGACGTCCCCGACGAGCGCGCGAACCGGAAGTTTCTCTGATCGGAGGGGAGAGGAGTGCGTCGACCGCGGAGGCCGAAGACCGACCGGCCTCCGCAGCGGCGGCGTGGGGTGTTACTTCGTGGCCGGCGAGGCCGACGGCGTGACGATGATGTACTGACCGTCCTGGAACTGGACGGCTTCGCCGGAACGGATCACGACGGCGGCGCCCGGCTTGAGCGCCTCGAACTTCACCGGCTTCTCTTCGACGATGATCACCGTGTCCGGCGCCATGCGATACATGCTCCCGTCGTCGAGAATGACGACGTTCGCGGCCGAGTCGAGTCTGACGACCTTGCCCTTCCCCTCGCCCGCCTGAACGGCGAGCACGCTCGTGAAGGTCAATGCCAGCGCGACGGCAAGAATGAGGATTCCGCGGATACGCATCGGTGCACCTCTCCTCAGGCTATAGTTGTGACCTCAATCGCAGGGCTGCAAGCGGGTTGCCACCGAGACGGAGGGGGCGATGTCGAGTCACGTCGACTTCCAGTGGATCCTGCTGTTCCCGAGGCTCGTGCTCGCCGCCGTCATGGTCCATTACGGCTCGCCGAAGATACGGAATCTCAAGTCGAACGCGGACGATTTCGTCCAGATGGGCTTCAGGCCCGGCATGTTCTGGGGAACCCTGATCGCGGTCGTGGAGTTCGTCGGCGGGCTCGCGATCCTGGTCGGGTGGTGGGCGGAGCTTGCCGCGGCGCTCTTCGGATTTCAGATGATGGTCGGGACGTTCTGGAAGCTGAAGATCCGTAAGCCGTTCTCGGAGTACTCCTACGACATCCAGCTCTTCGCCCTGTGTCTCGTGATCATGGCTCGAGGCGCGGGAGGGTATGTCCTCGAGGAATTCCCGAGCCGCTTCTTCCTTCGCTGGGACGTGGCCGTGGCCTCACTGCTGGGCGCCGTGCTCCTTGCCGTGTTCAGCCAGCCCCGCCCGAGCTCCCAGCCGGCGTCCAACTGAGGCGCTGCGCGGCCAGTGCGCCGGCGCCCGACGAGCGCGTTGCCCATGGACCATTACGCTTCCTGGCGGACCACGGGATGGGCGGAAGCCTCTGCTGACGCTAACGGCCAACAATTACTCATACTTCTATCAGCCATGACGCACGTCTACGAGTGAGGTAATCAATGGGCAGATCTCTGGTCCGCACAGGGATTTCGATCCAGCTGTTGAACTTGAGATGTCTCAGCATCAGCTCAACGCCGGGTTTCGTAGGTAAGGCAACAATCCCTTCCTGAGCCGCCATGCGAATGTCAAGAGGCTCTTCCCATCTCAAATAGATCGCGAACTCTCCAGACGGATGCACCGCGGTATCGAGCAGGATGTGAGTCCGAGCCATCATTTTCGTGAGTTCGAGCGCCTCGAGAGGCGTCGGGACATGGTACAAAAACCCAAGGTTGAGCACGACATCGAACTTGCCGCCGAGCTTTTCGGGACTCATTTGCCAAAAACCGAGGTGTTTAAATTCTACGTTATCTGCACCTGTGATCCACTTCAGGAGGTTAGCCTGTTCGATCAGTTCCGAGCGCGCGTCGAACCCTACGACTTCCGCACCTAGCAGAGCACACTGGATTGACCAGAAACCGGAGTTGCAGGCTATGTCGAGGATGCGTTTACCCTCGAGAGTTCCGCCCTGAGACTGCACAAGATACGGGATAAAGTGAGCGAACCGCTGCAAAGGGCGCTTGGGGTCATTCGTATCTGGTCCCGGATTGTTGTGGGATGTCGGGAAAGAAAGGCCGCCGTCGAACTCGTACGCGTAGTGCCAAAGAGAATATCGTGCGAACTGCTTGCGAATTTCCTCGTCCGAAGGCCCGCGCACGGTGCGTGGGAGCGGCCAGATGGGAGCGATCGGTGACGGTTCCGGTGCGGGGCCGAAGCGTTGCGATGAAGGTATCTTCAGAATGTCATACCCAAAGTGGCGTAAACCTCGCCTGACCAAGCGTTTGATCACAGGCGGTCTCCTCCATCGATCACTGAGATAGGGCAGTCTCCTCCCTAATCTACTCGAACTTGAAAAGATTCCTCCGCAGTCGCTGGCAATCGAAAGGAACGTCTACCCCGACTGGTTGGCACCTCCACGGTCGAAGCGTTGCGGCAAGATCGGCCTAACGATTAGGTTTTATCCGTCGTGCGCCGCGCGTGGCGGATAAAACTCGTTGGACTAAACCCCGCCGGCTCATGGACGTACGGGGATTCTATCGTGGGCTGGGCGCGATCGGGCACGGTCGGACGGAGCACGTGCCCGGTCGCCGGGCCGTCGATGAGTGACGGGAAGAGCGCGCCGAAGGGGCGGTGGTGAGGCAAGCGCTGAGGAGGAGGAGGTCAAAGCGGCGCGCGGGCAAGGAGGTGCGCGCGGTCCCAGCGACCGGGGGTCGAAGAGTGGCAGAGCAGCCTGCGGCACGATCCGGAACGCGGTCGGCGCGTGTATCAGCGTTGGTACTTCGTCGGCATCTTGCGGGCGGCGAAGAACGTGGGCCGCGGCATGCGGCCGACGGGGACTTCGATCAACGCGGGGCGATTCATGCCGATGGCCTCACGCACGAGGCGACCGACGTCGGTCGGTTCCTTCGCGCGCAGCCCGACCACCCCGAAGGCGTCGGCGAGCTTCAGGAAGTCAGGGTTGTGGAGGTCGGCGCCGAAGGCGCCGCCCCAGGCTTCGTCGAGGTCGCGGGCGACGTTGCCATAGGCGTTGTCGTTGAAGACGACCGCGACCACGTTGATCCCGTAGCGCACGGCCGTCGACAGCTCCTGGACGTTGTAGAAGAACCCGCCGTCGCCGCAGATGGCGATCACCGGCTGATCGGGGCATGCGACCTTCGCGCCGAGCGCCGTCGGATAGGCGTAGCCGAGGTTGCCGGAATAGGACGACGTCACGAACGTCCGCGGCCGGTACACGGGCCAGCCCGGCCGCGCGTAGTAGCCGATCTGCGTCATGTCACCGACGAAGATCGCCTCCTCGGGTGTGCCCGCGCGCAGGCTCTTGAGGATCGAGGTCTGCGGCTCCTGCGTGATCGTCACGGCGATGGCCGCCCGCAACTCCTCACGCTCGACCTTGCGCGACGGTCGCGGCGGCCCCCCCGCGCGCAGCCGCTCGACCAGCGCTTCGAGTGTCGCCCGCGCATCACCCGGCAGCCCCAGCGTCCTGGCGTGGTTGCGGCCGATCTCGTCCGGATCGATGTCGATCTGGATGACCTGCTGGTCCGTGGTGAAGCCGGCCAGCGCCACCCTGCTGCCGACCACGAGCACGACGTCCGCCTGATCGACGTGGCGGCGCAACGGGCTCTCGGCCGACAACCCGGCGCCGAGCGAGAGATCGCTGGCGTCGCTGATCGCGCCCTTGCCCTCGGCCGTCTCGACCACGCCGGCCTGCAGATACTCCGCAACCGCGGCGACAGCGTCGTGGGCGCCCGACGGATGAACCCCGCCCCCGACGTACAGCAGCGGACGCTCGGCGGCCAGCAACAGCCTCGCGGCGCGCTCGATCTCGGCGCGCGGCGGCGTGGGGCGCTCCCGCTGCGCCGGGTCGAGCAGCGTCACCTCCGCCTCGCTCTCCATCGTGTCGGGGGACATCTCGATCTCGACGGGACGCGGCCGCCCCGTACGAAGCTGCCGCACCGCCTCGTGGACGGCGGCCGGGACCTCGGCGACCTCGAGCACCCGCTTCCGCCACTTGGTGATGGGCGCGATGCAGTCGAGCTGGTCGTGGACTTCGTGGAGCACCCCGACGTTGCGGCCGAGGCTCGCCTTGGGCACCTGTCCGGAGATGACGAAGACCGGTGACGACGCGGAGTAGGCTGTGCTGATCCCGGCCGAGGCGTTGAGGAGACCGGGCCCCGGCACCACGAGCGCGGTGCCGAACTCCCCCGTCGCCCGCGCGTAGCCGTCGGCCATGTAGGTGGTGGACTGCTCGTGCCGGGTGGTGATGAACCTCACGGCCGGCTCGTCGCGCAGGGCCGCCATCACGCCATAGAGCTGGACGCCCGGGACCCCGAACACCACCCGACCGCCCTCGCGCACGAGCTGCGCGACCAGCGCTTCGCCGCCCGTCATCTTCGGCATGGGGTCACCTGCTTTCTCTCGTCCTCACGAGCGTGTGATCCGCGACAGTCCGGGCAGACGGCCGAGGAAGTTGCCGGAGACGCCGCCGTCCACGATCAGATCGTGTCCGTTCACGTAGCGGGCGTCGGGGCCGAGGAGAAACGCCACGACGTCGGCGATGTCCTCGGGTGTGGCCACACGCCCCAGCGGGACGAGCTCATCGCGCTCCGCCGCCACGCGCGAGTCCGTGTAGACCGTCGCGGTCATGCCGGTGCGGACCATGCCGGGGGAGACGGCGTTGACGCGGATACCGTCGGCTCCGAGCTCCTGCGCGAGCACCTGCACGAGCATGATGACGGCGGCCTTGCTCGGTCCATACGCCCCGAGGTTGGCGTGCGGATGGCTGCCGGACATCGACCCGACGGCCACGATCGCGCCGCGCGAGGCCGTGAGCGCCCGGTGCGCGGCCTTCGCCAGGAGCCACGTGGCGCGGGTGTTGACGGCGAAGACCCGATCCCAGTCGTCGACGGAATACTCGACCAGCCGCCCCG
>WNGA01007098.1_pt1 | contig 15695 bp, 13 predicted proteins | sample 5400061 | NCBI WGS metagenome assembly WNGA01 (sample SAMN13153366, study PRJNA577476) | soil metagenome | isolation source: 100 cm soil or saprolite under grassland replicate 2 | place: USA:California | collected 2016-06-15
GCCGGCTGCGAGCAGCGCCTCCTCCCCGTTCGCGCACTCGCGCCCCAGTACCTCGGAGATCAGCCCGCCGCTGGCGCGCTGGAGCCAGTCGGCGGTCACCCGCGGCGATTCGCCCGCGGGCTCGAACCAGGCGAGGCGGTCCGGGCCGATCCAGGCCGCGGCGCCCACGCGCCCGAGCCGCCGTGCTGTCCGCTCGGCGAGCTGGGACAGCCGCCAGCGGTTGCGCTCCTCCCTGGTACGCGCGTCGAGACGTTCCGGGCCGCCTGCCGAGACGACGCGCGCCGAGCCGATCCGCACCGGCGTGCGGACGTGGCCGAGTCGCCGGAGCCACTCCAGGGTGAGCAGCGCGGTGCCGGGCTCACCGTGGGCGCGTGCCGCCCGGCCGACCCGCGTCAGCGCGGCGACGCAGACGGCGGCCACGAGCGCGACGGCGCCGAGCCGAGCCGTCTCGCCGTCCGCCACGAGGCCGACCGCGGCAAAGCCGGTGAGGCAAAGCGCACCGGTGGCGAGGACGGAGCCGTAGGCGCGCTCCGCGAACGCCTGGATCTGGGCCCGGGCGAGCAGCGAGCGAGCGACGAAGAAGCCCAGGAGGGCGACGGCAAGTCCACCGGCGTCCCGGCCGTAATAACCGGTGGCGATTCCTGCTGCGACGGCCCAGAAGACGAGCGCCAACAGCCAGGCGAGCTCCAGCGTGTGCCGCTCGAAGCGCTTGCGCAGGTTCGTGAACAACCGGAGCTCGAGCCGCTTGAGGTCGAAGTAGAGGAGCCGCGCCCACTCCGCGCCGGCCCGAATCGTCGGCATCGCGAGGAAGAGGACGACCAGCGCCCTCGAGTCGGTCTTCGCGCCGAGGAGGAGGGCGAGCACGGCCAGCGCGTCGAGCGCCATCACCGCGTGCGAGCCGCCGGCGGCCAGGAACTCGCGTACTGCCCCACGGAGCGATGTGCGCATCGGCTCGAACCCCGCCTCGCGCAGCGGAGCGAAGCCGAGGAAGTGGTAGACCCGGCGGGTGTAGAGCCACGTCAAACCGGTCACGACCACCGTCGTCAGCATCGAGCCGGCCACGACGCTCCAGACGCCGACGAGCGGCCAGAGGGCGAGGATCGCCGCCAGCCCGAGGAACTCCGGTGCGAGCGTGGCAGCAAGCGGCTTGTACACGCGCCGGATCGCGTAGACACCCGAGTGGTAGCACCGAACCGGCAGATCGAGCGCGAGCCGCAACAGTAGCGCCGCGATGAACGCGTCCGCCACGCCGAAGCTGCCGTCGCTCGCACGCCAGACCATCCAGCCGACCGCCGCGGCGAGCACCACCGCGGAGAGCAAGAGCGCCAGCGTCAGCCACCCGGCGATCGCGGACTCGATGCGGTGCGGCTTGCCCGACCGGTGGAGATCGCGAACCTGGCCGCGCAGGGCCTCGAGCGCGCCCCACCAGAAGGCCGCCACGAACGCGGTTGCCGTCGTCGCGACGATGACGAGCCGGAAGTTCCCCCAGGCGAGGTGGCGGAACAGGAAGAGCACCGAGACCGCGTGCAGCGCGGACTCGTTCAGATAGCTGAGAAAGAAGTAGCGAAGGCGGTAGGCCGAATAGCGCCAGAGCCGATCCCCGAGCAAGCCCTCCTCGAGGACGACGACGCGGCGCTCGCGCGCGGCCTGCTTGAGCAGCCAGCTGTCGAGCGCGGTCTCGCCCGCGGTCACACGCGCGCCCTCGGCCGCCGGTTCCGGGCGGCTACGAGCGAGACGAGCCCCCAGTCGTGCCGCAGCTTGCGGTACGGGATCTCGCGGAACCCGCGCGCGTCGCGCCGGCCGGTCAGCGCCTTGACCACGATCCGGGCGATCCAGTAGTCGAGCTGCTGGAGCTGCCGGCGGTCGGTGACGACGCGCCGAAGGGCGATCGCCGACCTCTGCTGCGTCAGCGCGCTGCGTGGGTCGAGCGCACGGCCGACGACGGAGCAGACCGCACGGCCGGCCTGCTCCCGGCCGGCACCGCGCAGCGTCCGAGCGGTGACGGACGTCCTCCGGTCGAGCTCCCGGAGGAGCGAACGCACCTTCTTGTCGTCGAGCCCGACCGTGCCGTCCGCCGAGATGCTGGTTCCGAGGAAGGGGACGGACGAGGCGCCCCTTGCCTCCGGCCACTCGGCGGAGGCACGACCGGCGGTCGTCAGGTACAGCGTCCGGCGCTTCGTCGCGTTCACGGTCAGCCAGAGAGAGTCGAGGATCCGGTCGATCACGGACTCGGCGTCCCTCGCGACAGCGGGGTCCGGATGCACGAAGAGGAAGTCGTCCCCGTAGCGTGCATAGAAGCCGCCGGGGATCGTCTCCAGCTCCTGGTCGAGCTCGCTCAGATAGAGGTTCGCGATGATCGCGGCGATCGGCTGGCCCATCGGCAGGCCCTTGACGCGGCAGACGATCCCACCCTCCGGGACGCGCATCTCGACGCGGATCACCTGCTCGAGGAGGGGCGGCAGCGGAGCGCCGAGCTCAGCCGCGAGCATCGGCCATAGCGGCGAGTCGCGGCCGATCGGAATCGAGTCGGTGTACGAGTCGACGTCGCGCCGGAGGACGTAGACGCCACGGGCCTTCGGCTCCGCGTGCCTTGCGCGCTCAGCGCGCAAGTACCTCCCCAGCTCGGCAATCGGGTTCAGCCAGGAGAGGCCTTTCCGGTAGGAGAAGACGCGGCGAGACAGGCGAGGCGAGACGGCGTCCTGGACGATGTCGGACACGACTCCCTGGACGATCAGGTCCGTGATGCGGCAGGCGAAGACCTCACGCGTCTTGTGCCGGGCGCGAATCGTCCGCAGCTCACCCGGCTCGAGCTCGTACCTCCCCTCGCCCACCTCTCGCGCAAGGAGGCGGGCGACCTTGCCGCGGTTCATCACGATCGAGGCGAGCGACACGTCGCTCTGCCGCATCTCGTAGAGGCGGCTCGTGAGCAGGTAGCGCTGGTGGAGCCGCTCGATCTGCCGCTCGTACCTGCGTCTATCTGCCAGCGCCGCCTGGATGTCCACCGCACTCCGAAGCTAGCGCAGCGCAGACGAGATGCCTAGCGAGTTCGGGCGCGAGGCCGGCGGCCCAAGGCCGGAGCCTAACGCTGGCGAAGCCGCGTTAGGCGGAGGCCGGACTGATGCGGGCGGGGACGCGAAGCGCCACCGCCCGCACCGCCGGAAGCCGCCGCCGACCCCGATCTAATGAGAGCGCGGGGCTGCGCCCCGCGCGTTCCCCGCGACGAGCGGCGTACCTGGAAACCGAGCGAAAGCGCCAGCTTTCGCTCGGACGGTGCGAAGGGCCGGGCGAGTGGTTTGTTTCTTGATTGAGTGAGTCAGCTCAAGGAGAAGCGAGTCCGTTGAGTCTGAATTCTCAAATCGGGCGGGAGAAGACCGCAGTCTCTGTTCCCGCCACGCACAACGCTGCACGCTCTGTGCAGGAGTCGCCCGGCCCTCTGGCTCGCGCCATGGGCAGACCGTAACACCCCGGCGCACCACGTGAGTGCTTGCACGGCCGCCGGACGTCGAGGCGAGTAGGGTCTGCCGGTCTTGCCACCCGAGGGGAGGAGCAGAGCCGTGAAGAGAATCGTCATGGTCGCGCTCGTCACCGGCACGCTCGTGCCGCCGGTCGTCGCAGGGGCAGCCACCGTCGCCGTCGTGCAGGTGACCAGCGACGGCGACCGCGACGCCGAGACGTCGATCGCGGTCAATCCGAAGAATCCGCTCAACCTCGTCGCCGGCTGGATCTCCTCCGGTGATCGCACGTGCGGCTTCGGCGTCTCGTTCGACGGCGGCGTGAGCTGGAGCGTCGGCGTCGTGCCGGGGATCCAGCGCTCGAGCGGAGGGACTTTCGACATCGGCACCGATCCGAGCGTCACGTTCGACCGCAGCGGCAACGCCTACTACACCTGCCTGGCGTTCAACAGCTTCCCGCCCGGGACGGGCTCCGCCGGCACGATCTTCGTCTCGAAGTCGACCAACGGCGGCCGCACCTGGGGGACGCCGGTCGCGGCGATCGACCGCGAGAGCGCCAACGGCCAGCACGTCGGCGACTTCGTCGACCACCAGTTCGTCACCACGAACCCGGCGACGGGGGCGCTCTACCTGACGGAGACCGACTTCAACGCCTTCGGCAAGCCGATGATCCTGTTCACCCGTTCGACCGACGGCGGCGCCACCTGGTCAGTGCCGGTACCGATCAACGACACGGGCGGCAACGCAAGCTTCCAGGACTCCTTCAGCGCAGTCGGCCGCGACAAGAACACGATCTACGTCACCTTCGGCGCCTTCTCGAGCGTGTCGCTTTCGAACTTCAACCGCATCTACATCGCGAAGTCGACGGACGGCGGGCTCACCTTCTCGGCGCCGCAGCTCCTCCGGACGATCACGCCGCTGCCCGACCCGCTGCCGAACGCGTCCTGGCGCTCGGATAACAACCTCTGGGTCGCTGTCGACCGTGCGACGAACCAGATCTACGTCAACTTCGCCGACTACGCCGCGGGCGACGCCAATGTGAGGCTCATGCATGTCCGTGACCTCGGCAACCAGTTCGCGGTCAAGGGCATCAGTCGCGTGAACGACGACGGTCCGGGCTCGGACCAGTTCTTCCCGTTCGTGACGCTCGCGGGTGGACGGATCGACATCTGCTTCCAGGACCGCCGCTACGCGCCCGGAAATGCGCTCATCTTCACCACCTGCGCGTTCTCGACCGACGGCGGCCTGAGCTTCACGAACCAGCAGGTGACGTCGACCGGATTCGACGCGTCGAACAACAACTTCATCGGCGACTACAACTGGCAAGCGAGTACCTCGCAGGCCGTCTTCCCGGTCTTCGCGGGCGACGGCTTCCCGGGCGCGGACTCGAACGGCCAGGAGATCTTCGTCGGAAGGGTGACGCCGTAGGCGGCCGTCCACGCGAGCGACATGAACTCCGGTCTCTTGATCGTCAAGCGGACGATGTAGACGCGGTGCGAGGGGAGGACGGCGCCGGCCGTCCTCCTAGCCCCTCAGCAGGCGATAGCCGTCGCGCAGGAACGGAGTGCGCTCGATCACCGAGCGTACGTCCTCGGGCACGACCGGTCCCTCCTCGGTGACGATCTCGTCGATGAGCTCGGGCGCCGTGGTGTCTCGCAGCTCGGGTTCGTCCTCGACCGCGGGGGGAGGGATGGGCGCGAGCTTCAAAAGCTCGCACGCTACGACCATCCGGACTCCGATCCGCCGCGCGGTCTCGGCCAGCGGAGCCGTCCCAACCTTGTTCTTGACCGACCCGTCTTGGTAAATCGTGTCCGCGCCGACGAGCACGAGTGAGGTGCCCTCGAGCGCTCGGATCAGATCGTCACCCTCGACGACCTCGGCATGGAGACCCTCGCTGCGCAGGTCCTCCGCGAGCCGAAGCCCTTCTTCGAACGGTGCCGAGGTCGTACAGAAGACGTGCGCGGGCGGGGTGTGCACGACGGCCTCGCGAACCGTGGCGGAGGCGGAGTGCGTGAGCACCATGGCGTCTCGGAGTGAGGGGGCAAGGTGGATGGCGATCGAGGCAGCCGCACGCTCGCGGCTCGCGATCAGCCCGTCCCCTTCTTCGGACACCAGACGTTGCAGCTCGTCCGGCGGCAGATGTGAGGCCGTGTGCGCTGCGGCCACCAAGCGGCCGACCGCGTGCGTGATCGCCCCCATGGCGGGCCGGACTCTGGCCAGGTCACGGCCGGCGTCGAGCAGCCTGTTCAAGAGCTCGTCAGTCGACGAGGCGGGCTCAGACGCCACCTCGAGGAGGGCCTCGACCGCCTGGCGAGCCATCCAGCTTCCTCCGTGGGTGCGGTCGGAGCGGAGCTCCTCGACCGTCTCTGCGAGCGCGGCCACGGCGCGATTCTGACACGCTCGCTGCCATCGGCCCGGCTCAGTGGTAGAAGTAGCGGTGGCGGCACACCGGGACGATCGCGTCCTGCCGGAGACATCGCCGCGGAGATCGAGCGGCTGTACGCCTGAGCGATCGGGCTACGCCGACGGCGGTACCGCCACCCAGACAAGGCCGCGATTGACGATCAGACCGTCGGCCGCAACGTTGCCGAGCGGGATCCGGGCGACGATCCGGTTGGTGCTGGGATCGATCCGGATGACCATGCCGCCCCTGGACGCGTCGAGGTGGTTCGACCAGCGGTAGCCGCTCACCCAGACCGAGCCCTCGCCGAGAGCGACTCGCTTCGGCGTCACGGGGAGCCGGATTGTGGCCACCGGTTTGTTCGTCTTTACGTCGATCCGCCGGACGGCGGGATTTGGCCCGCGCGTGATCACCCAGACGGCTCGGTTGTCTGCGGCGAGCCTCGTCGGCCCGCCGGGGATGGTGATCCGGCGCGTGATGCCTCTTGCGTGTTCGTCGATCCGCACGACGAGATCGTGCGACGGGTCGCTGGCCCAGACGGTGTCGCCGATGCTCGCGTTGCCCACCGCGGCGAGCCCGCCTGGGGCGATGCCGTGAATCGTCATCAAGGTCGTGTCCAGGGACAAATCGATCTGCCTCAGCGTCTTGCTGTCCTTGTTTCCCGCCCAGATCGCACTGCCGGTGACGTCCTTCGCGAGCGTCGTCTGCTCCTCGTCACCGACGCGGTTGGGGCCGACGGGGATCGTCTTCCACGTCGGGCCGGGGCCGTAGTCCAAAATCGATCCAGGCCGGACACCCAGAGGCGTGTGTCCCGGAGCGCCGCCATTGGCGGCCCAGAGATGCCCGTATGCGGCAATCAGGTCGGTCGCACGCGAGAGGCTGAAGGTGTCGAAGAGCTCCCTCTTCCGGGCGACGATCCTCGAGACCGTGGCATCGCCGATGTTGCTGACGTAGACGAAGGTGTCGTCGGCTGCGAGCGGCCCGGGGTAACCGCCGGTTGGGATGTCGGCGACGACGGCGTTTCTCGCTGGGTCGATGACGGCAACCGAATGCGGCTTTACCAGGACCGGCACTACGCCGCCTGAACTCCCACGCGTCGCGGCCACCGCAAGGGCTGCCCCCGCTAGAGCGGCAGCGGCTGCGACCAGGGCCCAGCGCCGGGGCATCCTCGAGACGATCGATCGCCGCGGTCTAGCAGGCGCGCCCAGCGCCGGATCGTGGCGCAAGATTGCCCGTTCGAGCTCCCGCAGCGAAGGCCCGGGCTCGATCCCAAGCTCCTCGCTCAGGAGACGCCGTCCCGCGCGGTAGGCCTCGAGTGCCTCGGCCTGCCGGCCGCACCGATACAGCGCCGCCATCAACTGGCCGCGAAGCCGCTCGCGCAGCGGATGCTCGGAGACCAGCTCGCGGAGCTCGCCGACGAGGACGTCATGGCGGCCGAGAGCCAGGTCCGCCTCGATGCGATCCTCGAGCGCCGCGAGGCGGAGTTCCTCGAGACGTTCGACCTCGTGCCGCGCAAACGACTCGTACGCCACGTCGGCCAGTGCGGGGCCGCGCCACAGATCGAGCGCCGCACGAAAACGCTCGAGCGCGTCGCCGGCATCGCCGCTGTCGAGCAGCCGCCGGCCCTCGTCCAAGAGCCGCACGAAGCGCTCCGCGTCGAGCTGGTCGTCGCGGATTTGCAGCACGTATCCGGGTGGCCGGGACACGAGAATCTCGTGCTCGCCCCGCCCGCGTCCCGGCTCGAGGAGCTTGCGGAGATTGGAGACGTAGCCCTGGAGCATGTTCGTAGCCGATTCCGGGGGCGACTCACCCCAGACCTCGTCGATCAGCCGGTCGGCACGGATTACCTCGTTCGCGTTGAGGACGAGCAGCGCAAGGACGGCCCGCTGCTTTGCGCCGCCGAGCGGCAGGAACGTCCCGTTCGCGGCGACCTGTAGCGGGCCAAGTACGCGAAAGTCGAGCGCGTTCGTGACTCGACCGTACAGCGGACCTCAGGCCCCAGCAAGGCCTGGGCGCTTAGGCGAGGTGCGGGTTGGTCCCGGCCGGCCCCGCACCTCACGTCAATGTCCGGCCGGAAAGCGGGGCGCGAGGTGCGGGGGTCGCCGTCTCGCGTCTCGCGCGTTCGAGGGAGTGCGGCTACGAGCCCAGTCCGAGCGCCGTGACCAAGACGTCGCAGTCATTTCCGAAAGTCGGATGGGGTCCGCGGTCGGACACGATCTCGACGCTGACGAACTCGTCGCCGTTGAAAGTGACGTCGACGACGAGATTGCCGGCGTCCCGGCTGAGAACGCCGTGAGCGCCGCGAATGATCTCAGCACCACCCTTGAAAACCCACTCGTATGTATGGAGACCCGTCAGATCGCCCGAGCTGAGCGTCGTGGAGAACTGGTAGGCGGAGTGGGTGCTGACCGTCGTACTGTTCAGCGGGTTGGCGAAGACAGTGTCGCCGGTCGATTCGTTCCGAAAGTCGATCGGTTGGTTCGGGGCGAGCCACACGGTCGCGTGCCCCGCGAACGAGACGTTCACCGTCATCCCGGTGCCGCAGAAGTCGTTGTCGGTGTACGAGTCGGCGAACGTGAAGTGCATGACCTGAGGATTCGCGGCATTCGCGACGAGCGCCGCGGTGAGCGCGAGCGCGGTGACGAACGTGACGACGAGAGTCGTACGGGCGCCCATACGTCGGCGAACGCCGGACCACCAAGCTGAGTGCAAGCTCTGCCTGCCCATGAGGCACCTCCGTGGAGAAGTGGCGGCCTTGGAGCGCAGACTCCTCGGCCGGGACGCCTCCCGGTATCTCACACCGCACTGGACGAACTCTTGAAAACGCTGGAAAACGGCTGGACGACGGCGCCTGTGGAGGCCGTTACTTACCTCTTTAGCGAGGCCCGCTTTCGTCCGATACTGGGAAGACCCGGCGCTCTTTGCCGGCCACGCGGCACGAAAGAGCTCTTGACCTCGAATCCTCCCCACAACACTGACCTCGTCGCCATTTCCGGCCCCGGCCGTTTTGCGGTGCGTGTCCAGCTCGACGACCCGACGCGCGTCGAGGCGCTCAGGGACTACTTCCTGCGCCTGGGCGCGAAGGCCGCCGTCAACGCCGATCGGACGCTCGACATTCAGTTCCGGGACGACGACGACGACGACGCGAATCTCAACGCCTATCTCAGGAGCTGGACCACGACGAACCGGCTCGGCGCGAGGACGATCGCAGCCGGCGCGTCGGACGTGGCTCCGGCCACGCCCGAGGTCGCGCCGCGTGGCTCCACTCCTTCCGACCCGCCGGTGCGACTCGGCGACCTCATGGTGAGCAAGGGCTTCATCGACGCCGATCAGCTCGCCGAGGCGCTGGTCGAGAGCCGCGAGACCGGAGAGCTTGTCGGCCGGGTTCTCCTGCGACGCCGCTGGGTGTACGAGGACGAGCTCGCACGCACGCTCGCCGAGCAGTGGAAGCTCCCGTACGTTCGACTTTCGTCAGTCGGGGTCGATCACCAGGTCATGCGCCTGCTCCCGAGCGCGATCGGAAGCCGTTTCGCCGCGGTGCCGGTGCGCTTCGCGGAGCAGAGCATTCTGGTCGCCTTCGCCGACCCGTCCGATCCAGGGGCCCTGGCAGCCGTGCGTGAGTTCCTGCCGTCGATCAAGCTGGCCGTTGCCGAGTTCTCGGACATCCGGACGCTCTGGCGCAGCGTCGCTGCCTAAGCGCGCCTAACTCCGCGATACCTTCCCAGGCAGCTCCATGCCTGAGACATCGACAACCTGGCACTACGGACTCGTTGCAAAGTGGTGGGCCGAGTTCAACGAAGGCGGGCCTGAGATCTCGTACTTCCAGAGGTATGTCGAGCGCGGTCAGCCCGCGCTGGACGTCGCTTGCGGTACGGGCCGCTTGCTCATCCCGTACCTTCGAGCCGGGCTGGACGTCGACGGCTGCGACGTCTCGCCGGACATGATCGCGCTCTGTCGCGAGCAGGCCGAGCGCGAGGGGCTTTCGCCCACCCTGTTCGTGCAGCCGATGCACGAGCTCGATCCGCCGCGCACCTACAGGACGATCTTCGTCTGCGGCGGGTTCGGGCTCGGGAGCACCCGCGAGCAGGACGCCAAGGCCCTGGCTCGCTTCTACGAGAACCTCGAGCCGGGTGGCACGCTCGTCCTCGACAACGAGAACCCGTACTCGGGCGGCCTGCCGTGGCGGTACTGGCTCAAGGACGAGCGCGCCGCGATGCCGCGAGCGCGGGAGCCGCTCGAGGCGGCCGAGCGAAGGCGTGGATCGGACGGAGCGGACTACGCGCTGCAGTCGAGGGTGATCGATTTCGATCCGCTCGAGCAGCGGGTGACGTACGAGATGCGGGCGGGCATGTGGCGCGACGGCGAGCTCGTTCGCGAGGAGGAGCACACGCTGCACATCAACCTCTACTTCAAGAACGAGCTGCTACTGCTCCTCGAACGCGCCGGCTTCACGGACATCGTCGTCCACGGCGACCACCACGAGGAGCCGGCGACGCGGGACAGCAAGTTCGTCGTCTTCGTCGCGAAGAAGCAGTAGCGGTCACTCGCCGGGAAGCCACCCCTCGCGATATCGAGCCGGTTGACGTCGTGTGAACGGCGCGTACGCCTGCTTCGGATCCGTCGTCTCCTCCTCGACGCCCGCGCCGTGGCGGAGCGCGGCGTCGTCGACGGTGTAGCCGCCCCAGTCGGGGCTGTCCTGATGGTCGCGCGCGCCGACCGCGACCACCAAGCACGGCCCGTTTCCGGCGCCGACGATGGTGTGCTTGGTTCCCGTCGGGCAGTGGACGAAGTCCCAAGTGCGCAGCGGACGCTCGTCGCCCTCCACGATCAGCAGCGCATCGCCCGCGAGAACCAGAAAGTCCTCCTGGTCGGCCTCCCAGTGATACATCGCCATCGGCTGGCCGGGCTCGAGGACGCTGACGTTGATGCCGAGCTGCGGGAAACCGGGCTCGGCCTCGCCCTCGAAGACGCAGACGGCCGAGCGCCCCTCCGCGTGGTACCAGCGTGCTTCGCGCGCGTTGAGCACGAACCAGCCGTCCCCCTCCGGTACGAGTCCGTGCTCGGTCGATTCGAGCCGCGCTTCGGGAACCATCACCGCAAGCCTGCCGGACCGTCCACTCCTGACGCAATTGGGGAACCCGTCAGGCGGCGGTAACGTAGAGAGGTTGTGGTTCGTGCAGTAGCGCTCGGCGCGGCGCTGGCATCGACGCTAGCAGTGGCCTCTTCGGCTTGGGCGGCGGCGCCGAACTACATCCTCGTAAGTGGACCTGGTCTGGCGCGGCCGGTCCTACTGACGAACTGGGACGAGAACGTGGCACTGCTCGTCGCCGTTGCCAATGCGCCGACAGCAAAGGGCAGCGCGCTGCGCGGCCTTGCTCGAAGACCCTAGCTCGATCTCGCCGAATTCTGGGGCTGGCAGGGTCTGGCGCGCCCGACAAGACCGAACCAGGCCAACCAGCATGGCTGGTTCTACCCGGCCCACCATGCGCGGCCGCCGGTGATCACGATCATGGTGAATGGGCGTCTTGTCCCGCGGCTCGTCCCCGTGAAGGTGCTGAAGATCTTCAAGCAACACGGCATCCCGATTCGTCTCTAAGCAAGGCCTCGTGCAGCCCAGGCCCGGACGCTCACCACGAACGGTGCTGCCGGCAGCATCTCGCGGCAGAGTTCGTGCAGCCGGGCTTGACGCGGCTCGTCGAGGCCAGCCGCGTAAACGCCGGCAGGGCCTACGCCGAGCGTGAACGGCTCCCACCACTCCTCGAAGCTCGGATGCTCGACGTCGACCGAAAGCGCGCTCTCCTCGACTTCGTGCAGCCCGGCTGCTTGGAAGAGCTGCGCAAGGTGACCTTCGCGGGCGCCCGCGAGCTCCGACTCATCCCCGACGTCGGGATCCAGCTCCCGCGCCGCCTCCCAAAACACGCTGAGCGGCCCCTGCCCACCAGCGTGATCCCAAACGCACGCCGCCACGACACCGTGCTTGCGTGTCACGCGCGCCATTTCGCGAAGTCCCCCGACGGGATCTGTCATGAAATGAACGACGAGCTGTGCCAGCGCCGCGTCGAACCCCTGATCTTCAAACGGCAGCTGCTCCGCCGCGGCGAGTCGCACGCTGACCCCTGGATGGCGCTCTCGAGCTGCTGCAACGAAAGGCTCTGAAGGATCGACGGCGGCAACGGCGGCCGGTCCCAGCCGACTGACCAGCTCGGCCGTGAGTGCCCCGGGGCCGCAGCCGACATCGAGCACTCGCTGACCAGCGGCAACCGTCGCGAACGCGGCGAACTCGGGGGCAAGCGGGACCGAATACCTGCCCATGAATCGGTCGTAGGCAGCGGCGCCGACGGTGAAGCTCACTAGCAGAATCTACGCTCGCAGCGCCTGCTGAAGGGTCGGGGTCAGGTCTTGCAAACGAGCACTTCGCCGGCCGATGCTAGCTCCCCCGGCGTCGACCGCGACGGCCGGAGAATCGCCGAAGTCGTCATGGCTCGACGCCAGCCGAGCCGGCCTTCGGGCGATTGAACACCGGATCGGCCCTCAGGATGAGCTGCCTGCCGTCCGTGAGGCTCGCGCGGATGGCCACGTGGCCGGCGGCGTTCACCGACACTGGGTTCGACGCGAGCTCTGAGACGGTGGAGCCGAGCAGCGGATCTCCGAGGGCCAGGATCCGATCCGCGTCTGGGTCCGGGCCGGCGAAGAGGCCGAGGCTCCCGCCCCGCGGCGTGGCGATGCACACCACCGCACCGGCGCTCGTGATCAGCGCGCCGCGGCACGCCTCGAATGCGCCGTCCGGTTCGATGATCGGGGTGATCCGGCGGCCCTCGTCCGCGGTGAAAATCCCGGCGCCTCCTGCCCGCAGCGTCGCCGCGAACGCCACGGTCCCGTGGTCGTTGACCGAGGGGAAGGGCGCGAGCGTCTCGAAGAAGTCCCCGGTCTCCGCGACGGTTCGGATGGATTCCCCGCGGCCGGCGTAGATGCCCTGGGCGCCATCCTTCCGGTCGGCCCGGAACACCACGGTCCCGCCCCTGTCGATCACGGGCAGGCCGTGGAACCCGCTCCAGGGACCCTGGGTATCCGCGACGGTGGCGACGGCGGCACCGTCCCCAGCGAAGATGCCGCTCATCCCCGCTGTGCGCTCCGCGCGGAAGGCAACGGTGCCGGCCTCGTTCATCGTGGGCCCCAGCGGGCCGATGGAAGCGAACGGACCACGGGTGTCCGCGACCGTCTGCAGGTGCCCGTCTCGGAGGAGGAAGACGCCCTGGCCGCCGCCGAGGAGATCGCCGTAGAAGCTCATGGCTCCCGCGTTGTTCAGGTCCGGGTGGCTCGTGACAGAGGCCAGGAGCGCTGACCCGGCGACCTCTTCGACCGCCCCACCAGTACCGGTGAAGACCCCCGTGCCACCGCCCCTTAACGCCGCCTGGAACGCCATCGTGCCGGTGTCGTTCACGGAGGCCACGTAGGGCGCGAAGTCGCTGAACCGCTCACCCGTGGAGGCGATCACCTCGAGCTGCATATCCGAGCGGACGAGCTTACTCAGCATGCGACGAAGCCGAAGGCGAGGAATCGGAATGCCTAGCTCGGCAGCAGGCGTCGCAATCGTGTCGGCGAGGCTGGCGGCCTGCTCGGGGCTAGGCCCACGGGAGGCGGTCCCAGTACGAGGGCCGCTCCCGCCGTGACGGCTCGAACCCCACGTACGCCTGCCTCGGGTCGGACGTCTCCTTCTCCGCGCTCGCGCCGTAGCGCGCCGCGAGCTCCGACACCGGGTAGAGCACCTGCCAGTCCTGCGACCGTCCACCGGCCATCAGGATCACGCACGGCCCGTCGCCTGCGCCCACGAAGATGTGCTCGGTCCCGGCTGGACTGTGGAAGAAGTCCCACGGCCGGAGGATCCGCTCCTCATCCTCGACGAGCAGCCTGCACTCCCCGGACAGCACGAGGAACGCCTCTTGCTCCGACTCGGAGTGGTAGAGGCCGTTCGGCTCGCCCGGCTCCAGGACGTGGAGTCTGATGCCGAGCTGCGGGAACTCGACCTTCTGGCTCTCGAAGGCGCACTCCGAGCCGGACGGTCGCTTTCCGCCGTTCTCCGACGTCAACCACTGGGCGTCCCGCACGTTCACGACGAACCAGCCGTCGCCGGCGGGTGCGAGGCCTGAGCCAGAGTCGTCGAGCGGCGCCTCGGGCACGGCGCGAGTATACGGATGCTTCGGGCCTGTGCCACCCTGAGCAGGGGAACGTGGAGGCGCCGGGAGTTGAACCCGCGCAAGGTTTCAATCGGGTAAGAACACGCTCGCGTCGCCCAGTTTTCGGGAATGTTCCCCGAATCAAGCCGTCGCAGGCGAGGTGAACGCGATTCGGGCAACGGACCGGCTACTACGCGGGCCAGCTCGGACGGTCGTCGATGTGCGTGCGGCGGCGCGACCAACCGCCGGGGCCAGCCCACAACCAGAACAGCGTCAGGGGCACGATCCCGGCGAGGCCGACGAGCAGCAGGACCGAGCCGACCGTGCGGGTGTCGTTGCCCGAGCCGTCCGTGTCCCCCGCGAGGACCAGAGCGCGCTCTTGCGCGAGGAGAGCGCGGGCGTGTGCGAGCTCTGCCGCGGTGCGCTGAGCGCGCGCCCGCTCTTCCGCGAGGACCACGGCGGGCAGGGGTTCGACCCAGACGGCGAGTTCCTCCGGCGGAAGCGGCGTTAGGCGCCGTGAGCCAGAGGGAGATGCGAGGATCAGCAGCACCGCACCGATGATCGCGGGAATGAGTGCGAAGGTCGCGATTGCGGCGGGCATGCGTGATCTCCCTTGGAGTCTGTGCCCGCTCGGCAGTGGTCGCTGGATGACGCCTCGTTCGCCCGCCCAGGCCGCGGCGAATGAGCGCGGGTCGAATCCGCCACGGCCGAGCACCTCTTCTGGCGAGGCGCCCTCTGCCTCGGCCTCCTCGAGGTCGGCCGCGAGCTCGGCCGCCATCTCGTCGGCGACCAGATCCGGAACGCCAAGCCGTTTCCACTCGCTGCGGCATTCCTCGACGAACTCGTTCACGGCGCCACCTCTGCTTCGACGAGACCCAGCACGGCATCGAGCGCATCGCGCGCCGCCCGCCACTCGGAAACGCCGGCGGCAAGCGCCCGACGCCCCTCGTGCGAAGGACGGTAATACTTGCGCGGAGGCCCGCCGTCACTCGCGGCGCGATATGTCTCGACCAGCCCCTCGCGCTCCAAGCGGCCGAGCAGCGGGTAGATCGAACCCTCGCCAACAATCGAGAGACCGCGGGCGCGGAGCCGCTTCGTCATCTCGTAGCCATAAGCGGGCCTCTCCTCCATCACCGCCAGAAGGCAGAGGTCGAGCACCCCGCGAAGCAACTGGCTACGGCGGCTCTCACCTATTGCCATGCACCGCATGGTAGCATGCTGCTACCTTGCACCGCAAGCCAGAGACTCTGGACACCAAATGCGACGAAGCCGAAGGCGAGGAGTCGCGTAGCGGCAGCGCGCAGCGCCGCCGCGGAGTGCGCGGGTAAGAGCCCGCCGCCCGAGCCCCGCGAAGGGGCGCGCGCGACGGGCGCTTCATGGAGGCGGCGGGAATCGAACCCGCGTCCGCGGACGCACCGGACAGAGCATCTACAAGCGTAGTCCGCCGTTGAATCTCGCCCGACGGCCGGAGGCGGACGCCCTACCGGCGGGCCAGTCATCCTTTAGATGTCGCGCTTTGGGCGATTGACACTCCCGCCGCGCCGAGCCCGTTTCTGGCGCCGCTACCCGAGCCACGGGCCCAGCTCGGAGCGACGTCGCTACCTAACTAGGTTAGGCAGCGAGTGCGAGATTGCTCTTCGCACTTGCGTTTGTGCCGGTGGATTTACG
>WNGA01007099.1_pt1 | contig 15695 bp, 18 predicted proteins | sample 5400061 | NCBI WGS metagenome assembly WNGA01 (sample SAMN13153366, study PRJNA577476) | soil metagenome | isolation source: 100 cm soil or saprolite under grassland replicate 2 | place: USA:California | collected 2016-06-15
TCGGCCTCGGTTTTATCGACGATTGCCTGGCTTTCTTGCAAGCTCTTGAGCTCTATCGCTCGCTCTATTTTTTGAAGGCGTACCACTACTTCAGGTTCAGCAAGTGCCTCTTTGCTTTTTCCTATAAAACTTTTCAACCAGGAACCCCTCACCTCTGGGTACTCCTCACTTATCTCAAACCCGAAAACGTCCGCAACCTTTAATAATGCATCTCTCAGAGATACTTCACCACACAGATTGATTTCACTGGCGTATGCCCGTAGCGGGATAATTCTGTGAAGCTTTGCTTCGGGAAAGTTTGATAAATGAGCGATAATAAATTCGTGTAACTCTCTACTGAGAAACTTTTGCTGTTCAGCCAGCCAAACGAGTTCAGTCCGTAGATTGTGGATTTGCGAACAGGTGATCCGCATAATGTTCATGTGACCACCTCCGAGAAAATGCAATTCGCGCATGAGCATGGAGTGGCTTTAATCATACGAGGACGCGGTGGCCGAAGCACAAGAAAAGCGATCCGAACGCGATCGATGAAAATGGTGCAACTAATAACCAAAACTATCCCTGGACGTTTGGGTCAAACAGATATTTCCGCTGGCGAATGGCGGGTTCGATGTGGTCTTCGATTGGTCGGTTGTAATGCGAATCGCCGTGACCAGCGGTGATTCGACTTCGTGAGAAACGCATCAACCGTGCCTTAGCAAACCGGGAGTGTGCGGAAAGGTAGTTGTGTTTAGTGGAGTGCTGTCAGTACTATCGATGAGAACGCACCCGGTTGTACTGTCCCAGAAATAGAACAAATCGTAACCAATATACTTGCAGGGATTGCACTGAACTGAGATTGATCCGAGCGTGGCCGCTCTAGTCGTTTGAGACTAGACTTTCGTTTGCGCAGGCCGCCTTGGTGTTCACGGCTCGAGCTCCCCTTCTGGTCAATAAACCAAAAGGGGAGCTGAGATTTTGGAAACGTGGATTGGTCGGAGATTTGGATTGAGGCATTAATGCATCTTCGCAACGATGCTTTGGATCTTGCCCTTCTGCTTTCCAGTGATTGTTCTGGCACGCTTCAGAAGGTTGGTCTCATGAGACACGCAACTGACGAATTGACCGTGATTCGCCGCAGTGTCAAGGCAAAGATCAATCGCGTCATTGATCTGGTCGGCAAGCGTACAACCTGCTCCATTAACTTCCGTCGTGTTCGGTAGTCGTTATCCGCTTCGTCATCTTCATCGCAAATCGCGGCCCAAAACTCAGCTACCGGAGTCGCGTGTGCCACTACCGCGGTAGACCCTCGCAAGTACCATCGCTGGCTGGCTTGAAAAAAAAAGGGGCAGCTCCCATGCGCGGGAGCTGCCCCGAAAACTAACAGTCTCGATATACGATCTACGGATGTGGCTTTTTGCCGATGTCGGTCTGCGCGGCGCAGCTCTGGATCAGACCTTTCTGCGCGCCGGTAAGCAATTTTTGCTTTTTGTAGAAATTAGTCAGGTGGGAGACGCAGCTCACGTATTTTCCGTGATTCTTGGCACCCGCTGCGCAATTGTCGATTCCGTTGTCGAGCAGCTCGGTAAGGCTGCATCCAGCGGCCGGTCCGGATCCTTCCGGGTATATAAAATCCAAGCCCGGGATGGTGCACGTGCCGACAACCAGGTCTTCCCCGAGGACCGTATAAGGGCAGGCATCGTCGAATACCCCATCACCGTCGCAGTCAACCGAAGTATCGAGATTGTCGCACGTATCCTGAAAGTTTGGTATCAAATCACCGTCACAGTCACCGTTGGGATCCGCCGCAATTACCAGGGGATCGCATTGTGGGGTTACTGCGGCAGCAGGCGTGGACCCGATCAGCGACGCCAGAATGAATGCGGCTCCGAGCACGATCAACTTATTTACCGCCAAAAGCCGCCTAAGTTTGTTAGAACCCATAAAAACCCTCCTTCTAAAATGTGTTTAGAACGTTCCGCCTATACAGCAACAATCATACCGGTTTGTATGGACGCATTTGGCGCGATTATTACTTTCAATATGGCGTGGTTGGGACTCATCAGATTTGCATTTTTAAACCGCTCTACTGATCCTTTGTCTTTCGACTGCTGTTTTGATGACAGGGTTCAAGCTGCACATTTTTACCGGGCGACGGGTAATTTTGTTAGGCGGCCATGGAAAATCCAATTGAATCTTCGAGTCCGGCTTTGTCAAGTTGTCAGGGGTATTGCCACATGACTGGCGAGACGCGGTAGAAGAGCTTCCATCTGAGATTACTTCATTACAAGACATGACGACTTTACCCGGCATCATCTTTGCGCCAAAGGCGATCCATCATTGAGACTAGAGGAGTGACTTTGATGGCTTTTAAAGAGAAAAATGGTGGCCTCAGTAGTGATCAGCTGATCCAGGAGCAAATAGGAGAGCCTCATATGAGTCGAGAAGCGAAAGAAATCGTTAGGGTTGAACCAGTGATATCAGAAGAGATTGAGAGATTTCAGTCCCAATGCAATACAGCGGGAATGCTGCTCAAGACAAAAGACAAGACGCAATCCTCTAATCGGCGGCGTAAAGTTCGCGTCTACTTCCCGTGCACCGCTCGAACTCACCGATAGCGGCGATGAAACCAAAAATAGCCGGATTCACTAATGAGCAAGCGACCAGAGCGGCCTCTTTTAACAGTGCGATGTTTACTCTGTGGCCACCTAACTTGTCCGGCCTGTCGAGAGGTATCGTTTTCGATCTTGGCATGTTGTAAATGTCGAGCGAGAGCCATTAAGCGCTTGCAGGCCCTCCAGGAGCGGCAAGACAAAAACGGTGGCAGGAAATAGTTGACTCGCTGTGTTTCATCATCGCATGCACGGGTACCTGCAGTTTTAAGATGAAGGAGAAATCAGTTCAATCCTTGCAACCGCTTCGTTTTTTTCGCTCACTTGATCACCTTATCCGCCCGCGCCAGCACGTTCGGCGGAATCGTCACCCCGATCTGCTTCGCGGTTTTGAGATTAACCACCAGCTCGAACTTCGTCGGCTGCTCCACCGGGAGATCGGCGGGCTTGGTTCCCTTCAGGATTTTGTCCACGTAGGTGGCAACGCGCCGGTAGCTGTCCGCGAGGTCCGCCCCGTAGGACATGAGCCCACCCGCACCTACAGCTTCTCTGCTTTGCTACACCGACGGTAACCGGCTCTTTAACGCAAAGGCCAAAATGCGTTTTTGGTTAGCATTTACGAGCGGGCTCCCCGCTACATAGAGCCCATCCGGCGCTGCTTGTTTAGCGCAGCGAATACCATGTCGAAACCGGTCGCATCTCGTACCTCCCAAGTTTGAACAGCCAACTTCAGGGCGCGGGCCGCGCTTGGAAGGTCTTCTTTCACCTCGACTACATTGGCTGGGGTGGCCGGCTCGTAGATAACCGCGACACGGGCAACTTTGGGAACGGCTTCTTTTAGCAGCTCCAGCCTCTTACCGCCTAATTTTACGCCGAGGTTTGTTAGACCGGTGACGTTGGCGCCCGGCCGGGCGAGGCTTTCAATTAGGTCTGCCTCGACAGGGTCGTTCCCAGCGCCCACCATAACTATGGGAATCGTCTTGGTCGCATTCTTGGCCGCTCTGATCCAATGGATCCCTCCTGCTACGACGGAATGGTTTTCCCACTCGACGAATACCTGTCGACTTCCGTTCATAAATCTCACTTTTCTCTACTACCGTCCGCGTGCCAGCCGAATTGCCTTGGACTCATGAGCTGCATCGACCGACGATAGATACCCTATCCGGAAAACTTTCTTCGGCTGCTGCGCCTCGGCTCCCGGCAGGTGAACTTAGTCGTTAACCTCATAATTGAATTCCGCCGCGGTCAGGTGCAGCGCGCGGTTCGGCGGGCGGAGCTGGCTGGAAAGGACCGAGGAGACTTAGGTTGAGACAGTTGAGCAACGAGTTTGCCATTGCTCTCGGATAGAATTTCAGAATTCGAACTTCCAGGATTACTTCCTGCTGGCTTTTTTCGCGGCCCAGTAAGCCTTCAATTTGGCCGACAACTTCGACCTGGTGGCCGGACTCAATGCTTTCTTCTTAGCTGCGGGCGCGACAGAACGGCTCGGTGACTTGGCTCGTCGAAGGTTTGCCCATCTTGCTTTTTGAGCAGCCGCAATTTTCTTTTTCACAGAAGCGCTCATGGGCCGATTTCTCGTTGGCGCAGCTGCCGATGTAGCTGGCGCACCGAGAATGCTAACGAGCTCTTTATTGAGCTTGTCGATTTGTTCCTTGATCGAAGCAGCACGTTTTAGTTGCTCTGGTGTCAGGTCAAGTAGGTTCATGTGCGCAGTAAACATTCAATGCGGTTCTAAATCAAGCCCCTACGGTGAGAAGAACGGGGCGGGTCTTGCAGTCAGCTAAGTAAAAAATCAAAGCGAGACTGCTCACCGCCCCGACAAATGCTTACTTGGAAGGTTTAGTGCTTTTGGCACTAGACTCAAGTTTTTTGCCGCCGTTCGTGAGGCCCTTGGTTAATTCGCCGTCTTCATCCTTCATTTTTTGCAACCCGGATGGAAGCTGGCCTTTTTTCTCCGAGTATTTCTGCAAACCGGAAGGCAGCTCCCCAGCTTGACGACCGGAGTTTTCCTTTGTCCCGGCCTTTTCACTGCTCTTAATTTTGGTCTTGCCTTCTTTCTTGGCCAAAGCAGGAGACGCCGTCAGTCCCAATGCGCAGGTAACCATGAGTGCCGGCACGATCCGTTGTAGCTTAGAAATGTTCATAATCTCTCCTTTTTTTTTCGCCACCACCGTGGCTTTTCTGCGGGGAACCAAAGCAGCAACCATGCCATAGCTCAACCATCAACATTACGAGCATTTAGTGAGAGGAAGTTTCGGGAGTGAGCGCTAAAAATTACCGCGCCTACGAAATTTTGTCGCTATGACATTTGGAGAACCCGCGAAGGCCGCTGATAAATTCTTACCAGGATATCAACCCGCAGTGACTTCGGGCTAGGAAATGACCGTCATGGATTACTGTACAATGCTTCAACGGATTGGTAGTGGTTCGCGAAGAGCGCATTCTTACGATTTATCCTTGACTCATTGCTACGACCAGCGTTATAGGTCTCCGGGCTGGCGCCCGTTCCCGTTGCAATCAAAACAGCGTGGCGATAAACGCCAGCGCATGCCATACGCACTCTGCTTTTATCTCTACCTGCTCGTTGCTGGCGTCGTGGGCGTCGTTATCGCGGTTTGGCTTAGTCCGTTGGGCCTGCTTGTTAATATCGTGTTTGCGGTCGCCGCGGCTTATCTGACCATCATCATCGGTCGGCGGGTGCTTGGAAGAAAGCAACTATAGCTACGAACCAAGGAGTATTAGTAATGACATTGCATGAAATCTCGGGGCAAGGTTTCACACATCAACTCCTTTGGAATTCAGCCAAAGCATTGCTTGCCCAACCGGAAACCGGAACACCCACTGATGGTTATTTTCGGATGGCTGGAATGTTGATGGCTTATTTTGCTTTTGAGGCATACATGAATCTTGCCGGTTCCCGAGTAGACCCGCAGCGTGGAAGAACGAGAAAGAATTTTTCAACAAGGATCCATATCGAGGAACTCGCGGCAAGCTCAATCGGATATGCGAAAGAATTGGAATCAAACTTGAAAGCGGCAAAAGACTATATCAAACCATTCGAGACCTGAGGAGATTGCGAGATTTCCTCGCGCACGGCAAATTGGAAGCGTATGCCTATGAAATAGAAGTGCAGGCAGGCCAACAGCCCGATATGTTCGGTGGTTGACGATCTACAAATGGACATCACGGGAAGACGCCGGTCGCGCGTTAAATGATACCGAAGAGTTCATCGAATATTTGCATGCGAAAATAAAAGAAGCACTTCGCGCCGACGAGCTTCCTTTTGCAGGAAAAGCGCTTCATTTCCCCTTGGCCTTCGCAGAGGGTGGAGAAAAGCGGACGTAGTGGGGCAGATCGCCCAGTGGTTATGAGCTTCCGTCGCGGATTTTTGTGGGGAGTGATTGGATTTCTTGCGGCTTGACTCTGGGCGGCTTACCTGTACGGGGCCGTAGCGTCCAACTAAACTATTCCCGCCGAACCTTATCCTCTGGCACCCCGACAAAGCTCGAATGTCGCAGATGACCGTCTGGCGTCCACTCCGTGAATTCCACTTGAGCCACGAGCTTTGGCCGAAGCCAGCGGCAGTCCGCCATGTCTTCTTTGGTTAGACTTAGAACCCGCGTGAGGGTCTGCTCTCGGCTGCGGAATGGCGGTGGCGTGACCTTGAGTTAGTCTTTTGATCGGCGATTACGCAGATGGGGCGTCGGGCTTATCATTTTCGGCGTTGCCCTCTGCCTGACATCTCTGTGCCGCCGGTACAATTTTGTGAGTTGAAAGATTTTTCCCCAAGCGGCGCCTTTCAGGGACAATCTAACTCATAATAGGAAAGTAACGAAAGCGGACGAACGCCGATTCAAGTCAACAAGCGGATAAAACCCTAGCTAGTATCAAATCGGAGGATGGTATGGCCGTTGCTTTCATCCACTCCGGCGGAAATTCTGGGGCATTACCCATGATGGTTTCTGTAAGCCATGGAGTCGTTATATGACTGATCGGATGAAATTAACCCTCACCAGCCTGACCGTTATGATGCTGCCCTACCGGATCGGTTTTCCGGTAACTGTCCTCATTGTGACCGCGATACTGTCTACGGCGATAGTTGTGGTGAGAGAAATGCGGGGGCGGATACAGGTATCCGGTAAATTCACCGCCGCTCTGTCTCTGTACCGGAGTCTAAAATCTCGTCCATCATTTATTAAATTATAAATCCGCCTCGAAATAAACCGCTACCCCGCACAAACACGACGTATCTATAGCGCCGGGCTGAACATGTCATGGAACGGTACGTGTTATTGTTGTTAACAATATGTCGCATGCTAAATCGTTAAGAGTGATTGGACAGTCGCTGGAAGCCGCACGCATTGCGACTTTCGAGCTGGAGAAATATGGCCCGCAATACATGGTATGGAGTGATTCGATCATAAAAGCAGAGGAATGGATTTTACGAAATGCTCTCAGGCACAACAATGTTGTCTCACAAGACGCCCGTTACTCCACAGCTAATCGTGTGTTCTGTTTTAGCCCAGCAGATATTTCACGCCTCGATGCGCAGGCCCAAAAACAACGACGCAATCAGTCGTTTTCAGCCACGCCGGCGTCCAAATTGCTCTCTCACAGTTTACGTACGTTGGGCGATTATTTCGACCGACTGCAGGTAAACGCTTTTCGTATCGAGTGGACCGTGGGCTCTGTTACTGTCGATTATCAACGAGTCGACGGGCAGCGCAACTGTAGAACGTTTACCGCTGAAGAACTGCAACACCTGTGTGCGCATCCGAGATTGCGAAGATCCAGCCTTTACCTGTTCCCGCCGCTGGACTGAAACTCACAAGCGGAAGTCTGGAAGAACTCTAAAAATAAGGATTCAATACCCTATTCCCGCCTGATCTCCCGCGCCTCTTTATCATCTCGCAGCCCGGCAAAACTCGAATGCCTTAGATGTCCATCGGATGTCCATTCTAGGAATTCGAGCTGAGCCACGAGCTTGGGCCGCAGCCAGCGGCAATTTTCCATTTCTTCTTTTGTTAGAGTCAGTCCCCAGCGTGAGCCGCGATTTCGCTACTTTTCCTACAGGCTCAACGTTTGAGTTCAGCGGCTGCCGAAGGAAGTCCGCTGGAACGAGGGTTAGACCGCGCCTACTCAGCCCCTGATGAGCGCCTGGCAGCCGCGTGGCGATACGGAGGCGTGCTGAGACGCTTCCCTATGAGAACGAGCGGAAGTAGGACGGCCGCCGTGACCAGGAACGCGGATGTACTTCCTCTGAAATTGATTAGGAGCTTACGCCTTTTCAAACGGCTGGTAGCAAAGAAGAACAACGCCACTCGTAAATGTTCTTGTCATTGTAAGTTTCAGGTCCAGCTTATTCTTGATGTCTTTGAATATTGGCGTGCCATTCCCTATGACAATAGGATCCACCATGATCTGATATTCATCAATTAAACCTTGTTCGGCAAACTGGGTTAAAATGCTTCCGCTGCCCAGCAGTGTCATATCCTTCCCAGGCATCTGCTTCATTTTTTTTAATTCTTCCTCAATATTGTGCTTCACCAGCCTCGTATTGTTCCACTCGACCTTTTTCAGCGTCCTTGAAAAGACAATTTTGTCCGCATTATTCATTCCTTCAGCGACGATTGGATCATTTTTGATCGCAATCGGTGTCGGCCAGTAACTTGCCATCATCTCATAAGTCACTCTTCCAAAAAGAAGCGTGCCCCCGGATTTGAGATTCTTGGCAGCATATTCATTTTCTTCTGCGCCATGCCTATGCCAGCTGATATCTCCTTTTGGCCCTTTATAGTAGCCATTAAGTGTTACGAAATTGAATACGCTTATTTTTCTCATGTCGACCTCCTGTAATTTGATCAATCCTATCTTGTTGGGGAAAATTTTCGTGATCTCCAAAGATTTTTTAGCCGACCGCGTTCGTCCCTCTCAACAATGCGGGAAAGTGCTACTCGCGAAGAGGCGGGGGAATAACTAGCCGAGCCGAAGCAGGCGCGCGGCGTTGCCGCTCAGAATTTTTTCTTGGTCCGCGCGACTCAGTTTGAGAGCGGTGACGACTTTTACCGGGCGCTCGTAGCCCATGTCAAAGCAGTAGTCGCTTCCCATCATCACGCGATCAGCTCCAACGAGGTTGATCAGGTAGTTGAGCGATTCTGGGGCGTGGCTGATCGTGTCGTAGGTGAAGCGTCTGAGATAACTGGATGGCCGCTTCTTCAAGGCCTTGCACTCCTGTCGCACCTTCCATCCATGGTTGAGACGGCCGATGAGATAGGGAAGCGCGCCTCCCGCGTGCGGGAGGCAAATCTGAAGCTTCGGGAAACGATCAAGCAGTCCGCTAAAGATTATATTGGCGGCAGCGACTGCCGTATCAAACGGATTTCCCAAAAGGTTATGCAGGTAATAGTTCGTAAGCCGTTGGGAGCCAATAACGTTCAGCGGATGGAGAAAAATCGGCGCGCTTAGAGCGTGAATGCGCTCGAAGACCGGGAGGAATGATGGGTCAGTCAGCTCTTTTCCTCGAACGTTCGTGCCGAGATAGATGCCGCGGCAGCCGAGCTCGTTTACGGCGCGCTCCACTTCGGCAACAGCGGCCTCGGGATCTTGAAGCGGAAGCGTCGCTAGCGCCACGAAGCTGTCGGGATGAAGTCGGGCGGCTTCGGCCATCGCGTCATTCACGAACCTGGCGAGTCGCAAACCGAGAGCGCCATCCGCCCAGTACACCATAGGCGGCATGAGTGAAAGCGCATGAACTGTTACACCCCGTGCATCCATTGCTTTGAGCCGCAGGTCTAGATCATGGTAGTGGGGGGTGATCGGACCTATGGCGACTTGACCCACGGCAATCAACGGTCCTTCCGGACCAGGGCGGAGTCGCACGCCGTAAGGTTCTCCTTCCGCCTCAATGAGCCGCAGATATTCTTCGGGAACGAAGTGGGCGTGAATGTCGATTGCGGCCGTCGAGTAGTTTGAGCGCCGTGCTCGGGCAGCGGCGCGCTTTCGTGCACCCAGCGTCGGTCGTCGTTGCTTCATTTGATTCGGGTTTGTGCCTGGGTGTTAGTCTCGCTTGTGGATGCCGCGCCGGTCAGGAAGGCGTAAAGACTCACCACTAAGCGCACGAAGGACACGAAGACTTTATCCTTTTTGTCGGCCTTGGCGTCTTTGCGCGAGAATGTTTCTGTCTGATCGATTTGTTCATCACTGGTCTTATTGTTCGCGCCAAGACGCGAAGAACGCAAAGTTGACGGACGCCACCTGTCATCCCGAGCGAATGCGAGGGATCTAAGAAAGATTTCTCCCGGAGTCTATCCTGAGCATCGCCGAAGGGGTCGAAATGACAAAGTATTTTTTTCTTGGCGCCCCTTTGCGCCTACACGCGAGTTGATCCGAGACTGACTGGTGCGCTGAGCGCACCCTACGAAAACTAATTGGCATATGGCTGATAGCTTATAGCGTATACATGGAACCTATATGCCATATGCCATAAGCCAACTGGAATACTGCTAATCGATGACGGTGATTTCTTCGATCGGAAATTGCGTGGTGACCTCGGGACCTTTTTCTGTGACCACCATCATTTCTTCAAGCCGCACGCCCCACTGAAGCGGCTTGCCGTGCTGTGTCTCTAACGCGAAGCTCATTCCCGGCTGGATAACAACTGGGAAGTCGAGGGAGTAAATCCGCGAGATGACCGGCGTGTCATACTGCGCCAGGCCGAGACCGTGCCCCCACAGGTTTGCCGCGGCCTGATCTTCTTCCTTGTAGCCCCAAGTGTCCATCGCCGATGGCCAAACCTCGGCGATTTCTTTGGTCGTGGCTCCTGGCGTAACTTTGTCGATGGCGCGATAGAGCCATTCGTAAGCGATGTTGTAATAGTCCTTTTGCTCCTGCGTCGGTTTCTTTCCAACGCAGTAAGTTCGGTACATGCAGCTCTTGTAACCGTTCCAAGTGACCGCCGCCATGTCGATGATCACCAGATCTCCCGGCTGAATGATACGATCTGAAAAATGTCTCCAGTTGGGCCAGCTGTTCGGCCCTGAGGAGACGATGATATCCTCGACATCCTCAATTCCCGGAATGTTGTACAGGAAGTTCATGGCGAAGGCGGTGATCTGATGCTCCTGCATGCCCGGTTTAATGAAATTTGAGATGGCCGTGTGGCAGCCATCGCAGATGGCGGCCACGATGCGCATCGCTTCCAGCTCATCTTCGTTTTTGATCGCGCGCGCTTCCACCATGGGCGATGCGCCGTCGGTGTAATTTATTTCGGCCTCTTTGAAGGCGTTGATCATATTGAGGTCGATGAAGTCGACGCCTACAAGGGCTTTCTCGACATGATACTTGCGCAGTTCCTCCACGATCGCGTTGGTGAATTTTTTCACTTGCTGTCGGGAAGCGCCGCCTACTGCTCCTTTGATCCACGAGTAGGCGTAGCGCACGTTGTCGCGCGGGATCCAGGGGCAGTGGCGATTGATCTGTATCCCGATGTCTCCTTGTTCGAAAAGGATCGGCTCCGAACCTTCGCAAAGTAGAGCGTAACGTAACCCGGGTTTCAACCGGCACCAGCCGGGCGTGACCGTGCTAGAGATATAGCGGACGTTTTCATCGTACATTGCGAGCAGAGCGCCCAATCCATTGCGCTTCATCGCTTCGCGTGCGCGGTCGAGGCGGTACTTCCGCAGCCGATCCCAGTTGATGCGCTGCTGCCAGTCGGTGCCGACCAAACCGAAACTCGAAGTGCTGCGAGTTACCATACAGCCTCCTTAATTATTAGGAGTGAAGCAATTCACCTCTCGTTTGCAGATACCGACACTTAAGTCATCTCAGCGATCATTGTCAATCTTCTTCCCTTCTCGTTCCGAGTTGTGCGTGGTAGGATTCTGCGCAGTCCGTGTTAAGCGTCCCAACGTTCCGGCAGAGGCACGGATAATCAAGCGATGGCCGCAAAAGTCTTCGTCACACAGCCGATCTCGGAGGCGGCGTTGTCTCGACTCCGGGAGGTCGCCGAAGTCGAATTGAATCCTGATTCAACTCACATCATCACGAAGCCCGAACTGATGGCGGCGCTCAAGCGCAACAATTATCTTCTCTGCCTGCTGCATGACCGTGTCGATGCGGAGATTATTAACGCTAGCCCGGATCTCAAGCTGATCGCCTCGATGGCGATCACACCCGCCGGGGTCGACGTGGCGACGGCGACCGCGCGGCGCATTCCTGTGACCACGATCCCGCCCTTCGTTACTGAAGCCACCGCGGATCTCCACTGGGCGCTTCTTTTGGCCGTAGCGCGGAGGGTCGTGGAAGGGGATCGTGCTCTTCGCTCAGGGATTTTTCCCGGCAGCCAGTCGATCCATTTTGTCGGCGGCGAAGTCAACCGCAAAGTTTTGGGAATCGTCGGGCTCGGTGCTATTGGCGAAGCTGTAGCGCGACGGGCCAGGGGATTCGCCATGCGCATCCTCTACACGAAACGTCGCCGACTGGACGAAACCCGCGAAGCTGCGCTCGGTGTAGAATACCGGAGCTTGGATAGTCTTCTGACAGAGTCGGACTTCGTCTCGGTGAATGCCGCGCTTAGCCGTGAGACTATCCATCTCATCGGCGATCGAGAGCTGCGCCTCGTGCGCCCCTCGGCATATCTCATAAACACGTCTCGAGGTCCCATCGTGGATGAAAAGTCTCTGGTGCAAGCGCTGAAAGAAAAGCGCATTGCGGGCGCAGGGCTTGACGTCTATGAGCATGAGCCGATGGTGGACCCTGGACTCATCAGCTTGCCCAACGTTGTGTTAACGCCTCATCTCGGCAGCGCGGCGCTGGATACGCGCGAGCGAACCGCGGCCATCTTGGTTGAGAATGGCATCGCGGTCATCGAAGGGCGCAGACCGCCGAATATCTACAATCCGGAGATCTACCGTTCATGAATTATTTTGGATTTTTGGATTAAAGGATAAAACGGATCAAACATTTCGGAGTTGATTACTGCGTCCTCCTTCCGACAATCGAAAATTCAAAATCTAAAATCAAAAATGGCTGTAGGTTTTCAGGGGCGGGGTGAGCGGCTCGTTCGATACCATTCCAAGATTTCTTCGCCCGTCCAGAAGAGGACACCCTTCTGTTTTTTTAAATAGGCAAACGTTTTTTCGAAGTACTTAATCCGATGCGGGACGCCGCTGATATACGGATGGACGGCGATAGCCATCACGCGAGCGCTTTTCGTTCCTTCGGCATAGAGAGTTTCGAACTGGTCCTTGGCTCGACGAAAAAACTCTTCCGCCTCATGGTGCTGCAGAATCATCATCGGGATGTCGTTCAACTCTACACTATACGGAAGCGAGACGAGCGGGCCGCACTCGGTTTTGATCTCATAGGGTTGATCGTCGTTGACCCAGTCGGCGACGTATTGCAATCCGGCCTCGGCCAAAAAATCGAGAGTCTCTTCGGTTTCGGTGAGCCCTGGGCCGAGCCATCCTGACGGTGCCTTACCGGTAAACTTGCGGATGATTTCAACGGATTTCCGGATCGCTTCACGCTGATCTTCCACCTGATGCATGGGTTTCTGGATGTAGCCGTGCCCCATGAACTCCCATCCCGCGTCGCGCGAAGCTTCGGCGATTCTCGGATAAGAAAGGCAAACCGAGGCATTGATTGCCAGGGTGGCTTTGATCTTGTGCTTGTCGAGGACTGACTTCAGACGCCAAAATCCCACGCGCATACCATATTCGAACCAGGCGAAGTTGGGGACATCGGGAATGACTTGCACTCCTCCCGGCGGCGGCAGCACCGTGCGCGGCATCGGTCCTCGGATGTCCCACTCCTCCACGTTGACGATGGTCCACACTACCACCCGAGCGGATTTCGGCAGGCGAAGTGCGGGACGGTCGATGATCGCCGAGTAGGGAATCTGATCGCGCGGGAAAGCCATGGCGAATCTCCTTGTGAGTTCAGCTTCGAGCGTCTCCGGTTCGGAGTTCGAGTCAAACCCGAAACTTTTCTGATGCTATGCGACGCATGAGCCAATTGACAAGAGCAAGCGGTGAGTGGTAGCCGAAAAGGAGCCATGGAATTCTGGGTGACGCAGGCATTCAATGGCATCTCATACGGTGCGCTCCTCTTCCTTCTCGCCGGAGGGCTCTCGCTCATTTTCGGGATGATGCGGATCGTCAACATGACGCACGGCTCTTATTACCTGCTGGGCGGGTACGTCGGGCTCACCGTTATCAGGCAGACCGGCTCTTTCCCTCTGGCCATTCTTGCTGGGGCGCTGGCCATCGCCATCATCGGTGTGTTCGAGTGGAACGCATTTCTGAAGCGGCTCAGCGGGCAGGAACTGGGCCAGGTGCTCACCACCATGGGGTTCGCGCTGATATTCCAGGATCTCGCGCTGATCATCTGGGGCGGTGACCCTTACACGATTCCGGCGCCGGCAATGCTCTCCGGCGCCCACCGGATCGGTGAGCTTTATTTTCCGATCTACCGGATCTTCATCATCGTGGTCGCAGCGGTGGTGGCGTTGCTCCTCTGGCTGGTGCTCGAGAAGACACGGGTCGGGGCAATGATGCGGGCAACCGTGGACGATCCCGAGATGGCGCGCGGCGTCGGCATCAACGTCCACTTGATCTCGATGGTCGTGTTTGCGCTCGGCGCTTTCCTGGCGGCGGTGGCGGGAGTCGTTGCCGGGGGATTCGTAGGAGTCTATCCCGGCGCTGACTTTGAAATTCTACCGTACGCTTTTGTTGTCATCATCGTCGGAGGCATGGGAAGCCTCAAAGGCGCTCTGATTGGCAGCCTCATGGTCGGGCTTCTCGACAACTTCGGCAAAGCGCTTTTTCCTGAACTGTCGTACTTCACGCTGTTCGCCCCGATGGCCGCGATCTTGGCCGTGCGGCCCACGGGACTCTATGGTCGCGCGTGATGGGATTGACTCGGTTCTCCGGACAGCAGGTGGCGGCGGCGGTTATTTTTTTTCTCCTGCTCGTCGCGCCACCGTTTCTCTCCTCGTTCCTGCTGACATTGCTGACCCAAGCATTGATCTATGGGATCCTGGCAATGAGCCTTGACATCATTCTCGGCTATACGGGTCTCGCTTCGCTCGGCCATGCCGCTTACTTCGGCATCGGCGCTTACAGCGTGGGGATTCTGGCGACCAGGTATGGAGCTGCATTCGGGATCACTTTGCCGGCCGGTGTCCTGCTCGCGGTTCTCGTTGCGGCAATCTTTGGTACGGTAGCTCTGCGCGCTACCGGTGTTTACTTCCTCATGATTACTCTCGCCCTCGGCATGATCGTTTGGGGACTTGCGCACCGATGGGTGACGATGACCCAAGGGGACAACGGGATCTCAGCAATCTCTCGACCGGATCTTGGCCTGCCATGGTCGCTTTCTCTCTCGATCCCGTTCTATTATTTTGCGCTCGCAGCTTTTCTGATCGCTTTCTGGATTCTGCGCGTGATCGTGCGTTCCCCTTTCGGGCAGACCTTGGTGGGAATCAGGGAGAGCGAATCGCGCATGAGAACGCTCGGCTATCATGTCTGGCTGCATAAATACATCGGCTTTGTCATTGCGGGCGGGTTCGGTGGCTTCGCGGGAGTGCTATGGGCCTACTACAACGGCTTCGTCAGCCCCGTGGACCTCCAGCTCGCGACCTCGGTAGAGGTTCTTCTCATGGTCGCGCTCGGCGGTCGCGGAAGCCTGATCGGCCCAGCGCTGGGAGCGGGCATCATTGTTTTGCTCAAAAATCTCGTTTCCGTCTATACGCATCGCTGGCTGCTGATTCTTGGCGCCGTGTATATTCTCACGATTGTTTATGCGCCTGAGGGAATCCTCGGCGCCATAAAACGACGGACCAAAGAAGTGAAGCCAAGAGCTGTTGGAGTCCACGGCATGACAGAAGGAGAGATTGAAGGAGGATAGGTATGAGCACCAAGCGGATTGCCGCAATTTGTGGATTGCTAGTGTTAGCTCTGACCGTTGACGTCGTTCCGGCATGGCCGCAAAAGGGGCCGATCAAGGTCGGCTTTCTCACGCAGATGACAGGTGGTGGCGCTGCAGTCGGCAAGGACATGTCGAACGGTTTCATGATGAGCCTCGAGGAGATCAGCAACCAGATAG
>WNGA01007101.1_pt1 | contig 15693 bp, 16 predicted proteins | sample 5400061 | NCBI WGS metagenome assembly WNGA01 (sample SAMN13153366, study PRJNA577476) | soil metagenome | isolation source: 100 cm soil or saprolite under grassland replicate 2 | place: USA:California | collected 2016-06-15
CGCGGGATCTTGGTGCCGTCGCCGAACACGTCGATATAACTCGTGCTCGTGGTGCCGTCGGCGGTGGGCGGCGGGCCGATCTGGAACACACAGGTGTTCGCCATCCCGACCAGCATGGTGAGCGCCGCGGCCAAATCCGCTTGGTTCGACACTGAATAGTACTGCGGGGTTCCTGCTCGGGGCCGCCCGCCCGCGACCGCCATCATGTTCAGCGTCACGTCGGCATCCACGCCGTTCGAGACCACGCCCGCGGTGGCGACGCCGACGACGAATACCGGGATGCCGGACGCGGCGGAAGCCGTGACCGCGGCGACGGCCCCCGCGGTGTCGTCGTTGCCGGTGTTCCCGCTCGCCGGGCAGTTGGGCAGCCCGTCGGTGACCAGCACGATGTACTTGGGGTTGTCGCTTGGCAGGCCGTTGAGATACGCGGCGCCCTGGGTGACGCCGGCGCGCGTCGGGGTACGGCTGCTCATGGTGACATTGCCCATCGCGTCGGTCCGAAGCTGGATCGCGTTCGCAACCATCGCGGCGCTCATTGCGCCGACGGGGACGTTCGCCGTGGCGTTGACGCCGCAATTGTTGTCGCTGGCGAAGAATTTGAGGCCCCAGTTGACGTCGGTCTCGGTGGCCGAGACGACCTGGTTGACCGCGGGCGCCATGACCGACCACTTGGAAGCAGCGCCGCAGCCGGGAGCGGCGCACATCACGTTCATGATGTCTTCGTTCATCGACCCCGATGCGTCGTAAACCAGCAAGATGTCGGGGGGCAGGCGATTGGCCGGCTTGTCCTTGGCGCCGCAGTTCGAGTCGACGTTCGAGTTACCGTTGTTGTTGCCGCCGCCGCTGTTGCCCGTGCCGCTGGACGCGCCGGCCCCGGTGATCGTGATCCCGGTCGAGTTGCCGGCGCCGGTGCCGGCCCCGGTCGGCTGGGCTCCTTTGGGAGTGAAGCCGCAACCCCCCAAGACGAGGGCGGTTGTGACGGCTAGGAACGACGCGGTCGAGCGGCGCATGTGGGCCTCCAGGGGGGGTGCGATAGGGTCGTGAGGACCGTTTCAGTACATTAGTCCTCGGTAGGCCAAAAAACTCCTCAAAAAAAGCGAGCCAAAAGTGGGTGTTCCGGCTACCAGTTGAAAATTTCAATAATCCTGCGTCGCTGGGGAGCGCGGTCACCGGGCCACCGGGATCAACGGCGCGATCTCGAAGCGGAGGCGGGCCGCCGCGTCGCGTAGCGCGTCGGTCACGGCGTCGGGCGAGGTGCCCCGGGCGAAGATGAAACCGAAATAGCTCCCGCCCTCGGGCAGCGGCGTGACGGTTTCGCCGGCCCGGGTCGAGATGACGACCTCCTCGATACCTCGGATCGCGCGCGCCTCGGCCAGGCCTGCGACGCTTAGCAGCACGCCCGGCACGCGGGACGGGATCGGCAACATCATGACCCCGCTCGGCGTCGGGTCCCGGCGCGGCGAGACGCGATCGCCGAGCGCGTGGCGGACCACCACGTCCTCGAGCGTGAGCCCGCCGTCGAACCGCATGCTGCGGGCGCAAAGCCCGCCGATCGAGCGGGCGGCGACCTCGATCACGACCGGAGGCGCAGCGAAGTCGTCGCGCGCGAGCCGCAGCTCGGCGTGCACGGGGCCGGTTCGAATTCCGAGGTCACGGGCGGCGGCGGCCACCGCGAGCGCGATGCGGCGCTGGTCGCCGGCGGGCCGCAGCGACGGCGTGACGTAGAGCGTCTCCTCGAAAAACGGGCCCTCGAGCGGATCGGGTTTGTCGAAAACCGCGAGCACCTCGAGCTGTCCGGACGACAGCAATCCCTCGAGCGCGAGCTCCGGCCCGGAGACGAACGACTCGACGAGGATGGTGGTCGCGGCGGCGGGGTCGAGGTGTCGGACCGCCGGGGTGGCGAGCAACCGGCCGAGACGCGCGAACGCTGCCGCGAAGCTGGCGGGGTCGTCGGCGCGAATCACGCCGCGGCTGCCCGAGAGCGCAAGCGGTTTGACCACACACGGGAACCCCACCCCGTCGGGCGCCGCGACGGCCGCCGCCGCCGAGGCGGGCTCCGCGTCGCGCGCGAGGGTCATGAACCGCGGTTGCCGGAAGTCGCGATCGATGCCCGCGCCCGCGGCCAGCCGCCGTCGCATCTCGAGCTTGTTGGCGGCGGCGCGCATCGCGTCCGGAGCGTTGGCGGTGAGGCCGAGTCGGCGGGCGGCAGCCGCTGCGACCTCGGCCGGGCCTTCGCCGCCGACGGGCAGGACGGCCGCGACCGGCGTCCCGGTCGCCGCCGCCCCGTTGGCCGCAGCCGCGATCTTGGCCGCCGCCCGCTCGGGGTCGGTGAAGTCGATGACGATGGAGTCGGCGGGCCAGTGCCAGGCGCGATCGAGGACATGACAGCGATCCGACGCGATCGCGACGCTGGCGCCGGCGCGCGTGCACGCCTCGGCGAATCCCGAAGCGCCGTAGCTCGTCGTGTGCATCACGAGGACGATGCGGCGGTCCACGCCCGTACTATACTGGCCCGCCCATGGCCGACGACAGCGGCGCCAAGACGTCCCCGAGCCCCCGATCGGTGCTGTCCGCCGATGAGGTCCGGGAGTTCACCGATCGGGCGCCGAGGTGCAAAGTGTCGGTGGCGGTGACTTGCACGCCCGGCGGCGGGAGCGGCCCCACGTTCGAGGCTGAGCTCGTCAACGTGAGCGGCTCGGGCATGTTCGTGACCAGCTCGAAGCAGGTCGACATCGGCAGCGAGGTCGAGTTCGAGTTCAAGCTGGACGACGGCATCGTCGCGCTCCGCGGTGTCGCCGCGGTGGTTCGTCGCGAGCTGCGGGGCATGGGTTTGCGATTCGTCAGGCTGGAGGCCGCCGGCCCCGAGCTCGTCGCCCGGCTCGTCGCGGTGTCGGAGGCACACCCTCAGCCGGCGCCCGCCGCGGTCGAATACGACCACGGCACCATACGGGTCAAGCTGTCGGCGACGACCGCGCGTTACTTCACCTACAACCCACTTTTGCACATCGGCGTCGGGGGCTGTTTCCTGCCGTGTGACGGGACGATCGCGCTCGGTACCGGGTTCGAGCTCAACGTCGTCGATGCCGCCGAGAAGCTGGTCCTACGCTGTAAGGCCAAGGTGGCGGCGACCCAGGATGGGCGGATCGGCCTCCGATTCGTTGAAGTCGAGCGCGAGGCGTTGCAAGCGCTGCGCGCGCGCGTCACCGCCCTCGCATCGAGCTCGTAGTCGGCGCCATGCTGGTCGAGCTTCCGGTCCGCGGGGTCAGGGTTGGCGGCGTCACCGTCGGGCCCGGCGAGGCGCGCCCGGTATCCATCCCCCTCACGGCGCGGGGACGGGGCACGGGCGTGGGCGGGCGCTCGCGAGAGATCCCGGCGTGGGTCGTGGTGGGAAGCAAGGCGGGCCCGCGGATCAGCGTCGTGGCCGCGGTGCGGGGTACCGAGGCGTGTGCGGCGCGCGCCGCGGTCAAGTTGGCGGGCACCCTGGACCCGGCGGTGCTGGTTGGGAGCGTGGTGGTCGTACCGGTGCTGCGACCGGGCGGGCGGCTGCGGGCGCGCGGCGCGCGACCGGGTATGCGCTGGCGGTTTCCCGGAGACGCGAGCGGTGCGCGGGGAGCGCGCGACGCGTTCCTCGTGTTTTCGAACGTGGTCGTCGGCTCGCAGGCGTTGATCGTCCTCGGCGCGCCGGGGCGCGGCCGTCGCGGCGCGGTGGTGGCGCGCGGGCGGCTGACCGATCCGCAGGTCAAGAAGTTGGCGGTCGCGAGCGGGGCGATCGCGATCGCCGCCGGGAGCACGAAGCCGGGTGGGCTGCTCGGGGCGGCGGCGTCGGCGCGCATCCCTGCGCTCGCGCTGTCGGCCGAGGGATCGCCAGGTAGCGCCGCCACGGCGGACGCGCTCGCGCGCGCGGCGGCATCGGTGATCGAGGCGTTGGGCGGGCTGCCCAAGCGCGGCGAGCCGCAAAATGCGACGGCGTCCGCGGCCACGACCACAGCGGGACGCCGGAGGCGGGAGCCACCGGTGTCCGTCGACAAGCCGTTGCGGGTGCTGGCGATGGCCGACGGTTTCCTCGAGGCGCCGGCCGCCCCCGGGACGGGCGTCCGCGCGTCGGGTGCGCTCGGGCGGTTTCTTGGCTCGCTCCCCGGTCCTGCGGTCAGCGTCACCGCGCCGGTCCATGGACTGGTGCTGGAGACCGCCGCGCCGGGCCCGGTGCGGGCGGGCAGCACCCTGTTCGTGCTGGCTGAGACGACGCACGCGCGCGCCGCCCGGCCGTCGGCGCGGGCGGGCGGCGTTTCAGACACCGCCGACAAGCTGCGCGTGGGCTGGGTCGAGAAAGTCGCGTTGCCCGGGCTCGGTATCGACGGTCTCAAGGCGAAGATCGACACCGGGGCGCGGACGTCGGCGCTTCACGTCGCGCGCATGCGGACCGTCGACACCAGCGCCGGGCCGCACCGCAGGCCCATCCTCGAGATCACGGTGCCCGGCCGGGGGCGGCGAAGGCTGGTGGTGCGGGCGGCGGCACGCGGGTTCGTCGACGTGCGCGACACGTCAGGTCGGACCGAGCGGCGGCCGGTCATCGACACCACGCTGCGGCTGGGCGACGTCGAGCGACGGATCGCGGTCACGCTCACCAACCGCGGCGACATGTTGTTCCCGATGCTGATCGGGCGTACGGCGCTCGGGCCGGGCGTGGTCGTGGATCCGGCGCGCCGCTATCTCCTCGGCCGTTGACCGGCTGGTTGAGGGCAGTCTCCGGCATGCAGTTTTTTGACACTCGACCGCCGCGGACCGATCGTGGGAGCGCGAGATGTCCAACCAGCACCGGCGCGTCGATCCCGTCCTCCGGGGCCGACGCGTGCCGGCCCGGTCCCAGGTGACCGTGCGTCGCGGGGATTCGCCGCTCGGACGTTCGGCGACGCTGGCTGCGCTGCGTGCCAGCCGCACCGCGCTCAGCCGGCTCGAGGGAGAGCTCGGCGAGCTCCTGACGGCGTTGCGGGCTCCGGGCGGGCGTCCGGATCCGAGCGCCGCCGACCGCGTGCGTGGCGCGACCGCCGCCGCCGATTCGGCGCTCGCGTTCCTTTCATTGCGCTCGGAGCCCTGACCGGGTTTCGTGCCCTCGGAACCCTCCCAGGGTTCCGAACCTCCCGCGATGAGCCTCGGCCAGCAAGGCTGGCCTTCGCTAGACGCGATAGATCGCCGGTACCGGTAGTATGGGTGGGTGGTGACACCTCGTTCGCGTGGGGTTCGCGAGCCGTTGCTCGCGTTCGCGGTGGCGACGGGAGTGGCGACGGCGCTGGCGCTGGTCGGCGCAGCGGTGCCGATCGTTCGCGACAACCTGCACGGCCTGATCGCGGTCGTGTTTCTCTACACGCCCGTGCTGGCGGCGCGCCGGGCAGGACGCGAGTTCGACTACCGGGAGATCGGGCTGCGCGCGGATCCGGTGCGCCTGAACCTGGCGGTCGTGGGCGTGCTGTCGGCGATCACGCTGTCCGCGTTCGTGGTCGGGTTTTTCGTTTTCTATGGTCGTCTTTGCGATGGTGTCCCGACGGACGCCGTGCGTTGGTTGGCCGGGCTGTGCCCGCGCTGGCTCGGCGCTGAGCTCGGGCACCTGCAGCTGCCGCCGCGATTCGCGATGCTGGTGCTGAGCCAGCTGGTCGTGGTCGCGATTCCCGAGGAGGTGTTCTTCCGCGGCTACCTCATGGAGCGGCTCGAGCACGTGTGGCCGCCGACGCGAAGGTTCCTGGGCGCACCGGTCGGCCTCGCGCTGGTCGTGTCGAGCGCGCTGTTCGCGCTCGGCCACCTGCTCGTGATTCCGAACCCCCAGCGCCTGGCGGTGTTCTTCCCCGCGCTCGTGTTCGGCTGGATGCGCGCCCGGACCGGCTCAATCGCCGCGGGCGCCGTCTATCACGCGCTCTGCAATCTGGTCGCCGACGTCCTGCACACGAGCTACTTCGCCTGACGCTAGGCCTTCGTCGCTTCGACGTAGCGCAGGCGAAGGTCGTAGAGCAGGCTCGAAATCAGCTTCTCCTCGGCGGGCGTGAGGTTTCCACGCGTCTTCTCCTCGAGCATCACCAGGACGTCGATGGTGTGCTTCGCGAGCGCGAGGTCCTTCTGGGGACCTTCGGCGCCGGGCACCTCGAGCTCGCCGAGGTGTAGCAGCGCCGAGCTGCCCAGCGACAGAACGAAGGTATGGAAGTCGACCTGGGGTAGCGCGGTGGCGCCCGCCGGAGGTGCCGCGGGGGCGTCCGCTCGGGCGGCATCGGCATCGGCGTCGACATCCTCTGGGCGCGGCTGGCCCGCGTTCGTGAACGCGCGTCGATCGTTGACCGAAAAGCCGCCCGGCTTCGGGTCGTCGCTGGCCATGACCGGAGCTTACGCGCTCGGGCTGGACGCGCCAGTGTCGCCCGTTTCGTCGTCGTCGTCAGGCTCGGGAACGCCGTAGACGCCCTTGTCGGACACGTCGTCGAGCGCCTTTACGAACTTCTCGTAGTCCTTGCGGGCGACGAGGCCCTTTTTGATGCTGCGCTCGACCGTGCGCTTGTCGAAGAGGCGCGCGGTCTTGGTGTCTATCTTGTTCTCTCCGTCACGGCTCATGGCGTGCTTTAGCTAGCACGGCCCGCGGAAATATCCTAGCCGGGTACTCGGTTGTAAGCTGCGCGCCGCGCGGCGGGTCATTTCTTTGTTCACCTAGAAGGGAGCCGGATACGGACCATGGATGTCAGGGTCATCAATGAGCTCGTCCACAAACAGTCGGCGTTCGTCGAGCGGCTGAACGCCGAGGTCGGCAAGGTGATCGTCGGGCAGAAGCCGATGGTGGAGCGCATCCTCATCGGCCTCCTCACCGGCGGTCACGTGTTGCTGGAGGGCGTCCCCGGCCTGGCCAAGACGCTGACGGTGAAGACGCTGTCCGACGTGCTGGCGATGAAGTTTCAGCGCATCCAGTTCACGCCCGACCTCCTGCCCGCGGACATCGTCGGCACCGTCATCTACAACCAGGCGCGCGCCGAGTTCGTGTCCAAGCAGGGCCCGATCTTCGCGAATCTGGTGCTCGCCGACGAGATCAACCGCGCACCCGCGAAGGTGCAGTCGGCGCTGCTGGAGGCGATGCAGGAACGTCAGGTCACGATTGGCGACAAGACGCATCCCTTGCCCGATCCGTTTTTCGTGATGGCGACGCAGAACCCCATCGAGCACGAGGGGACGTACGCGTTGCCCGAAGCGCAGCTCGACCGCTTCATGCTGATGGTGAAGGTGGGCTACCCGAGCAAGGAGGAGGAGCGCACGATCATGGACCGGATGACGGGACCGATGAAGGTGGGAGCGTCGCCGGTCGCGACCCCGCAGGAGATCGCGGAGGCGCGGTCGGTCGTGAGCGAGGTCTACATCGACGAGAAAATCCGCGACTACATCGTCAACATCGTGCACGCGACCCGCGACCCCAAGGCCTACGGGCTGGCCGAGTTGGCCGACTTCATCGCCTTCGGCGCCAGCCCGCGCGCTTCGATCTATCTGAACCTCGCCGCGCGCGCACACGCGTTCCTGCGTCACCGCGGCTACGTCACGCCCGAAGACATCAAGGCGATCGGTATCGACGTGCTCCGCCACCGCGTGATCCTCACCTACGAGGCCGAGGCGGAGGACATCACCGCCGAGACCGTGGTCCGCAAGCTGTTCGAGCACGTCGAAGTGCCGTGACGCCGCGCCGGCCTCACCGTTAGCTCCGTCCGCCCATGCTGCCCCGCGAGCTCCTCAAGCGCATCCGCAACATCGAGATCGTCACCGAGCGCCTCGTCCGCGATCGGATGGCGGGGCAATACCACAGCGTCTTCAAGGGGCGGGGGATATCCTTCTCCGAGGTCCGTCACTACATGCCGGGCGACGACGTGCGCCTCATCGACTGGAACGTCAGCGCGCGCATGAATGACGTATTCATCAAGCTGTTCGCCGAAGAGCGCGAGATGACCGTGCTGTTGCTGGTCGACATGTCGGGGTCGGGGCGGTTCGGGTCGCGCGGGCGGGAGAAGCGCGATCTGACGGCGGAGCTGGCGGCGGTGCTCGCGTTTTCTGCGATCCGCAACAACGACCGCGTCGGGCTCATCATCTTCACCGATCAGGTGGAGCGGTTCGTGCCTCCTAAGAAGGGCAAGCGGCACGTGCTCCGGGTCGTGAGCGAGATCTTGTCATGGCAGGCGAAGAGCCGGCGCACGTCGCTCCGAACCGGGCTCGAGTTCGTGAGCCGGGTCGCGCGGCGGCGCGCGGTGGCGTTCCTGATCTCCGACTTCCTCGAGCCGATCGGCGACTGGGAGCGGGCGATGCGCATCACCTCGCGGCGCCACGATCTCGTGCCGGTGGCGGTGGGAGATCCGCTCGAGCAGGCGCTGCCCGACGTGGGGCTCATCGAGCTCGAGGATCCGGAGACCGGCGGCACGTTCGTGTTCGACACCGGCGGCCCCGAGGCGGCGGCGTTCGCGCGCGCGGCGCGCGCGGGGTCGGACGCCCGGCGGGCGCTGTTCAAACGCCTGTCGATGGACGCGATCGAGGTCGCGACCGACAAGCCGTACCTGCCGGCGCTGACCACGTTCTTCGAGGCGCGCGCGCGGAGGATGCGACATTGACGCGGAGTCTGCTAGCGCTTGGGATCGTGCTGGTCGCGCGCGTCGGGCTGTTCGGGCCCGCGATCGCGCGCGCGGATGGCGGCGTCGCCGTGGATCCGGACGCGCCCACGGTCGCGGCGCGCGCGGATCGCGCGGAGGCCAAGGTCGGGGACGCGATCCACGTCGCGGTGCTCGCGATTGCGCCGACGTCGGTGCCGGTCAATCTCCCGGCCACGTTGGACCTCGGGCCGCTCACCCTGCTCGACCGCAAGGAAAGCGAACAGAATCTGGGCGACGGGAAGGTTCGGCGCGAGTTCATGCTGACCGTCGCCGCGTACGAGCCGGGCGAGATCGCTGTGCCGGCCATCGACGTCACTTACCTGGGGCCGCGGGGCGACATGCGCACGGTGCGCACGGCGCCGGTGCCAATCAAGATCGGTAGCCTGATCGCCAACGAGCCCGAGCCGGCGCTCAAGGAGAACGCGGTCCCGGTCTCGGTTCTGGAGCGGACGCTGTGGCCGATCTACGTCGCGGGCGCGATCGCGGCCGCGGCGCTCGGCGCGCTGATCACGATGCTGATCGTACGCCGGCTGCGCGCGCGGCGTGGGGCGCGGCCCGGACCACCGCCGCGGCCCGCGCACGAGATCGCGCTCGAGCGGCTGGACCGGTTGGGCAGCTACGGTTTTCTCGAAAACGCCGACAATCGGCCGTTCTACTTCGCCGTCTCCGAGGTGATCCGCGAGTACCTTGGCGCCCGATTCGGCTTCGATTCGCTGGAGCTGACCACCGACGAGCTGGCGGCCGAGCTGCGTAGGCGGGCGGGCCGCGAGCTGTTTGTCGACGCGCGGCGAGCCGACGAGCTCGGCTCGCCGGCCGCCATCGCGGGGGGGCACGGGGACCCGCTCAGGGTCTCCGCTCTGATCGACATCGAGGGCTGGTTGTCGGCATGCGATCTGGTCAAGTTCGCCAAGGTCTCGCCGTCGGCGACCGAGTCCCGTGGCACGCTGGAAAACGCGATCCGCATCGTGACCACCACCCGTCTCGTGCCCGATCCCGTCCCGGCGTCGTCGGAGGCGCGGCATGCCTGAGCCCCGCCCCCAGGCGCCGATCCCCTATGGCCTCGTGTCCGCCGTGTTCGCGCCGCTGGTCGCCGCCTACGCGGTGCTGCTGCGCAACGTCGAGGGGTTCCGGTTCGGACACCCGTGGCTGCTGGCCGCGATTCCTCCCGCCGTCGCGCTGGTGTTGTGGGTCGGCCTTCGCCGCCCACCGGCGCGGCGCGCGCTCTACACGTATTCTCGCGCCGCCGAGCTCGGCGCGCAGCGGCCCGGGCTGGTGGCGCGGCTTCGCGATCTGCCGACGGTCCTGCGTCTGGCGGTGGTGGTGCTGGTGGGCATCGCGCTCGCGCGCCCGCAGTCGACGCGCGCGAGCGACGACCTCGAGCTCGAGGGCATCGACATCGTGATCTCGCTCGATCTGTCGGGCTCGATGCAGGAGACCGACCTCGCGCCCAACCGGCTGGAGGCGGCCAAGGTCGTGATTCAGGAGTTCGTGCGGCGTCGGCCGAACGACCGCCTCGGCCTGGTCGTGTTCGGGCGGGAGGCGTTCACGCACATCCCGCTCACGCTGGATCACGGCACGTTTCTGCGCATGCTCGCCGAGCTGCGCATCGGCATCATCGACGGCAACGGCACCGCGATCGGCAACGGCATCGGCGTCGCGCTCAACCGGCTGCGCCGCTCGGAGGCCAAGTCGAAGGTGATCATCGTGCTCACCGACGGCGAGAACAACGCCGGCAACATCTCGCCCGAGGACGCCGCCCGCTACGCGGAGACGTTGAAGGTGAAGATCTACACCATCCTCGCGGGCGACAGTCAGCGCCAGGCGGAGGAGATGGGCCACCCGATCAACCCCAAGCTGCTCGAGCAGATCGCCTCGATGACCGGCGGCACGCCGTACCTCGCCACCGACCGCAACGCGCTCGCGTCGCGGTTCCAGAACATCCTCGAAGACCTCGAGAAGTCGCGCATCAAGGACCGCGGCACGGTGCACGCGGAGCTCTTCCGCCGGTTCCTGTTCGCGGCGCTGGCGCTGCTGCTGCTCGAGATCGCGCTTCGCCTCACCCGATTCCAGCGGATCCCCTGACCATGCGGTTTGCGTTTCCTCACGCTCTCTGGCTCCTGCTCGCGCTCCCCGCGGTCGTGATCGGTCACGGGCTCGCACTGGCGGCGCGCGGCCGCCGGCTCGCGCGCCTGGGCGAGGCGGCGCTGGTGGCCAAGATGACCGCCGGTGTGTCGGTGACGCGCAAGCTCGTGCGCGCGGGCCTGGTCGTGCTCGCGCTGGCGTTGGTGATCGTCGCGCTCGCGCGGCCGCAGGCGGGGGGCCGGGCGCGGCTGCAGCACCAGCGTGGACTCGACCTCGTGGTCGCGCTCGACTTCTCGCGCTCGATGTTGGCCAAGGACGTCTACCCGTCGCGGCTCGAGCGCGCCAAACGCGAGCTCGGGCAGCTGCTCGATGGGCTCGCGGGGGATCGGGTCGGCGTGGTCGCGTTCGCGGGCGAGACACTCTCTTACCCGGCGACCACGGACTACGCAGCGGTCAAGCTGTTCTGGCGGGATCTCGCGCCGTGGGACATGCCCGTCGGCGGCACCGCGATCGGGCGCGCGATCACCGCCGCGCTCACCGAGCTCACCGCGCTGCGGGGCAAGGGCGGCGGGAGCCGCGGTCAGGCGATCTTGCTGCTGACCGACGGCGAAGACACCGACAGCGAGCCGCTCGAGGCCGCGGACCAGGCGTCGAAGTTGGGCGTGCGTATCTTCACCGTCGGTGTCGGCTCGCGGTCGGGCGAGCTGATTCCCGAGTACGACGAGGCCGGCAAGGTGACGGGCTACATCAAAGACCCCGACGGCAAGTACGTGACGTCGCGCCTCGGCGAGGACGCCTTGGCCGAGATCGCGCGCCGGACCAACGGCGAGCTTTTTCACGCCGACGCCAAGCACTTCGGCGTCGAGGACGCCGCGCGCGCGATCGCCGGCCTCAAGCGCACCGAGAACGAGGCGCGGTTGGTGCGCGAGTACGACGAGGTCTACGAATTCTTGCTGGTGCCGGCGCTCTTGCTGCTGGTCGCCGAGGCGTGCATGAGCGATCGCCGGCGGCGGGTCGCCGGGGTGCCGTCGTGAAGGTTGTGAGGGTCCTGACGCCCGGTAGGCCCGGGCTGCCCGCGGCGCTGGCGCTGCTCCCGTTCGTGTTCGGGTTCAGTCTGCTCGAGAGCAAGAACGCCGACGTCGAGAAGGGCAACGCGGCGATGAAGGCGGGCAAGGTCGAAGACGCGCTCGGCCACTACGACAAGGCGGTGGCCAAGCTGCCGCAGGACGCGGGCGCTCATTTCGATCGCGGCGCGGCGCTGTATGCGCTGTCGCGGTTCGACGAGGCGGGGCAGGCGTTTCTCCGCGCGACGCAGTCTGCCGACGCGGGCCTCAAGGCCAACGCGTTCTTCAACCTCGGTAACGCGTTTTCGAAGAAGGACAAGTGGAAGGAGGCGATCGAGGCTTACAAGCGCACGCTCGCGTTGCGTCCCGAGGACCAGGCCGCGAAGTGGAACCTCGAGGTGGCGCTCGCAAAGAAGAAAGAGGAGGAGAAGAAGCAGCAAGACGACAAGAACAAGGACGACAAGAACAAGGACGACAAGAACAAGGACGACAAGAAAGACGACAAGAACAAGGACGACAAGAAGGACGACAAGAAGGACCAGGGCCAAAACGACAAGAAGCAGGACAAGCCGCCGCCGCCCAAGCCCGCGGGGCAAGAGCAGGACAAGGGCCAGGAGAAGCAGATCGAGGCGGTTCTCGACAACCTCGAGCGCAGCTCCAAGGACCTCGAGAAAGAGCGCGCGCGCCTACGCGCCGTGCGACGCCGGCCGCCGGCCAAGGACTGGTAGAAGGGCGGCCACGTCGATGCCCCGGACCCCGCTCGCGATTTCGGCCCTGCTCGCGGCGACGCTGCTGTCGCTCGCGCCGCGGCCGGTCTCCGCACAGGCACCGCCTTTTCGGGCCGCGCTCGATCGCGACGCCGCCGTGCCCGGCGAGCCGTTCGCCTACGAGATCACGCTGACCATCGCGGACGAGCCGTTCGAGAATTTCCGGCCCCCCGAGTTCAAAGGCCTGCAGGTGTTGCAGGCCCCCGCCGCGCCCAACCGTTCGATGTCGGTGCAGATGGGTGGCGGCGCAACCCGGGTCGAGAACCGGCTGTCCTGGCGCTGGGAGCTGGCGCTGCCCGCGAACGCCAAGTCGCCGGTCACCATCGGCGCCGCGCGCGTGCGCGTGAACGGCCGCGACGTCACCAGCAACACCGTCCAGGTGCGGATCGGTGCGCCCGGGACGGCCCGGGCGTCGAGGGGCAGCGGAGCCGGGCTGGGCGGCGGTCTGTTCCCGGGTGGGCTCCCCGGTTTCCTGGAAGACGATGACGTCGTGGACAGCCAGGTCGCATCGTCGCCTGGGGCCGCGTTCATCCGCGCCGTGGCCAACAAGACGCGCGTGTTCGTGGGCGAGCAGGTGAACGTCAGCTGGCTGCTCTACCTGACCGAGCCGCAGAACAACTTCCGGCCGATCGCCCAGCCCGGCACCGACGGGTTCTGGTCGGAGGATCTGCCGTCGACCAACCCGCAGGGTCGGCTCGCGTTCGTCGACCGGGTCGAGGGCGGGCGCCGGTACCAGGTCGCGCTCTTGCAATCGAAGGCGCTGTTCCCGCTCGCACCCGGAAAGCTCACGGTCACGTCGATGGAGGCCGAGGTGGCCAAGGCTGACTTCTTCGGACGTGCGGTGCGTGGGCGCCATCTGAAGTCGGATCCGCTGAGCATCGAGGCGGTGGCGCTACCGCGCGAGGGCCAGCCAGCGCGGTTCCCGGCCGGCAACGTGGGCCACTACGAGATCGAGGCGGCCGTCGATCGCGCGTCGGTCGCGGTGGGGGACGCGGTCACCGTGACGGTGACCGGCAAGGGCGCGGGCAACGTTCGCAACCTCGAGCTCCCGGCGCTGCCCAAGCTCGACGGCTGGAAGGGCTACGAGCCCAAGACCGACGTTCGGGTCGATCTGGGCGACAACGTCACCGGCACCAAAACCGTCGAGTGGTTGATCCGACCCGAGCGGCCGGGCAAGACCACCATCCCGGCGCTGGTGGTGGCGACGTTCGACCCGACGACCCGGCGTTACCTCGAGCTCAAGACCAACCCGATCGACCTCGTCGTGGCGGGTGACGGTGGCGCCCCGGTCGCCGGGGGCGGCCCAGCCGCGACGCCGGCCGGCGCAGCCGCCGACAACCCGATCGCGGCGACCATCCGGCCGATCCGGGTGCGCGACCGGCCCGGGCGCGAGGTGGCGTCGCTATTGAGTGGTCCTGCGTTCACCGCCACGCTGGTGCTGCCGCCGCTGGCATTGACGGCGCTGACCGTCGCCGGCCGCGTCCGGCGGCGCCTGGGCGCGGGCTCGGCGGGATCCCGGCGGAGACGGTTGCGGCTGGCCGCGCGCCGCCGCCTGCGCGAGGCCGAGGCCCATCGCGCCGCGGGCCGAAGCGTCCCGTGCTATGTCGAGATCGATCGGGTGCTGCGCGAGGCGCTGTCGGAGCGGCTCGGGGTTCCGGTCGGCGGGCTCAGGCTCGACGAGCTGAACGAGCTGCTCGCCGCGCGCGGGCTGTCGGGCGAGCAGGTGACGCGCGTGATCGCTGCGCTCGAGGCGTGCGATCGGGCCCGGTTCGCGCCTGGGCAAGCCGAGACGTCAACGACGTCCGCGACCGCCGAGGCGCTCAGCGCGGCGGTCGCCGAGGCGGAGGAGATCTTCGACCTCGTCGACCGCGCCGAGATGGCGCCGCGGGCCGGGAGGCGATCGTGAGGCGCCGCGCGCCGCTGGCGGAGGCGCTGGCGACGCTGGCAGCGACGCTTGCGCTGCTGGTGGTCACCTCGGCACGCGCCGATCGCCTCGACGAGTCCTGGCGCCGCGGCAACGAGGCCTACCTGCACGGCGATTACGCCGCAGCGGTTGCTGCTTACGAGGAGCTCGATCGGCGCGGCGTCGTCTCGGATGACCTCTACTTCAACCTCGGTGCCGCTTACTTCAAGAAGGGCGCGCTCGGCCCCGCGATCTGGTCGTTCGAGCGGGCGCTGGCGCTCGACCCCGGCGACGAGGACGCGCGTTACAACCTGGATCAGGCCCGCAAGCTCGCCGCGCGCGCGGTCCACGACAAGCTCGAGGGCGAAGATCGCGAAGCGCCCTGGATTCGCGTCGTCACCGCGCTCGCACCGTCGACCGAGACCTGGCTGTTCGTGTTGGTCTATGTCGGCTTCTTCCTCGTGCTCGCGTTGCGCGCCCGTGCCGATGCCGACAGCCGCCCCGGGCTGACCGCCGGCGCCGCCGTGCTGGGCGCCGCGGCGCTGTTGTCGGGCGCACTGCTCGCCGGCCGGGCGCAGCTCGACCGCATCCCCTTCGGCGTCGTGCTGCCCGACGCGGTCGCCTTCAAGGACGGCGCCGACGTCAACTACCGGACCGCGTTCGAGGGCCACGCCGGCCTGCGCGTGCGCATCGTCGACAAGGACCAGGACTGGCTACGCGTCCGTCTCGGCAATGGCCTCGAGGGTTGGGTTCGGAGCCAAGACGTGGGTAGACTCTAGCCCGCAGGTCATGGCCGAACCGCACTTCGACAGGCACGTCTTCATCTGCGTGAACCGCCGCGATCCCGGCAACCCCAAGGGCTCGTGCGCGGAGAAGGGCGGGGAGGCGGTGCGCGACGAGTTCAAGCGCGTCCTCCACGAGCGCGGCGTGAAGGGCCGCATGCGCGCCAACGCCGCCGGGTGCCTCGATCAGTGCGCGCGCGGCGTCACTGTCGTCGTATACCCCGAGCAGGTCTGGTACGGCGGCGTGACCGTCGAGGACGTCGGGGAGATCGTCGAGCGTCACCTGTTCCAGGGCGTCCCCGTCGAACGCCTGCGGATGAAGTGACCGCCAAAGCTGCCGGCGGGACCTGGACGGTCCTCGACGTGATCCGCTGGACGGCCGAGCGGTTCGGCGAGCGCGGCCTCGCCTCGCCACGCCTCGACGCCGAGCTGCTGGTCGCGCACGTG
>WNGA01013893.1_pt1 | contig 15689 bp, 12 predicted proteins | sample 5400061 | NCBI WGS metagenome assembly WNGA01 (sample SAMN13153366, study PRJNA577476) | soil metagenome | isolation source: 100 cm soil or saprolite under grassland replicate 2 | place: USA:California | collected 2016-06-15
TGGGCTGTCCCCTCGCGCAGCCTGAGACTTCAACTGCCGCGGGACGATACGTACCTTCGCGGCGTGCGCAGACATACCCGTTCTTGTGGGTGTCGTCGCATTAGCATCGCATCGGTCCCATTTGGGCACTGGACGTCGTCTTCGATGGCGTCTCACTGCGTGTTTCACCGCCCAGGTTTGGGCAGCCAGGCGGCGCCTGGGAACTCACCACAAACCCGCCGGATCCCGTTCGGTGAGCGACATGTTCTCTCGTGATCAATGAGCGAATCTGACGAGAGAAGCACTGTGCTCAGTTCAGCTTGGGCGTGACGGCCCATTCCACGGCTCGGTAAGCGCGTTCAAGTAGCAGGGTTGTTCTGGGGGCGACGCGATGGTTCTTGGCCGCCGAGAGGTGTCGAGCGCTTCATGACCGTGCCTCGCACGCGAGCGATGTTCGGAACTCTGCGAAGATGTGGCCAGTGGGATGGGAGGCACTCGGGCGGTGGGGTGAAGACGTCGCTCGCATCGAACCGCTCGCTGGCGGAGTCGCCAATGACGTGTGGAGTGTGCGCGTCAACGGGCACCTCGCGGTCGGTCGTCTCGGTGCCAGGAGCGACGCTGATCTCGCGTGGGAGACCGAGCTCCTCCAACACCTCGACCGTGCAGGTCTGACCGTGCCAGTGCCGATCCCGACGACGGACGGCCGGCTGTTCGCCGACGGTCTGGTGGTGATGACCTACGTGGAGGGCGGACGGCCCGAGACGGAGACCGACTGGCGTCGCGTGGCCGACACGCTCCGCCAGCTGCATCGGTTGACGCAGGGCTGGCCGCAGCGCCCAGGCTGGCGATCGTCGACCGACCTCCTGCACGCCGAGACCGGGACAAAGATCGACCTCGGCGCGATGCCGCCTGAGGGCGTTGCTCGATGCCGAGCAGCGTGGGCGCGGCTCATCGGACGTCAGATATGCGTCGTCCACGGCGACCCCAACAACGCTGGCAACGTCCGCATGACCGCGAATCGAGTCGCACTGCTCGACTGGGACGAGTCGCACGTCGACGTACCCGACCTCGACCTGGTGCTGCCCCACAACGCCGCCGGTCTCGACGACGGCGCGCACGACATCGCCGCGCAAGCGTCGGCCGCATGGGAAGCCGCCGTCTGCTGGGACGACGAGTACGCAGTCAAGCGGCTTGCCGAAGTTCGAGCGGTCTGAGCAGCGGCGGCGCGCTTTAGCTCGCCGGGACGCACGGCGCATCGAGAGTCAGGAGTACCCCGCGAGATCAGCGTGGTCACCGACTAGTCTTCGCTCGAGGCGAGGCTCTAGGCCGGCCCACCACGAGCGTCACAGCAGCGGCCACTTGGCGGCAAAAACGGAAAGGCGGCCTTGTGACGTCGCCCCTGCGACTGGCCAAGAGACCACTGGCCTAGAACGTCCGTGTCGATCTTGAGTTCAGAGCAGGCTGGCGGAGGTGCATGGGAGTCGAACCCACCCTCGACCAGGAATTTAATCCAGGCCGAGCAACTGCTTTGAAGACGGTCCCGAGGCTACCCCACGGCGTTCCACAGACTCGTTGCGCAATGTTGTGGTCGTTGCGAAGGTGACGGCTTCGTACGCCGGCTTACCCGGGCTGCGCCACGGTTTGCGTGAGTTGGGCTGCAAAAACGGCTGCACGCTTGTATTGATCTTGTAGCATAGTGCTACTAGCGACATGCTACTACGCAAGGCGGATGAGCCCCGGCGCAACCCGTTCCGCTTCGGCGACGTAGCAACGGGCGAGCACTTCACCGACCGCACGAGCGAGCTCAAGGAGCTCATCCGCGATCTCAGCAGCGGCCAGAGCGTGCTGATCATCTCGCCCCGCCGCTATGGCAAGACGTCACTGATCACCGCCGTACTGGACCGCCTGCGCAAACAGCACACCCTCGTGGCCTACGTCGATCTCCTGCGAACCACGACTAAAGAGCGCTTCGCCGATCAGCTGGCCAGCGCCCTCTACGACGGTCTGACGCCGGGGGTCGCGCGTGCTGTGCATCGCGCTGGCGAGCTTTTCCAGAGTTTGCCCCTCAGGCCGAAGATCACGCTCAACCAGGACGGCACGCCCTCATTCGAATTCACGGCGGCTCCAGGCACCACTGACATCGATCAGACCATCGATCGGCTGCTGGAGCTCGCCCAGCAGGTCGCGAGCCGGCGCAGACGACAAGCGGTGCTGGTGCTCGACGAGTTCCAAGAGATCATGACCCTCGATCCCGAGCTGCCGGGCAGGATGCGCGGCATCTTCCAATTCCAGACAGACGTTGCCCATGTCTTTCTGGGTAGCCGTCAGCACCTGTTGCGTCAGGTCTTCACCAACGTCAATTCGCCACTCTACAACAGCGTGAAAGTGTTTCCCCTTGGTCCAATCTTACGCGACGCCTTTAGCTGCTTTATTGCGCAACGCTTCGCCTCGACCTCGATGGACATCACACAGGACGCAATCGCACTCTTGCTGGACATCACGGGCGGCCACCCTCACGATACGCAGAAGCTCGCGTACTTCACATGGGCGATCGCGGAGGAGTCCGACGCCTCCGCCACGCCTGACACCATTGAGCACGCGCTGGCCAATGCCATTGCGACGGATACAGCACGCTACACCGAGTTGTGGGACGGGCTCACAACAAACCAGCGACGACTGCTCATCGCAATCGGCCAGGCAACACCAACCGACGAAGTGCTCTCAGAGGACTTTCGCCGCCGTAACCGCCTCGGGGCCTACGCCACAGTCGAGCGGGCACTTGACGCGCTCGTCAATCGCGGTGTGGTTCAGCGCGAGGGACGTGCCGGCGTCGCTGTGCCCGACGTCTTTCTCCGCAACTGGCTCCGCATACCGATCCGATAGCTCGCAGGCAGGCTTCGCCGTCGCCGGGTGGCGCGACGACACGAAACCGAGTAGCCCAGAACGGAACCGTGCGTCGCGGCACGGATGTTGGCGGCAGGGCTTGGTGATCATGGATTGGCAGCAGTGGCCGACGGTGGTTTGGCAGCATGATGACGTTGTGAGCGGGGAGCGGATCGTCATGGTGAATGGCGTCGCAGTGAGCGGCGTCAACGGCGTACGTGAAGATGGCCTTTGGTGAGGATGACCACGGTGATCACGCCCGCCATAAGGCACTGATCCGGCCGCTCGACGCTGATCTGATCAGTCGCGGGTGAGTTCGGCGACGCCCGTTTCGCGCAGTCGTCATCCACCCGTGCCTTGCCGGCGGTGGTGGCAGCAATCAACGCCGCCGTGGCAGCGTTGTTGACAGCCGCGGCAACCCCAAGTTGGCCTTATGCAGGCGAGCGATGGCGTCGTCGGCGAAGAGCGGATCGGTTCGACCGACCAGCACTAACTGATGCCGCAGGTACTCGGGGGATTCACCCAGATCCATCGGTGCGATCTGTAGCGCGTGGCGAAGCGCTGAACGAGCGCGGCAAAGATGCCCATGCGGAGTTGGCGCGCCAGGGTGGGTTGGCCGACCAGTAGTGACGAGCACGCCGTGGCGGAGTCCATGTCGGCGTTGGTCAGGAGCCTGATGGCTTCGAGTTGATCTGGGGGCGCTGGGAGGCTGCACGCATGAACTGGTCACGAGCTGAGGCCGACGCAGCACTGCATGAGCACGGCTTTCCGACCACTGACCCGATCGGCCGTGCGCTGCTCGAGATGGCTCGGCCGTCGATCCGACTCCACACTCTCCCGTATACGCATGAGCCGCTGCCGCTCGCGACCTCGAAGTACTTCGGGCGGCCCGATCTGCCCCCGGAGGTGGAGTGGCCGATGCTGCGCGGGGATCCACTCGTCTTTGTCGCCCAGATCAACCTGGCCGAGATGACCGCGCTCGAGCCCGAACTCGAGTTACCCCGCTCGGGCCTGTTGTCGTTTTTCTGCTGGGCCGAGGAGCCCGGCGCTGGCGCCTACGAGCTACTTGAGACCGGTAGTGGCGTCGTCCTATTCAGCAGTATCAGTGCGCCTCTCGTGCCGCGCGAGCTGTCGCTGACGGTGCCGCGGTTCGAGGAGTGCCGCTTCGAGGCACGTGTGGAGCCGACGCTGCCGCCTTACGAGTCGCCGGAGCTCGAGTCGCTCGGTTTCGCGCGTGATCCGACTGGCTTCTTGCCGCAAGAACCTTGGCAACGCTATCTCGACGTCGCAGAGGCGTTAGCCAGACCGTATGGAGGCCTCGAGTCGGTGCACCGCGTGCTCGGTTATCCGCATCAGGTCCAAGGTGCACTACAGGCGTACTGCCCGTCACGCTCGTCCGACTGGCGGCTGCTGCTCCAACTCGACAGCGATCGCAACGCCGGCGTCGGCTGCGGCGACGCGGGCACGTTGTATTTCATGATTCGCCAGGATGATCTGGCCGCGGCTCGGTTCGACAACACCTACTTCGTTGAGCAGTGCTGCTGACCTGACCAGGCGCGCGTGCGCCATTTGTTCAGTTCGAGATTAGGCTGAGCACGGGACACAATTTAGTGTCGAAGTCGCACTCGGGCACGAATATGCTGCTCGCAGCCTGCCGCACTGAGCGCTCGTGAGTTCAGTCCGAAGACAATTGCGAGGTCCCCCCGCACAGGGATTAGTCCGGGTCACACGATCGGGTCCTTTGACGCCTACTCAACGACAGCGTTTGCAATGAGCGTGGCCGAATCCCGCCATCACAGCCTCAGCAAAACCTGCCACTAACACACGGGCTGCGTGTTCGCTGACTTTGAGCTTGACGATTTATGACCCAGCCTTGCCTCGACTGGGAGCGGCACGCCGCCACAACAATTGCGCGGTCTGAAGTGCACCTGCGATGACCAGGGGCGCGCTACTGAGCGCGAGTTCATCGGCGGTCAGTTGTACGAATCGGACCTGATCAGTCCCCACCCGTGGCTGCCGACGCGACGACGGTGGGGACCGTCCACAAGATGCTCAGCATGACCTCGTGCTCGAATGAAGCTACTGGCGGGCGGACTCAGCCACTCGCCGATAGAACCGGCGGGCCTCATCGAGGACCGCGACGAAGTCGCCGAAATGCGCGCTGCGAGTTGCCACATCGAAGTGGCCGTGCGTGTCTACGAACTGCTCGAGCGTATTCAGAAAGTCGAGACACCAGTGCGCGGCGGCGGCACGCGAAACTCGCTGCCCCGCGACGTCCACATACACCGGCGAGGTGTGCGCAAGTACGGACCGATCCAGTGTATTTGGATGACCGCTGCCACGCGCCACCGCCGCGATCCAGAGTGGTCCGTCCTGAAGCGTAGTAGTGAACTGGAGTTCGTCTGCTGCGTCGCCTTCGGCCAGGACGCCGTCGGGTCCGACCAGCGTCAGTCGTTCGGCGCCGGGCCCGCGCACCCGCGCGCGGATGTTGAGACTGTCACCCGGTGCCAGGTCGAGCACGGCGCCCGGCCCGCATCCATTCACGCTCAACGTGAGCCACGGCCCATTGGTGACAAACGTGCGGCCCGCGCGGATGGCGTCCTTGAACCCGGCCACCGAAAGTGACTGCTCGCCAAGCTGCGCATACACACGCGCCCAGCCGGGCGGGTTGGAGATCACCCCAAAATGTGAGAAGGACAGGAAAGTATCGGTGCCGGCGGTCGCCGCGAGCCGCAGACCACACGACAACAGGCGGTGATACAAGAAGATCGCGCCCTCATGGTTGAACGGCGAGATGAGCTCGACGGAGTCCACGAGGCCGAGCGCTGCATCCGCGACCAAATCTCGAGCCTCGACCGAACGCGGGTTCTGGAAAAACCCGTTGGTGGATCCATCATCGGGAAATGCTTGCATCGCCGGGTGCGCGTACCCAACCGCGGCACCTAGCCCGCGCAACTCCTCACATGCGACGTTATTGGGTGGCCAGTCCTCCGGCAGATCTGAGCGCTCCTGGCCAGCGTAATAGCGAGTTGGAGGACCGCTCGGCCCCAGCGCATGCACGTGGCCGAGCAGGTCGTTGCGGTACTCGACGCCCATGCTCGCCACCGCATTATCGGTCGACCACGGCAGATCGGTGCCCGCAAACTGCTCGAGCATTTCGCGGTCGTAGACAAACGACGTCGCACCGTTTGCAGCCATCACGTTAGCCAGGTGGAGCCCCTCGCCCAACTGCATGCGCGCCACGTCGCGCGGCGTGCACACGAGGTCGCCGCTGTAATTCATGTGGATGTGCAGGTCGCCGCCGTACCAGCCCTCGGCTGATGGGTCGAACACGTGCCGCGGGTCGCATTCCACAACTGATACGTTGTCCGCCGATGGGAGAACGTCCATTTCCATTCGCTCGAACTCGAGACCACGAGCGCACACCACGTGCAGTGACTCGGCGGGCACGCGGAGGGTTACGTCCTGTCCATGGAAGAACGGCTGGTGCAGGACATCCCACTTCGCCAGGACGTCATCCGGGAACCAGGCGCCGCCGCTCGCATCCGTCACCGACCAGCGCGCGCAACGTGGCGACGACAGCCGTAACTCGGCCCCGACTGACGTTCGGATGGCGCCCTCGACCTCCAGCGTTCTGCCGTCGAGCGCCACGGTGAACACTCCATCTGCGCCGTCGAGTTCGATCGTCTCGACCGCGGCGCCCACTGGAGCGATGTGCACGTCGCGGCCAGCGACGGTCACGAGCAGCGCGGCATCGGCGGCGGAATCGACGACCACGTCGATCTTGATGGTGCGGCCCGCGATCGCCGGTCGGGCCGGGCCAATCTCGGCGCGCAGGCTCCGATTCCCGTCCACGTGCACGACGACGACGCCCGACGGAACATACGTGCCAATCACGGACCGAATGGCCTTCGCCCAATCGCCCGTGGCCATAAAGGCGTCGTTCAGCGGGCCGTACTGGGAGAAGCGAGCCCAGCGCGCGACGTCGATCTGCTCATCGCCCCAATCCCAGCCGCGATCGTCGAGGAGTTTGCGATAACGGGCCAACGCTTCGATCACCTCCGCCGGCAGTTCCAGCGTCTTGGTCTCCTGGCAGCACATGGCCTAGACCTGCTTCCTACCGTACGGCTCGCCTTGCCACAGGAAAATGACGCTGCCGTCCGGCTGCACTCGGAACTCGACCGGCACTTCGTCGCACGACCCCTGGTCGCACAGTATGACGAACTGCGTATCGCTCATTGGCACGAACTCCACCTCCGTCCCAGCGGCGAAGCCAAACAGTTTCTCGCTCTGGCGGTACACACGGAGTGCACCTTGCGCCGTGGTGTACTCACCGACATAGCGGGACCATACGGAGCGATCCGCGGTAAAGGTCGTGTGCCGCCAATCGGGCGGCGTCGGGCGTGCAGCCGGCTCACCGCCAAGGATGATGCTGAGTGTGTCCTGGGCAATCTCAGACTTCTCGGCACTGCTCATGTTCGCCAGCACACCGACAGCTATGCGTTGGGCCGGTGCGAGGAGGAACTGTGACCCGGAGCTGCCGGAGGTCTGGCTGGGAATGGCCAGGTCTCCACCGTGATAGACGAAGTGCACGCCATCCTCGGTGTGGATGCCCCAACCCAGGCCATACTCGTTCTGGCCAGTGGCCGGTTGGGCGGTCCACATCTGGTCGAGCGAGCCAGACGAGATAATCGGACTACCATCGACGGCACCGCCGTTCAAGAGCATCACAAAGTAGCGGCCGACGTCGTTCGCGGTGGTGATCAACATGCCCGCCGGCCCATACCCGCGGCTGAATGGAACTGGCCCGGAGGTCACGACACCACTTCGCTTTGTGTATCCGTCTGCCAGGCCCAACTCGGCGGCGACAGTTGGATCGAACGTGGTCCGCTGCATGCCAAGTGGGACCAAGACATGCGTGCTCAGGTAGTCCTCATAGGGCATGCCCGAGACCTTCTGTACGACCAGTCCAGCAATGCTGTAGCCGTCGTTGGCATATTCATAGGCGGCGCCAGGAGCGGCGTGCAGCTTGACGCTGGACAGCGCTGCGACATGCCGCTCGAGCGCCTGCTCGTCCTGAGCACCATCGGCTCCGAAGCTTTGCGGAATCCCAGCCGTATGCGACAGCAGCTGGCGGACTGTGATGTCCTGGGCCCGCACGTCGTCCATGCTGAACTCCGGCACGTAGCTCACGACTGGTGCATCTAGTTCCACCAGACCCTGCTCGACCAACTGCATCAGCGCCAGAGCAGTGAGACCTTTGGTATTCGAGGCAACCCCGATGGGTGTGTCCGGAGTCATCGGCGTGCGTGAGTCCAGACTGGCGAACCCATAGCCACGACTGAGAATGACCTGGTCGCCCGCGACCACCACCAGTGATACGCCAGGGGTGCGGAGGTTGGGCATCCGTCCGCGCATGTAGTTGTCCACTCTGGACGCCACGTCCTGGGTGGCGGGCGGTGGGGCCGCACTCGCCGAGAGCGGCATGAGCGCCGCCATTAAAGCGACAAGGCTCAGAAACTGATTCATCAATGTCTCCTCTTTCGTTGCTGCGGTTAACGCTGCCGGATGGAACCGCTACCCGAGATCTGCTTCGTCAGTAATGGAGCGCCGACGTACTCCGCTGAGCCGGAGCCGCTGACCTGGGCATCGAGTGTGCGCACGGCGTGCACGACTGCCCCGCCGGCTCCGCTCACGGTGATGGCGACATCCTGGCTGCGCAATGAGTCGGCGCGATAGCTTGCCGAGCCTGACACCTTGATGTCCTGCCGGCCGACCGTGCCCGCCGTCGTTACGCTGCCCGACCCACTGAGAATGACCTCCAGTGTGTCGTTGTCGAGATCAATGGCATCGGTGCTGCCCGATCCAGAGACCGTCAATCCGTCGACACTTTTGACCGTCAGCGTGTACACAATCGGCAATGTCGATTCGAGGCGAGTCCCGGGGTTCGGCCTCAGGTTGAGCCGGCCATCATCGCTGCGCGTCTCAATGTTCGGCAGAATGTTTGATTCCGCTTCGAGGATCAGCGACTCCGTGCCTGTCTGACGGAGGCGCAGCAAGCCTGTACCCGAGAGGCTCACCGCGTGAAAGCCAGTCACGGAACGCGATTCGGACACCACGTGCCCGTTACCACGGATAACTGTCTCCAGGGCACAGCCGCTCGCGATGATCCCGAGCGCGGTGCACGACAGCAACAGACGCAGTCTCATACTCGTGCTCCGTTCGCATGGTTTGACATGCTCAGCTCGAGGATTTGCTTCGTCATCCGTAGGATCTCCTTGTTCTGCAGATCCGCCGCCTGCACGGTTGCCCACTTCTCGTCCGCAATGACCTGGCGCTTTTCGTCCGCGCGGTTCTGACTGATTAACAGGAACGTGGACAGGAAGATCGACTCCAGTGAGACGATCATGGTTAGCAGGCCGTATGGATAGTGCTCGACCTGCAGGAGGATCCACAGGGCAAACCAGATGATGTGGATATAGACAAAGCGCATCGAACCGGCGAAGCGCGTGATCGCGTCGGCGATGCGGTTCTCGGCGGCTTGCGCGCGCTCCTGCCGGTACTGGAGCAACGCTGGATTCGTTGGTGCGTGAAACAGCCGGTGGCTCACGGGGGTCCTGCTGTCAGCGTCTCAGGCGGGCACGGCCTGACCGTGGTCAGCCGCGGTGGCGAGGTGATGACGGTGCTGGCGCAACCGCACAGCGAGGCCAATCAGCGTGATGCCAAAGGCGATGGCGTAGATCCCGATCAGCAGCATCACGACAATCGCGCTCTGCTGCGGAAAGGCCGCCACGTAAATCCCGAACGCAATCGAAATCAGCCCGCTCAGCACAAGCAGCCACTCGTTCTTGAGTTCGCGGCGGAGTCTCACTGCCGTCGCGATCTGCAGTCCGCCTGTCACAACAGCGCGGAATCCGATTAGCCACAACAACACGAACACGGTGACGTTGGGCCAGACAAACGTGACGATGCCCGTGACGACGCCAACGATCCCTTCGACGAGCAACGTCCTACGTCGATCGTTCTCGGCCCTACCGCCCGCGAGAGCTCCGGCAAGCGCGAACAGGCCATCGAAAATCGCATATGCGCCAAACAGCGCGACCAGCACGCTCAGCGTGGCATCCGGCTTGAGCAACGCGACTGCTCCAAAAGCAACCGCGAACAGGCCGCGCAGCGCGACCACCCACCAGTAGCGGGACAGTGTTTCCAACATGCTTCGTTACCTCTCGCTCATTTGTGTGTTTTTTGAACGCTGGCGCAGTCCTGCGCGGCAGCGCGATCGAGATCTTCGATGGCTTGACTTACTCTGAGTCGCACGGCAGCCGACGCAGCTGCGTCTCGAAACTCCGCGAGTTGAGAACGCGCGACCGCCAGGCGTGCAAGTAGGCAGCCCAGGCATCAAGCTCGGCTTGGACTGCACTAACAAATGCGGCATCTCCGATGGCCACGTCGGCGTCGAGCCGGGCGGTTGAAATTGCAATCTGTGTCTCAAGTTCCAGCAGTTCGCGCCGCAATTGAGCGGAGCACTCCGTCCAGGCCGCTTGACCCGCTTCGCGTACCTGGCGCACTCGGCCACGGACGCGCGCTTCATGGGCTCGCAACGCGTCTATGCGCCAGAACGTTCGCCCGTTGACCAGGCCGTGTCCATCGCGCACCCTGGCGACGATGCCGTCGATCTGCTCGCCGGCTTGGCCGAGGCGCAGGTCGATCATTTGGAGCCCTGCGCGTCTGCTGGTGCTCATGCTGCTCCTTTCGGACGCAGTGTTCACCTGGGCGATGCCACCGTCGTGCCATGGCCGCGCGAATCGCTGCCACGGCGCTGCCAGCCTTTGGCGGCTAAGCTGGCACTGGCTGCGACATGCGACGCGCGAGCGCCAGCGCGTCGGACAGAGACAAGCTGGATCCGCTTCTCGTCGCGCGCTCCAGCGTTTGCAAATTCAGCGCCGCTCTGACAGTTGCGGTCGTGGCGGCGACCTGCTCAGTGTCGAACGCATCGCGCGAGACCCGCGCCTTGTCGCGTACCGCACGAGCCACTGCCAAAAGGGTCGCCGCTCCTTCAGCGTCGCGCTGCCGCTTGGCGGCTGCGGCTGCCAGGCCTTCAAAGGCCAGCGCGATTGCCTCCGCGTCGCCGTCCCGGAAGAACCGCTCCTGCGAGAAGGTGGACCCTGTAATGGGGCTCTCGGCGATCGCTTGACGGTAGGCCGCCTCGGCCTGGCCCGACTCGCCGGATCGCCATAGGGTGGCGGCGACTCCAGCGTGAGTGAAGGCGGCGAACCAGGGCGAAGCGCCGTCGTCCACCAACATGCTCGCCTCGCTGTACCGCGCTCGCGCCCGCTCCAGCTGCCCGGAGCGCAGCGCCAGGCGACCGAGTAGCGCGACCATGAAGGAGATGTGGGCGTTGAGGCCCGTCCGACGCACCAGCTGCAGGCTTCCTAAGTATTCCGTCTCCGCACTCGCGAGGTCCGCACGGCGTTCCGCTACCCAGCCCGCCATCACGTACGACCAGCCCTCGAACAGGTCGTACTGGATGCGACGCGCACGAATGCGCAGCTCGCGTGCAGCGCGTTCGACGGCGTCGACGTCCGCTACTCGGACCGCGGCCAGGCCAGTGACGAATTCGCAGTGAGCCACGCCCCAGTCTCCGCGCGACTCATCGAATGCCGCGCGCGCTTCGCCAAGCAATGGCGACGTACGTTCAGCGTGACCTGACGCATTAAAGGTCAATGCGAGGGTGGCCTTTGAATAGGCTGTTTGCCAGGCATCGCCCGACGCAATCGCTAGCGCGAGGCCCTGCTCGGCGACGTCAATAGCGCGTTGGAAGTCGCCGTATTGCACAAGCACCGGACTGAGATAGTTTTTCGCACGCGCATGCCAGAGGGCGGGAGTTGTGTCATCCGCGAGGGCCAGTGCTGCCTCCAGCCAGTTTCGTCCCTCCGTGGTGCGGTTCGTGCTCGAAAAGAAGAAGCCCAGCGCGCCCGCGACGCGCACCGCCATCGTCGCCTCGCGGTCAGTCAGCGCGGTGTGCAGGACTCCACGTAGGTTGTCGAGCTCCTCGTGCAGGGTGCGCAGCCAGGCGAGCCGCTCGGGGCCGCGCATCTCGCGCTCCGCACGCTCGGCCATATTCGCTAACAGCTCGGCGTGTTCTCGATACGCTTGCTCATACTGAGCACTGTCGACCAGGCGCTCGACGCCGTACACCCGCAATGTTTCCAGCAGCCGGTAGCGCGGCTGGCCGTTCGTGCCCACCGTCGCGACAACCATCGACTTATCTACCAGCCTGCCGAGAATGTCGAGTGTCTCGAATGCGCCCAGGCCAATCTGTTCACCGACTCGCTCGGCAGCGTTGAGCGAGCAGCCTCCCGCGAACAGCGACAGCCGCTCGAACAACCGGCGCTCGTCGTCGTCCAGCAGTTCGTAGCTCCAGTCGACGGCTGCCCGGAGGGTCTGCTGGCGCGGCGGCGAGGTGCGGCTGCCCGCGACCAGCAAGCGGAACCGATCACCCAACGCACTCGCGATGTGTGATACCGGCAGCACTTTGACGCGAGCCGCAGCCAGCTCAATTGCCAACGGCAAGCCGTCGAGGGCACGGCACACGTCCGCCACCGCCGGCGCCGTCTGCGGAGTCACCGCGAAGTCCGGCCGGACCTTCATGGCACGTTCCTCGAACAATCGCACCGCCTCGGACCCGAGCAGCTCGCGCGGGTCGCGCACGCCCGGAGTGGGCAGGCTCAACGGCGAAACCGGCTGCTGTGCCTCGCCGGTCATGCCGAGCGGTTCACGACTGGTGGCCAGCACGCGCACATCCGCACACCCAGCCAGCACTAATTCGACCAGGCGGGCGACAAACCCCAGGACATGCTCGCAGTTATCCACAATGAGCAGTGCACGTCGGTTGCGCAGGTACTCGAGCACGTCAGCGAGTGGCGAGGCCTCCGCCGCGGCGCCCGGCCGGCGCAATCCAAGGCGTGTCGCCAGGCTGTCGAGGATCGACTCTCTGTCGGACAACGGCGCCAGCTCGATGAGCCACACGCCGTCAAGAAACTCGCGCTGCACTGCGCGTCCGACTTCAACGGCAAGGCGAGTCTTGCCAACGCCTGGCGGGCCGGTCAGCGTCACCAGGCGAGATCCGTCCAGTAGCGCTCGGATCGCCACTACCTGATCGTGCCGCCCGATGAAGCTCGTCAGCGGCGTCGGCAAATTGCTGGAGGTGGTCTGGGGTGCCTCGGCGGCGGGGGTCAAGGGACGCGCAGGTACGGCAAGCTGCGGGTCGTGCGCCAGGATCGCCAATTCGAGCCGCGCCAGTTCGGGCCCAGGGTCCAGGCCATTCTCCTCGGCCAGCATGCGCCGAACGTCCTGGAATGCCGCGAGCGCGTCGGTCTGCCGACCGCAGCGGTACAGGGCGAGCATCAGCTGACCCCACAGGCGCTCCCGAAAGGAATGCTCGCGGACGAGGCCCTGCAGCTCGTTCACCAGGTCGGCATGCCGACCCAGCGCCAGATCAGCGTGGATGCGATCTTCGATAGCGGCGAGGTAAAGCTGCTCGAGGCGCGTGGCTTCCTGGCGCGCCCAGTCGTGGTCGAGGAACTCCACCAACGGCGCGCCACGCCACAGCACCAGGGCGCGTCTGAGTGTGGCTGCAACTTCATCGTGTGTCTGGTCTTGCTGCAAGCCTGTGCGAGCGTCGGTCAGCAGGCGGGCGAATTGCAGCGCGTCGACCTGATCCGGTTCGAGGTCGAGCAGATACCCAGACGCCCGAGTCACCAGCATCGCACCGACCTGCTTGCGCAGGCGCGACACGTGATGGCGCAACGCGTTGAGCGCATCACCGCCTGCTCCTTCGCCCCACAAGCCTTCGATGAGCCGGTCGGCGGAGACGACGGTGCCCGCGTTGAGCGCGAGCAGCGCGATGAGGCCGCGTTGTTTGGCACTGGTGATGCCGAAACCACGACCAGCGTCGCTAATCTCGACTGGCCCGAGCAGGCCAACCCTCATGCGCCCTCAGCAGGTTGGAGTTGGCGCAGTGTACACCTCGCCCGGACCGACTTCGTGCGCTACCCCGCTCTGGCGGACCGGGATGACCGAGGCAGTCTTGTGCGCTACGTCCACCCTACGAGCAGAGGTCAGGCCGCTGTCGCTAGGCCGAGCAGCGGGAGTTCGGTAGGTGTGCGCAACGGTAACGGCCATGAGCGGCATCAGGTGTTCCTCCTGATGGCGGCGTGCGACTTGACTTAGTCGACAAATACCCGGCCGCTGCGGTCACCGAGTGGCCTCGCGAGCACCATCTCGTTCCCAGTCTCACCGAGCGGGCACGTACCTGGCGAGGTCGTCGTTGAAAGGCGTGCCGTGGGGGCAGCTTCGGCGACCAACTGCTGAAGAGCCTTTCGCGGACTCCCCAGGGCGGGCTTCAGGGGTCGTATCCACGGCCTCGGCGGAGCGCCTCGACGGTTGTAATGACCGACGCGCATACGCGCATAAAGGATCCCGCGTTTTTTGCCATCGAGCTCACCAGTGCGGGGGTTTGACACGGCGACACGAACAACCCGCTTGCTGACCGTCCGCGCCGCGATGGCCTTCCGGCGTGAGCGTTTGGCCAGAGTCGGTGTTTGGGGGACCTTTCGCCTCGCACCACATCCGCGCGACCTTTGCAGCGGATTTGCAGCAAGTCTGCGAAATAACGCTCGTCCAATCTTGGTATGGGCTCAGGCACCATCCCGCCCAACGCTAGAACGATTGTGCGAATTTGAACTCAGGAGTCCGGCCCAAATGGTGGAAATGACATCACCTTCGGCCAGGAGGCTGGCCGAGCAACCGTTTTCGTAACCCGTTCTGCTTAACCGTTTTTCAGGGCACATCCGTAGAGGAGTCGAATAGCGACGCTGGCAGGAGTCGCTCGTTCACGCGAATCTGAACTCAAAATCCGTGGCGGAGGTCCATGGGAGTCGAACCCACCCTCGACCAGGAATTTAATCCAGGCCGAGCAACCGTTTTGAAGACGGTCTAACGGCTACTCTGGCGTGTCCCATGATGCGCCAGCGAGGTCCAGCGAGTTCGGAGTGTCCCCCAACCGTGCCCCACGGTGCTCCCCGTTATCCCAGGCTTGTTTCAAGTTTTGCAGCAAATCCTGCAGCGAAAATGTGCCACCTGAAACCTGCGGATGGTCAATCGCCACGGCGGGCGACACGGCCCACTGCTCGTTGCGAGTTCCGCCTCACGAACCTCGGCGCAGGCACAACCCATATTTCTCAGGTGGTGGCCCGATCGCTCAGCTGTTGCGTTCCTTCCTGACGCGCTGTTCGCCTAGCATGGTCGGCCAGTGCAGGTTGAGGCGCGCGGCTTTCCGACCACTGAGCCTGTAGAGCGCACCGCCAAGACACGGTCGCTGCAGCGGCGGCGTCGAAGGGCGCTGGCGTGGACGTTGGTGCTGCTCGTCGCCCTCGGGCTCGTGATTGTCGCCTCCGCGACGCTGGGTGCGGCGCACATCCCCGTCCATGTCACGGCCGGCGTGCTGTTGGGCGCAGTAGGTGTGCCGTCGCCCTGGTCGGCCGAGGCGACCGATACGCAACAGCAGATCATTCTTGCGATCCGCTTGCCGCGGATCCTGAGCGCGGCGATGGTCGGCGCAGCGCTGGGGCTTGTCGGCATGGTCATGCAGTCGATCTTTCGAAACCCCATGGCTGACCCCGGCATCGTTGGCGTTTCGGCGGGCGGCGCGCTTGGGGCGTTGCTGGCGATTGCCTCGGGACTTGCTGGGGCTGGGCTGATCGTATTGCCGGGCGCGGCGTTTGCCGGCTCGCTCGTGGCGGCATTGGCCGTCTTTCTGTTCTCGC
>WNGA01014860.1_pt1 | contig 15688 bp, 16 predicted proteins | sample 5400061 | NCBI WGS metagenome assembly WNGA01 (sample SAMN13153366, study PRJNA577476) | soil metagenome | isolation source: 100 cm soil or saprolite under grassland replicate 2 | place: USA:California | collected 2016-06-15
TCCGCCTCGAGCAGCTCGAGCCGCGCTGCGAGCCACTCTTCACCTGATACCACTTTCGGTATTTCCATGTCTTTCTTTTTCTTTCTCCTTGTTTATCTCTTTCTTTTTGTTCTTGGCGACGTGCGTGACCACCTGCGCCGTTGCCTATAAGTACGAGAATATACAGAACTTCACTCTCTAATTCCCAGTAGGTATGCAATTCGTTATTTCATCTACCTTAAAAAAACAACAGTTTAGTTGAAAAAATTATTACTTTATATCTTCATTTGAGGTATGTACAATTGAGGTGAAAATACTATTTGTCTATTGAGATTAGGAATGTCAGGGAAGATAGCAAGTTAAAAATGAAGGATGGGGCAGTCTTGGATGGGTTTCCTAGCACAGGATTACTTAATGCTATTGCTTCGGAATGTTTAATACGGTCGGCAGGTACGGAACTTTTTGCCATTATCGATTCACCTGAATTTCCCCCGTTATCAATAATCAGTAATTCCCTGCCTGAATTTCCAGCAAGATTGCACATCAATGAAGCTCTGAAGGTGGCTTTTTTCATATCCGAATTTAATATCGACCCCCGTATGCAGCGTACCATGGGGAAAATAATTCTGGACTGGGCCATCCACAATGAATGTAAGATGATTATAAGCGCAGCCGGAATCTTAAGCACTAAGCAAGATAAAGCCAAGAATGCCTCAGTTATTCCTGACGAGCAAGTGATTTTTGCAGTTGCAAGCACCCCATCCGCTGCAAGGATAGCAAAGGAAAATAATTTTATTCCACTGCAAAGTGTAACGATAGGAGGAATACCCGCAATACTACTGAATGAAGCCTCCATGGTAGGACTAGATGTGATTGTGCTCATGGTCAACACAATCCCAGACGTTCCTGACTTTCGTGCATCTGCACTGATTTCTAATGCAGTAACTAAATTAGGTCCTGGTCTTTACTGCGATATAGCATCACTATTAGGAGAAGCAGAAACAGTTGAAAATAAAATGAAACAGATTAGAGACGGCCATAAGGAGTCCTCTTATATAACATAGATTGAGTCAAATCCATGAATTATTCTCTTGAACAAAAATTTATTTATATAATTGTATTGAACTCTTCAATCGTAAGTTATAGCACTGCTATCACATTAGGGTCAAAGATTTATGAATAGTTATTGGCTCAAATTCTGGGCCTATGAAGTTACATACGTGACTCATTCTTTTCGGTTATTTTTGGCCTTATAGATAGATTTGAAATATTATAACAGAATAGCATTATAATTATTCAGAACTTTTTTTAACCTCACTTTTTTGTTGTTCATTTTTCGTTTCCTGTATAATATATTATGTTCCTTTTCCAATTTAAAAGAACTCTATGAATATCGGTTATACAACTTTTTATTCTAGGTTCATAGTAAACAGATTACAATGTCACTATTAGAAGAGAGTGCTCCAGCTATTATTTTCGTAATAGGTCTCGTGATTTCAACCGTCATAATCTTTATTATAACTAAATTATTTAGAGGAAGAACAAACATAGCAAAAGCTTTCATAACAGCAATTATAGGAGCGTTAGTTTGGGTTATCGCCTACTATCTCTTTGGTCATGGATTACTGGCGACTGTAGCAGGAGGTATAGCTTGGTTATTGGCATTAAAGGGAATATATGGCATAAGTTGGACTAGAGCCGCTATTATTGCTGTCATTATATGGATAGTCTCTTATTTCGTGGCAGTGGCACTTCATTTACCTACTGCTCCTGGCCCCCTCTGAGCTCATAAAAAATAGAATATTGAATAAGCTACTCTTGGTAACGCTACATTTTTTTAACAAGGTCTTTACTAGACATAGGTAATAAGAACTATCTTAGTGTGTCGTAGGTTACCGGGATTTGAACCTTGCCCGTACGCGGGTTCATCTACAATGGACAACACAACACTTGGCCCAATACTGCAATTAGGATTATCTCTAGATAATTTGTTTACTCATGGATTGAGTAGTGGTTGACGAAATAGACATAGCTCCCTCCTGTTGCTCACCTGTAGGACAGGTAATGGTACCTCTCCCGCTAGTTGCATCATCTACTCTTGTGTACTGAGCATTAGCCTGATGCAGGTAGGCCAGTTGCATAATAACTAAAATTAAAAGCAGCGTGACTGAACCAGAGCTGGCTCTTTTTAGCATTCGAACTTTTTTTCATTATATCTACTATTAAAATATTGTTCCGCTTAGCGGTAATAAATGAAAGTAAAAATAAGCTAACTTGAGTGGATAAGTTTACCAAAAAATGAACTTGGAATATAGACATAAAAATAGTAACTACTTCAGGGTCCTATCTAATGTTGATTGTCTCGAAGCTTCAAAAAAGAAATTTCTAGCGTTTTCCAGTACCGCTTTTTCCTTCTCAGACAAGATGGTGCCAAGCATTTCTTTGAATTCAATGGCGTTTACGACAGCTCTAGCTCCATAATGGTTATTAAAATAGCCTCTTACAACAGCTGTTTCTGCAGATATTTGCTTAACCTTATCAACCCAAGGTTTTAATTCTTCTTTTGAGTAAAGATAATTATATCTATGCTTGGCATTGCGTCCGTGCCATCTAATAAAACTATGATTGGTAGTGACAGTTACTTCAGAAAGGTATTGCAGTTTATCCTGTGGAGGAGAGTCTGTCATGACTGCTGCAATATTATAGTGCTTTAGCATCTCCGACGGGCCTTCAGTGTGCCAAGATGGATGCCTAAACTCTATTGCATATTCATAACCAGCTGGAAGTCTATCAAGAAAATCTTCCGTATTTTTAAACTCTATAACAGTAAAACTTGGTGGCAATTGAATAAGTACTGCTCCCAGCTTGTTGGAAATTTTTAGAGGAGATATCTTGTCAAGAAACTCTTCTAGATGCTTATGGCTTCCTTATCGACATCGAGTCTCTTATCATGTGTTACTGTTTCAGGAACCTTAACTGAGAATTGAAAATTATCCGGCGTTGCTTTGGTCATGTTAACAAATGTTTCTTTTGTCATATACTTGTAGAATTTTTCATAGAATGTCGCGTCCATTTCTGCAATGTTAAAAAATTGAGAATAGTATTGTAATTTTTTAGTTTGAGCATCTGGATAAAATACTTAACCCATCCTCCCTTGTCAAAGGAATCAGCATAACTCCAACCAGAACATCCTATAACTACGGCCATAATTTACCTATGAAATAATCGCAATAAATAAAATTAATGGCAATTTAAACAGTTAATAAATTTTTGGAGAATCCAAAGTTAAGCAAGGGGTGGGATTCGAAACCATTGGGTACACTTGGGGTTTTCATACACTTAAGTTTATTTTACAAAATCCGCTCAACTAGTGCGACTACGCTTGTTATCTCTAATTGGCACTGATGACTCTGCAAATTTAATTGGCATGCTTTGGCGAACTATCTTCAATCGCTTTAGCACATTTATCACAATATTTCTCAATTATAACCGCTCCCTCAGTATCGTACTTGACCAAGTTGGTTGCAGGTTCTCCGCATCCAACACAGAATCTTGAATTCTTTTCTGTGCTTGATGTAAATGGCTCAATACTTTTCAGTGTCTTTTCTAACAATCACATCTTCTCTAATTATGTAGAGAATGCACTTAATAAACTGGCAGGAAGGTTCGTTCCAGACGAGTTGTATCGTCCTTGGTCAGTCTTTAAAAATTCAGATTAAATACCAACATCTTGCTTTTTCTTAATTTCTATTGATACCTTGTCACCGACTTTCAGGCCCATGTCTTCATACTCTCTCATACTTAACTTGAATGTGAGAGAATCGCCAACACCACCCCCGCCCATCATCCCTGTAATATTTCCCATGGCTTTGGGCAAATTTTTCATCAAATCTTCTGGAGAACTGAATGCCATCGCCTTAGGTCCAAAAGGATTCTGCTGCCGCGCTTCTCCGGATTTGGAATCGTTGGGGTCAACAAATCCTACGTAAACGTAAGGACTTCCGTCGTGGACCGCTTCAATCTTTGAAAGAATAAATTCCTTTTTCATTTATAAGCAAGAATTAATACGGCTCTTTTATATTTTTTAAAATAGCACTAGTTTCTGAGTGCTAGTACTCTTGCTTTCAGACGTTTGATTTCTCATAGCTAGCGCCCATAAAGACCAATCGAGGTTTCGCGCTCGTATGATTGTCTAGTTTGGTCATCCTTAGCTTTATTAGAAGTTAGGCCTCTAGCTTGGAGTTTCACGCGTCATCAGTGTACTGTGTGTCTATGCAGGTGTTCGTACCTATACGTGAAGTTACGAATTAGTGGCCGGGTAGTAGACATTCGTATATCATCGTGTAATTTTTGTGCAAAATTATGTATATAACAACTGTTGCCCTCAACGTTGTATGTTTAAACGTGAATTAGTGCCTGTCTACTGATTTTATTGTTCCTTAAAATAACAGATTGGATATCAGATTCATTGCAGAAATATACTCTTACTTTCATAGATTCTTTTTGCAACGTTGTAGTACCAAATAACCTCTTACAACAGGTGATTTACTTGATGTATTAAGATTAAGTTAGAAAGGTTATACCATTAAATAAAATAAATCAAAATAAAGGTTCCTTATAAGCGAACTGAATCACCACAGTGAGCAAACTTTAATAGATTGATGAGAATAGACAAGAAAAATTTTTTGAGAATCCACATAAATAGGAATTGGGCTTCTGTTCTTGTTTCCTATTCCTTTTTTACCCTTTTTCGGATACCACCTCGACGAAAATTCTCTAACTGCGTTGTACATTGTAACTGCCATAGTATCAATTCCATTTACATTCCTAGCAATATTTATGAATCATAAAAAATGAATTTTTGATGTGCATATATCAAGAACAGAACTAACATATTGTTACTGCATTCTCGAACTATCTACTGCATCCATGATAACTTGTGTTGCGTGTACTCCAAACTTTGCCTTACAATAGTTTTCATTTTTCAGCTTTGAATCAAGCCTGTTTGTCCTTATCAACTGTGAAACCCTATTTACTGCAGCAAGATAATTCCTTGCAGAGACCCAAGTGAGTATGATTGTACATTTATCGCAAACTTCAACCTTAGCATTCACTCCATATATTTCACCACAAAAAACGCATTTGTTATATACTATTGACTTACTAACCCTTGGAGCATTAATACCAAAATGAACTGTATTAAAACACTCAATACATAAGTGTTGGTTACACGTTGAACATATGTGGTATTCTTCATGTTTACTACATTTTTCACACAGTGTCATTGCTTAGAAGCACCATGCAAGACATCATTATGAAACGATTGTCATGAATTAAAATATTCATAATATTCATGTCCACTAGTTTTATTCATTAAGTAACCTTTCCTTTATCTACTGCTTACAAATGGCTACAGTTAACTGGAGAAGGAGTGGTGTTAATGGATTATTTTATTTTGTTTGTATCAAGTGATATTATCTTACAGTATGGGCCTGCAGTTACGTTTGCAGTTGAGACCTAGTGCAGTACGATTAGCGACTAAAAGACAATACTTTGCAACTTGAATACTTGAAGACAGCCAAATTATAGTCATATGATGAAATGTTCTTTCCAAGCATTGAGCTAGAAGTATTTTGTGATTTTAATATTTTTACTTTCCTTGATATACATTCATATTGTTATCGGAACGGGCCCGGAGGGATGCGTGAGGATATCAGTGCCAACTCAGGGTTTTTAGATTGAAAAGGAGTTCCAGGCTTTAGGCTTTTCTTTTTCGTGGAAATATATTGCTCGTACCCAGTATCAGTGTTACCTTTATATTCCAGATTAAACTGTTGACAAAGATTAATCTTGATAAATGGCCATAAAATATCAAAACCAGCCCTTGACACTTTTGCTAGTAATTAATTGGATTCGGATTCGGTGTTACTTTTGTCTTCACTGGGTTGGGATTCGGTGTTACTTTTGTCTTCACTGGGTTGGGATTCGGTGTTACTTTTGTCTTCACTGGGTTGGGATTCGGTGTTACTTTTGTCTTCACTGGGTTGGGATTCGGTGTTACTTTTGTCTTCACTGGGTTGGGATTCGGGGTTACCTTTAACATTTATTGACACGTCATCTGAGCCTGAGGCGTCTTGGTCATCTGTAACAGTGACCTTGAAGACCAACGTTGAATCTTCAGAAAGTGACGGTGCATTAAAACTAGCCTTTGCTTCACCAGAGTCCTTAATATCTACTTTAGGACCGTCCGTTTGTTCCCATTTGTATGAAGCAAGCTTTCCATCTTCGTCACTGCTCTTACTTCCATCAAGTGTGACTTCAGTATTTGCGGATACTGTCTGGTCATCCCCTCCGTTAGCTACTGGTGCATTATTTTGAACTACTACATTCTCGCTAGGCATAGACGTTTCATTGGTGAGCTTTTCTGAGCTAGTCATACTGGAAGGACCAGTCCTGTTTTGAAGAGTAGTGGCCGTGGATGTAGAAGTTCCCTTACCTATGACTTGAAGTACGGTTGTAGGTGAATCTTTGGCGCCATATAGTGAATCTCCAGAAAAGTGACTTTGGATATTGTATGAAGCTTTAGTGTTGGGTGCATTGAGTCCAGTTGCACTATATTGTCCTATAGCATCCGTTATCTTGTTACTGATCACTATTGGTGGAGTCGTTGTGAAAGAGATTATCTTCCCGCTTAATGCAGAAGAGGGAACATTGGTAATATCAGTCAATTTTCCAGTGACACTGTAGGTTGCACCTCCTTTCAACCTGCTTGGATTAAGAGATATTGACAGAGAGGTATCATGCTTAAGTGTATTGTATGTTGCAGTTGCCATAGATGGATTGTAGCTGGCATCACCTGCAAAATGAGCTTGAACTATCCAGCCAGTTGCAACAGTTTGGGGCGCAGCTCCTGTAGTAGAGAAGCTACCATCAGAACCAGTCACTGTAGACTGCAAGTTAGGAGCGCCTGTACCATCAAAGCTGATGGTTTTTCCACCTATTCCGGCATTCCCACCAACATTGTCGGTCAATTTTCCTATTACAGTTACTGTTTTACTCCAGGGGACATTGGAGATGGGATTTAGTGTGAGAGTCGTAGATTTGGGTTCTAATACTGAGATAGAGACCACACCGACATTGCTACTATCTACAACACCATCATTTGCTTTGAATGTGAAACTGTCAGGGCCTACATAGTCCGTATTTGGATTATAATTGAGATTAGGGGCTGTACCTGTTAATGTACCATGAGCTGGCTGTGTTAATACTGTATATGTTAGAGGATCATTATTGGAATCTGTAGAAGTAAGGGTAATGGCTTGATGTGTGTTCTTATTGAGACTTATTGCTTGGTCATTTGCAACTGGCGGGTCATTAACTGGTCCTTGCACGGTTATACTTACCGTTGCTGTATTACTATCAACAGTACCATCATTTGCTTTGAACGTGAAACTGTCAGGGCCTACATATTCAGAATTAGGCGTATATGTGACATTAGCCGAATTTGGACCTGTTGCCGTAATTGGTCCTAAAGTCCCAAATCCAGGTTGAGTGACCGCATGGAAGGATAGACTGTCTCCATCAGCATCTGTTCCACTAAGAGCTATATTAGCAGGGGCATTTTTGTTTGTAGAAACAGTCTGATCCAGCGTCTGAGGTGGACTGTTAAGTTGTGGGTTATCATTAACAGTAATACTTACAGAGTCTAATGATGATGACGCTAAACCTTTGACGTCTGTCACGTTAAGGGAAAATGATAGTATATCTCCAGAAGAACTCACATTAGGTGCCGTGAATGTGGCATTAGCCGTATTGGTTCCAATTAGAGTAACGTTGTGCATACCTGCACTCTGTTTCCACAAATATGATAGTGGCAAATCTCCATCAGGGTCATTACTTGCACTACCATCAAGTGTGACTATAGTGCTCTCATTTACAGATTGGTCCGAACCGGCATTCGCTATCGGAGGTTGATTGGCATCCTTGATGGTCACAGCAACAGTATCAGAATTAGTTGCGCCGCCATTGTCAGTTACTGTTAGATTGAATTTCAATAAGGTATCATTTGAAACAATAGGTGCATCAAAACTAACTGCAGCAGTATTTGTACTACTTAGTACTACAGCTGGCCCTTCTATCTGCGTCCACAAGTAGGAGGTTATCGTACCATCAGAGTCGGAGCTGCTGCTTCCGTCAAGCGCTACATCCATTGTGCCCTCTTCGACAATTTTGTCAGATCCTGCATTTGCTACTGGCGGCAAATTACCAGCCTTTGTGATACTGAAACTGTCTAATACATCATTGTTACCATTTCTATAGAACTTCCCTTGTAATGTATTTCCGTTATTGGTACTTTGGATATCTAGCTGACCAAAAAAATCGTCCTGCTGACTTGATGTAAATGCTGCTTTTCCGGACAAAGCGTGGAAGTTGACTCCACCAGTGCCAACTATAGCATAGATCGCCCCATTCCCTTCTGCGTACGTATCTGGATTATTGTCAGTTATTGTGGGACTGGCTGGGTTGCCTGAATTGTATGTTAATTTGTAGGTTCGTTGGTAATTGTGAACATGGCCCTGCAACACAAGGTCTACTCCATATTGAGCAAACATGGGACCAAATCCATTTCTAATATTAGTGTTTTCAGATCCGGTGTTGGAACACGATGAGCTACCACAAGTATTGGGTGATGTATACATTGGTTTGTGAAGATAAACAATCATCCATTTTATGTTTGGATTAGTCGAAGCTGATTGCAAATCGTTCTGGACAAAACTTCTTTGAGCCGAACCAGATGCATAACTGTTCCTGTCTGTGTCAATAACAAGGATATGAACATCACCATGGTTATAGGAGAAATACGTCTGAGATTGGCTAAAATGACTCATATACCCACTGAATCCTTCGGAATCATCGTCTTCGTGATTACCTATTGCAATCTTAGTCTTGCCAGTAAGACCAGAGCCATCTATCTTTGTAAAGAAACAACTGCCGGTAGATGCATATGAATAATCACCTAGTCCAAAAACCCGTTCGGGACCCTTTCCATTCATATTGGCTAATGTAGCATCGGTGTTTGATGTGCATCCCCAATCTCCTGCGGCGCCAAAATTAAAATCTGAAACCGCTGCTGAAACAAATTGACTCCAATTAAGTTGCAAGTTCTGAGAAAATGAATAAAATGTTAGCAATGCCAGTGTACCATATAAAATGTAATGGTAAATGCTTGTGCAATGGAAACAAGGCCTTGAGGACTCAATCTGACTCAAGCTGATACGACACCCGCATAGCGATTATCAAATAAGCATGTATATAACTTTCATGGTATTAGTTTGATGCAAATCTCGATTGGATTCAACAGCGGTGGTAGCAAGTTCTAGAAGTGGTCGGAGGGGATGCCTGACGATGTTGGTACTAAAAATGGATTCTACTTTATGAATAGAGTACCAAGCTTTAAGACTTTCTTTTTCCAAAATCCTTTTGCTTCAGTTCCTGCAAAACTTCGTGTACAATTTGCTTTACATTCTCTTCAGAATAATCTAGTGTTGTTTCTAGACTAGTATCATGTTTTTCTGCCAATTTGAAGTTTTTTATAAGCTCTTTTTCCATCTGTGCGATTCCAATTGTCCTTAATAGGTTCAATTGTGCTATTGCACTTTTGCGGAAATCTCTACGCAATTCTCCATCTTGAGAGACGTTTACAGCTGAAGTGTACATTCCAACTAGTAACAAGAATGCACCTAGTGGGATAAATGCTTCTGTAATAAGGCCATAAGGAGGCAAAACCTTATAATTCAGGGGTGTTATCTCGACAGAGCTGAGAAGCATAGTCATCCCAATGCAGGAAATTAATAGAGATTTTTTAACACTAACGTTTGGTACCACAGTACAAGCTATTAGGAAGGATAAGCTGAATAGAAAGGCACCAACTTGTTTTGATGCACTAAAAAGGATCGTGTATATTACACTTATAGCGATCGGGGAATTTAATACAAATGGGGACAACAAATTTGCGAAATAAGTATGAAAAGGGAAAATGAAATAAATCAAGGGTATTATGGTAAGAGCATAATATCTAATTTTTCCAATTCTGTATTTGTATTGGTTCAGCAAAACCATAGTAGCGACCCACATAACTAAAAATGACAGGATGAAAATAACATTATAGACGCTAGATAACGATTCGTCGGCTGGTGTTGAAAAGAATGCTGTTACATATGAAGTAATACGATATGTTCTTATCTCAGTTGCGATTGAACGCAAAAGAATTTGTTCATAATAGGCAAGGGAAACTACTATGTTTACTGATACTAGTGAAAATGTTATAATGTACAAAAGGATTATGTAATTTCTTCTTGATTTGAACCATTTGGCTAGAATGAAGACTAAAGGAATTGCAAACGCCAATGCAGAAACATGACTGATATAGGTAACAAGTTGTAGTAGTAGAACATGGTATTTATTAAATGCAATAATTTGGAATATGGTTACAGAGATAAGACCGATAGTTAGGATTTGAGTACCCAAAATAATATAATGAAATTTTCTCAAATTTTTAGGCAGTCTATAGGTTGTCTTGGTAGTAATCGTCTTAACACAGGTTACCAATAATAAGCCGCTAAAGGCAAATACTACGGAAAAAGCAATAAAAATTACAACATTGACAGTGGAAGAAGTTCTGACTCCACTAAAAGAATAGAATTCAACAATAGTAGAATCAATAATAATAATACTTGCGATAATCAATATGAAAATGAATGAAATTTTTTTATTTAAATCAAAGTTAAAGTAACCAAGCGTTTTTTTGGTTAGCTCATAGAATTTGCTTGAATCTGCCAATAATATTGTGGAAAATATTACACAGCTAATATAAGTTTACGAAAATGTTAAGTCAAAGTCTCCTTGTATAATTTATATGGAAAAGTTGAAGCTGGAGTGGGATACTAGGAAACAAAGTGTTGCTAGAACTACGCTAGTTTTGTTATTTCTTGGCTCAGTTTTATTAATCAATATTGGTTTTACTACAGTGTATGGGGTTGATGTATTCTCAAAGGATGAAAAGCCCTTTGGCATACCGTTCAATGAATGGGTAGGTAAGTATTGGAAATGGTGGATTACGGTAACCCCAGAACAATCTGAACCACCCAACGGTAGCTGTCTAATTAATAAATCGGATTCAATGGTTATGCTTCTTGACCCTTCAGTTGGAGGTAAACATGAATTGGAGTGTGATATTTCTTCAAAGGACGGTATTATGATTGCTTCGTGGAATGGATTTTTTGAAAATAATGACAAGGACAAATTGCCAGCCAATACTCCCCTTGAACAACTCTCAAAATTTGCAAAGGAACAAGTAAACTTGGGTGCGGTAACGTCGGATGTAAAAGTTGATGGTAAAAGTGTTGCTAAACTGGACGAGATATCATCTATGTCACCCAATAATATTTTAAATTACAAGATAAACACTATGGACAACTTTAGTGAAATTTATGCAAAACCATTCAATATTACAATACCAGAAAATACCAACGTGCCTGACCAGGTCACGGGAACATGGCCCTCAGGAGCTCATGGATGGTTTACCTTTCTGAAACCGTTACCACCAGGAGACCACAAGGTCTCGTACACTCTCTCTGTTCAGGGTTTGGGTGCAGATAATGTTGCGTCAGAAAATACATATACTTTCCACGTAAAATCAAATCAAACAGGTAATACCACGATGAATATTCCATCCAATGACACTATACTAAATTCTAACAACACAAACAAATCTAGTCTTAATACTACAATGCCAAATGAATTGCCACCTGAATCTATCAATGGAAGTAAAGTGGCTAAAATTTGACAAGTTTTCCAGTAGACAATAGACAATAAAGCCCCAATTCTGAATCATGGACATCGTTCTCAAAATACGATTGTATGGAAGGGATGCGTGACGATATCTGTGCTAAAAGAAGGTTTCTATTTTAGGAATGAACTACTAAGCTTTAAGCTTTTCTTTCAAAGTGATAAAATCAAGTAACAAGCTAATTCATTTAAAAGAGGTATAGCATTGAACTTAATTACTATCTACATTTTATTGCATCATATTCATTTATTCTTTCATTTTGATTCGTCTGCATTTTTCGATTTATAATCTTCCAAGATACTTTATAGAATCTGGTATTCCTACCTTCTACGATTTTATGCCGTTTTCTCCATCTATTAGAAATTATGCTGGAGTTACAACTAAAAATAGTAACCCATTTGTTGTTACTGATTATAATATTTAAGATTTTATGCATATTCTTTCTATGTCATTAGTAAACGGTTCCAATAAAGTAACACTGGTATTTTGCGAATCAAATTATATATGATAGAAGACTGATTGACTGAACCCACAATTTAATAGCTAAGTAATGGTTAGATTGTTGGCACAGGCACGGAGGTTTGTGAATCATTTTTGACATTTAAAAACAGTTGGATATAATTGCATTGATTATTTTTGAATATTCTTCCGAAATAGGATTATCAATGAATATTTGACTTCAATTATTTTAAGTTATTCAAATATCTAAACTGAGTGAGTAAACAAGTCTATTTTTTAGTTTCTTTTTGATTCTGAGAATTTATGCACATTTCTTTAAATTTAATCCACTTCCCCTGCCAAGGGTCAAAATAGTCAAAATCATAATCAATAATTGCTAAGAACATCCTAACCAATATTGACATAAAATCCTGGTACGTTCTCCATTGATTATTGAAATCTAGAATGGATGGTAGACCGGTGTGGGTTATCTCATTCCTGATTTTAACAATATCATCAAATTTTGTATCTAAATCACTAATGTTAATATTCAAATGCTTCGTTAATAAATTCGCCTTGTCCTTAAATGAACGTCTTTGGATAATGGATAAGTTTTCATAAATGGATTTTCTATCTACCGGGTCAACTTTCCTAAAGTTTAGCCATTTAGATGCTCTGTTTTTTAATTCTACTCTTAAATCATTAAAAGTGTTTTCATCAAGAATAAATTCTGTATGATTTTTCGAGTGTAATCTATCCATCAAAGTTTCAAGACATGTACAAGCATCAATAAATTTTGGCTCAAAGAAATTATTAACTGCTGATTCTATTAACCAGTAAAGTGCTGAATTGAAACCATAGTTCTTTTCTAATTCTTTACTATAACCTTTCTTTGAAAATGAATTCCATGCACTATTGATAAAATAACTTGAATGGGCCACGTTTGTTAATTGTGGAGTTAAAGTTGTGGTTACTGAAGGTGAGCTAAGTTCTGAAATAAGTAAATGCCTTTGTTCATTTTGGTCCTTTTCATAAATATGAAAATAAACAGCTTCATGATTATTGAGCTGTGCAAAGCTAGTAATTTTCAAGAAATTTTCAACAATGTCTTTAAATTTATCAATAATGTCTTTAGTTTTTGTCGAACCATTTGGAACAGTTTCCATCTCCAGAACTGATGTAATAATTGGTGTTTCAAAATTTCTTAATAAATTTTCAAATTTTTTAAAAATGTCTTTAAAATGTGCAATTTGTAACTTTCCCATTGGAGTATCAACTATTACTTGAAAGGTTTCTGAAACATTAACAACTCCAACGCCGAAAGATAGTTTCCCTTTTGGAACTAACAAATTTCTTTCAGGTGAAACAAATACCTTCCTAACTTTAATGGTAGAATCAATAATGTTCGTCGAGGAGTCTTCATGAGTTTTAGTAAAGTGACATCCTGACGCGATTAAGGTTAAATTATTTTCATTGATTTTTCCAACTAATATAAAGTGTTCAGACCACGAGTGAGTAAATAATTCCCTTACCGTAAACTGCAAATCGCCAATAATCGTTCCGTTCATTAGCATTCTTATTTTAAACTCTGCACAATATTTGATATTTGAATTAAAAATTATACTCCCAGTCCCAAAGTATTCAAAGAGAGGGTCGTCTACAGAATTGATATCTTTCATAGTTTTATGAGTTGACGACATTTTAACCTAATTTGATATTTTAAGTATTTGTACTTGTTATTGCGGTTTTTCACAATATACATACTTTTCCCGATTGAAGGATTAGATTACTAAAATAAAAAACAAAAATTAGAAGAATTTTATAGATTGATAATATTAAAGTGTCTTCATATCCTTGAAATACCTCCCATTTGAAAAAAGCTAGAGAATTTGTCCACACGTGGATTATAGGAGTAATGTGCCAAATATGATAAAAAATATTTCATAGACGGCTTTTGCTCTTATGTTCTAGTTTTCCATGTTCTTCATTGAGGCATCTTTTGTCTGCATTAAACCATTTGTTGTGTTATAAGCGTGTTGTAGGTAATCCATTATCTGAGCAATATCTTCTTGTTTAATTGAGATTCGACGTTCAGTATCTCTTGGGAAAAACCATCCTACAACATACCTGACTTTATTATCATTATCACCTTTGAATGATTCAGGATTTATACGAAACATTACATTTGCAGTCGATTTTCCACAATTTAGTAACGCAAACATAGTTTTTCTTTCAGAAGGTTTTGCAACATAAAAATTAAGATATTTTCCATGTGTTTCTACAACACAATCGAATTTTTCATTAATTTTACTGACAAGTGACTTTATGCTTTCCTGTACATCTTGTGATAGACAGTCACTATTTCAGGAACTTCTTTTAATCTTGTTAGTACATTTATCGGGAATGCATCCTTTAACAAAATTACTAAACTATGTCCGGCAGAGATACTGTATCCATATTCACCGGCCATCTTTTCCAGAACTTCATCATTTCCTGCATGCCTTACCAAACAGGGACCGCTCGCTTCACAAAAACCACATCCGAACTTGATTCCAGTATCACCTGAAACTATGGAAATATTACCCATATCGTTTGGAGTAGAGCACAAGCAACTATTATCCCATCTTTACTTAATGATAAACAAATGATACTTGGCAATACCATCGCAATATGAAAAACTAATCATATCATTAAGAACCGCTTACTCAAACAAATGAACTATCACTAGATAAAGAACAAACTTCTTATGATGATTTGTTAGTTGCATTAAGATTATCATTAAAAGGATTTAAGATACTATAAACGTAAAATAATAATGCCCAAGTTATGCGGTGTATGCCATCATACATTCGTAAGCCACAGAAATTTTTTTGCTGACGATGACCAAAGTTGTTTTTGGCCCAAGTGTACTTGTAAACAATTTGAAGAATAAAAATGATAAAAATAAAAATAAAAATAAAAGTTATTTTTTATGAATTATGAATGATTGGAGATTATCTAACAAAAGATTTAGAAGAAAGAGTACTTGAGCGGTTCAATTCTATAGATTTTCATTGTATTTTCTGTAATAATCGAGAGCCCTTGGAAAAGAGTAACGTCCAATGTGAGCAGGATGAACTAAATTTTCATCCTCCAGGACAAGAAGCCTCGCGACACAATGAATTTAGAACGGCATTAAGAGTGATTGGTTTTTTATTTTGTCCTCAGTGCAAAAATAAGTTTTTTGTTAAAATTTTGTTTTTATTTCGTTACTACAAACTTGATATAAAATCCAATCTTGAATCCTTAATTCACTATGCAATGGATCGGCGATAGTAGCGAGGGATTTGAAGAGAGGGAGACTGGATTATTTGGTCTCAATCTTAGATCTATTCTTTTGCTACCTTCCAAGCCGGATGGATTTCATGCCATCCTTTTGGTTTG
>WNGA01007117.1_pt1 | contig 15678 bp, 11 predicted proteins | sample 5400061 | NCBI WGS metagenome assembly WNGA01 (sample SAMN13153366, study PRJNA577476) | soil metagenome | isolation source: 100 cm soil or saprolite under grassland replicate 2 | place: USA:California | collected 2016-06-15
CTCACCACGAACGGTAGGGGAGGCCCCGCTGGCGCGGGCGCCACGCTCACCACGAACGGGAGGCGAGGCCCCGGCGTCCCCCTCCTGGCCGCCGCCTCACTGCGGCGCGGCGGGCGGCGGCTCGTCGTGCCCGGGCGGCGCGAGCACGGCGCGCCTGCGGTACTCGCCGGGCTGCACTCCGCTCCAGCGCTTGAACGCGCGGTGGAACGCGCTCGTCTCCTGGAACCCGAGCGCGCTCGCGATGTCGGCGATCGAGAGGCGCGTGCCGCACAGGTGGTGGACGGCCGCGTCGCGCCGCAGCTCGTCCTTCACGCCCTGGTAGCTCGTCCCCTCCGCGTCGAGCCGGCGGCGCAGCGTCGTCGGCGCGACGCGGAACTCCCGCGCGACGTCCTCGAGCCGGGGCCATTCGGTCCTCCCGATGGACCCGCGCAGCCGGCGGCGCAGGCGTGCCGTCCAGCTCTCCTCGTTCTTGTACTTGAGGAACACCGAGCGCGGCGCGGTGCGCAGGAACTTCTTCAGGGACGCCTCGTCCTGGACGACGGGCGCCGCGAGCTGCCCCGCGTCGAAGTGGATGGCGGTGCGCTCCGCACCGAAGCGCAGCTGCTGCGAGAACATCGCGCCGTACTCCGGCGCGTGGGGCGGCCTCGGCGCGGCGAACTCCGCGAGCGCGAGCGGGATCCGCCGGCCGGCGAGCCAGCACATGACGCCGTGGACGAGGATGAGGAACGTCTCGTCCGCGAAGCGCCGGGCCGCCGGGTCGACGATCCGGTTCTCGAGCCGGATCACCGCGTTCCCTCCCTCCACCCGCAGCTCTCCGCGGACGTCGTCGAGGACGAGCGCGAACCCCCTGAGGAGCCGCCGCAGCGCGTGGCCGAGGTCGCGGTCGTGCAGCACCGCGTGGCACAGGAAGGCGAAGGTGCCGGCCTTCATCCGCCGCCGATCGAGCCCGAAGAACTCGTCGTCGAGCTCGCGGGCGACGGCGAGCCACACCGCGGCGAACGCCTCGGCCGGCACCCGGGCGTGGGCGGCGCCGAGCAGCTCGGCCGGGACGTTGCTCGCCTCGAGCACCCGCGCGCGCGCGTCCTCGGACAGCGCGGCCACCGCGGCGCCGACGAAGTGCATCGAGACGGTGTCCTTTTCCAGGGCCAAGGGGTCGCGGGCGATCCTACTGCGGCCGCGCGCGGACTGGCAAAGCGCACCGGGGAGCGCGACCCTCAGCGCGCCGCCGGGTCGCCCGCCAGCACCCGCTCGATGAGCAGCAGCTCGGGGCTGTCCGGGTCCCGCCGGAACGTGAAGCCGAGGCGCGCGAGGAGGGCGCGGATCCCGGTGTTCTCGGCGAGCACCTCGCCCTCGAGCCGGACGATGCCCCGCGCGCGCGCGTCGTCCATGAGCATCGTGAGCAGCCGCCCGCCGATCCCCCTGCCCTGCCAGGCGTCGGCGACGACGACGGACACGTGCGCGCTCTCGCGGTCCGCCTTCACATAGCGCGCCACCGCGATCTGCGTCTCCTTGCCTCCCCGCTCGACGAGGCCGACGAGCGCGAGCTCCCGGTCGTAGTCGATCTGCGTGAAGCGGACGAGCATCTCGCGGGTCAGCTCCTTCACGCTCGTCATGAAGCGGAAGTGGCGCGCGACGTCGGAGAGGTTCCGCACGAAGCTCGCCTCCATGTCCGCGTCCTCCGCGCGGATCGGGCGCACCGCCACCGTCGCGCCGTCGGGGAGCTCCCAGCGCGCGCAGACGTCGCTCGGGTACGGGTGGATCGCCATGTGGCCGTAGCGGCCCGCCCCGGGGGCCGGCGGCGCGATCGCGACCCGCGCCCCGGACGCGTAGACCTCGCTCCCCGACACGACGAGCGGCGAGATCTCGAGCTCGCGGACCTCCGGCAGCTCGCACACGAGCTCGGACACCGCCCAAAGCGCGCGCTCGAACGCGGCGACCTCCGGCGCGCTCATCCCGCCCGCGGCGGTGAACACGGGCGCGATGCGGCTCGTCCGCACGAGCGTCTGGATGATGGCGGTGTCGAGCGGGGGGAGCGCGACCACCGGATCGCCCGCGAGGCCGGCGGCGCCGCCCCGCCCGAAGCGGATGATCGGCCCGAAGACCGCGTCGCGCGCGACGCCCACGTACAGCTCGGTCCCCTTCACCCGCTGCCCGGCGACGTTGCGGTCGCGCACGCCGATCGCGGCGAGGAGCCGCTGCAGCTCCGCGGTGGTGAGCTCGGTGCGCCCGCGGGCGAGCGCGGCGCCGACGATCTCCCGCGCGCGGGCGAGGTGCGGGATGGCGTCCGGCGCGAGGGGCCCGGGCACCTGCCGCAGCAGGCGCTGGTTCCGCGCGTAGCTCGCGAGCAGCCCGAACGCCTCCACCGCGTTCTCCGGCGACGCGAGCTCGGGGATGCCCGCCTCCACGAAGAGGCCGTGGGCGCTCCGGACGACCTCCTCGCCCATCCAGCAGGCGATGACCGGCTTCGGCTTCCCGCGGCTCGCGGCGACGACCGCCTGCGCGCTCTCGAGGGGCGTCGCGAGCGCCTGCGGCGCGAGCATCGCGAGCACGGCGTCGACCTCGGGATCGGCGAGGCAGAGCTCCACCGCAGCGCGGTAGCGCACCGGATCGGCGTTCCCGAGGAGGTCGAGCGGGTTCGAGCGGGTGCCGCCGGCCGGGAGGAGCGCGTCGAGCTTCGCGCGGGTCTCGGCCGCGAGCGGCGGGACGACGACGCCGAGATCGGCCGCGCGGTCGGCGGCGAGCAGGCCCGGCCCGCGGGCGTTCGCGAGGATGGCGAGCCGGTTCCCGCTCACCGGCCGCGGCATCGCGAGGAGCCGCGCTGCCGCGAACATCCGCTCGATCGAGTCGACGCGCACCGCGCCGGTGCGCGCAAGCGCGGCGTCGAACGCGTCGTCGGAAGGCGCGCCGCCGCCCGCGCCGCGGCGGCCCGCCTTCACCACGACCACGGGCTTCACGTGCGCCGCGAGCCGCAGCCCGCTCAGGAACGCGCGCGCGGAGCGGACGGTCTCTACGTAGAGGAGGACGCTCTTCGTCGCGGGATCGAGCGCGAGGTACTCGAGCACCTCGCCGAAGTCCACGTCGAGCGCGTCGCCGAGCGAGACCACCGTCGAGAGTCCGATCCGCTGCGCCGCAGCCCACTCGAGCGCTGATGCGCAGATGGCCCCGGACTGGGACACGAGGCCGACGGACCCCGCGATCGCGCCCCCGTTCAGGAAGGCGGCGTTGAGCCTCGCGCCCGGACGGATGATCCCGACGCTGCTCGGGCCGAGGAGGCGCAGCCCGGCCCGCGCCGCGCCGGCGAGGACGTCCCGCAGCGCGCGCTCGTCGCCGCTGCCGCGCGCCGCCGCGCCGGGGATCCCGGCCGGGAGGACGGCGCCGCCCACGTGGCGCTCCGCGCAGGCGCGCACGAGCTCTGGAACCTCCGCTGCGGTCGACCCGATGACGGCGAGGTCGAGCTCGCCGTCGACCTCGGCGAGCGTGGCTGGGTAGCGCACGCCCGGCAGCCGCTCGCCGGCGTCGCCGCCGATCGCGTGGATCACCCCGGCGAACCCGCCGGCGACGAGGTTGCGGAGCACGCGCCCGCCGACCGGGCCCGCGGCGCCGAAGACGGCGACGGCGCGGGGGGCGAAGACGCGTTCGAGGGGGTGCGGACGCACGCTCTGGGCTCACCGTCGCCTCGAACGCAGCGGTGCGAGGAGCGGAACGGTGCACCCTTTATATCAGCCGCTCCCGCGCGGCGGTCCGCGCGATCCGGCGCGCCCCGTGCATCGGCGCTCGGGCGGCCCGGCGCCGCGGTCAGTAGCCGCCGCCCCCGCCGCCGCCCGGCGGCTGCGTCGGCTGCGCGCTCGAGTCGACCGTGACCGTGCCGTTCGGGGTCGTCACCGTCCCCTTGTGGACGGTGCAGTAGTACGGGATCGCGGTCCCGTTCGGCGCGTTCGCGGGGAGCGTGAAGCTCCTCGACCCGGTGAAGGCGCCCGTGTCGAACGCGACGCCGCCGGCCGCCCCGGGGGTGAAGGCGTTCGCCACGCACGGTGAGTGCGAGCCTCGAGGACGGTGAGTATGGGCGATCCGCACGGTGCGAGCTCGCGCTCGTCGGCCTTCCCGCCCTGCGCAGGCCACCCCAAAGGGCGTGGCATCGAGGCGCGCGGACTCGCAGGACCATCGCCGACCGGACGAAGCCGCCACGGCGGCCGCGCCTCCTGTCGGGCCGCCATGAGTGATCCCACGCGCACCGTCGCGACCCAGTTCAAGGGCGTCCTCGACGCGGCGCCGGACGCGATGGTCGTCACCGACCGCCTCGGACGGATCGTCCTCGTCAACGCCGAGGGAGAGAGGCTCTTCGGGTACCCCGCAGAGGAGCTCGTCGGGTCGCCGGTCGAGGTGCTCATCCCCGAGCGCTTCCGGGCGGCGCACCCGCACCACCGGAACCGCTACTTCGTCGATCCGCGCACGCGCCCGATGGGCTCGGTGGGCGCGCTCGAGCTGTACGGGTTGCGAAAGGACGGGACCGAGTTTCCGGCGGAGATCAGCCTCTCGCCGCTCGAGACCGAGGACGGGATCCTCGCCATCACCGCGATCAGGGACGTCACCGTGCGCAAGAAGGTCGAGTCGCAGTTCCGCGGGCTGCTCGAGGCGGCGCCCGACGCCATGGTGATCACCGATCGCCGCGGGCGGATCGTCCTCGTGAACGCGCAGGCCGAGAAGCTCTTCGGCTACGCACGCGAGGAGATGCTCGGTCAGCTCGTCGAGGCCCTCATCCCGCAGCGGTTCCGCGCGACGCACCCCGCCCACCGGACCGGCTACTTCGGGGGACCGCGGCCCCGCCCGATGGGCGCCGGGCGCCTCGAGCTGTTCGGGCTGCGCAAGGACGGCAGCGAGTTCCCCGCCGACATCAGCCTCTCGCCACTCGCGAGCCCGGACGGCGTCTTAGCCATCACCGCGATCCGCGACGTCGCCGAGCGCAAGGCGGCCGAGGAGGAGCGGGCGCGGCTGCACGCGCAGCTCGAGACGACGCTCCGCGAGCTCGGCGTCGCGTACGAGCGGACGAAGGAGCTCGAGCGCCTCAAGACGCAGTTTTTCGCGAACGTGAGCCACGAGCTGCGCACGCCGCTCACCCTCATCCTCGGCCCTGCCGAGAACCTGCTGGCGTCGGAGCTCTCCCCCTCGGCGCGCCGCGACCTCGAGGTGATCGCGCGGAACGCCCGGACCCTCGCGAAGCACGTGAACGACCTGCTCGAGGTCTCGAAGCTCGAGGCGGGCAAGGCCTCCCTCGACGCCGTGCCGGTGGACGTCGCGCGCCTCGTCCGCCTCGTCGGCTCGCACTTCGAGGCGCTCGCGACCGAGCGGGGCATGGCCTACGCGGTCGAGGCGCCCCAGGCGCTCGTGCGCCGCGTCGACCCGGAGAAGCTCGAGCGCGTCGTCTTCAACCTCCTCTCGAACGCCTTCAAGTTCACGCCGGACGGCGGCCGCGTGCTCTGCGCGCTCGTCGCCGGGGAGACGGACGGCGCGCCGGCGGAGGCGGGCTTCCGCATCGAGGTGGCGGACAGCGGGCCGGGGGTGCCGGTGACCGAGCGCGAGCGGGTGTTCGCCCGCTTCGCGCGCGGCGAGGGAGAGGCGACCCGCCGCGCCGGCGGCACCGGGCTCGGCCTCGCGATCGTGAAGGACTTCGTCGAGCTGCACGGCGGCAGGGTCGAGCTCGGGGAGGCGCCGGAGGGCGGCGCGCTGTTCACGATCCGGCTCCCGATCGCGGCGGCGGACTTGGCCGTGCCGCAGGCGATCCCGGAGAGCCCGGAGTACGCGGCCGGCGTGCTCGAGGAGCTGCGCACGAGCGCGCCCGCGCCCGTCGCCCCCGAGAGCGGCGCGCGCCCGCACGTCCTCGTCGTGGAGGACAACCCGGAGATGAGCCGCTTCCTCTGCGAGGTCCTCTCCTCGGACTTCGACGTCGCGGCGGCGCCCGACGGCGACGCCGGGCTCGCGGCGGCGCTCGCGCGTCCCCCCGACGCGGTCGTCACGGATCTGATGATGCCGAGGATGAGCGGCGACCAGCTCGTCCGGGAGCTCCGCATGCGGCCGCAGCTCGACGCCGTGCCGGTGCTCATCCTCACGGCGCGCGCCGACGACGCGCTCCGCATCCAGCTCCTCCGCGACGGCGCGCAGGACTACCTCATGAAGCCGTTCGTCGTGGAGGAGGTCCGGGCGCGGGTGGCGAACCTCGTCGGCATGAAGCGCGCGCGGGAGGTGCTGCAGGGGGCGGTGCAGAGCCAGACACGCGACCTCGCGACGCTCGCGGTGGAGGTCACGACGCGCAAGCAGGAGGCGGAGGCGGCCCTCGTGCTCACGCGGCGGGCGCGCGACGAGGCGGAGCGGGCGAGCGCCGTGAAGACGAGCTTCCTCCGGCTCGTGTCGCACGAGCTCCGGACCCCGCTCACCTCGGTGCACCTCCAGCTGCAGCGGCTCACGCGCGAGTCCGGCTCGCCCCTCACCGCGCAGCAGAAGCAGGTGCTCCGCCGCGCAGGATTCGGCGTGACGCGGCTCACCGGGCTCGTCGAGGCGCTGCTGTACGAGGCGCAGATCGCGAGCGGGCGGCTCGCGGCGCAGATCGAGGACGTGGACGTGGGCGCGCTCGTTCGGGCGGTGATCGAGGAGGCGTCGCCGCTCGCCGAGGAAAAGGGCCTCGCGCTCCAGCTGCGCGACCCCGGGCAGGTCGCGTGGGTGCAGACCGAGCCGCGCTTCCTCCGGCTCATCCTCACGAACCTCGTCGGGAACGCGATCAAGTACACGCCCGCGGGCTCGGTCGAGGTGGTCATCGCGACGCGCGGGGACGGCCTGCGGCTCGAGGTGCGCGACTCGGGCCCCGGGATCTCCCCCGCCGACCAGGCGCGGGTGTTCGAGCCGTTCGAGCGCGGCGAGGGCGTCTCCGAGCAGTTCGTCCCCGGCATCGGCCTCGGGCTCGCGGTCGTGAAGGACCTCGCCTCCGCCATCGGCGCGCGCGTGGAGCTCCGGTCGGCGCCGGGCGCGGGGAGCACCTTCACGGTGGTCCTGCCGCTCCCCCAGACGCGGCGCGGCGCCGCCGCGGCGGCCGCCGCACGCCGCAGGGGAGGCCAGGGGGGCTCCGGTGGCCAGGGGAGCCCGGAGCTGAAGGATGAAGACGAGTCCGCGCTCCCGCGCGCATGAGCCGCGGCAGCGCGAGCGACAGGTCCGGCCAGACGATGTCGTCAGGAGGCTCGGCCGGAGAGCCCGCCGAGCGCGCCCGAGATGAAGCGGCACGCCGCGACGAGCGCGCCGTCCTGCCGCGGCGCTCCGACGACCTGTAGCCCCACCGGGAGCCCGGCCGGGCCCCGTCCGGCGGGGAGCGAGGCGGACGGCGTCCCGAGGAGCGTCCAGATCCGGTCGAAGGCGGGGTCGCCCGTGCTCGCGAGCCCGACCGGCGCCTCGCCGATCGCGCTCGGCGTGAGGAGCGCGTCGTGCCGCGAGAAGATCTCAGGGAGCCGCGCGCGGCAGCGGTCCGCCTGCGCGCGCGCCGCCGCCTCGCGCTCGGGCGTGACCCGCTCGCCCTCCGCGATGAAGTCGAGCAGCACGCGCGTGAGCACCTGCTCGTGCCGAGCGCGCACGTCGCGGAGCATCCGCGCCATCTCGGCGGCCATGATGGTGCGCTGCGCATCCGCGAGCCCCTCGAACCCGGGGCCGAGCTCGAGCTCCTCGACGCGGGCCCCCGCCCGCGCGAGCGCCTGCGCCGCGCCCTCCACGAGGGCGCGGGTCGAGGGCTCCGCTTGCGGCCACTGCTCAGTCCGGCAGAGCGCGAGCCGCGGCGGCCCGGACGGCGCCGGGACGACCACCGGCGCGCCCGTCGCGGCGGCGAGCAGGAGCGGGACGGCCTCGAGGTCGCGGACGAAGAGGCCGAAGGTGTCGAGCGACGGCGCGAGCGGCAAGACGCCGTCCATCGGGACGGCGCCGTACGTCGGCTTGAACCCCACGACGCCGCAGAACGAGGCCGGCCGGAGGATCGACCCCGCCGTCTGCGAGCCGATCGCGGCGGGCGCGAGCCGGGCCGCGACGGCGGCGGCGGAGCCGCTCGAGGAGCCGCCCGGCGTGCGCGACGGGTCGTGCGGGTTGCGCGTCTTCCCCGGTCCGTAGAACGCGAGCTCGGTCGTCACGGTCTTCCCGAGGATCACCGCCCCCGCCGCCCGCAGCCGCGCGACCACCGCGGCGTCGCTCGCGGGCCGCCGGCCGCGAAACGCGACCGAGCCGCGCTCCGTCGGCAGGTCCGAGGTGTCGAAGATGTCCTTCACGGCGACGGGGAGCCCGGCGAGCGGCGGCTTCGGGTCGAGCCGGTCGATCCGCCGCGCCGCCTCGAGCGCGGCGGCGGGGTCGAGGTGCTCGAACGCGCCGAGCGCGGGGTCATCCGAGGCGATCCGCGCGAGGCACGCGGCGGTGAGCGCCTCGGCGGTGAGCTCGCCACGGCGCAGGCGCGCGACGGCGTCCGCGGCGTCGAGGTCCGGGAGCGGAACGGTCATGCCTCGAGCATAACCTCGCGGAAACGCGGTCCCCACATCGGCGCCCCTCCTGCGCCGGCATCGCACCTGCGTGGGCAAATTGGCGGCCGCTCTCCCCGTCCGTCGCGTCGCCGGTGCCCGACCGACTATCATGCGCGGCCGGCCGCACCCATTTGCCCGAGACGACCCTTGCCCCCGCTCGCATTCGCCCTCGTCGCCTCGCTGACGCTCGCCGCCGCGCCGGGCGAGTCTCCGGCGGCGCCCGCAGCGCCGATCCACACGGCGCCGAAGCTCGTCGCGCCGAGGCCGGCCGCGCCGAACCGCACCGAGGCGAAGCCCAGACCGGCGGCGCCCTCGAAGCCCGCGGCCGCCCCTGCGACCGTCGCGAGCGCCGAGCGCATCACGGCCGCGGAAGACGCCGAGCACGAAGCCGGGCTCCAGCTCGTCGAGCAGAAGTGCGCGAAGTGCCACGCCCTCTCGCTCGCGATCGGCACGGAGCTGTCCCTACCCGAGTGGAAGCTCCACATGAAGCGCATGGCGAGCCGCCCCGGCGCCGCAATCAGCGAGGAGCAGGCTCGGCGCATCCACGAGTTCCTCACGGCGCACGCGGCGCGCGGGGCCCCGAGCCCCTGACGCCGGCGAGGTAGACGCCGCCCAGGATGAGCGCGATCCCGGCGAGGTGGAAGATCCGGAGGCGCTCGCCGAGGAATCCGATCGCGAGGAGCGAGCCGAACGCGGGCATGAGGTGGAGGAACACCCCCGCCCGGCTCGGACCGACCCGCGCCACGCCCGCGTTCCAGAGCGCGTAGGCGGCGACGGAGGCGAAGAGCGCCACGTAGGCGATCGACGCGAGCGTGACCGCGTTCGCGCGGATGCGGCCGCCGCGCGCGATCTCGACCGCGTAGAACGGCGCGATCCAGAGGACGCCCACGAGGACGAGCACCGCGAGCAGCGCGAGCGGGTCGACCGCCTGCGGCCGCCGCGCGAGGAGCAGGGTGTAGATCGACCAGGAGAGCACCGCCGCGAGCACCCACAGGTCGCCCGTGGAGAACGCGAGCGACGAGAGCGCCACCGGCGCGCCGCGCGCGAGGATCGTGACGACGCCCGCGAGCGACGCGGCGATCCCGGCGAGCTGCCGCGGCGAGGGTCGGCCGAGGCCGAGCGCGAAGGAGATCGCGACGATGAACGCCGGGCAGGCGGACTGGAGCAGGAGCGCGTTCGTGGCGCTCGTCTCCTGGAGCCCGACGTAGACGAGCATGTTGAAGTTGCCGACGCCGAGGATCCCGAGCGGCACGACGACCGGCCACGCGCGCGCGATCGTCCGCCACTGGACCCGGAGCGGCCTGCGCGCCGCGACGAGCAGGATCGCGAGCGCCACCGTCCAGCGCCAGAAGGCGAGGCCGACGGGCGGGATCCGGCCGTGCACGGCGCGACCGACGACGAAGTTCCCCGACCAGAAGAGCGCGGCGAGCGCGAGGTGGAGGTAGGCCCCCAGCGGGCTGCGGGGCGGCGGCGCGCTCGACATCGCCGCATTGTCCCCGCCGGAGCGGCGGGCGCAATTCGGCGCCGCGCTCGCCGTGCGTCGCTAGACTTTCGTGCGTGAGCTCGCCCTCCCAGCTGCGGAATGGGTACGGCCCGCCGATCGCCCTCCTCGCTGCGCGCCGCGTCGCGGACGCTGCGCTCGCCCGAGCGCTCGAGCGGGGCTGGAACGTCGCGGTCGCGGTCGTCGATCCGGCGGGCGACCTCGTCTGCTTCGTCCGGACCGAGCAGGTGCAGCGCGGGTCGATCGAGGTCGCGATCGAGAAGGCGCGCTGCGCCGCGAGGTTCAAGCGTCCCACGAAGGCGTGGGAGGACCGCGCCGCCGCTTCGCCGGGCGTCATCGGCGTCCCCGGCGTCCTGGCGCTCGAGGGGGGCGTACCGCTCCTCTCCGGCGACCTCATCGTCGGCGCGGTCGGCGTCTCGGGCGCCCTCTCCGCCGAGGACGGCGAGTGTGCGCTGGCCGGGCTGGCCGCGATGTAGGCGTGCCTCACGCGGGACGATGGATCGATCGCGTCGGACCGTGCTATCCGGGTCGGAGATGCCGCTCGACTCCTCCGATCGTCACGAGCGTCTCCCGCCGGGGCATCGCCACGCGCTGCCCGATGCGCGGCGCGCCGACGCGCTCCAGCTCCTGCGCGAGATCGACGCGGTCGCGTCGAGCCCGGTGGTCGCGGCGCTCGTCGAGGCGGTGGACGCCTCGCTCCTCGTCCTGAACGCCCAGCGACAGGTGGTCGCGTTCAACGGCCCGGAGAAGGATCGCGATCGGCTCGCCGGCCTGCGGGCGGGCGAGGTGCTCGCCTGCGTGAACGCGATCGCGCCCGGCGGATGCGGCAGCACGTCGGCGTGCGAGACGTGCGGCACGCTCGGCGCGATCCTGGGGTGCGAGCGGAGCGGCCGGGCCGTCGCCGCGGAGTGCGTCATCTCCACCCGGGACGGCGGCGGCGCCGCGCTCGAGCTCGAGGTCCGCGCGACGCCGGTCCAGCTCGACGGACGCCGGTTCACGATCGTCACGCTGCGGGACGTCTCGGCGGCGAAGCGGCGCGAGGCGCTCGAGCAGATCTTCTTCCACGACCTCCTGAACACCGTCTCGGGGGTCCGCGGATGGGCCTCGCAGCTCGGGCGTCCCGGCGCGGACGTGCGGCGCGCCGGCGAGCGGCTCGACCTCCTCTCGCGCCAGCTCGAGCGGGAGGTCCGCGATCAGCGCGCGCTCGTCCTCGCCGAGGAGGGCACCCTCGTCCCCGAGCCCGCCCCGGTCCGCGCAAGGGAGCTCGTCGAGGAGGTCCGCGCGCTGTTCGCGCAGCACGCGTCGGGGCGCGATCGTACGCTCGTGGTCTCGGTTCCCGAGGACCTCTCCCTCGAGACGGACCGAGGCCTCGTCGCTCGCGTCCTCATCAACATGGTGCGCAACGCGCTCGAGGCGACGCCGCCGGGCGGTGCGGTCGAGCTCGTCTGCGCCGCGAACGCGCCGCGCGCGGGGGACGACGCGGCGGGCGTGACCTTCTCGGTCACGAACGCGGCGTTCATTCCTCCCGAGATCCAGGCGCGCGTGTTCCAGCGCTCGTTCAGCACGAAGGGGCGCGGCCGCGGGCTCGGCACCTACGGGATGCGGCTGCTCGCCGAGAGGTACCTCCGCGGGAAGGTCTCGTTCGTCTCGACCGAAGCCCGTGGCACGACGTTCACGCTCGTCCTCCCGCCGACGCTCACGACCCGGGCGGCCCAGGCCTAGCGAGCGCCCGGTCGGTCGCCCGGAGACCGCTTCCCCCGCCGGACCCTTTGCCGGCGCCACCCGGCGCGCCCACGTTTCGTCCCGTGGAGATCGACCGCGGTTCACCGGACCTGGCCGAGGCCGGCGGCGCCGAGTTCGCCGAGGTCGTGCGCCGCCTGCGCGCGCGGGGGCTCGCGGCCGGTGCGGAGCCGCGCGTCGCGGCGGAGCCGCTCGAGCCGGGCGACGTCGAGCCCTGGCCCGCCGCGGGCAGCGCGCGCCACGCGGCGTTCGTCCGGCTCGGCGAGGAGGCGCTCCGGCGGGGCGCGGTCGCGAGCGCGATCGTCGCGGGCGGCGCCGGGACGCGCTTCGGCGCCGAGGTGAAGGGGCTCGTGCCGGTGCTCGGCGGGCGGACCTTCCTCGACCTGAAGCTCGAGGACGCGCGGAGCGCCGGGGCCGCGGCGGGCGCCCCCGTCCCGGTCGCGATCATGACCTCGGAGACGACGCAGGAGCCGATCGCGGCCCGCGTCGAGGGTGAGCCGGACGTCCTCGTCTTCCGGCAACGGTCCCTCCCGCGCCTCACCCCGGAGCTCGAGCTCTTCTTCGACGAGCGCGGCGCGCCCTCGCTCGCGCCGGCGGGACACGGCGACTTCTTCCGCGCGCTGCGCGAGGGCGGGGTCGGCGAGGAGCTGCGCGCGCGCGGCGTCCGGGTCGTCTTCTTCTCGAACGTGGACAACCTCGCCGCGACGCTCGAGCCGGTCGCGATCGGGGCGCACCTCGCCCTCGGAGCGGCGATCACCGTCGAGGTGACGGCGCGGCGCTCCCCGACCGGGGCGCTCGACATCGGCGCGGCGCCGGTCCGGATGGGCGCGCGGGTGGCGCTCGTCGAGCAGGTCGATCCGGCCGCCCACCCGCTCATCTCGACGAACAACCTCTGGTTCGACCTCGACGCCCTGCTCGCGCGCGAGCTGCCGCTGCCGTGGCGGGTCGCGCGAAAGACGGTCGCGGGCCGGCCCGCGCTCCAGCTCGAGCAGGTGACCGGGGAGGTGACGGCGCTCGTAGGCGCCGGCGGCGCCCCGCTCCTTTCGAGCGCCTGGCTCGAGGTGCCGCGCGAGCCCGCCGGCGCGTCGCGGTTCGAGCCGGTGAAGGCGCGCGAGGACCTGCCGCGCGTGGCGGCCCGGCTGCGCGGGCGCCTCACGCACTGACCGTCACTCCTCCGGCGCCGCCGCGCGCGGCCGCCGCCGGCCCACCCGCCGCGCCGGGACGCCGGCCCAGATCTCGCCCGCGCCGACGCGGCTCCCCTTCGAGAGGACCGAGCCCGCGGAGATCATCGCCCCGTCGCCGATCGTGCACCCGGGGAAGACGACCGCCATCAGGCCGACCGTCACCCCGCGGCCGATCCGGACCGGCGCCGTGACGAGGTGGCCCCGCTCGGCCGAGTGGCAGACGAGCGTGACGTCGCCGCCGATGATGGTGTCGTCGCCGATCTCGATGAGGTTCTGATCCGCTACGACGGCGGTGTTGATCTGCACCCGCCGGCCGATCCGCGCGCCCATGAGGCGGTGGTAGAGCGGGAGGAGCGGCGTCACCCGCACCCAGTTCACGAAGGTGAAGCGAAAGACGAGAGTGAGCGCGTTGTAGCTCGCCCAGCGCCACGCGCCGACCGACAGGTACTCGAACCGGCCGACCGGCGTCCCGCGCGCGAGCGTCACCCAGCGCGCGATCGGCAGCACGACGAGGAGCGAGAGGCCGAACGCGAAGTAGGCCGCGGCCGCCGCGAGGCCGAGCCCGAACGCGCGGACCGGGCCGTCCGGCGGCAGGCGCGCGGCCGCCCACCCGACGAGCGCGATCCCCGGCGCGAGCGCGATTCCGCAGAGGACGATCACCTCGGCGAAGAGGAGGACGGTGAGCACGGCCTGGAGTGGAGTCAGCAGCCGCGAGATGGAGCCGCGTTCGGGGGTCGTCATCGGGCCTCCTCGCCGGCACGGGCCGGTGGGACCTCATCATCGCCCGGGCACCGCCCGTCGCGTCCTGGAACCTACGCAGGCGCCGGCGCCACGACCGGCTGAGAGGGCAGCTCCCGCTCCCGCTCCGGCGCGGGCAGCCCGAGGCGCGGCCGCGGCTCGCCCGCAGCGGCGAGCGCCGCCGCCGCCGGGCGCGCGCGCGGCTCCACCGCTGCCGTGCCGGGCTGGGGGCGGTAGGTCGGGACGAGCGCCTTCAGCGCGCCGAGGATCCCGTCGCGGTCGCCGGCCTCGGCGAGGCCGCGGAGCTCGGCGAGCCGCAGCGCGAGCTCGCGCGGCGGCGGCGGGCTCCTCGCGATCCGGATCCGGTCCCGCACCGCGTGCGCCTGCTCCTCCTCCTCGGTGAGCAGCTCCTCTGCGAGCTTCTCGCCCGGGCGGAGGCCCGTGTAGACGATCTTCACGTCGGTGCCCGCGACGCGCCCGGAGAGCGCGATCATGAGGCGCGCGAGCTCGTCCACCTTGATGGGCGCGCCCATCTCGAGGACGCACAGCTCGCCGTAGTCGCCGAGGCCGGCCACGAGGACGAGCCCGACCGCCTCGGGGATGGTCATGAAGTAGCGGGTGCAGTCGGGGTGCGTCACGGTGACGGGACCGCCGCGCGCGATCTGCTCCTTGAAGAGCGGCACGACGCTGCCCGCCGACCCGAGCACGTTCCCGAAGCGGACCGCGGTCACCTTGGTGCGCGAGGAGCGGGCGAGGTCGCGCACGACGAGCTCGGCGACGCGCTTCGTCGCGCCCATGACCGAGCTCGGGTTCACCGCCTTGTCCGTCGAGATGAGGACGAAGCGACGCGCGGCGCAGGCGTGGGCCATCCGCGCGACGTTCTGCGTCCCGAACACGTTGTTCTTCACCGCCTCCTCGGGCGCGTCCTCCATGAGCGGCACGTGCTTGTGGGCGGCGGCGTGAAACACGTACTCGGGCCGGTAGCGCTCGCCGAGCCGCGCGACGCGCGCCGGCTCGCGCAGGTCCGCGACCTCGGCGCGCACGTCGAGCTGCGGCTGCTCCTCGGCGAGACGCCGCGCGCGCAGGTAGAGCTCGTTCTCGTTCATGTCCACCATCACGAGCTGGCGCACGCCGTAGTGGACGAGCTGGCGGCAGATCTCGCCGCCGATCGAGCCACCGGCGCCGGTGACCATCGCGCGCCGGCCGGCGATGAGCCGGCGCAGCTCGCCGCGGTCGAACTCCACGGGCTTGCGTGGCAGGAGGTCCTCCGGCGCGAGGTCGTCGAGCATCGCGAGCGAGACGGGCTCGGCGAGCGACGAGGACGCGGGCAGGATCTTGAACTGCACCTGACAGCTCGCGCAGACGGCGATGATCTTCCGCAGGCCCGCCGCCGCCGTCCGCGGGATCGCGAGCAGCACCATCTGGATGCGGTGCCGCGCGATGAGCTGCGCGAGGTCCTGCACGAGGCCGAGGATGGGCTTCCCGTCGAGGCGCCGCCCGATCTCCGCTGGATCGGTCCCGACGAAGCCGACGATGTCGTAGCGGCCGTCCGGGCTCCGCAGGACGTCGCGCGCGAGCAGCTCGGCGGCGAAGTTCGTGCCGACGACGAGCGTCGGCGCCGCGCCCGAGCGCCGGCGGCGGACCTCGCCCCACCAGCGGAGGAGGACGCGCGGCCCGAACCGGACCACGGCGAACGCGCTCGACGACATGAAGAACTCGAGCGCGTAGACGGTGCGCGGGATCCCGGGCGGGACGATCCAGGGCGCGAGCGACACGAGGAGCGCGGACCCGACCACCGTGGCCATCGCGAGCCGGACCGCGTCGGGGAGGCCGGAGAGCCGGAACGACCAGGCGTGGAGCCGCGCCGCGAAGTTCGCGGCGAGCCGGACCGCGACGACGAGCGCCGTCGCCTGCCAGAGGCTCGCCGCGTATGCCGGCGGCAGCCGCGCGTCGAACCGGAGCGCCATCGCGGCGTGCAGCG
>WNGA01008078.1_pt1 | contig 15677 bp, 10 predicted proteins | sample 5400061 | NCBI WGS metagenome assembly WNGA01 (sample SAMN13153366, study PRJNA577476) | soil metagenome | isolation source: 100 cm soil or saprolite under grassland replicate 2 | place: USA:California | collected 2016-06-15
GCTGCCTCCAGCACGGCCACGGTCTCCACGTGCGCCGTCTGCGGGAACAGGTCGAACGCCCTCACGGCCGTGAGCCGGTAGTTTGCGCTCAGCCGATGCAGGTCCCGCGCGAGCGTCGCGGGGTCGCACGAGACGTACACGAGGCGCGCGACCGGCTGGCCGGTGAGGCGGATCGTCACGTTCCAGTGGAGCCCCGTGCGGGGTGGGTTCACGACCACCAAGTTCGGCTCGGGAAGCGTGGGCAGCGCGTCCTCCGCCCTCCCCGCGATGAAACGGATCGGGCGCTCGGATGCGCGCCGCCGGGCCCACTCGATCGCCTGCTCGTCCGCGTCCACGCTCACCACCTGCGCCCCCCGCTCCGCGAGCTGGACGGCAGTGTCGCCGACGCCGCCGTACAGGTCCCACACCACGCTTCCCCGCACGTCCCCCAGCTGCTCGAGCGCCCAGCGCCGGGCGACCGTCCCCATCTCCGGGTTCACCTGCTCCAGGGCAGTCGCCGGGAAACCGGTCTCCGGCCCCGCCACGACCCGGGCCGCTCCGCCCGCAGGCCGCCACCAGCAGATCACGCCGGCGCCGTCGGGGAGCGCGGCGGAGAGCCGCGCGGCCTCGAGCCACGGCTCGCCCGGCGATTCGGCGATGACGTGGCGCCGGCCCTCCCGATCGAGCCGCAGCGTCAACCGCGACAGCCGCGGCGGCAGGAGGTCGAGCCGCTGCCGCAGCTCCCGCCACAACGCCATGAGCCGGAAGTCGGTGATGGGACAGTCGGCGAGTGGGAACACGTGGGCAGGCCGATCGTACGGATGCAGGCCCGCGACCTTGCCGTCCGCCCGTGCGCCGGCCCGCCTGACCGCCATGCTGATCTTCGCGCGGTAGCGCCACTCGTCCGCCGCCTCGGTCACCTCCGGGTCGGGGACGTCCAGCTTTCCGATCCGCCGCAACGCGTCGCCCACGATGGCCCGCTTCGCTGCAAGCTGTGCGTCATAGGCCAGGTGCTGGAGCTGGCAGCCGCCGCAGCGGTCCTGGATGTAGTGCGGGCACGGCGGCGTGACGCGGGCCGGGCCGCGTGTCATGATCTCGCCGACCTCCGCCTTCGCGAAGCTTTTGTGGAGCTCGACCGCCTCGCGCAGCCGCACGCGCTCCCCTGGGGCCGCGCGCGGCACGAACACCGCCCGGCCGTCCGCCAGCCGCCCGACGCCGTCGCCGCCGGCGGCGATGCCGGTGATCGCGACGACCTCGCTCACTCGCGCAGCCCCCCCCCCCCCCCCCCCCCCCCCCCCCCCCCCCCCCCCCCCCCCCCCCCCCCCCCCCCCCCCCCCCCCCCCCCCGCGAGCAGGGCCGCCACGACGGCGAGCGGGCGCCACAGCTCGGGCCGCAGCTCGGCGGCCAGGAGCCGCTGGCCCACCCGCTCGAGATACGTGATGTCGAACGCCCCTCGCTGGAAGTCGGGATCGTCCATCACCCGCAGATGGAACGCTTGGGACGTCGGGATGCCGATGATCACGAGCTCGCGCAGCGCCCGCTGCATCCGCTGCAACGCCATCTGGCGCGTTTCCCCCCACGCAATCAGCTTCGCGATCAGCGGATCGTAGAACAGCGTGACCTCGTTCCCCGCCTCCACACCGCCGTCCCAGCGCACTCCGGGCCCGGAGGGCGGCCGCAGGTAGCGCACCACTCCCGTCGCCGGGAGGAAATCGTTGAACGGGTCCTCCGACGTGATGCGGCACTCGATGGCGTGGCCGCGCGGATGGAGCGTGCCCGCGTGCACGCGGAGCGGCTGGCCCGCGGCGACGCGCAGCTGCTCGCGCACGATGTCGACGCCGTACACGAGCTCCGTCACCGGATGCTCCACCTGGAGCCTGGTGTTCATCTCGAGGAAATAGAACTCGCCGCTCGGCAGGAGCAGGAACTCGATCGTGCCGGCGCTGAGATAGCCGACCGCGCCGGCCGCCGCGCCGGCGGCGTCGCTCATCCGCCGCCGCAGCGCCGGGGTCACGGCGATCGAGGGCGCCTCCTCGATCAGCTTCTGATGGCGCCGCTGGATGCTGCACTCGCGCTCCCCCAGCGCCACCACGCGCCCGTAGGCGTCCGCGAGGATCTGGATCTCGACGTGGCGCGGCCGGTCGACGTACTTCTCGAGGTACACCTCGCCTGCGCCGAACGCCTTCTGCGCCTCGCTCTGCGCCGCCTCGAACGCCGCCGCGAGCTCGCGCTCCTCCCGCACCACCCGCATGCCCTTCCCGCCTCCGCCCGCTGCCGCCTTGAGCAGCACCGGATAGCCCAGCCGCGCCGCCTCCGGGCGCGCCTGGACGTGGTCCGCGAGCGGCCGCGTGCTGCCGGGGACGATCGGCACCCCGGCCGCCTGCATCCGCCGCCGCGCTTCGGTCTTGTCGCCCATCGTCCGGATCGCCGACGCCGGCGGACCGACGAAGACCAGTCCCGCCGCCACGACCGCTTCGGCGAACGGGGCCCGCTCGGACAGAAAGCCGTAGCCGGGATGGATCGCCTGGCACGCGGTCGCCCGCGCCGCGTCGACGATCCTCGCGATCTTGAGGTAGGACTCGGCGGCGGGCGCGGGACCGATCGGGACGGCGACGTCCGCCGCGCGCACGTGGGGCGAGAGGCGATCCGCCTCGGAGTACACCGCCACGGCCTCGAGCCCCTCTTCGTGACAGGCGCGGATGATTCGGAGGGCGATCTCCCCCCGGTTCGCGACGAGGACCCGCCGGATGGGCGAGGGTCCTGGGTGGGTCACGGGTCCGCCGGATTCCCCAGGCTCGCGCCCGGGCTGGGCACTATACAGTGCTGCCGCACACGCGTGTCCTTCAGGACCGTGCCGGCCGAGCCCATCCCTCAGGATGGGGAGACAGCCGGACGCGGGATCACTTCCGGCACGGCGCCACCTGGTTCGCCACCTTGAACGTGGCGAGCGCCTCGCACAGCGCCGGCGTGGCGCGGGCGGCCCGCGCGTACAGCGCCAGCGCCGGATCGGCCCACGCGTCGTGCTCGTCGAGCGCCATGCGCAGCGCCGCGAACACGAAGTCGCGGGGCGGCACGCGGTCGCCCTCCCGCTCGGGGCCCCCAACCCAGAGGAGCGGCCGGGCGGCCCACTTGATGCGCGGCCTGGCCTCCGGCGCCCGCTCGAAGCCCATACTGATGCACACCGGGCGGTGCCGGGCGACCTCGGCGAGCTCGCCGTCGCCGTCGCGGCGGCGGCCGAGCTTCAAGTCCGCGGCGACCCACGCCCGGAGCGCCGAATCCGAGCGCCACGCGGCGAGCGGCATGACCAGCAGGTCGGGCCGCAGGCCCCGCGCGAACCGCATGTACCAGGCGGCGTACCAATCGGCCTCGCCCGCCGTGAACAGCACACCCCACATCGGGCAGACGCGGAGCAGGTTTTCCCCCAGCTCGTCGAGCACGGGCGGCAGCTTCAGGTCCAGGGGGACCGGGCCCCACTCCTGCGGTCCGGCGGCCGTGCCCCGCTCCTCCCACGCGAGCCGCGCGCGCGCGCTCCACGCGCCGACGCGCAGCACGCGGGCGCTGTCGCTCTCCGGCGTGGGTCCGCCGGCGTCGAGCAGCCCGGCGGCGCGGGCGAGGGCGCCCTCGGCCGTGTCGAGCGCGGCGCGCGCCCACGCGGAGTCCTGCAACGCGCGGTCCGGCGGGCCGTGCGCTCCGTCCACGAGCCGCAGGTAGGCCCGCCCCAGGAGCAGCCAGGCCCGCCCGTCGGCCGAGTCGCGGACCACCCGCGCGCGCAACGCGGCGAGCGACTCCACCTGCGGCGCCCCCGCGAGCGGCGAGCCCGGCGGTGCCTGCAGCAGGGCCGCCAGGGCGAGCGCGCTACAGAGGGATGTTGCCATGCTTCCTGGGCAGGTTCCGGTCCCGCTTCGTCTCGAGCGCCACCAGCGCGTCGATCAGGCGCGGCCGCGTGTCCCGCGGGTCGATGATGTCGTCCAGGTAGCCGCGCGCCGCGGCCAGGTACGGGTGCGCGAGCTTCTCCCGGTACTCCGCTTCCTGCTCCTCGGTCGCCTCGCCCTTGTACAGGATTTCGACCGCGCCCTTCGGCCCCATCACGGCGATCTCGGCGCTCGGCCAGGCCACGTTGTAGTCCCCGCGGATGTGCTTCGAGTTCATCACGTCGTAGGCGCCGCCGTACGCCTTCCGCGTGATCACGGTGAGCCTGGGAACGGTCGCCTCGCAGTACGCGTACAGCAGCTTCGCCCCGTGCTTGATGATCCCGCCGTGCTCCTGGGCCACGCCCGGGAGGAAGCCGGGGACGTCCTCGAAGGTGACCAGCGGGATGTTGAAGGCGTCGCAGAAGCGGATGAACCGCGCTCCCTTCAGGGACGCGTTGATGTCCAGCACGCCCGCAAGCACCGCGGGCTGGTTCGCGATCACCCCGACCGGCCGGCCGCCGAGCCGCGCGAGCCCCACCAGCAGGTTGTCCGCGAACCCCTTGTGCACCTCGCAGAAGTCGCCGTCGTCCACCACGCGCCGGATCACATCGTGCATGTCGTAGGGCTTCGTCGCGCTGTCGGGCACGACGTCGAGCAGCTCCTCGTCGCGCCGCTCGGGCGGGTCGGTGGACGCGCGCAACGGCGGGCTGTCGAGGTTGTTGCCGGGCAGGAACGCCAGCAGCGTGCGGATGGCGGAGAGGCACTCGGGCTCGGAGTCGTGCACGAAGTGGGCGATGCCCGAGGTCGCCCCGTGCACGTCCGCGCCGCCCAGGCTCTCGAAGTCGACCTCTTCGTGCGTCACCGTCTTCACGACGTTCGGCCCGGTCACGAACATGTAGGAGATCCCGCGCACCATGAACACGAAGTCGGTGATCGCGGGGCTGTACACGGCGCCGCCCGCGCAGGGGCCGAGGATCGCGCTGATCTGCGGGACGACGCCCGAGGCGAGCGTGTTGCGCAGGAAGATCGCCGCGTAGCCGCCCAGCGACGCCACGCCCTCCTGGATGCGCGCCCCGCCCGAGTCGTTGAGCCCGATGATCGGCGCCCCGTTCCGCACCGCCAGGTCCATCACCTTGCAGATCTTCTCGGCGTGCGCCTCGGAGAGCGAGCCGCCGAACACGGTGAAGTCCTGCGCGAACACGTACACGAGCCGCCCGTCGATCCGCCCGTACCCCGCCACCACGCCGTCGCCCAGGTACTTCTGGTCGGCGAGCCCGAAGTCGCTGGAGCGATGCGTCACGAACCGGTCCAGCTCCACGAACGTCCCGGGATCGAGCAGCACGTCGAGCCGCTCGCGGGCGGTCATCTTCCCCTTGTCGTGCTGCGCCCGGACGCGCTCGGCGCCGCCACCGAGCTCGGACTCGGCGCGCTTCTGCTGCAGCAGTTCCAGCTTCTCTCGCATGCCCATGTCGAAAATCTAGGGGCACAGAGGCTAAGAGGCATAGAGGCTAAGAGGCACAGGGGCGACCCTCTGTGCCTCTTAGCCTCTTAGCCTCTGTGCCTCTGTGCCTCTAGCCTGGGATCTCCTGCGTTGGCGCCGCCTGGCCGCCGTCCTCCTTCGGCCACCCGGTCGCCGCCAGCACGATCCGGTGATGGATGGGATCCACCTCCAGGACCGTGAGCTCCGCCGCCTGCCCCTCCTTCACCGCCTCCGCGGGGTTCTGGAGGTCCGCGATACCGAGCTGCGACATCGGGACGAACCCCTCGATGTCGTTCCCGAGGTCCACGACCACGCCCTTGTCCATCAGGCGCAGCACGCGGCCGCGGAGCTGTGTACCGACCGGATACGTTTCGCCGATCCGGAGCCACGGATCTTCCTGGGCCTGCTTCAGGCCCAGCGAGATCCGCTTGTTCTCGGCGTCGACGTTGAGAATCAGCACGTCGACCTCGTCGCCCTTCTTCACGACTTCGGACGGGTGCTGCACCCGCTTGGTCCACGACATGTCGGAGATGTGGATCAGGCCGTCGATGCCCGGCTCGATCTCGACGAACGCGCCGAACGAGGTGAGGTTACGGACCTTCCCCTTGATGCGCGTGCCGACCGGATACTTCTGGGGCAACGCCATCCACGGATCCTCCTCGGTCTGCTTGATGCCGAGGGAGATCTTCTCCTCCGCTTCGTCCACCTTCAGAACGACCGCTTCGATCGTCTCGCCGATCGACACGAGCTTCGACGGATGCCGGACGTTGCGCGTCCAGCTCATCTCCGAGATGTGGACCAGGCCCTCGATTCCGGCCTCGAGCTCGACGAAGGCGCCATAGTTCGTGATCGACACCACCTTGCCCTGGACGCGCGTGCCGACCGGGTATTTCGCCGCCACGTCCTTCCAGGGGTACGCCTGCAGCTGCTTCAGGCCGAGGCTGATGCGCTCCCGCTCCCAATCGATGTCGAGCACCTTGACCTCGAGCTCCGCGCCGATGTGCACGAGCTCCGACGGGTGCGACACGCGCCCATAACTCATGTCGGTGATGTGCAGCAGCCCGTCCACGCCGCCCAGGTCGATGAACGCGCCGAAGTCGGTGATGTTCTTCACCACGCCCTTCCGCGTCTGGCCGACCTGCAGCTCCTTCATCAGGACGTCGCGCTTGGTCTTGCGCTCGGCCTCGAGCAGCACGCGGCGCGACACGACGATGTTGCGGCGTCGCTTGTTCAGCTTGATGATCTTGAAGTGGAACGTCTGGCCGAGCAGCTCGTCGATGTTCGGCACGCGGCGCAGCGCGATCTGGCTGCCCGGGAGGAATGCGTCCACCCCCATCAGGTCCACCACGACGCCGCCCTTGATCTTCTTCGCCAGCGTGCCCGCCACCGGCTCGTCCTTCTCGTAGGCCTCGCGGATCCGCTCCCAGACCCGCATGAAGTCGGCCTTCTTCTTCGACAGGACGACCGCGCCTTCCTGATCCTCGAGATGCTCGAGGAAGACCTCGATCTCGTCCCCCTCCTTGAGGGAGCGCGGGTCCTTGAACTCGTCGATCGACACCGCGCCCTCCGACTTGAACCCGACGTCGAGGATCACGGCGGTGTCGGTGACGCGCAGGACCTTCGACTTGACGATCTCCCCCTCCTCGATGTTGGAGAGCGTCCCCTCGTACAGCTCCGTCATCTTCGCGATTTCGTCCGACGAGTACTCTTCGTGCAGATCGGAGCGGACGCGCAGGTGGGAATGGGGGGTCGGCTTGGAGGGACTTCCGGTCGCGGATTCCGGAAGGTCCTGGTCATCTACCAGCATTCAGTACACCGGTTCGGTTGTGGGTTTGGGGACCTCGCCCCGGGTCACCCCGGGGACGGGAAACGGTCAAACCTAGCGGTCGAACCGTTCGCGCGCCAGCGCCACGACGCGCGCGACCTGCTCCTCGATGGACAGCCGGGTCGTGTCGAGCGGGACGGCATCGGCGGCCGCGGAGAGCGGCGCCACCCGCCGGGTCGAGTCGGCGCGGTCCCGGGCCGTCAGCACCTCGCGCTCCCGCCGCAGCTCCTCGGGGTCGATGCGATCTCCGCGCTGCGCCAGCCGGCGACGGGCCCGCTGTTCCGGACTGGCCGTGAGAAAGATCTTGAGGGGTGCGTCGGGAAACACGACCGTCCCGATGTCCCGCCCGTCCACGACCACCCCCTGCGGGTGCCCCGCGACCGCGTCCCGCTGCCGCACGTTCACCCAGTGGCGCACCTCCGGGATGGCGGCGACCTCGGAAACGCGGCGCGTCACGCGCTCCGAGCGGATCGCCTGCTCGACGTCCACGCCGGCCACCTCCGGCCGGAAGACGTCGTCCACCAGCACCAGGCGCACCGGGAGCCCTTCGGCCAGCGCCACGATCCGCTGGGGGCTCCATCCTTCGCCCGTCCCCGCGTCCCCCAGATTGTCGAGCACCGCGAGCGTGATCGCGCGATACAGCGCCCCGGAATCGAGGTGCGCCCAGCCGAGACGGCGGGCGACGGTCGCGGCGGTGGACGACTTGCCCGACGCCGCCGGACCGTCAAGCGCGATGACGCGCACCCGGCCCCTTTCCCCCGGCGCCGATGCGCCGCAAGTCGGCGAAGAACGTCGGGTAGCTGATGCCCACGGACGCCCGTTCCGAGAGGCGCACGGCGGCGCCCGGGACGGTGCCGAGCACCGCGAACGCCATCGCCAGCCGGTGATCGCGCGCGGTCTCCACCCGCCCGCGCGGCGGCCGCGCCGTCCCACGCACGAACAGGTCGTTGCCCTGCGCCTCGGCCTCCACCCCGACGGCGCGCAGGTTGGCCGCGATCAGCTCCAGCCGGTTGCTCTCCTTCACCCGCAGCTCGCCCACCTCGCGGAACACCGACTCCCCGTCCGCGCGACTCGCGAGCGCGGCCAGGACCGGCACCTCGTCCACCAGGGTCGGCACTTCGGCGGCCGTGACTTCCGTGCCGCGCAACGCCGCGGGCCGCGCGATGAGATCGGCGACCGGCTCGCCCCCCTCGTCGCGCAGGTTCACCCGCTCGACCCGCGCGCCCATGCGCCCGAGCACGACGAGGAACCCCGTGCGGGTGGGATTCACTCCGACGTGCTCGATCGCCAGCTCCCCGCCCTCGGCGAGCACCGCAGCGGCGACGAGGAAGGCCGCAGACGACGCGTCCCCCGGAATCGACAGCCGGAACGACGGAACGGCGGCGGCGGACGGCTCGAACGTGACGGCGCCGTCGCGGCACGTCAGGGCGAGCCCCAGGTGCAGGAACAGCCGCTCCGTGTGGTCGCGCGAGAGGTACGGCTCGCGCACTGTCACCGCGACGCCTCCCGTGAGCCCGGCGAGCAGCAACGCGCTCTTGACCTGCGCGCTCGCCACCGGCGTCGTGTAGGTGAGCGGGTGGAGGCGCCCCCCGCGGATCGTGAGCGGCAGCGCGTCGCCGTGCGCTTCCTCGATCTTGGCGCCCATCGCGCGGAGCGGCTCGGTCACGCGCCGCATGGGCCGGCGCCGCAGCGATGCGTCCCCCGTCAGCCGGGCCGCGAACGGCCGCCCCGCCAGCGCCCCGAGCAGCAGCCGCGCGGTGGTGCCGGAATTGCCGCAGTGGAGCGGGGACGCAGGGCCCGCGAGCCGCGCGCCTCGTACCGTGACGCTCGCCCCCGCCCGCACGGGCGGGATCCCGGCGCCGAGCTGGCGCAGCACGCGCGCGGTGCTCTGCACGTCCGCGGCGGCAAGCACGCCGGAGAGCTCGCTCCGGCCACGCGCCAGCGCGCCCAGCATGAGCGCGCGGTGCGAGATGCTCTTGTCTCCGGGGGGCCTGACGCCGCCGCTCACCCTCACGCGTCGAGCCTCCGCCGCCACTCGGCGGCGCGGGCGAGCCACGCGATCAGGGCAGGCGCGTCGCCCGTCTCCAGGGCGCGCTCCAGCTCGCCGAGCGGCTGTTCCAGCGCGCGCAGCGCGGTCAACACCTCGTCCCGATTCATCAGGAAGATCTCGGCCCACAGGCCCGGCCGGCTCGCGGCGAGCCGCGTGGTGTCCCGGGCGCCACGGCCGAACGTCGCGCCGGCCGGCGCCGCCCGTGCCAGGTGGTTCGCCAGCAGCGACGCGACGGCCTGCGGCAGGTGGCTCGTGAGCGCGAGCTGACGATCGTGCTCGGCGGCGTCGATCAGAACCGGATGCGCCTGGAGGATAGTCGTCCAAAAGTGCGCGACCTCCCCCGCTGCCCCGTCCCCGCCGCGGGCGGGCGTGACGTACACCACCGTACCCTTGAACAGGTCGAGCCGCGCCGCGGCAAAGCCGTGCTGGTGAGTGCCGGCGAGCGGGTGCCCGCCCGCGAACCGCGCCCCGAGGCCCAACGCCTCGGCGCGCGCCACGATCGCGCGCTTCACCGAGCCCACGTCCGTGACGAGCGCGCCGACCGGCAGGTGGCGCTGCACTGCCGCGAGCAGCTCCAGGTTCGCGGCGGGCGGCGCGGCGAGCACGAGCAGCTCGACCGCGCGCGCGACGTCCGCGGCCCGGGGCGGCGCATCATCGATCGCGCCCTCCCGCGCCGCGGCCACGCGCTCCGCGGGCTCGGGCGACCAGCCCAGGACGGTCGGGATGCCCGCACGCTTCGCCTCGCGGGCGAGCGAGCCGCCGATCGCGCCCAGACCGATGACGCCAAGCTTGGAGGGGCGCACCGAGAGAAGCTAGCCGCGGACGGCGGCTCGTGTAAGCGAGGGATAGTCGGATTGAGGGTGATGCAAAACTCGCCGGAGCGGGGTGCGGACGGTTCGCGAGTGAACTCGCGCCTCGGCCCAGCCGCGGCTTCAGCCGCGCATTTCGAGCCGGCCGGTTACGAACTTTTTCCGCACGCTGCTAGGGATCGATCGACCCGATGTCCACCGCGACGAACGGGCTGAACGATTCCACCGACCCACCGGCGCCACCATGAGCCACGGCCGCCGCATGCAGCCTTCTGGGAAGGAGCAGTCGCTCGAGGAGGCCCCCTTGCGATGGCGGGCCGGGCGGCGGGTTGGCGCAGTTCTCCAGGAAGTCGGGGAACACGTAGTCCAGCACCTCGACCCCTCCCAACGGCGTCGACACAAGGTGCGCGATCCGGATCCGGCCGTAGTGGTCCGGGATGTCGGCGACTGCCGCGTCGTCCTGGCAGAGGCCGACGAGCGCCTTGTTGCTCGCCGGCAGCACGAGCGGGGGATTGGGCGAGAATTCGTAGAACGGCGGGATCTGTCGCAGGGGCGTGGAAAGCGGCGGTGCGTCGGCCGGGAGCAGCGAGATCACCAGCAGAAACTTCCGCCGACCCCGCTCGCCGGGGATCCGCACACCGGCGTGCCGCAGGGGCGCGGTCACGAGGGTTTTCCCCCCCGAGTCCACGACTTCCACGGCGCCGTCTTGCTCCAGCCCCGTGATCCCGACGAACGCAAACAACGACCGCACGAACTGCTGCAAGAACGGGTCGGGCGGGCCGCCCAGGAAGTGGAGCAACCTGTCGTCGGCCAGGAGCTGGCCCGCGAAGGCGACGAAATCGCGAGCCTGTCGCTGCGCCCCCACCGTGTCGCCATCGAGCAGCGCCTGGTGAATGGACGTGAGCCGGTCGTTCGCTTGTTGCCGGAGAGCGACCGGGGGAAAGAGCTTGGGAATCAAGTCCTCGACTTGTCCCCGGTTCACCGGCGGCACCGGCGCGGCGGGCCCCATGACACTGGGCTCTCGGGGGGGAAGCGGCGCCCGGTCACCGGTGCACGACAACACCACCAGCCCACCCAGCGCGACCAGCACGGCGAGCAGTGACCCACGCATGGGATCCTCCGGTCGGAACCCAGCCGCTCCGCTCAATGAGCCCTCGCTCGGCGCGACGGGGAATGGCACCGGGCGACGTGCTGCTGCTCGTCGCCGTTTCATCTCCCCCGACGCCGCGCGAATGTGGCTACCAGGCGAACGTTTCGGACGCAAGAGTTGCGCCATGCCACGCCGCACCGACTTGAGCCGTGCGGCGCACACCGGTGGTCATCCGGCTACGGCTTTGTCGCGTGAACGCTACGGGCGAGGCTCTCGGGCGGGTTCCGCCTTGGGGAATCTGCGGAGCTTACCTGCCGGTTCGCACCAGCTCTTGAAAGCGCGGGTCGTTGCGCAAGTCCCGCCACCACCAGTGGGACATCTTCGCTAGGCCGACTCGATGCTGCGGGTTGGCGGCGATCTGCTCCTGGAGCACCCGGATCGCCCGGTCCCGATCCCCCAACAGCGTGTAGGCGAACGCGGCCCGGTCGAGCAGGTCGCGCTCCGGATCGACCTTCGCGTCGTCTTCGGTGGATCGCGCGAGCAGACGGCGGGCGCTGTCCGCGAGTCCCGCCCGGGCGAGCACTGCCGCCACCCACATCTGCGCCTCCAGCCGGTCGTGCGGCCATTGCTTCTCGGGCGTGAGCCTGGCCAGCTGGTCCACCAGCCGCCATGCCTGCGCGGGATCGGGTGCTCGCGCGTCGGAGGTCATGATCCAGAGCTGGCAGTTCACGAATCGCGGGTTGGCGGGGAAACGACGCCGCGCTTCGTCGCACCAGTGCGCGGCGTCCGCGAACTGCTCGAGGTCGTAGGAGGTCGTGAACAGCCGCCACACGATCTGATCGGCCACGCTGAGGTAGGCGTCCTCCTCGTAGGCGCGCTGCGCCGCGATTTTCGCCTGCACGAAATCGGGCTTCTGATAGCTCAGATGGCTGAGCGTGCTCCAGGCGCTGGCGCGCGCCGGACTGTTCCGCACCACCTCGCGCAGATCCTGCTCGGCGTCCGCCAGCAGCTTGCGCGCCTCCGCCGGATCCCGGGCGAGATGGAGCAGGTATCGCCAGTAGCGCAGCGTGCCGCGCAGCTCCAGGGCATCGGCGTTCTTCGGGTCCAACCGCAGCCCCCGCTCGGCGTCCTCGAGCCCCCGGTCGATCAGGGGTCCGGCGCGCAGCGGCTGGGAGAAGACGCGCGACTGGCGATACGCCACGGCGGCGCGCGTCACGATCGGCTGAGGCCAGCTCGGATCGAGCCGCTCGGCCTGCGCCAGAAGAGAATCCGCGAGCTGGAAGTTCCGCAGCGCACCCGCCGAGTCCTTCGCCCCGAGCGCCTGGGCGTCCCGGGACGCTTTTTCCGCCTGCTGCACCAGCACCCAGGCCGCGACGCTCTTCGTCCCGGCCCGCTCTTCGCGCAGGCGGATCTCGGCTCCGAGTCGTCGCCGCAGGAATCCGGCCACCTGCCCTGCCAGAGAGTCCCGCATGCGCAGCACATCGGCTCTCGGCCGCTCGAAACTCTGCCGTTGGACGTCCGCGCCGCTCGCGCCGTCGACCAACCGCACCGTCACGCGCAGCCGGTCGCCGACCTCTTCGACGCTTCCCTCGATGAGACTTCCCACCTTCAGAGCGCGGGCGACGCTATCTCGCGGGACGTTCACGTCGCGATACTGGGCGGCGCCATTCTTCGAGATCACGTCCAGGGTCGGGACCTCGGCGAGCTCGTCGATCAAGGCTTCGGTCAGACCGTCGGCGAGATAGCCCAGCGTCTCGTGCCGGCTCAGATCTTCCAAGTAGAGCACCGCGACGTGACGCGGATCGAGCCCCCCCTCCAGCGCAGCCGCGCCCGACTGGCCTGCGCCCGACCAGAGCGATCGCGCGGCGAGGGCGCCCGCCACCACCACGGCGGCGGCGCCGGCAACGGCGACCTTCCGGGGCAGGCCGAGCCAGCGGGGACCCGTGGACGCGGCGCCCGTGATCCGGGCAAGAGGCTCGGTGACGCTCGAGGGCCGCTGGAGCTCCTCGGCGAACAGCGCCATGGTGGGGAAGCGGTCGGCCGGCACTTTGGCGAGCGCCCGCAAAATCGCGCGCTCCACGCCGTCCGGGATCGTCGCGCGCACGATGGACGGCCGCGACACGGAGTCGAGCGAGTGCCGCGCCATGACCGCCTGCGGCGTCGGCCCCGTGAACGGCGGCTGCCCCACCACCATCTCGTACAACACGCACGCGAGGCTGTACTGATCGCTGCGCCCGTCGAGCTCCGGGCTCCCAGTCGCCTGCTCCGGGCTCATGTACGCCGGCGTCCCAATCACCGTCCCGGTCTGGGTCAGATGCGACTGATCCGCCGCGCTGATCGCGCGCGCGATCCCGAAGTCCGCCACCACCGCGCTGCCCCCGGACAGCATGATGTTCTCCGGCTTCACGTCCCGATGCACCAGGCCGTGGCTGTGCGCATAGGCCAGCGCGCTCGCCACCTCGGTCGTGATCTTGAGCGCATCCTCCAGGGGCAACTGCCTCTCCCGCTCCAGCCGGTCGCGCAGCGATTCCCCCTCCACGAACGGCATCACGTAGTAGAGGAACCCGGCCGCGGAGCCGGAGTCGTAGAGCGGCAAGATGTGGGGATGCTGCAGCCGGGCGGCGGTCTCGATCTCCTTGAGGAACCGCTCGGCGCCGAGCGCGGAGGCGAGCTCGGCGTGCAGGACCTTGATGGCGACCTGGCGACGATGCTTCAGATCTTGCGCGAGGAACACGGTCGCCATGCCGCCGCGCCCGACCTCGCGCTCGACGGCGTATTGACCGGCGAGGGCGGTCCCCAGAGTCTCGAGCAGCCCTGCCGAGGTCAAGGTGCGCGCCTAAGTCAATCTGGAGGTTTAGGATACACTCGTACACCGGAACATGCCAGCGGCGGCGCCCGCGCTGCTCGCTTGCGTCGCGGCGCGACCGTGGCGGCGCTCGAGCGGCTCGCCCAGAGCAAAACAACGGGGGGCGGCCCCTGAAATGAGCCGCCCCCTTTTCACATAGCCCCGGGCGTGAGCCCGGGGCCCGGTCCGGTCAGTGAGCCGGTCTGACGTTGAACCGCGCCGAGGTCGCCTGGCCCACCACGATGGCCGGTCGGCCGACCACGCTGCCCGTGGCGACCAGCCGGAAGCCGCCCGTGTCGGTCGACCGCAGGTCTCCGAATGTGGCGACCCCGGACACGTCCGTCGTTTGCGTCGTGGTGCCGAGCAGCGTCTTCTTGACGCCGTTGTTGTTGAGGAGCGCGATGGTGATCTGCACCCCGCCTACAGTCGTGCCGTCGCTCGGCCTCGTGGCTTTGATCTGCACGGGAGGCGCGATCGTCTGGTTCGCCCGCGTATCCGTGGGTTGCACGATGAAGGTCAGCGTCACCTCGGGCACGGCGTCACCAGTGAATTCGCTCTTTACGCCCGGAGTCGCGCCCGCGAGACCTCCGGGGTTGCCCCAGAGATCCTGGGGACCGAGCAGGCGCATGAACCGTTTCGCGAACCTCAGCGGATTCCAGCTGTTGCCGAGCGACGTCGTCGGGGAGCACGCACCTGGGACGAGGAACGTCGCGTCCACAAAGGGGAGGATGCCGAGGTTCTCCTCCTGCACCATGGAGGTCGTGGTCGTCTCCGTGAACGGGTCGATGCACAGCGCGACAACGACCGCCGGGTCGAAGTGCGTGTTGCGCGGCATGACCTTCCAGTCATACGACTGCGGCGTCGAGCCGGGCTGTCCGTACACCAGGATGCGGTTCGGTGCGGGGTTGCCCAGCGGCGTGTTGTCGAGCACCAGGGGCCACGTGGAGCCACTGGGCGCGATCCCGGAGAAGGGCGAGCTCAGGGGCCGGGAAAAGACCGGGGCCGTCGGACTCTCGAAGGTCGCGCCACGGGTCTCGAACGCCCCATGCGCCGCGGAAGTCAGCGGCACCGTGAAGTCCTCCGGAAACGTCTTCGGATAACTCGCCGAGTCGGCGGTCCTGTCGAACATGCACAGGATCAGCTGGTTCGTGAGGCTCGATCCGATCGCCGGATCGCCGGCCGTCCCGCTCGACACCGCTGCGCCGATGATCGCCATGATGCTGAAGCCGACCTGTCGTGCCGGTACGGTGAACGCGCCGGAGCTCTGCATCAGCCCGACGCTGTCCTGTACCAGCTGCTGCAGCGGCGGGCTGAAATAGTGGTTGGCGAGGTGCGAGACGGCGTCGAAGTCGCAGGTTGACGTGGCCGTAACCACGATGTCGTGAAACTGCGGCGCCGGGAGGCCCCGCTCTCTCTCGCTGCAGCCGAGCACGGTGAGCACGGTGCTGGCAGCGAGAACACTAAGGGCACAACGATTCATGGGGCGCTCCCTCACAGTCGGTGGATCGAGCGCGCAGCGCTCGGGTGAAGCGGGTCAGGATCAAGCCGGTGCTTGACTGGGCAATTTCCGGACCGCCCCCGGCACGCTGCCGCCGCGTCGCGCCGCCGAGCACGCCGCCCCGCGGCCGCGGCATTCCTGCGGTGCGGCTGCCACAGGCGCGTCAGGGCCCTACCCCAACCAGCTGCTT
>WNGA01007120.1_pt1 | contig 15676 bp, 15 predicted proteins | sample 5400061 | NCBI WGS metagenome assembly WNGA01 (sample SAMN13153366, study PRJNA577476) | soil metagenome | isolation source: 100 cm soil or saprolite under grassland replicate 2 | place: USA:California | collected 2016-06-15
AGGCGCAGGCTCGCACCGAGGCCCGTCATCCCCGCCGGCGAGCACGTCTTCCCTGTCGACGGCCCGTACGGCCTTGGCGGCGACGACGCCCGGTTCGGCGCTCCGCGCGGCGACCACACGCACCAGGGCCACGACATCTCGGCGGCGCGCGGCACACCCGTCGTGGCGCCGTACGCGGGCGTGATCAGCTGGGTCCGCTACCAGCGCGCCGGGGCGGGCCACTACGTGGTGCTCGACGCCGACGACCACCGCGATTACGTCTTCATGCACCTGCGGCGCGGCTCGATCCCCGTCGCCGAGGCGCAGCGCGTGCTGGCGGGGGACCAGCTGGGCGAGGTCGGCAACACGGGCCGCTCGTTCGGCCCGCACCTCCACTTCGAGGTCTGGGTGGGCGGCTGGTACGCCAAGGGCGGCGAGCCGGTCGACCCGCTGCCGCTCCTCCAGGCCTGGGCTACCCGATAGCCAGGGTCAGCTTGCCGCGCAGCTCGTCCGGGCTGGCCGACATGTGCCCGTTCAGGTCGCCGAGCGGCCGCGTGAACAGCCCCGTTCCCAGCGCGCCCAGGTCGTTCAGGCCGAACGCGGCGCCGAACTGACGCAGAAGCGTGTTCACGAGCTGCTCGGCGTCCGCGCTGAGCGTGACCGATCCGCTCGCGCCGGGCACCTCGGTCGGGTCCTGGGCGGCCACTGCGGCCGCCCGCCTCACGTCGCTCGCCACCACGAGAACGTCGTCCACGACGCCGAAGACCACCGTGCCGCCGCCCTTCTGCGTCAACACGTAGAAGTCCCGGCCGCCCTTCGGCTTCGTTAGCTTGACCCGCCCGAACCCCGCGCCCTCCGCGAAGCTCGGCAGGACGTCGGCCACCTTGGCGAGCGTGCGCTCGAACTCGCGCGGGTCCCTCAGCTCCGCGCGCACGCCGAAGCCGCCACCCACGGCGACGCTCGCCGACACGTTGCCGGTGAGCTGCCCGATCAGGTCGTCGTCGAGGCTCACGCCGAGCTGCTTGTCGATCGTCTTCTTGGCCCGCTCGTAGTCGCCGAAGCCCGATGGGTCGACCGACTGGCCGGCGTTCTCGCCGAAGTGCACGATGTGGGCGAGATCGCGGATCCCGAGGCCGATCTCGCCCTCGCGCTTTATGACCGGAGGCGCCTCGTCGCCGCTCGCGATCGGCAGGTCGGCGTCGGATAGGTCGCCCTCGGTGCGGGCGCGGAAGTCGACGTCGATGCCGTCCTTCGTCGCCGACACGGTCAGGCCCAGCTGCCGCAGCGCCGCGATCCACTTGATCCGGCGCGCGTCGGCTGAGCCCGGGTCGCTCTTCAGGAGCGCCTCGAGGTCGGCGTACACGCGCGCGAGCGCGCTGTCTGGCAGGCCGTCGAACGCCTGGTTGAAGCTGTCTTCGTCGAAGTGGTCGTCGCCGTCGGCGCGCGCGAGCGCGCTCTTCAGCTGGTCCTCGTCGTTCGCGAAGACCACCATGTCGTCGTCGACGGCGAAGACGGTGCCGCTCTCGCCGTAGAGCGTGGCGCCCGACGCCTCGCCGGTCTTCTTCGCCTTGGTCTTGTCGACCAGGTCGCCGAGCGCACCCTTGTCCTTCGCCTCGATCGCGAGGATGAAGTCGTTCGAGTCACCGGTGACCGCTTCGGGATCCGTTGCGCCGATGACCAGCGGGTTGCCGAGCACCGGCTTCACGTCATCGTTGAAGTTGACGCCGCCGCTTCCCTGCTCGAACTGCTGGAGGAGGCTTCCCTTGATCTGCTCGCTGAACGGGAACTTCCGGAGCAGGTCGCCGAGCGTGCTGTACTGGTCGCCGTCGACGTCGGTCTCGATGGCGACCGCGAAGGTCGCGTCCTTCGGCAGGTAGGCGAGCGCGGAGTCGAGCGCGCTGCCCGAGTCCCCGCCCCCACAGCCGGCGATCGCGAGCAGGCCGACGGCCAGAAGCGCGGAGACGAGACGACGCATCGCCGCGCGCAGTCTAGCCGGGCTGTGCGCGCACTCCGTCGAGGAACAGGTCGAGCTGGCGGCCCCAGTCGTACCTGAGGGCGCCCCTCCCATCCGCCGTCATCATCGCCCCCAGCCCGCACATCAGGGTGCGGATGTCGTCGACCTCCAGGTCGGCTCGGACCGCGCCGGCTTCCTTCGCGCGGTCGATGGTGGCGCCCCACGCCGCCCGCAGCTCGCGGATGGCGGGCTCGGCGCGCTCCATCGCGCTCGGCGTGGACGCAAACGGCATTCGCTGGTGCGCCTCGTCGCGAGCCATCACGAGCACCTGCTCCCGCAGCGCGCCCGCAAAGGCCTCCCACGGATCCGGCTCCTCGTCGAACTTCTCCCTCACACGCTCGGCGAACTCTGTGAGCTTGATCCTGATCAGCTCGCCCACGAGCACGTCCTTCGACTCGAAGTGGCGGTAGAACGTGCCGACGCCCACGCCCGCCCGCCGGGCGATCTCCTCGACCTGCGCCTCGGAGCCGGACTCGGTGAACGCCTCGCGAGCCGCGGCGAGGATCCGCTCGTGGTTGCGAGCCGCGTCGGCGCGCATGGTGGTCGCCATTAGCGGGATCTTAACCCGGGTCCTTGACAAACGGAAGCACCATTCCGTATATTGCCATAAACCGGAACCCGAATTCCGTTTCTGAGGTGACAACGTGACTCCCGCAGAGACCAAGCGCGCCAAGAACCTCGCCCTCGCGCTACTCGCCACCGCCCAGTTCGTCGTCGTGCTCGACGCGTCGATCGTCAACGTCGCGCTGCCGTCGATCGGCCGCGACCTCGAGTTCGCCCAGAACGATCTCTCCTGGGTCGTGAACGCGTACACCCTTACCTTCGGCGGATTCCTGCTGCTGGGTGGCCGCCTCGCGGACCTGCTCGGGCGACGGCGCATGTTCGTGTACGGAATGTGCCTGTTCGCGGTCGCGTCGCTGGCCGGCGGGCTGGCTCAGAGCGACATCTGGCTGGTCGTCGCCCGCGCGGTCCAGGGTCTCGGCGCGGCGCTGATCTCGCCCGCGGCGCTCGCGATCCTCACGAGGACCTTCGCCGAGGGCGCCGAGCGCAACAAGGCGCTGGCGGTCTGGGGCGCGGTCGCCGGCTCGGGCGGCGCCGTCGGCGTGCTGCTCGGCGGGATGCTCACCGAGTGGGCCGGCTGGGAGTGGGTGCTGTTCGTGAACACGCCGATCGGCATCGCGGCCGCGCTGCTTGCGCCGCAGCTCCTCGGCGAAAGCCGCGACGAGTCGAGTCCCTCGTTCGACCTCGCCGGCGCGGTCTCGGTCACGGCGGGGCTCGCGCTGCTCGTCTACACGCTGGTCGACGCGAACGACGCCGGCTGGGGCTCCACTCAGACGCTCGGGCTCGGAGCGCTCTCGCTCGTGCTGCTGGCCGCGTTCGTCGTGATCGAGCTCCGGCGGCGCTACCCGCTGATCCCGTTCTCGATCTTCCGCCTCCGAACGCTCCGCGGGGCGAACGTGATCGGGCTGCTGCTCGGCATGTCGCTGTTCGCGATGTTCTTCTTCATCTCGCTGTACATGCAGCAGGTGCTCGGCTACGAGCCGCTGAAGGCGGGGCTCGCGTATCTCCCGCTGGCCGGCCTGATCATCGTGTCGGCGGGCGGCGCGTCGCAGCTCGTCGCGCGCTTCGGCTTCAAGCCGGTGCTGATCGCGGGGCTGCTGTTCACGGCGGCCGGCCTGTTCTGGTTCAGCCGCGTTAGCGCGCCCGGAGGCACGTACGTCGGCGACGTCCTGTTCCCGTCGATGCTCGCCGCGGTCGGGCTCGGGCTGTCGTTCGTGCCCGTCACGATCGGATCGGTCACCGGCACGAAGCCATCGGAGGCGGGGTTGGCCTCCGGCCTGATCAATACCTCCCAGCAGGTCGGCGGAGCGCTCGGCCTGGCCGTGCTCGCCACGATCGCCACCACGCGGACGGACGACGTGTTCGCGTCGGGCGTCCGCAACCCGGCCGTAGCGCTGACCGAGGGATTCCAGAACGCCTTCTTCGCGGGCGGAATCATGGCGATCGTGGCGGCCCTGCTCGCCGCGGTCCTGATCAGCACGCGCGACAGCCGCGAGATGGCCGAGGTGGCCCGCCGAGGCGAGGCGTCCCCGGCGCCGATCGCGGCGTAGCGTTCGCCCCGGGCCCCGATGAAGGGGCCCGGGGCGTCCCCCCTTACTCGATGCCGGCCTCCTTGCACGCCGACTTGTACGCGCCGGTGCAGATCTCTTCCGTCGTCAGAAAGCCGTCCTTGATCACCGTGTCGGTGATGTTGTCCTTCGTCACCGCGATCGGCGAGAGCAGCACGGACGGGACCTGCTTGGCCCCGTTGTCCACCTTCGCGTCGGCGAGCCCCTCCGGATCCGACTTGCCCTGGGCGGCCGCCACCGCGAGCTGCGCGGAGGTCTCCGCCTGCTGCTTGATGGCGAGGTAGATCGTCGAGTACTGCTCGCCGATCAGGATCCGCTGGATCGCGGCCGCCTCCGAGTCGCCGCCCGTGATCGGCCTGGTCTTCGGATCGATCCCGGCGCTCTTCATCGCCGCGATCATGCCGCCCGCCATGCCGTCGTTGGCGGAGTAGGCGCCGACGAAGCCGTCCTTGCCGAGCGCCGTGATCGACTGCTCCATCTCCAGCTGGGCCTTGTCGGGGCTCCAGTCCGGCGTGTCGAACTCCTTCGCGATCTTCACGCTGCTCTTGTCGAACACCTGGTGGGCGCCCTTCTTGTAGTCGCCCGCGCTCGGGTCGGTCGGAGCGCCGTTCACCATCACGATCGACTTGCCGTCCGCGCCCGAGCCGAGCTTGTCCAGGAGCGTCTGCGCCTGGATGCGGCCCTGCTTGACGTTGTCGAACGACACGTAGAAGGCGATGTCCTGGTCCGGTATGAGCCGGTCGTACGCGATCACCGGGATGTCCTTCTGGTTGGCGTGCTGGACGATCGGCCCCACCGACTTCACGTCCACGGCGTCCAGAACGAGCACGCTCGCGCCCTTCGTGATCGCCGCCTCGGCCTGCTGCTGCTGCTTGTTCGCGTCCTGGCTGGCGTTCTGGTACAGGACCTTGCAGTCCGCACAGAGCTCCTTGACCTTGGCCGTGAACAGCGGCCGGTCCTTCTCCTCGTAGCGGGTTGTCTTGGTCTCGGGGAGGAGCAGCGCGATCGTCTTGCCGCCGCCGCCTCCGCCACCGCCGCCCCCGCCGCCGTTCCCGTTGTCGTCGTCGTCTCCGCCGCACGCGGCGATGCCGATCGCGAGGAGCATCGCGATTGCAACCGCCGCGAACGTGGACTGCCTGGACCTGCTCTTCATGCCGTCTCCTTTCACTGCGTGGGGGTGACCTTCGTCAGTCCGGCCGGCGTGTCGGGCTCGAGCCCACGGACTTCCGCGAGAGCGAGCGCGAGCTGCTGGGCACGCGCGGTGGCCGGGAAGGCCGCGAGTGCCTCGGGGACGCCCCCCGGAAGGGGCAGCTCGGCGTCAGGCGAATCGCTGCAGAGCGCGACCGGCGCGCCGCGCTCGCGCGCGAGCTCGGCGACCGCCCGGAGGTCCTCGCGGCCCGGGCCGCCGCCGTCGAGCACGAGCACGGGCACGTCGCCGCGGGCGACCCCGATCGGCCCGTGGCGGAGGTCGGCGGCCGAGATCCCCTCGGCCAGGATGCCGGTGGTCTCCTTGATCTTGAGCGCGGCCTCGAGCGCGGCCGCGTACAGGAGGCCGCGGCCGACTACGAACAGCCGCTCGGCCCCGCTCCAGGCCGTCGCGAGGGCGCTCGCGGGCTCGGGATCCGCCAGGACGTAGTCCACCGCGGCCGGCATCGCGGCCAGCTCGGCGCTCGTGAACGGGACGGTCCCGATCGCGGCCGCCACGGCCGCGACCGCGAGCATCTGGCCGGTCACGGTCTTGGTGGCCGGCACGGCGAGCTCCGGGCCGACGCCGATCGCCAGCACGGCGTCGACCGCGCCGGCGAGCGGGCTGTCCGCGTCGTTCACGACGGCCACGGTCCGCGCGCCCGCGTTCCGGAGCCGGCGGCAGACGGTCACGATCTCCGGCGTCGCGCCCGACTGGCTGATCGCGACCACGAGGAAGCCCGCGTAGTGCGCCTTCGTGTCGTAGAGCGTGTGTAGGCTCGGGGCGGCGAGCCCGGCGGGCCGGCCCGAGGCGAGCTCGGCGAGGTAGCGACCGTACACGGCCGCGTTGTCGGACGACCCGCGCTACGAAGACCACGCCTGCGAGCGGCTTTCGCACCACCGCGCGCACCGTCGCGACGTGATCGTCGAAGCGCTCGGCGAGCCGCCGAAGCGCCGTCGGCTGCTCGAGCATCTCCGCTCGCATGAGGCCGCCGCTCACGCCGCCACCTCGTCCAGGGCCAGCGCGATCGCTCCCCGCAGCGGCCCGTCGTGGACGAACTGGGCGGGCACGAGCTCCGGCGCGAAGGGGGCCGCCACGCGCAACCTTCGCGCGAGCGGGTCGAGGATCGCGTCCGGACGGCTCATCAGCCCGCCGCCCACCGCGATCCGAGCCGGATCGAGGAGGATCGCCATGTTCGCGACCTGGACCGCGAGCGCGTCGAGGGCCGCCTCGAGCAGCTCCGCCGCTCGCGGATCCGGATGGTCGAAGACCTCGGCGGCGGTCATGGGCGTCCCGAGCAGCTCGCTCGCCCGTTCGCCGATCGCCCTTCCCCCGGCGAACTCCTCGAGCGGCGCGTGGCCGTCGGCGGCGCCCGTGCTCTCGCAGGTGCTGCGCAGGCTGTAGCCGATCTCGCCCGCCGCGCCGTTCGCGCCGTGCATCACCTCGCCGCCGACGACGACGGCGGCGGCGATGCCTGTGCCGAGGATCAGCAGGAGCGCGGGGTCGGCGCCGCGCAGGCTCCCCCAGCGCAGCTCGGCCACCGCGGCCGCCTTGACGTCCGTGCCGACCGCGGCCCGCGCGAGGCCCAAGCGCTCGCGCAGCAGCGCCGGCAGGCTGAGCTCGTGCCAGCCCGGCACGTTCGGTGCGAGCGCGACGTGGTCCTCGTAGACGATGCCCGGGCTCACCGCGGACACGGCGACACAGCACCCGCCTCCGTTTCGAACGGTCGCGAAGAGGAGCTCCTGCGCGCGGGCGAGCGCCCGGTCGACCGCCTGGACGGCGCCGCGACCGGCCTCGGTCTCGAGGCGGTCGGACTCCATGAGGCTGCCGTCGAGGTCGGCCGTCGCGAGCGCGATCTTGGTGCCTCCGAAGTCGATGCCGAGCACGAAGTCGCGCCCGGCGCGATGGGCGGTTCGCTCCGCCACGTTAGATAAGATACTTTCTTAACTATGTCCGGTCAAGACCGGCCAGCGGTGCGCCCGGGAACTCCCCGCCTGCTGCGCGCGCACAACGAGCGAACGCTGCTAGAGCACCTGCGCGACGCCGGGCCGTCGTCGCGGCCGGGACTCGCGCGGATCGCCGGGCTGTCCAAGCCGACGGTGTCGCAGGCGCTCGCCAACCTCGAGAGCGCCGGGCTCGTCCGCCCCGTGGGACCCGCCACGCCCTCGCTCGGCCGGACGGCGATGCTCTACGAGGTCGACCCCACCGCCGGCTACGTCGTGGGCATCGACATCGGACGCGCCTGGATCCGCGTTGCCGCGGCCGACCTCTCGGGCGAGATCGTCGCGCGCCGCGACGAGCGCAACCGCGCACGCGGCGCCGGAACGCTCGTCAAGACGGTCGCCGCAGTGGCGCGCGACGTCGTCGCGGCGGCGGGTCTGACGTGGAAGCGTGTCGCCCACACCGTCGTCGGCGGCCCTGGAGTGTTCGACCCCGACAGCGACAGGCTGCGACACGCGCCCAACGTGCCCGGCTGGAGCCGCCCTGGGGTGATGAGCTCGCTGCGCGAGGCGCTGCCGCCCACGGTCGCGCTCGACAACGACGCCAACCTCGCAGCCGTGGGCGAGCGCACCTACGGGAGCGGCCGTGACGCGGGCACGTTCGTCTACGTCTCCGTGGGGACCGGCATCGGCATGGGCGTGATCATCGACGGCGAGCTCTACCGGGGGGCCCACGGCGCGGCGGGCGAGGTCGGCTACCTGCCCCTGGGCGGCGACGAGCCATCCGGCAAGGCAGGCCGCGACGCGCGCCGGCGCGGGATGCTCGAGGAGGCGGCGTCGGCGGACGCGGTCGTGCGCACCGCGAAGCGGCTCGGTATGGCCGGAGCGACGTCGGCCAGGCGGGTGTTCGCAGCCGCACGCGCGGGCGACGAGCTGGCGCTGGCGGCGGTCGATACGGAGGCGAGGCGCCTCGCGCTGGTGGTCGGGACCGTGGCGGCGATCGTCGACCCCGAGTTCGTGCTGCTCGGCGGAGGGATCGGCAGCAACATCGACCTGCTTCGCCCCGCGCTGGAGCGCCGCCTTGGCGAGCTGACTCCCCTGGCGCCGCCCGTCGCCGAGGGCGAGCTCGGCCAGGACGCGATCGTCCTGGGAGCGGTGGCGAGCGCGCTCGACACGGCCCGCGACCTCGTCTTCGAGGAGCGGGCGGGCTTCGCGATGGGAGCGAGCCTCGGCGCCTGAGCCGCGGGCCCCGTCCCGGGGAACCCCGGGCCGCCGCGAGTTGTACCCAGGACATGACCTCCCGCGGCCGCCTGATCCTTCTCGGCGTCCTCGCCTGCGCCGCCTGCGCCCCCGTTCCCGGCGCGGGCGCCGCCGGGCCGCCGCTACCGTCGTCCGCGAGCGGCCGGGCCGGCGCCGTCGCCCCCGGCGGCACCGAGCGCTTCCTCGCCCGGCGCGCCGGTCAGGACACCCTGGTCACGGTGGTCAGGCGTCGCGACCGCCGGCTTCTGCGGTCGCGACGGATCGAGGGTCGCTGGACGGTTTCCGCGGCGACGGTCGAGGGCGGCACGACCGGGCTGTCGGCGGACGGAGGCGTGCTGGCGCTCGCGCGCCCGCCGCGAATCTTCCCGCCCAGAGGCACCCAGCTCGCCGTCCTCGACGCCAGGGAGCTCCTGGTCCGGCGCCGGATCTCGCTCCCCGGGTTCTTCACCGTCGACGCGATCTCGCCGGACGGGAGCTGGCTCTACCTGATCCAGTACGCCGGCGGTGATGCGTTCGACTACCGCGTGCGGGCGCTGGACACGCGCACCGGCCGGCTCGCGGCCCGCCCCGTCGTCGATCCGCGCGAGCCCGGCGAGCAAATGGGCGGCCTACCGCTCACGCGGACGATGAGCCGCGACGGCCGCTGGGCCTACACGCTCTACGGCGGCGGCGAGGAGATGTTCATTCACGCCCTCGACACGATGGGGCGTACCGCGGCGTGCATAGACCTCGACATGCTCCCGACGCAGGGTGACCTGGCCGGCTACCGGCTGAGCGTGAGCGCCGACGGTGGTCGCATCGACGTGCAGCGCCGCGGCAGCGTCGTGGCCACGGTCGACGCGCGCACCTTTGCGGTGAGCGAGCCGGGCGCGGCCGCGACGAGCCAACAGGAGTCGCCGGCGGCGCGGCGCCGGACGAGCGCCGCGACCGCTGACGGCGGCGGCTTCCCCTGGTGGGTGCTGCTGCCGGCCGCCGGCCTGTGCGTCCTGGTGGCGAGGACCGTGGCCCGAAGGGCGCCACCGGAGTAGCGCCGGCTTCGGGTCACGGCAGCAACCGGATCGTGAGCTTCGCGCCGCCCCTCGTCTCCCTCTCCGTGGCGCTGCCGCGAGCGCCTTCGTAGGCGCCGGTCCCGCCCACGACGGCGAACGGCCGCTGCGCGGCGCCCGCGAGTCCGGTGAGCGCGATCGTGCCGCCACGTAGAGCCAGCACGACCTCTGCCTGGAGCGTGGCGTGCTCGAAGGTCCTGCCCCTGACGACCACTGCCTGCGCGTAGGAGGTGCCGACCCGGGTCCCTCCCCTGCGATCGAGCACCGGAGTCCGAGCGACGAGCTCGTCTCCCGTCGAGAGCCGGAAGCGCCGGCTCTCCGGACTCTTCGCCGGTGAGCGCGGCGGGTTGTCGACGAACGCATTCGACTCGTGCGCGGCGTCATCGAACAGCCTGAGCACCCGGCCGGAGCCTGTCTGAGCGCTGCCACCGGCAGCAACGAGCCCTGTGACAGCGACGGCGGCGACAGCAGCGAGAACAAGACACGTCTTCATTTCGAGACCTCCTTCGAGAGTGCGGCCACGCTAGGTCGCGGCGGTCGCGCGCGCATCGGGCCGGCGGCCTAAATCCGATCCGGCCCGGAGTCGAGATCGATCTCGTCCTCGGGGATGAGGCGGTGCCCCGAAATCCACCCGGAGTCCGATGCGCTGGGGCGTGGCCGCCCTTACCATCGACGCATGGCAAGGCTCGCCGCCGCTTGGCCGCGCCTGGCGACATGGCTGCCGGCGGTCGTGCTCGGCGGGCTAGGGCTGTTTGAGATCTGGGTCGACCGGATCGCCGACCCGCCGTCCTTCCCGGGGCCCGCCGGGCTTCACACGGCCGGCGTGCTCGTCCTCGCCGCCGGCCTCGCGGTGAGAAGACGTGCGCCCGGCCTCGCCCTGGGAGCGGTGATGGCGGACGTGCTCCTCGAGTGGTCGTACTCGTCCGACACGATCTCGCTCACGGCGTTCGCGGGCGCGCTCGTGGCCTTCTACTCGGTTGGTGCCCACTGCGATCTTCCGGGCGCGGCCCTGCGCCTGGGAGCCGGGATTGCGGTGCTGGTGGCGATGGACGTCGTGGACATGATCGGCAGGGGCGGCAATCTCGTGGAGGCGGCCGGCGAGTACCCGTTCGTCCTCGTGGCCTGGGGCGCGGGGGTGGCCGCGAGCCGCCTGCGCTTGCGGGCGAGTGACCTGGAGGACCGCGTGGGCCTGCTTGCGCGCGAGCGCGACGAGAAGGCGCGTGCAGCGGCCGCCGAGGAGCGGGCGCGGATCGCCCGCGAGCTCCACGACGTGGTCGCGCACAGCGTCAGCACGATGGTCCTCCAGGCCGGCGGGGCGCGCCAGGTGCTGCGCTCGCATCCGGACGAGGCCGATGAGGCGCTCCGCTCGGCGGAGCGGACGGGGCGCCAGGCGCTGCGTGAGCTCCGGCGCCTGCTCGGGATCCTGCGCACCGACGAGGGGCCGCAGCTCGACCCTCAGCCCGGCGTCGCGGACGTCGAACCTCTTGTGGAGCAAATGCGGGAAGCAGGCCTTCCGGTGGACCTGGAGCTGTCGGGGCAACCGCTCGCCGTCGCGCCGGGCTTCGACCTCGCGGCGTATCGCATCGTCCAGGAGGCGCTCACGAACGTCCTGAAGCACGCGGGCCGCGTCGAGACGACCGTCCGCCTCGACTTCGCCGCCGACGCACTCGATTTGGTGATCCGCAACCGGGGGCCGATCCCGGAGCAGAACGGCGACGGCCAGGGGCACGGCCTTGTCGGGATGCGCGAGCGCGTAGCGCTGTACGGCGGCAGCCTGCGCGCGGGCCCCGACGACGACGGCGGCTTCACCGTCCACGCCCGCCTTCCGCTCGAGGGGGAGCGCTCGTGACCATCCGCGTCCTGATCGCGGACGACCAGGCAATGGTCCGCGCCGGCCTGTCGCTCATCGTGCGTCCGCACGAGGACATCGAGATCGTCGGCGAGGCGAGCGACGGGCACGAGGCCGTCGAGCTGGCTCGGGAGCTGCGTCCCGACGTCGTCCTGATGGACGTGCGGATGCCTCGTGTCGACGGCATCGAGGCAACCCGCCGGCTGCTCGCCCGCGGCGCTCCGCATCACCCGCGGGTGCTCGTGTTGACCACGTTCGACCTCGACGAATACGTGTACGAAGCACTTCGCGCCGGCGCCGGCGGGTTCATGCTGAAGGACGAGCCGCCAGACCATCTGCTCGCGGGCATTCGCACCGTCGCCGCCGGCGAAGCGCTGCTCGCGCCCGCGGTCACGAGGCGCCTGATCGAGGAGTTCATCCGCCGCCCGGCCGCCGCGTCCTTCGACGGCTCCCGTCTCGCCGACCTCACCGGTCGCGAGCGCGAGATCCTCGAGCTCTTGGCGTGCGGCCGCTCGAACGACGAGATCGCGCAGGAGCTCTACCTCTCACGCGCGACCGTCAAGACCCACGTGGGCAGCATCTTCAGGAAGCTCGATCTCAGAGACCGCGCCCAGGCCGTGGTCTTCGCCTACGAGAGCGGGCTCGTTCGCGCGAGCCCGCACTGAGCCCGACGCCGTAACGCACGTTGCCGTCTAATGTAACGCGCGTTACACTCCAAGGCTGTGTCGTGGCTGCTCCTGACCTACCGGCTTCCGGCGGAGCCGTCGAGCGCGCGAGTCGCGGTCTGGCGCGAGGTGCGCCGCAGCGGAGCGCTTCAGGTCCAGCAATCGGTTGTGGCGTTCCCTGACACCGATGACTTCCGGCCCGCGCTCGCGCGGGTGCGCGCGGTGGTCGCCGACGTCGGCGGAAGCGCCATCGCGGTCAGCGCCGAGCCGCTGGAGCCGGATGACGACGAGCGGCTCGTGTCGGCCTGGAACGATGCGCGGGCGGCGGAGTACGCCGAGCTGGCGGCGGAGTCCGCGAAGCTCGTCGCCGAGATCGACAAGGAGTTCGCGAAAGAGAAGTTCACGCTCGCCGAGCTCGACGAGGAGGAGGCCGAGCTCGACAAGCTCGAGCGCTGGCGCGAGCGCATCCGGAGGCGCGACGTACACGGGTGCGAGGGCGCCGCCTCCGCCGAGGCCGCGCTCGAGCGCGCCGCCGATGCGCTGGCTCGTTACACCACCGCCGTCTTCGACCGGACGCACGGGTGACGGTGACGATCGCGGCGAGCGCCGTCTCCGTCACGTTCCTCCTGACCGCGGGGGCCGCCGCGGTCGCTGTCGCGATCGAGATGCTCGAGGCCTTGGCGATCGTCCTCGCGGTCGGGATGGCGCGCGGCTTTCGCGACGCGCTCATCGGCGCCGCCGCCGCCGCGGTCGCGGTCGTGCTCCTCTGCCTCGCGCTCGGGCCGGCGCTGCTGGGCGGGGCCGACCTGCACGTCCTGCGGGTAATCGTCGGGAGCCTCCTGCTCCTGTTCGGCCTGGAGTGGATGCGCAAGGGCATCCTGCGCATGGCCGGCCGCCGGCGCCGCAGCTCGGCCTACGAGGAGTTCATCGAGGAGCGTGAGGCGCTCGACGGCCGGCTCGCGAGCGGCGGCGGCGGCCCGGACTGGGCGGCGCGGCTCGTGGCCTTCAAGGGCGTGTTCCTGGAGGGCCTCGAGGTCGGGTTGATCGTCCTCGCGCTGGGCGGAACGCCCGGGCATCTCGCGCCGGCGCTGCTGGGCACCGCGGTCGCGCTCGTGCTGGTCGTCGCGATCGGCCTCGTGCTGCACCAGCCGCTGCGACGGCTGCCTGAGACCCAGCTCAAGCTCGGGGTCGGCGTCGCACTCACGTCATTCGGGACGTTCTTCACCGCGGAGGGGCTGGGCGTCGACTGGCCGCTCGGCGATCTCGCCCTGCTGTACCTCGCCGCGCTGTTCGCGCTCACAGCCTGGCTGGCCACCCGGCGTCTCGTCTCCGAGGTTGCGGTCGCGGGGGCGCGTTGAGCGGGTTGGTCATATCGCTGCGGCGCCTGATCTTCGGCGAGACGTGGACGATCCCGCTTGGGGTCGGCGCGGCGCTCGTGGTCGCCGTGCTGATCCGCGCCGCGCTGCCCGACGACCTTTGGACGAGCGCCGGCGGGTTCGGGCTGGCCGCGCTGGTCATCGCCGCGCTCGTCTACTCGCTTCGGAGAGCCACATGACACGTTGGGAGTGGGTCCTGATCGGCCTGGCCGGGCTCCTCGCCGTCTACACGTTGCTCGTGGCGCTGCTCGCCGTCGCCGGGCGGGGAGCAGAGGCGCGAGCGCTCGCGCGCTTCGTCCCCGACTGCGTCGTGCCGATTCGCCGGCTGCTCTCGGACGAGCGCGTCCCACGCGCCCACAAGGCCATGCTGCTCGCCCTGGTCGCGTACCTGGCGATGCCGTTCGACCTGGTGCCTGACTTCATCCCGGTCGTGGGGCAGCTGGACGACGTGATCGTAATCGCGCTCGTGCTCCGCGGCCTCCTGCGCGCGACCGGGCCGAACCCGATCCGCGAGCATTGGCCGGGACCCGACGGCTCGCTGCGGACCCTGCTCCGCGCGCTCGGGACGACGGGCTGAGGCTCCAGGCGAGTCCTCACGGGACCGCGGCGAGCTCGCTGCTGGGACTCGCCTCCGGCACTCCCATGAGGGCCGCGCGGAACTCGGCGGGGGTTGCGTAGCGCTCGTCCGGTGTGCGCGCCAGCGCCTTCTCCAGCACAGCGCGCAGCTCCGCGGACACCGGCAGGTCCGAGACGTCCACGTCCTCCTGCGTGCCCTGGCGCAGCGCTCGCATCGGGTCCTCGGCGTCACGGGCCGGCCGCCCGGCGAGCATCTCGAACAGGATCAGGGCAAGCGAGTACATGTCCGCGCGGATGTCCACGTCTCCGCCCATCAGCTGCTCGGGCGCGGCATACATCGGGGTCCCGACGACCACGCCCGTCATCGTCAGTTGCTCCCCGCCCGGGGCACCTCCCGGCTCGTGCAGCGTCTTCGCCAGCCCCAGGTCCACGATCACGGGCTTGAGGTTCTCGTCCAGGAGGATCTTCGTGGGCTTGAGGTCAAGCCGTGCGATGCCCTCGCTGTGCAGGTACATCAGGGCGAGGGCCAGCTGGGACGCGATCCCCACGGCTTGCTCGGCGCGCAGCGTCACCGAGCCGAGGAGCTGCTGTAGCGACGTGCCGAACACGAACTCCATGGCGATCCCAAGCCGGCCGTCGTCCTCCTCGAAGGTCGTGTAGGTGCGGGCGATGAGCTCGGACGAGAGTCCTTGCGCGAGCGTCGCCTTGCGCTGGAAGCGCGCTCTGAGCTGCTCGTCCCCCGCGACCCTCTGCGCGTCGAGGATCTTGACCGCCACTTGGCCGCCGTCCTGATGGTCGAGCGCGCGGTAGACGCGCCCGAGGCCGACACGGTCGATCTCCTCGACCAGCTCGTAGCGTCCGTTGGCGACCCGCTGCGGCAGTCTCCGTGCCGGGTCGGGCCCCGGCGGGCCCTCCGGCGGTCGCGCGAGGTCCGCCCGCTCACGCTCGTCGATACGCGCGAACGCCGACAGCCGTCCGACCACATCCGGCGCGAGCACGTACCCCGCCTCGCGGGAGCGCGACGCGTCGCTGTGCAGCGTCTCGTCCGCACCGCCCTGAACCTGTTTCACGATGCCGTCCTGTGCGAGCTGGGCAACCAGCATGCTCACCTGCGGCTTCGACAGCGAGAGGAGGGCGTCGAGGCCGCGCTCGTCGCCGGCTGCCAGGATGTCGTCGACCGTGAACGGGTCCCCGAGCGTGCGGAGGATCCAGTCGGTCACGTAGTAGGCGCCGATGCGGCGGCGGTCCTCGTCGATGGCGACCGCGAATGGATGCGAGGCGTCCGGCGGGCCGAGGAAGCGGTCGAGCAGCCGCTGGAGCTCGGCATAGAACTCGATCCGCACCAGGTCCGCGTCGCCGAGCACGATGTGCGGCCGACCCTGTCGCCAGGCCGCGAACGAGTTCAGCTCCATGATGAGGAGGCGCGGCATTCCGCGCGCCTTGAAGCTGAGGTACTCGCCGAGCGTGGAACGGCGCGCGTCGTCCGTCGGCTCGAGCACCGCGGCGAGCAGCTCCTCCTCCGCTGACCAGATGCCGCTCACGTAGAGCTGCCAGCCGAACACGCTGTCGTAGAGCCCGCTGCCGCGCTGGCGGTCCTTCAGCCACTCGTCGTGCATGTCGGGGCCCGCAACGAGCAAGAAGTGCACCCCGGGGATC
>WNGA01008460.1_pt1 | contig 15670 bp, 12 predicted proteins | sample 5400061 | NCBI WGS metagenome assembly WNGA01 (sample SAMN13153366, study PRJNA577476) | soil metagenome | isolation source: 100 cm soil or saprolite under grassland replicate 2 | place: USA:California | collected 2016-06-15
CGCCGTCGATGTAGCCCGTGCCGCGATAATCGTTGCGCAAGGCATCGTTCCAGAACGTCAGCCAATGCTCGGCGTAGCGGCGATTGTCGGAGAGCAAATGGTTCACCAATCGCTCCCGTTTGTCCGACCGTTTGTCGGCGAGGAATTCGTTCAACTCCTCCGGCGCCGGCAACAGACCCAGCGCATCGAGATAAACGCGACGCGCGTAAACCCGGTCGTTCACCAGAGGAACCGGTTTGACGCCGCGGGATTCATAGTACGACTGCAAAATGCGGTCGATTGGATTCGTGACACCCTGGCGCGCCGGAGGCAATTGCGGCCGGCGGGGGAGAAGATTGACCGGAGGCGGTTTCGCGAAACTTATGCTGGCGTCCCACACCGCGCCTTGATCAATCCACGCGCGCAGCAGGCCGATCTGCTCCGGCGTCAGGCGTTTGCCCTTTTGCGGCATGACGCTGTCGGGGTCCAATCCGGCCACGAGCTCAATCAGATGACTCTCCGCGCTGTTGCCGGTAACCAGGGCCGGGCCGGACTCGCCCCCTTTCAACAGTGTCTCGCGATTTTCGATACTGAAGTCGCCTTTGGTCCGACCACGCCCGTGGCATTTGATGCAGCTCGCTTCGAAGATCGGCTTGATTTCCTTCGCGAAATCGACCGGGTGGTTCGCCGGCGGCGGCAGGGTCTTCGCCTGCTCCGGCGTGATTTTCGCCAGCGCCACTCCGCCACCGCCCCACAAACAAGCCGACGCTGCGATAGATGCCGCCCCGACCTTGAGAGAGGCGACCGCTTTGCGCTGCTCCCGCAGCGCAGACTGGCCGTCTGCTGCAGCGCAGATTTTCAATCTGCCGGCGCCACGACCCGCCGGCGAGCCGCAGCGTTCCGGCGCCGTATTGCCAGCCGCAAGTCGGCGATACAGCCGATCGAATATCCGCGCTACAAAACCTGCGCCCATCTGTCGCATACCCCGCGGACTCCACTGCAAGACGCGTTTCATCTAGCCTAAAACCTAGTAGTGTATCGATGGAAAATGAAGGAGAAACTTACGGTTTGTGCAAGCGGTAAAACTGTTGAGCGTTTGTCGCGTTGACCGTGACGCTGTTGACGCCGCCGGAACTGGTGACCGCATTCGTGACCGGCGCCCACGACGAGGCGGACAAATTTGGCGTCGATTCCAACATGAAATTCACGCCCGCGGCGGGCCAGGAAAGGACAATATTGCTGCCGGAAATGGCGGGAAGAGAAATCATTGGCAACGCGCCGACGACAATTCCGTATTTAGCGCCGAGGTAGGCATCAATGGCCTGCCGGTCGGCATCCAAAAGCGCGGCGTCGAAAATCATGATTTCGGCGAGATCCCCTTTCATTTTCGTGCCCAGATCGTTGCGCGTGCCGATCCCCAAGGGGTCGCCATTGTCGCCGATGCTGGTAACCAGCACGCCGGTTCCGTTTGCCTGGCCATCGAGAAAATGCGCGACGTTGGTTGCTTGCATCGTTACGGAAATGACATGCGGAACACCCAGTGAAGGCGCGCCGCCGCTCGCGACCTGGGCGTTGGCGCCTCCGTTTCCGCGATACAACCGCAGGGTGCCGGAACCTTGAACCGTGTAAAAATCGTACGGCGCAGGTATGTTGAGACTGGTCTTGCCAACAATGCCGTTGAAGTTCGCGAAATCGGTGAACCGCGCCACCGCGTAAACGGACATGTCGCCCGTGATGGCGAGACTCGCAGACGACGGACACAACAGGTAACTGTTGGTCCCGTCAAAATGGATCGCAGGTTGGCCGTTGAATCCGTTGGTGACCAGGATCGGCATGAGATCCGTCCCTGAAAACTGCGTCGCATGGTTGAAATTGCCGGATTGGTCGTCCCATTCACTGACCCGGCCGAAACCGTCCGCCGTCACGCCCGCATCGGCTTTCAGCCAAAGCACAGGCAGCGCCGGGTAAAAACCCACCGGCACCGAAGTCTGGACGATGGTGTTATTGAACATGTCCTGGACGTTTTGGACGGTCAGCGAATAACTGACGCCGTCGGCGAGGCCGGAAGTCGAGAGAATCACTTTATCGGGTGTGCCGCCCGCCGCCGCGGCGGTAACCGTCGCCCCATTATCGAGCGAATAACTTTCGGCATTGGTTGCGCTGGCGACACTCATCGATTCGGAAAAAACCACGACGATTTCCGACGGGCTCCAGAGCGCTTTTCCCGCAGAGAGCAGGGTTGGCGGCTCCTGGTCGAGCAGGACCGTCAGTTTCGCGGAATCACTGAGCAGGCTCGTCCCGGGAATCGAAACCCGGACACGGTAACTGCCGTTATTGTCGGCCAGCGTCAGGGTCGGCGTGGTATAAGTGGCATTGGTGGCGCCCGGTATATCCACCAGGTTTTTCTGCCATTGATAGCTGATCTGGGAGGAATTCGCCGTGACTGAGACCGTGAAAGTGGCGCTCCGCCCCTCTGGTTGTTGAGCGGCAGCCGGCTGCTGCGTGATGTTCAGGCTCACGACCGGAATGCCGTATTTATTGCCCAGGTAATTGTCGATGGCGGTCCGCTCGGCGAACGATACCGCGCCGCGAATGAGGATGATTTCAGCCAGAGTGCCCTTCAACCTGGTCGCAAAATCGTCCCGCGTCCCGATTCGCACCGGGCGTCCCCCGTCGCCTACGCCCGCACTCAAAGGCCCGCTGCCGTTGACAGCACCGTTCAAATACTGGGTTCCATTCGTTCCGTTAACGACCGCCGAAAGAATATAGTATTGCCCGGCAACCGGAGTCGTCGTGCCCGAAACCGTGGAATTGCCGCTCCCATTGCCGCGAATGAAGCGCAGGGGACCCGTGGTGCTCCTGTTCAAATAAAAATCAAAGGGCGCCGGCTGATTGGCCAATGTCTTGGCAATGATCCCGTTAAAATTGGCGTAATCTTCAAAGAGCGCGACCGCGTAAATGGTGAGGTCGCCGCGGATCAATAAACCGGGTGAATCCGCAATCTCAAGAAAGTTGGTGACGCCATCGAAGTGCAAAACCGGATTTGCATTCAGCGCCCCGCTGAGCAGCGTCGGCATGGAGACGGAATTGGTTTGCAACGCATGATTGCCGTTGCCGGATTGATCGGTCCACTGGCTCACAAAACCATTTGCGTCCGCCGTCACGCCGCTATCCGCTTTGAGCCAGAGGGCCAGCTCCGGCTCGATGGCGACCTCTGAGTCCGTGGGAATGCCGCTGATGTTCGCCGCGTCGCGGACATTGTTGGCAGTGAGCGTATAAACCTGGTTGGAATCGAGCGTGGACGTCTGCAACACAACCCGATCGGGAAAGGAATCCATCGCCACGCTGAATATCGTGGCTGTGTCGGCGCCGCTCCGTATCGAGTAATTGGTCGCGCTCGTCGCTGTCGAAGCCAACATCGGCTCCGAAAAAAGCACGGTCACCCGGTCACCGGAAAAACTGCGGCTCGCGAAAAGCAGCGTGGGGGCAACCGAATTGTCGATGAACTGGACTTTGCTCAAACCGGCCCGGTTCTCGGCCGCGCCGCTGACGTAATGATTCGTGAGGACATTGAGGCGAACGTAGCGCGCGGGAATGCCGCCCAGGTTGATCGTCTGCGCAAAGTTGGTGAACGCTCCGGGGGCGCGATTGAACAAAACGCCGGGAAAGTTCGTCGTGAACACCAGGTCCTCGCCCGCCGTTAAAAGATCGGCCAGTTGTATTCCACGTTGGGTGAGTGTTCCGGCTTCGTTATAGTTCCACACCTTCATCTGATCGAGCGTGTGGACCGAGCCCAGATCGAACGTCACGAAGGCGTTGGTGAAGGCGTTGGTGGTTGTGGGAGATGTCAGCCACATCGCTCCCTGCGCCACGCTCGTGTGCGCGTCGCCAAACAAACCGCTGCCATTGACCAGGTTCGTCGCGCGGCGTTGGTCCGTGCCGGAGACAAATTCCGACGACACCGATTGAATCGTGACACCGGGTATCACGGCCCCGTGCGAGACGAACGCTGACGGGATGGCCAGTATAAGCGCGACGCGAAGCAGCCGTGGATTTCTGATATTCATCGTCGTAATCCTTTCACATTTCAGGGGACTTATTCAGCGGTTTGCGACGAGCGACACTTTAACGCCGGATCGAACAGTCCTTAACGACGTCCTCAGGGGTCCGGAAGCGGAAGCCAGTCCTTCGAAAGGGACCAGCCCAGGCGCGCAAAACAGTGACCGGCGCAGTCTCATGGCTTAGTCAGCCGACATTCTATCAGGCGAGTGACACGGCGCCAGCATCAAGTTCCACAGGAACGGCGGCGAAAGTGACGTCGTGCTTTGCGGCTCGACCTAAATTTTGAACGTACGTTCAAATTTTTGGGAAGGCAGACGCCTTCCCTAATAATACGTATAGGTATTATTGGGTTGCCAAAGCCGCGGTCGTGTTGAATACTTCCAGCAGTTGAAAACCCTTTCAGCGTCGGACAGTTACGACGGCACGCGAAATACGTTTGAAGGGACTTGGCAATGAAACCAGCGCATTCAATGAATCGTTTTTTGGCGGCGGCCACGACAATTTTGGTTGCGGCGTTCACGGCCGGCGCGTCGGAAAGTCGCGTGGCCGGCAAGGCATCGGCGGCCGGCGCCGGTTGGCCCATGTTTCGCGGCAATCCCGCCCTCACCGGTGTGGCCCCGGGAAATCTTCCGGATAAATTGTCGCTGCTCTGGAGTTTCAAGACCGGCGGGCCGGTCAAATCGTCCGCGGCGATTGTCGAGGGCGGCGTTTTCATCGGCTCCGGCGACAGCCAGATATACGCGCTGGATTTGCTGAGCGGGAAAAAAAACTGGGCGGCAAAAACCGGCGGGCCGGTGGACTCCTCGCCGCTGCTGCTGGACGGCAAAATGTTTTGCGGGTCAACGGACGGTTCGCTTTACGCAATCGAGGTCGCGAGCGGGAAGCAACTTTGGAAGTATGTGACCGGTGATAAAATTCTCGGCGCGCCCAACTGGGTAAGATCGCCGGACGGCAACGCCAACCGGGTGCTCGTGGGCAGTTACGATTTCAAACTGCACTGCGTGGATGCAACGACCGGCAGGACGAACTGGGTTTACGAGACCGGCAATTATATCAATGGTTCGCCGGCGGTGTTCGAGGGGAAGACCGCTTTCGGCGGGTGCGACGCGATTCTCCACGTCATCTCGCTGGACAAGGGCGAAAAGGTGAAGGAAGTCGAAGCCGGCGCCTACATCGCCGGCTCGGTTGCCGTCGCGGACCATCGCGCTTACTTCGGCCATTACGAGAACGAGTTCCTGTGCATCGACCTTGACAAAGGCGCGCGCGCCTGGACGTTCAAAGACCGCGACTTCCCTTACTTCTCGTCACCGGCGGTCACCCGCGACCGCGTGGTGTTTGGCGGCCGGGACAAGCGCCTGCACTGCGTAAAACGCGATTCGGGCGAAAATGTTTGGGCCTTCGCGACGCAAGGCAAAGTGGACAGCTCGCCGGTTGTGGTGGGCGACAAGGTCGTGGTCGGCTCGGACGACGGCCGTCTGTATGTCGTTTCGCTCAACGACGGCAGGAAGCTCTGGTCCTACGAAATCGGCCAGCCGATCGGCAGCTCACCGGCGGTGGTGGATGGAAAAATTGTGATCGGTTCCGATGACGGCAGTGTCTATTGCTTCGGCGTGAAGAAATGAATATCAGTCCGATAATCCTGTTTGTTGCAATTCAGGCAGCGTAGACCTTTTTATGAGCACAACCACCGTGGCCGCCGAAACTCCGAAAGCCCCGCCGCTGGAAAAGCAAACCACGGCCGGCAATTACTTTGTCTCGAACTATCCGCCGTTTTCATTCTGGAAACCGGAGTTCGTGCCCGAGGCGTACGCGGCAATGGAACGGCCGCCATCAACCATCAACCACCCACCACCCACCGCTCTCGGCCTCTACGTCCACATCCCGTTTTGCCGTAAACGCTGCCACTTCTGCTACTTCAAGGTTTACACGGACAAGGATTCGTCCCAGATCAAGGCTTACATCGACGCGATCCTCAAAGAGTTGAGCCTCTACGCCGCCAAACCGTTCATCGGCGGACGCAAACCGAACTTCATCTACTTCGGCGGCGGCACGCCCTCGTATCTGTCCGTCGATCAGCTCAGGCATTTGACCAACGGCATGAAGTCGCTGCTGCCCTGGGATGAAGCCGAGGAAGTCACCTTCGAATGCGAGCCGGGCACGCTCACCGGCCACAAGCTCAAGGCCATCCGCGAGCTGGGCGTCACGCGCTTGAGCCTGGGCGTCGAGAATTTCGACGATCGCATCCTCGAGATCAACGGCCGCGCCCATCACAGCAAGGAAATCGCCCGCGCCTACGCGTTCGCGCGCGAGATCGGTTTTCCGCAGATCAACATCGATCTCATCGCCGGCATGGTCGAGGAGACCGAGGCAAACTGGCGCGACAACGTCCGCAAGACCATCGAACTGGCGCCGGACAGCGTGACAATCTATGAGATGGAGATTCCTTACAACACGACGATTTACCAGCGGATGAAGGCCGAGGGCAAACTGGTCGCCCCTGTGGCGGATTGGGACACCAAACGCGCCTGGGTCAATTACGCCTTTACCGAACTGGAAAAGGCCGGCTACAGGGTCGCCAGCGCCTACACCGCGGTGAAAAACAGGGAGAAGACGAAGTTCGTTTATCGGGACAAATTGTGGGCCGGGGCGGATTTGCTTTCGGTGGGTGTGGCCAGCTTCGGCCACATCGGCGGCGTGCATTACCAGAACCATGCGGACTTCGATCCTTACGTCGCACAAATCCAGCAGGGCAAACTGCCGATCTACCGCGCGCTGACGCCGAACGACGACGAGAGGCTCATCCGCGAATTCATTTTGCAGCTCAAGCTCGGCCATCTCAGCCTCTCGTATTTTCGGGCCAAGTTTGGCGTCGATCCCGAAAAACGTTTCGTCGAGTCGCTGCAACGATTGAAGGACTGGGGTTTCATGAGAATCGAAGGCGACCAGGTGCTGCTCCATCGCGAAGGACTGTTGCAAGTGGACAGGCTGCTGCACGAGTTCTTCCTGCCGCAGCATCGAACCAACCGCTACGTTTGAAGAAATGATTCTGTTCGGCGGCAAGCTTTCGGAGTCCGCGCATCTGATGGGCAGGGGGGTGATGGTCCTGCCGATGCACGAACTGCGCGACCACGAAATCTGGCGCGCGTTGAAGCCAATGAAGTCGCAGGTCCCAACATGAGTTCCCCCTCCTCACCCCCGGCCCTGCGGGGAGCGCAGGCGGAGTTTGCGCTCGCGCATCCGCTGGACGAGTTTTACGCCAAAATGGGCCTGCCGCTGCCGCCCCTGGAACGGGTGGATGGCGAGGTCGTGCCGGAGCCTTACAAACAACTGCTCGTGCACCACAGCGACATGACCCCGACGCTGGAAAAATTTCACCAGCGGGACATTCACCTGCGGATGCTTGGAAGGCGGAAAAAGGGCGACCATTATTTCCGCGAAGTGGTGTTGCTGCTCGACGGGACGGACCAACCGGTGGAGTTCGGCGCGATCAAGATTCACCTCAACCGATTCTCTGCGCGCGCGCGGCGGCAGATTCTGGAGGAACTCCGTCCGCTGGGCCACATCATGCGGGAATGCGGCGTCAAACACAGCAGCCGACCCAAGGCATATCTGCGGCTGGCCTCGGACCGGTTCATCAATGAGGCGCTGCAGTTGACCGGCGCCAATGTGCTCTACGGCCGGCGCAATACCCTGCTGGATCCGAACGAACGGCCACTGGCGGAGATCGTTGAAATCCTTCCGCCGGTGCAAAGCAAAGCATGAAACCACGTTTGGGAACGCGAGCATCGGTGACCCACCACCGACCCCTCCAAAGCAGGGGAGCGTCGGCCGGCAGTTGCTCTCCGTTTGCAAATCAACCATCGCTGGCCGGACGCGCTCCGCGGAGTTCCCCTCCGGGGAGAGGTCAGAGGTGGGTTCCTGTGGACAGCCCGAGCCTGGCATCTGAAGCGAAACCGAACAATGAAGACCGAAAATAATTACGACGCCATCATCATTGGCGGAGGCCCGGCCGGTTCCGCCGCGGCGGCGGTCCTGGCGGAGCACGGCCATAACGTGCTCCTGCTCGAACGCGAGAAATTTCCGCGCTACCACATCGGCGAATCGCTGCTCCCCTTCACCTTCCATCCACTGCAACGACTCGGGCTCATCGAGAAGATGCGCCGGTCCGCATTTGTCAAAAAATACAGCGTGCAGTTCGTTGCGCCCTCGGGCAAGACGTCCCAGCCGTTTTACTTTTATACGCGTTATGACCGTGACACGATCGCCCAGACCTGGCAGGTGTTGCGCTCGGAATTTGATGTTCTGCTGCTCGATAATGCCCGCGAGAAGGGCGCGACGGTGAAAGAGGAAATGACGGTGAAGGAACTGGTCAAGAAAGACGCGCGTGTCGCCGGCGTCCGCGCGCAGGACAAGACCGGTCGAATCATCGAATACCACGCGCCGATGACGCTCGATTGTTCGGGGCGCGAGGCGTTCACCGCCGTGCGCCACAACTGGCGCGCGGGCGATCCCGAGCTGCACAAGGTCGCCGTCTGGACCTACTATCGGGGCGCCCGGCGCGACCCGGGCATCGACGAGGGAACCACCACGGTGGCGTTTGTGCAGGAAAAAGGCTGGTTCTGGTACATCCCGCTGCACCACGACGTCGTCAGCGTCGGCGTCGTGGCCGAAGGCAAGTATCTTGCGCGCGACGGCGTCAAGGAACCGGAGAAAATCTTCCGGCGCGAAATCGGACAGAATCTCTGGATCCAGGAATACCTCTCCTGTGGCACGCAGTTCGGGCCGTACTATCTCACCGGAGAATTCTCGTTTCACTCGCGCTACTGTGGTGTCGAAGGGCTCCTGCTGGCCGGCGACGCGTATTGTTTCCTCGATCCGGTCTTCTCGTCCGGCGTCATGCTGGCGCTCAAGAGCGGGGTGATGGCCGGCGACGCCGTGCACGGGGCGCTCCTGGCGCGTGATTTCGCGCCGGAACGCTTTCAGGAATACGCCACGAAGCTGCGCGAAGGCATTGAGAACATGCGCAAGCTGGTTTACGCCTTTTATAACCCGAGCTTCAGCTTCCGCGAATTGACGAATAAATATCCCGATCTCGCCGGTGAGGTCACCGATTGCCTGAGCGGCGACGTGAACAAGGACTTCTCGCGCTTGTGGAAGGCGATTGAAGAGTTCGCGCCCTTACCGGACTCGTTGCCGTATGGACAACCATTGACTGGATCGCGACCGGGCGATGGCGTTGAAGCGTTGAACCGTTAAACCGTTGAATCGTTATGGCAGGAGATTCTGTTCGCGGTGATGATAATTTGACGCTTCAACGATTCAACAGTTTAATTTAACGGTTCAACGACGAGCATGAACATCGTCCAGATCACACCCGGCGCGGGCGGCATGTTCTGCGGGAATTGTTTGCGCGACAATGCGCTCGTCGCCGCGCTGCGCCGGCAGGGCCATCAAGTGCTCATGGTGCCGCTTTACCTCCCCATGACGCTGGACGAGGAGGACCAGAGCGCCGGCACGCCCATTTTCTTCAGCGGCATCAACGTTTACCTCGAACAAAAATCATCGCTCTTCCGCCACGCGCCCGACTGGCTGCACCGCCTGCTGGAGTCACCCGCGTTGCTGAACTGGGCGGCGGGCAGGGCCGCCAGGACGCGGCCGGAACAAGTCGGTGAGCTGACGATCTCCATGCTCCGCGGCGAGGAAGGCAATCAGGCGCGCGAACTCGAGGAATTGATCGGCTGGCTCAACCGGAAGCCGCATCCCGACGTGATTTGCCTGTCCAACGCGCTGCTGGTCGGCCTGGTGCGCAGGCTGAAACAGGAACTGCGCTCGCCGATCGTCGGCATGTTGCAGGGCGAGGATTATTTTCTCGATTCGCTGCCGCAAACACAGCGCGACCAGGCCTGGAAAACTTTGGCCGAACGCGCCGCTGACGTGGACCTGTTCATCGCGCCCAGCCGCTCCTTCGGCGAGCTTATGGGCCAGCGGCTCAAGCTTCCCACCGACCGCGTGCAGGTGGTTTTCAACGGGATCAATCTCGAGGGATATGAGGCGAGTCGGGCGTCAGTGGCCGGCAGTCCGTCGCAACGGACAACGGACAACGGACAACGGACGATTCCCGTCCTCGGCTACTTTGCACGAATGTGCCGCGAGAAGGGATTGGACCGGTTGGTGGAAGCGTTCCTGCTGTTGAAACGTCGCGAGTCGACGAAACATCTGAAATTGCGCATCGGCGGAGGCTGCGGACCGGCCGATGAACCGTTCGTGAATGCGCTGCGCGAGCGACTGAAGGCCCACGGCGTCATGCACGATGTGGAGTTTCATCCCAACCCCGATCGAGCCGCCAAACAGGAGTTTCTGCGGTCGCTGACGGTTTTTTGTGTGCCGGCGCTTTACGGCGAGGCGTTCGGCCTCTATGTCATCGAAGCACTCGCGTCGAGCGTGCCGGTCGTGCAACCGCGCGCGGCGTCCTTCCCGGAATTGATTGAAGCGACCGGAGGCGGCGTGCTCTTCGAACCGGGCGATCCGCAGGCGCTGGCCGACGCGGTCGAGCATTTGCTGTTGGACCCCGAAAAGCTGCGCGCCCTCGGCGATGCCGGCCGCAAAGCAGTCTGGCAGGACTTCAACGCTGATCGCATGGCGGAGAACATCGCCCGGGTTTTCCAGCAGGTCGCCTCGCAACCTACGGTGCGCCCGATGGCGGAAAACACCCTTGAAATCGTCAATCCTCAATCGTAAATCGCAAATCCACATGCCCTACGAATTCAAAGCGGTGCGGCGCGTGGAATTCTCCGAGACCGACATGGCCGGCATCGTCCATTTCTCGAATTTCTTCCGCTATATGGAAACCGCAGAGCAAGGGTTCTTTCGCTCGCTTGGTTTTTCCGTGGTGGCCAGGCAGACCGACCCGCCCATCGGCTTGCCGCGCGTCCACGCCGAGTGCGATTACCTGCAACCGCTGCGCTTCGAGGACGAAGTCGAGATCCACATGCTCGTCAGCGAGAAGAAATCCAAGGTGCTGAGCTATCTATTTCGTATTCGCAAATTGAATGCCTCACCGCCCATGGAAGTGGCCCGCGGAAAAGTGACGGTCGTTTGCGTCAAGCACGGCGCGGACGGCAAAATGGAAGCGGTGCCAATACCGAAAGCCATCGCGGACAAGATTGAAGTGGCGCCGGCGGAATTGCTGAAATGATGCGTGATGCGTGATCCGTAATGCGTGAGACGGCGCGCCAGTCAACTAACGGTCACGTACTACGGATTACGGATTACGTATCACGTTCAATAGGTCGGTCGCGGCAACGTGCGCCAACTGGCGACCTTGCCGCCGACGAACACAATTTCCGCCCGGACGTAATCGAGGGGATCGTAATCGCGATCGAGGTAGCGCTCCAGGAAAACGTGGCCTTTGGAGGGGACCTGGCGGAATGTCCAGTAACGCGTCTCCTGCATCGTGGTGCCTTCGTACAGCCAGACCGTTTGCACGCCGTTGGCGCCCGCTTGATTCTGGAGAATTTGCGCCGGCGGCCCCCAGGCGATGTACACCGCATCCTGGCTCATGCCGGTTTGAATCTGGCCTTTGTCCACCAACTCCTTTTCCTCGGGCGTCAACGCATTGTAGGCAACCTGCCGCTCTTTCTTGCGCGTTGCAACGGTGCTCGTGGCGCACCCGACCAGTAATAGACAACCGATCAGCAGGAGAATGGAGCGTTTCACTCTGTTTGAGACGTTCGGTGGTTTGCGTTATTCACTCGGCGACTAAATCTAAACCGATTCCCATTGAAGTAAAGCCGGCTCGCCGATATTCTCCGTACACGTATGAATAATGCCAACCCTGACTCTCCCGGCCTCACCTGGCTTGCGTGTGCGCTGCTGACCGTCGTTTCCTGGGGCGTTTACGGGGTGTTCCTTCACACCGGACAAGTCGCCATGCAGGACCCGGTCAATGGTCGTTACAAAGCGTTTCTCTTCGTTGGCATCGCTTATTTCCTCACCGCCGTCCTCGCGCCCCTGGCGTTGCTGATGATGAAAGGCGCGGCGTTCCGCGGCTACACCGGCCACGGCATGTGGTGGTCTTTGTTTGCCGGGATCGTCGGCGCCATCGGCGCCTTTGGCGTGCTGCTCGCGTTCGGCGCCAAAGGCACGCCGGCGGTGGTCATGTCGATCGTCTTTGCCGGCGCGCCGGTTGTAAACGCAATTTACTCGCTTGTGCTGCACCCGCCCGCGGGCGGCTGGGGCTCGATCAAACCACAATTTTACATGGGCATCGTGCTCGCTGCGCTGGGTGGCTGCCTGGTGACCTTCTACAAACCGAATCCGCCCGCGCCGAAAGCGAAACCGGCGACCGACGTGGTCGCACCGGAAAACTCAGCCACCCGTTAGATCGGCCGGACCGTCTTGAACCCCGTGTTTGTCTGACGAAAGTGTCTGTTCATGACGCCGGACTGACGGTGCAACATTTCAAGGACCTCCTATGAATCCGCGGCACAGCGACGCCTCGTTTCCCGTCCGCCCGGCCATCGCGTCGTCTCAACTGGAGCAATTGCGCCGTTTGCTCTCGGCGCTGGTGCCGGCCAATCCATTCTACACCCAAAAATTTTCCCAGGCGGGACTCAGCGCGACGGTGACCTGCCTGGACGAGTTTTCGGAAAAATTTCCCTTCACCACCCGGCGGGAGATCGCCGAAGACCAGCGCGCGCATCCGCCCTATGGAACCCACCTCACCTTTCCGCTCGAACGCTACACGCGCTTTCACCAGACCAGCGGCACCACCGGCGCGCCGCTTCGCTGGCTCGACACGCCGGAAAGCTGGGATTGGATGGTCGGGAACTGGACGGAAATTCTCCGCGCCGCCGGCGCGGCCGCCCAGGACCGCGTTTTCTTCGCCTTTTCGTTCGGGCCGTTCATCGGCTTCTGGCTGGCGTATGAAGCCGCGGAACACCTCGGCTGCCTGTGCATCCCGGGCGGCGGCCTGAGCAGCGCGGCGCGATTGCGCATCATGATTGACAACGGCGCCACCATTCTCTGTTGCACGCCCACTTACGCGCTGCGCCTCGCCGAAGTCGCGGCCGAAGAAAAAATCGATCTGCGCCGCGCTCGCCTGACGACCCTCATCGTCGCCGGCGAACCGGGGGGCAGCATCCCCGCGCTCCGTGCCCGATTGCAGCAACTCTGGCAGGGCGCGCGAGTTTTCGATCATCACGGCATGACGGAAACCGGGCCCGTTACACACGAATGCCCGCAACGGCCCGGCGTGTTGCACGTCCTGGAGCCGGCTTACTTCGCCGAGATCATCGACCCCACATCCGGCAAAGCGGTCGCGCCGGGTCAACGAGGTGAATTGGTGTTGACCACGCTCGGGCGCGTCGGCTCGCCGCTGCTGCGCTATCGCACTGGCGACCTGGTCAAGGCGATCCCGCAACCCTCAACCCTCAGCCCGCAACCCTGCGCCTGCGGCCGCCACACACTGGCGCTCGAAGGCGGCATCCTTGCCCGCACCGACGACATGGTGATCGTGCGCGGCGTGAACATCTATCCGAGCGCGGTCGAAGACCTCATCCGCGCCTGCGGCGATGTGGCGGAATACCAGGTCACCCTCAGCCAGGCGCATTCGCTGGCGGAACTGGAGGTGAAGATTGAGCCGACGACCAGTTGCCCCGATTCAAACGCGCTTGTGCACCGGCTGGAAAAATCATTCCAGGACGCGTTCGCTCTGCGCGTGCCGGTGACGGCCGTAGGACCCGGAAGTCTGCCGCGCTTTGAAATGAAGGCGAAGCGGTGGGTAAAACTGTAATCGTCGCCACGCAGGATTCAAACTCGGAACGCATGTTCCCTGTGGAAGCAAGTTGAGCGCGCTTATGGCTACCGCGACATTAAATGATGCGGTCGCATCATTTAATGTCGCGAAGTTCCGTGCCCTGAATTTTCCGTGCGAGCGGATTTTGTCTTCAGCGGGTCAGGACATCTGAGCCTCGAGTCGGTGCTTCCAGAAGTCTCTTCAACTCGTGTTTCCAGTTTTCGTAAAGTCCCTCGTCAAGCACTTGAAATCGGAACCTTTTCAAAATAATCCGCAATCTTTCGTTTATAGGCGGTGTCGGGATTTCCTGCCAGATGTTGTCCTTTGCTTTCCACGACCACAACCTTGGCAACGGGACGTTTTTCTTTTCCATTTTGCACAACGAAGTCCGGGAAGATGCGGCGCTTGCGGAAGCCTTGCACCGAAAAGTTTTCCTCCCCCACCCTGTTGCGATACCACCAGAGCACTTCCGGGTGCTTATCGAGATACAACGCAACCTTCCGTTCATATTCGTTGAACTGGGACTCGGCGTGCCACTCGAACAGCGACCGTTGCACGGGCGAATTATCATTGTGGACAAGCCGCCTGGTTGAGCGCAACTCGACACTCGACGGAATCTGAAAACGGCAATCGACGCATTCAAGATAGAAACAGAGCTGTCCGGACTGGAATAACCGGTCAAAAGCCGCTTCCGCCAGCCGGTCCGTTTCCGTTTCGATGAACTCGCGCAGCTTGTTTCGCAAGGTGAACTTGACCAGCCCGAGGTGATCGCGGAGCCGCGGATTCTCCTCGATCATCCGCGCGGTAAATCTTTCCACGACAAAGCGGAGCTGTTTGAAGCTGTAGTGGTCGTAAGGCAGGTTCGCTACCAACCAGGCGCAAACGGTATCGTCGGGCTCCCAAAAATCCGCTTCTTTCTGTCCCACTCGTTCCAGGCCTTGTTGCCCGAGCGTCGCGCGGTAAAAGAAATCCTTCGCTTTCTCCATCTCATCGCTCAAGTTCCAGCCCGCCTTCGCGTAATTAAATTTCTCGATGTCCACCTGGCTGATGAGATGTCGAAAGTAATCCAGTCCCTCATAATCACCATTTTTGGTGCGCAAGCAGAATCGCGGCAGGTAAATCCGTCCATCAAACGGCTTGTAAAGCGTTTTGAACTCTCGGCGGAAGAATGTCCTCTGAACTGGCGCCTCCAGTCTGTCCCCGCTTTTGTCCACCACACTGGCGTCGTCCCCTTCGTAGCCCTCCTTCTCAAGCGCCCGTTTCACGTCCTGCGCGATCGACTCGGCTTTCTGGCGCAGGCAATAAACGTAACTTTCATTCAACTCGGCGAACGGCGCCTTTTCGGCGAAGTAGAACGTTCAGGTTGCCGGCCAATTGCGTGGGTGTCAGCCGGCTAATCTCGTGCTTTTCCCAGACCTCCACGCGGCGGCTGACCGCGTGTTCGAGAGAGAAGCGGTAGAAATGATTTCGGTCCCGCAGCGCGCGAAGTGTGTCCTTGTAAATCTGATCGCTTGGCACCACCCAGAGCACCAGGCCAGTGCCGTTGCGTTTCTCGAGAATCGTGCCGTAGATCAAACCCAGCACCTGCGTGGCGAGCAACGTTTTGCCGCCACCGGTGGGCACCCTCAGGCAAAAACTCGGCAGGTCGTTGCCAAGTCCATTGCGTCGTTCGGCATAGCGGCACCCGGCAACGCGCACCGTGTCCCAGGCGTCCAGCGCGGCGTGCCGGTTGCCCGCCGCTTGTTGGCGCGCGAGTTCGTTGAGGTAAGCCTTCACCTCGTCCAACACCTGCACTTGGTATTTCTTGAGTTCCATCCGTCCTGGTTCGCTACG
>WNGA01007128.1_pt1 | contig 15668 bp, 14 predicted proteins | sample 5400061 | NCBI WGS metagenome assembly WNGA01 (sample SAMN13153366, study PRJNA577476) | soil metagenome | isolation source: 100 cm soil or saprolite under grassland replicate 2 | place: USA:California | collected 2016-06-15
TGACCTGTGACCCAATGCCTTTTACCGGGACCAAACAATGAATCAAAATAATTTGCCCACTTAATGCACACATCTAAAAATTTTCTTTTGCCTGTTGCATTGTAATAAGCAACTGCTGCTTCAATCATGTGACCGGCATTGTAATCTTCATGCATACTCATGTCGGTCCATCGTTTGCTGAGATCGTTTAGCGTGAAATAAGTATTCAAATAACCATCGGGTAATTGTGCTGCTGCAATTTTATCAATCCATTCATCAGCTTTTTTTTCCAATTCAGGATCAGGGTGATCTTTTATTGCATAAGACATTGCTTCCAGTGCTTTGAACACATCTGAATCATCATAAAAAATGCCTTCATGTTTTTCACCTTTTTTACGTGCAACTTTTTCAAAATTGCGGAGGCGTGGTGTTGCTACTTCTGTTTGATAAATACAAGCAGCTAGTGTAGCTGTCGCAACCTTATCCATCTTGGGTTTCCAAAAATTATCTGTGATACTTACCTGTGAAAAATTTACCGGCTCAAATTGTTGTAATGATGTTTGTGCATGAATATTGACTGCACATGCAATCGCTATTGAAGAAATAATTGATGCTTTCATAATAGTGCAAGTTAATTTTTAGCTTTAATTGGATTAATATAGATGCTACAAACTTTCTCACCTAATCATGCTTCTGTTTTATCTCATGTACCTCAAATTTTATGCTATGATGAGTGAGTACTACTTCAGTGTATCTTTTACTTCACCACAGGTAAGCATCTGGTTTCCATAATAAGGATTTTTTATTGCGGCTTCGCTGCTTAACCAATATGCATTTTTCATGGGGCAATATTCCTTGTAAACCGGCTGATCTGATAATTTCGCAGCTTTTGCCAATGCGTACATATTAAGTGAGAGAGATGCAAAATGTTCTCTTTGATGACTGATATCTTTTACTTCGGAGATATGTCTTGCATCATATTCAAGCTTATATTGTAACGGCTTGAAAGCTTTTTGATCTTTTTCTGAAAGTGTCTTCACATCAATTGCATTAATAATCTTCAGCATTGCGCCGGCCTTAGCTGATGCTGCCGTTGCATCTGAATTTACCAACGCATTTTTTACATCATAGTAAAGCGTGAGTAACTGTGATAAAGAAGATTGATTGTTATTATTTTCTGCAAAACTATTTTGAACAAATGCAGTTGCAAAAAATGTAACGATAAAAAATAAATTTTTCATTTTAATTGATTTAATGTTTTGATTGAAGTTTTTAAATAAAGTTATCTTTTAACTTTTAGCATACTTGCATTAATGGCTACTATTACAGTACTTAAACTCATCAACACTGCGCCGGCAGCGGGATTCAGCAAAATACCCATTCTGTAAAGTATACCTGCCGCTAATGGTAATGCAACAACATTATATCCCGTAGCCCACGCTAAGTTCTGAATCATCTTTCGATAAGTCGCTTTGCCAAACAAAATTAAGTTCACTATATCTTTTGGATTACTGTTTACCAAAACAATACCGGCAGTTTCCGCTGCAATATCACTGCCACTGCCAACAGCAATACCCACATCAGCTTGCGCAAGAGCGGGTGCATCATTTACACCATCACCTGTCATTGCCACAAACTCGCCTTTGCTTTGCAGTTCTTTTATTTTTTCCAATTTTTGATGAGGCAATACTTCTGCATAATAAGTGTCTATTCCCAATTTTTTGCTTACACTTTCAGCAACCTGTTTATTATCACCCGTTAACAGTACGGCTTTTATTTTATTATTATGAAGTGTTTGAATGGCTTCTGCTGAATCGGGACGAATGGTATCAGATAAAGCAATATAGCCTGCGAGTTTATTCTCAATCAAAACAAATACAACTGTTTCATCACCTTCAGTAGTAAAATTTTGCGGCGATGATATATTCTTTTCTTTCAGATAACCCGGACTTACAACTTTTATGTTTTTATTCTCAATCATTGCTTCCACTCCTTGTCCTGTTAGGGCTTTGAAATTTTGCACAGCAGGTACTTTAATGGAAAGATTTTTTACTTTTTGCATGATACCTGTTGCAATAGGATGTTCGGAATTTTGCTCCAATGCAGATGCAAGGCGCAACAATTCATTTTCAGAAATTTCTTTTTGCAGAGAGACTACTTTAGAAACTTCAAACTTTCCTACCGTTAATGTTCCTGTTTTATCAAACACCAGTGTTGTAATCTTTCTTGCATTTTCAAAAGCCGTTCTGTTTTTTATAAGCAAACCATTTTGAGCCGACATTGCGGTTGATTTTGCAACTACCAATGGAACAGCCAAACCCAATGCATGCGGGCAGCATATTACAATCACTGTAACCATCCGCTCAACTGCAAATGCAAGGTCTTTGCCCAAAAAATACCAGGTCATGAAAGTTGCTACACCTGAAACAATTGCAATAATGGTAAGCCACCTGGCAGCATTGTCTGCTAATAACTGTGTTTTTGATTTCGATTTTTGTGCATCCTGTACAAGTTGAATAACCTGCGACAGATAAGAATCTTTTGAACCATGCAACACAGAAACTCTTATTGCTCCATTGCCATTAATTGAACCCGCAATTACTTTATCACCTTTCTTTTTCTCAACAGGTTTCGATTCCCCTGTTAGTAAACTTTCATTCAAAGAACTTTCTCCTTCTGCTATAGTTCCGTCTGCTGCAACTTTTTCGCCGGGCTTTATAAGAATAATATCATTCTCTTTCAGCGTATCTGTTTTTACATCCATAATGTGATCACCATGAATTAGGTGAGCGTTATCGGGCATTAGTTGCACAAGCAACTCCAATTCTCTTGATGCGCCGGCCACTGATTTCATTTCGATCCAATGCCCTAATAACATTATCAAAATAAGTGTAGCCAGTTCCCAAAAGAAATCCATTCCCTTTAATCCAAAAATTGTTGCTACGCTGTAGATATAAGCAACTGTAATAGCAAAACCAATCAGAGTCATCATGCCTGGATTCTTTGCTTTCATTTCACTCCACACACCTTTTAGAAAAGGCCAGCCACCATAAAAGAATACGACTGAAGAAAGAATCAGCAATATATATTGTGAGCCGGGAAAGCTGATATGAATATTTAACCAGTGCTGAATCATTTGAGACAACAGCATGATAGGAATGGTTAATATCAGCACTACATAAAAACGTTTACGGAAATCTGCAATCATCATCGCATGATGATCATGATCAGCATGTCCCATTGGAGGATTAGCGCCATGCATTTCATGAGTTGCATGTGTATGCTGTTGCTTCATTTCATGCTGCCCGTTCTCATGATGATGATGTTCCATAAACTAAATTTTAATGATGCAAGTTATTCTGCAACAAGAATTATACTGTTATACAATTTTGGATACGTTTTATATAATTATTGATTTTGATTACATTTTCATATTACTCATATCCATTCCTGCCATTGGATTAGCGCCATGTTCAAAAATGTATTCGCTGTTTATTAAATAAGCCCCAACTGTAACTACGACATCACCAGTGTGTAAGCCGGAAGTGATTTCAACTGCATTGCCATCATTGATCCCGGTTTGTATCATCCGCACTTCATAAATACCCGGTTTAGTTTGTACCCATACTGTCGAACCTTTGCTGTCTGTTAATACAGCATCAACAGGAAGTGTAATAGAATTATGTGCGCTGTTACTTGCAATGATATAAACCGGCATGCCCGGATGCAATTGATTATTGATGTTTGGAATTGTAACGCGCACTATGCTGATACGAGTATCAGGATTGATCTCAGGATTTACAAAATCAATTTTACCTTTTATGGTTAGATTATTTAAATCAGGAATTTGTACAGAAACATTTTCACTTTTATTGAGCGAAGACATTTGTGTGGTATATACTTGGGCTTCTGCCCAAAGGGTTGACAAATTTGCAAGCTGTATCACAGTTCCTCCATCCGTAACATAGTCTCCTTCTTTTACATTCAGTGTTGTAATGTATCCTTCTTCGGTGCTGTAAAATGAAGTAAGTGTTGAGGTTGGTTTGCTTTCAGCAAGGTGATTGATTTGTTCATTTGTCATACCCCATAACAACAATTTATTCTTTGCACTTTCAACGAGTGCATGATAATTGATAATTGAATTTCCAATTGAGCTTTCCTGTTGCAGTGCATTGATATATTCCTGTTTGGCATTATTGAGTTGCTCACTATAGAGATCATAAAGTTTATCTCCTTTATGAATATAATCGCCAATGTTTTTGAAATAAAGTCTTTCAATTCTTCCTTCTACTCTTGCGCTTACAGATGACAGCTTATCCTGGTTAAAATTCAATGTTCCGGTGAATGTTATTTCATCACCAATGCTACCGTTTCTGATAGTATCTATCTGTATATTTCCAAGCTTGATTTGTTCTGTACTTAAACGAACCTGTGTTGATGCATTCGTGCTGCTTTTTGGAACGGCAATAAGTTTCATACCACAGATGGGACAATTACCGGGATGATCTTCCATTACCTGTGGATGCATACTACAGGTATAATAAACATCTTTATTAATTACTGTTACTGCTTGCTTTTTCTCCTTACATGAAATGAATAAAATTGCAGCAATCGTAATAACTGCTGAATAGAAAAATAAACGCAGAAGAGTGCGACGCAACAGGAGATTAATAGTAGTAATTCTGCCCGGTACAAAATCTTTATATGATTTAAATTGGTTCATAATATTTACTTTGATGAGGTTTTTATAAAACTTTCACTGTCTATTAAATATTGTGCATTTACTGCAACGGTGTCTATTGTATTAAGTCCTGAAAGTATTTGCACATAATCATTTGACCGAATGCCTGTTGTTATTTTATGCGCAACAAATCCGCCATCTTCTTTTTTAAATACAACTTCATTTGCACCAAGTGAGAGTACTGCTGAAGCAGGTAACCATGAACCCTGAACGTTATCAGAGTAAATATCAGCAGTTACATGACTGCCGATTGGCAACATGGCCATGTTATGAAAATATACACGTGCAGTAAGTGTTTTACTGTTGCCGCGAAAGAATGGTTCAATAAAATCAATCTTTCCCTCTATTACAGCAGCAGTATCTGTTTCAGGAATAATGCGAACGGCATCTCCTTTTTTTATAAATGTTTGCTCGTTTGGAAAAATTTGTAATGCAGCCAAAGCCTGGTGATGATTCATGATCATGAATAACGTTTGTCCTTTTTGCACATACATGCCTTCTTTAAGTGACAACTCCTGTGTTGCAGGCGCAGCGCTATTCATATCATTTGCCGCCACGCTATTGTTCATACCTGCATCGTGCGCGTGACCGCTGTAATTGCTATAAACGCTTACAGAATATAAAGGCTGACCTTTTTTGATAACTTCACTTAATTCACTTTCACTCATACCAAGTAATAATAATTTCTGTTTAGCTGTACTGATGAAAGAAGTATTATCGGGATCGCTTTTTAAAAGAAACAATAAATTCTGTTGTGTGGTAACCAGTTCAGGACTATAGATGTTCATAATTTTTTGTCCTGCCTCTACGGGTTGATAACGATAACGGACATATAATTTTTCAATGCGCCCTGCAACTCTTGAAGATATTGCGCCCGCTGCTCTTGTATCATATTCGACAGTGCCAAAAACTTTAACCGGTATAGTTATATTTTTTTGCTGAGCTATTGTAACGGGCAGCGATGCGATAACAAATTCATTGGCAGGTTTAATTAAACTTTCAAGCTCAATATTGTTTGTCGTTGTTGCTGTTGCATTCTTTTTAATAAGCTTCATACCGCATATGGGACAATTGCCCGGGTGATGTTCCAATACCTGCGGATGCATGGAGCATGTATACAAATCTTCTGAAGAAGCAGTGCTTGCAGTTTTATTATTTTGTTTATTACTGCATGATTGCAGAAAGGCGGCTGCAATAAATAACACAAGTGTCCATATCAAAAATTTCTTCATTGTCACACTATTTTATTTCTAATAATTTCTCAAGATCAGTCTGCATGCTTAATAGTTGTTGCAACTGGTCAAGGTACTCTAATTGTGTACTGTTAAGTGTTTCCCAACCATCATACAATTCAAAAAGTTCTTCCGTGTTCTGTTCATAAGCAAGCAATGTGCTTTCATAATTTTTTCTAAGCGCAGGAATAATATTCTTTTCAAACAATTCCACCTGCTTTTTCTTTGCGATAATATTTTGCTGCATTTGATAAGCCATGCCTGAGTACTCATTTACCATTGATGCTTTTTGGCTTTTTAGTGATTCTGCTTTCCATTTTAAACTTTCAATATCTGCTTTATTCATCTTTGTTGACCAATTGATGGGAAGTTTCATCATACCCATTAAACTGTACTGCATGGGAAAACCACCAAAGCCAAACATGTGATCATACCTGACGCCAAACTGCGGTTTTAAACTTGCCCGATCCACATTCTGTTGCAGGTAAGAAAGCTGAATATTTTTATCAATTGCTTTTATATCACTGCGGCTCGTATAAAACAAACTGCTGTCGAAAACTGTGTTTGAATAATCTTTGACTGTATAATTTGTGTCAGGAGAAAACTCCATTAATTTATCGCGGTTCATCAATGTATTTAATGCAATTCTTTTTTGTGTGATCTCATTTTCTAATTCTACACGCATATTTTCAATGTTGCCAAGTGAGGCCTTTGCTTTGTAGTATGCGCTTATTTTTCCCAAGCCATTCTTATATCTCGTTTCTGCATTTGTAATCATAAACTGTAACAGCTTTTCACCTTCTGAAAGCACTGACAATTTTTTTTCAATGATGATCCATTCATAATAATTCTTCTTTGCTGCAGCAAATAATTCATTCAGGGTAGCTTGTTTATTTTCCTTCTCAACTGATGACATGGCTTTCATATAAGCTTCATTCGCATCATTGTATTTTTTATTCGGGAACATTTGCTCAGCACTAATCATATATTGTCCCATACCTGTATTTCCTGCTCCGTCTGCTTTCCAGAGATTTGTATTGTAAGGTGTCATCCACAAACCTGTTGAAACTTGTGGTGACATCCAGCTTCTCGCTCCTTTTGCTGCTGCATCGAGTGATTGAATTGTCGCATCATACATTTTTAAAGAAGGATACCATTGTTGAATGCTATCTAAAATATCCGGTAGCTTTAAGGTTTGCGCTGGTGATGTTTGATACAGCAAACATGTAGACAGTATGATTATGAAAATTCTTTTCATGATTTTTGTTTTTTCACCACAGAAACACATAGGACACAGAAAATCACAAAGAATGTAAACTATGTGAACCTATGTTTCTATGTTCTTATTTGGTTCGATTCAAGTTCAGCAAAGAACAAAAGGTGCAAGAGTGCGACGCAACGGAAGCTTAATTCATATTCTTCTGGTTGGCTCATAAAAATTATTTTATTTCATCTTGCCTATTGCTTATTGCCTATTGTTCTAATGCTTCATTTCAGGCACCATTATCTTACCGTATTTCTTCAGTTCATATTCTTTGCTCATTAAAAAGATAAGTGGTGTTACAAGTAAAATATAAATTGCTGATGTAATTACTCCTCCAACCATGGGCAATACAATCGGCTTCATTACATCGCTGCCTACACCGCTGCTCCATAAGATGGGAATGAGTGCGAACAGTGAAACACTCACTGTCATTATTTTCGGGCGCAATCTTTTTGCTGCACCTTGAATGGTGTACTCACGCAGATCATCTTTTGTAATTGCTTCTTTCGAATTTCCTTTTCTTGCAATAAGTTGTTGCATGGCATCATTGAGATAAATGACCATCACGATATTTGTTTCAACTGCAAGTCCAAACAAAGCGATAAAACCAACTGCGACCGCAACAGATAAATTCACGCCCCAGAACCAAATCATGTATGCGCCGCCGATAAGGGCAAAAGGAAGCGTGATGAGGCTTAGTAAAGCTTCACGTGCAGAGTGAAACGCAAAGTACATGCTGATGAAAATAACAATAAGCACAACCGGCGTTATCAACTTTAAAGTTTGTTCGCTGCGTATAAGATTTTCATATTGCCCGCTCCACTCAATGAAAAATCCTTTGGGTAGTTTGCCGATTGCCTGGTTTAGCTTTTGCTGTGCTTCAGATACAGTGCTTCCCAAATCTCTTTCCCGCACATTGAATAAAACACTACCACGCAATAAAGCGTTTTCAGAATTAATCATTGGTGGACCTTCCGTGATCTTTATATCCGCAACAGCTTGTAATGGAATGGGACCAAAACCCATTGTTTGAATTTGAAGACGTTTTAATGCTTCTATGTTGTTGCGGTAATCCTGTCCAAATCTTGCATTCACAGAAAAGCGTTGACGACCTTCAACAGTCGTTGTAATTTTTGCTCCGCCCAATGCACTTTCAATTACTGCATTCACATCATCTACACTTAAATTATATCGTGCAATTTCTTCGCGTTTAATATTTACATCAATATACTTACCGCCGGTTATTGGTTCTACATAAAGATCTTTCACACCATTTACGCCTTGCAATTCTTTTTTTATTACCTGTGAAAAAGCATAAATACTATCAAGGTTTTGCCCATACACTTTTACGCCAACATCAGTCCTTATACCTGTTGAAAGCATGTTGATGCGGTTAATGATGGGCTGTGTCCAACCATTTGTAACACCCGGTATTTGCAGCTTACTGTTGAGTTCATTAATGATACTATCCTTTGTAATTCCTTTTCGCCATTCATCCCTCGGCTTAAGCATAAGAATTGTTTCAATCATGCTGATGGGTGAATTATCTGTTGCAGTATTTGCTCTTCCTGCTTTGCCCAATACCGATTTTACTTCAGGTACTGAAGTAAGAATTTTATCCTGCACCTGTAAGATTCTTTTCACTTCACTGTTTGATACATCAGGTAAAGTAACAGGCATGAAAAGTATTGTTCCTTCATCAAGTGGCGGCATAAATTCCTTACCCAAACTCATGATCATCGGGACACTGATAGCAAGAGCAATAATGTTAATGGCAATGGTTGTTTTGCGCCATTTGATACAGGTTTTTATTACCGGCTCATAGATTCTTTCAAGAAAGCGATTAACAGGATTAGCACTCTCAGGGCGAAACCTGCCGCGCATAAAAAATGAAATCAAAACTGGTGCAAGCGTTACAACCAACAACGCATCCACCATCATGATGAATGTTTTAGTGTAAGCCAGTGGATGAAACAATTTGCCTTCCTGCCCTGTAAGCAAAAACACGGGCAGAAATGAAGTGATGATAATAACAGTTGAAAAGAATACCCCACGCGAAACCTGTTTGCAGGAACGTTCTATAATAGATAGACGAACTTCCTCAGGTATTTTGCCCCCATCCCCTAAAGGGGAGTTAGACGAGAAATATTTTTTTAGATTGAACATAAGCTGTATTCAAATTATTTTAAACCGGTTTTCTAATTGTACATCATCCATCTTGTTACTTCCTTTAGGGCTAGGTCGTTACCCCCCTTTACGGGATGGGGGTTTCCATTCTGATAAATTTCGATATGCATTTTCACTCATGATGATGCCATTGTCAACAATAACGCCGATAGCTAATGCAATTCCTGTTAATGACATAATATTGGAGGATAAACCAAAAGCATTGAGCAGAATAAAACTAACAGCGATCGTAATAGGGATCTGTATGATAATGCTTAATGCGCTGCGCCAGTGCAGGAGAAAAATTATAACGATGATGCACACAATGCTTATTTCTTCTATCAGCTTGCCTTTGATATTTGCAATTGCAGCTTCAATTAATTCACTTCGATCATAATCTACTTTAAAGCCTACTCCTTCCGGCAATCCTTTCTGCACGTCGCCCATTTTTTTCTTTACATCATTGATCACTTTGTCCGCATTCTCACCATAACGCATTACTACAATTCCACCGACGACTTCACCTTCACCATTTGCATCAAAAATGCCAAGGCGCAGATCAGGACCCATTTGCACAGTACCAATATCTTTCACCCTAACTGGTATGCTATTGTAATTGCCCAGTGCGATATTTTCTATGTCATCAATATTCTTTATATAACCCAATCCGCGAATGATATATGCCATATTACTCATCTCAAATTTTCTTCCGCCCACATCGTTGTTATTCGCTTTTACTTTATTCATCACATCAATCATGGAAAGATTATAGAACTGAAGTTTTACAGGATCAATCACTAATTGATATTGCTTTTCAAATCCTCCAAACGATGCTACCTCTGCAACACCCGGCACAGTTTGCAATGCAAACTTTACATACCAGTCCTGCAATGCACGCTGCTCACCCAAATCCATTTTTGGCGCATCGAGATGATACCAGAAAATATGTCCCACACCTGTTCCATCAGGACCAAGCGTTGGTGTTACGTTCGGCGGCAATAAACGTTGCGCATAACTCAATCTTTCCAATACTCTTGTACGGGCCCAATAAACATCCACATTATCTTCAAACACTACGTAAACAAAACTCATCCCGAACATAGAGGTGCCACGTATATTCTTCACCTTCGGCACACCCTGCAGGTTACTCACCAAAGGATAGGTTACCTGGTCCTCAATGATCTGCGGACTTTGTCCCATCCACTCCGTGAAAACAATAACCTGGTTTTCACTCAGGTCGGGAATGGCATCAACAGGATTGCGTTGAATGTTATAGATGCCCCAGCCAAGCAAGCCCATTGCAAGTACTATTACGATGAGCCTGTTGCGCAGGGAGAGTTCAATTAATCGGTTTACCATGTTTTTTCAATTTGCAATAAGCAATTGGCAATGGGCAATTATGTGACATGATATTTCGTGTTCCTTGCATATTGCCCATTGCCTATTGCCTATTTATTCTTCGTACTATCTTTCACAGGCACCATTTCCATTCCGCATTTCGGGCAATATCCCGCCGTATCACTGATTACCTCAGGATGCATGGTGCATGTATATTTTACTGCGCTTATCATTTTTGAACTATCAGAGGTTGATGTTTTTGCGATAGTGTTTTTTTTGTTTTCTGAAGAAGTGCCACTGTTACAGGCTGCAAAAACTGTTGCAGCCAAAAGCATACATTCAATAATTGTATGTTTCATTGAGATTTCTATTTTGTTGTGATGAAACTTTGGAAATAGAATAAGCATCGAAAACTTGAGGTTTGCGATGCTCAAACGCTGATTAGTTGTTAGTAGATTTTTTCTTTGGTTTGAGCTCAACCATATCCATTCCGCATTTAGGACATTTACCCGGTTTTGTGCTTATTACATTATCCATAGGGCAAGTATAAAGTTTTACAACTTCTGCCTTCATTTGTTCTTTTTTGGTAAGGTTCATGTCGCTATTACATACAGGGCATTTTGCCGGAACATTACTCACATACTGAGGATGCATAGAACAACTGTATGTTAAATATGATCTGAGTGTCGTATCAGAATTTTGTTTAGCTTTTTGTGAGAATGCCGCAATTGATACAAACATTGCAAGACAATAAATAATAAGAGATCTCATTTTAATGATTTTATGTTTTTGAAAATAAAAGAAACACCGATAAAAGATTTTTTACCTCCTAAATGAGGAAAACATCTATAGCCCAACAGAACGTTGAGCAATTCAAATGATAGCATAAAATCAAATACGGAAATTACAATTGAAGAGATAAACCGGTGTATGGTTTATAAGAGGCGGCGCATGTATTGCAGGATGTACAATAGAATTTGCATGCACTAATATATCATCAATGATTGTATAAACAGGAACAATTGCAATATGATCATTTGAGAGAGAGAGGTTGTTGTATGCAGCTTGTTGATCTCTATCAACCTTTACCTGTAATTGTTTATTATCACAACATCCTTTTTTATCCTTTGTTGGCATGCCGCAGTTGCGGCAATCATTTTTTGAATTGTATTCAAAATCCCAGCCAATCAGTTTACCCATGCAGTAGTGTAATTCAACAGAAGCACCTGAAGCTGCAAATGTGTAGGTAATTAATAATATGGCTACAAGGATTTTCTTCATTGAAGACAAAGCTAAATTTTATTTTTTTGTGATGAGTCATAAAATTTTTATAACTCTTTACACTTAATTGGTTGATAAAAATTAGTGATACCATTATTAAACATAAACCGGGTCACGTTTTTATAGTTGCGATGACCCGGCTTTTATTAATTACTGTTTGACTGTGGTATTATAAACGCGGCTTAGCTTATACATTTTATGGAAATCATCGTAGCTGATAAGTTCTTTGTCTTCTCTAAAGTTTACATCCAATGCATCATGAAACGCATGGTCGTTAGGGAATGTTTTTTTCAAATTCATCTTCGTGAGCTCCTGCAATACATCGGATGAACTCGTTGTGAAGAAATATTTAGGAGCATACTTTTCTGCTTCCTTAGGGGAATGTGACAGATGATGATACTTGTAAATGGTTATTGGTTCTCCAGGGTTGATCACTGTATAACCTTTTTCTTTTGTGGCTGTTGCAGAAGTTACAGTTTGTGCAGCAGCATTGTAAGTGAATGTTAGTAGGCTGCCTGCCAGCATCAGTAATAAATACATCTTTTTCATTTTTTTGATTGATTTAATTGTTAATATGATTATTGTTTTAAGCTTCTTTCTCATGAGTATTAATCATAAGAAAAGGCAAGTAATCGTCTTTTGTATATAGAATATTTTGGTCAGGACATTTCACCTGATTGAGCATTCAAACTCATGTAAAACTATAATAGTCTCAAAGTGAAAAGTATGATAGAAATTATGGGGTTGCATGATTTTCGTCAGCTTCATATAAACTGGAAAAGGTTTCTTTATCACCGCGTCCATCATCATAAATTGTATAAACCAAAACCATACTCATACCAAAAGATATTGCCCGTGGTAGCTGCTTCAAAATGAAATTTACATTTAGCAGTTTCTATTTTGTCAGTTCCTTGTAAAAAGTTTTGCACAATGTGATCGCTGTCGGAAGTAACACAACGAAGTTGAATAATATTATACCGGTAACTATTGAAGCGGGTATAAAGATTATATAACGGATTATGTATTCTGCCGCTTTAAATATTCTTCTAACACTTTTATTATACGTTCCAAAGCATCACTGTCTTTCAGTTTTCCTTTAATAATTTTCCAGTTTACAGGTTTCTTCAATTCTATCCCCTCTAATAAAGGACGATTACTTTGCAATACAATTGAAACTCCTTCTATTGTAACTTTTATTTGCTCGATTTGATGGTTGATAAAAAGCTGCTCAGCTTTTAAAGTATATTTATTTGCTCCATCAGATACATTAAGAAACCAATGCATAGCAGTGTTTAAAAAAGAACGGTGTTATAAATGCTCATATTGGTTTCATTATGTTAAAAACGCGGGTTAATTCATTTAATTTTTATGTGCATCTTTTTGTAAAGAAGTTAAACCATCAGGATTTTTAAAGTTCATTTCTCTTCATCAAACTCACTGCATGATCCGCTGCTTTGCCGTCAGCGCCATATAGGTAAGCGATGGATTTTGTGTAGAGGTAGAAGTCATACAGGCACCATCGGCAACAAAAACATTTTTGCAAGCGTGTAACTGGTTCCATTCATTCAGTAAAGATGTCTTTGGATCTTTGCCCATTCTTGCACCGCCCATTTCATGAATATCCAAACCGGGAGCTTGTTTTGAATCAGTTACTTTAATATTCGTGAAACCTGCTTTGGTATACATTTCACTCAACTGCTCCTGAAAATCTTTCACCATCTTTTCATCATTATCATCATAGTCAATAGATATCTTTAGCATGATGGAAGCTTTACTCTTATCCTATATGCAGGAAAGTACAAGTGCAACAGCTGCTGAAATAAAAAGGAATTGTTTAATTGCGGTTCGCCGGTTAACCATCATAATATTATTGAGAGAATATTTAAGTGGCTAAGATAATTCTCATTTTATCCGTAGCAACTTTTTGAAATAATTTAAGTGAGATTATTCTGATGAAAAATCTTACAGGCCTTTCCGCAGCCATACATACCGGTGTGATGAAAGAATAATTTCATTATCTGATTATGTTTTATGATAATCTTAATTTTATATATCCTGCAATAAAGTATAAGTCTTGAAGAAGATTTGAGCCAGGTGTATCAAAGCAACATATCGTCAAGTTTCTCAACAGCCAGTATATTATTAAACTTCATTTTGCTCTCATGGAAAAGATTTTAATGGTCACTGCAAATCTGATTTTATCAAGACTGAAGGTATTTTTGATAGTAATTGTCTCATTAGAGTTAATTCTTTTAGCCTGTAATACTTCGCATAAAATTGCAACAAAATACGCTGGCGAAAACTGGAGTGAATATGCAGGGGATAACACTAAAAGCAGATATTCAACTCTAACCCAGATCAACAGGCAAAATGTTAGTCAATTGAAATTAGCGTGGCAATACCGATCAGGTGATTTCTCCACTGATCTTAAAACAACTATTGAATGTAATCCTGTAGTGGTAAATGGAGTATTATATGGCACTACTCCTGGTATTAACTTAACTGAAAAAGATTTAACCAACCTAAATCCGAAAGCTCATGCATACGCTTTAGATGTATTTAAAAAGAGTAAAGATTGCTCGAAAAGAGTAAAGATTGCTCGCAATTTGCACCTATCGGAAATCAGGGTACTGATAATGCCGGGCTTTTAGGTGGTGCAAATTGGAGCGGAGCTTCTTTTGATCCACAAACTGGTTGGTTATATGTCAATTCGAACGATTTACCCAGTCTCATTGCCCTGGTTCCAAATGAGACGGGCAAACCTTACGCTTTTAAACACACTGGCTATATCCGTTTCTGGGATCCGGATGGATATCCTGCTGTTACCCCACCATGGGGTTCTTTAACAGCAATAAACCTAAACACCGGGGAGTTCGCGTGGCAAGTACCACTTGGTGAATTTGTGGAACTTTCAAAAAAAGGTATTCCTCCAACAGGCACACCAAATTTAGGAGGCAGTGTGGTAACTGCAGGTGGATTAGTATTTATAGCTTCTACCAAAGATGAAAAGTTTAGGGCCTTTGATAAGAATACCGGTAAAATATTGTGGGAAACAAAATTACCGGCAGGTGGATATGCTTCACCAGCTACCTATATGGTTAATGGTAAACAATATGTTGCTATCGCTGCAGGAGGAGGGGGAAAAATGGCTACTAAATCAGGGGATTATTATTTAGCTTTTTCTTTGCCTTAGAGGAGGAAGAAGGGTTCATAAAAAACAAAAGAAAGAAATTGACATACTTTCAATTTCTTTCCAGGTATAGAGATAATTTTTTATGGACGCAGATGATTTTAATTATGTTCTTTCTGTAGCACCCGCTCAAATTTCTGTTTTATAGCTACCTCTTCTGATGTAAGAACACTATCCGGCAAAGGACTGGTTTCGTTTACATCTCTCTTTATATTATAGAAGTTTTTATACCCTAAAGTATCATACAATTTATAATTTCTATCGTTTACGTACCGAATTGGAGGTTTTTCATCTCTTGCATTATTATCCCAATGGCAAAATATCCATTTTCTGTTTGTTCCGCTTATACCCGTCATGTTATCATAAAAACTAACTCCATCTAAAATGCCATAATTAGCAGGTTTTGAAATACCTGCTGCATCTGCCAGGGTAGGTAAAAAATCTGTATAATCAATAAGTACTTTACTCTTTTGCCCA
>WNGA01008983.1_pt1 | contig 15665 bp, 13 predicted proteins | sample 5400061 | NCBI WGS metagenome assembly WNGA01 (sample SAMN13153366, study PRJNA577476) | soil metagenome | isolation source: 100 cm soil or saprolite under grassland replicate 2 | place: USA:California | collected 2016-06-15
GACCAGCCCGGCCCGCGACACGAGATTCGGGTCATCAAACCTCGCGTGGATCTTCGCCAGATCATGCAACAATCGCACTTGCGGGGTGTCCTCTCGGTTTGGGATCTGGAAGTGTCAGCAACTCCCATCGTCCCAGCTCAGAGGGCACCTTTCGCGTTGACACGCCCGAAAGAACACCTATTCACGCGGTGGATTGAGGCTAAGGGCAGTCGAGTCAGGATTGGCTGTGGCGCGAGAAGCCATCGCGAGCCTCGCGCACCGGATTGCCACGCTGGTAAATGCCACCGCCAATGGCGGAGCCCCCTCACTGGTGGCGGGACCAGACGTGCTCCTGAACCAGAACCAATCGATGCGGCATCAGAGTCGAGATGGAAAAGACGTGACCATAGGAACTGAGAACTGGCGGTTGATCCTGGCCGCCGCCCGCGCGCTAACGGTTGCAGGGCAGGCTCCCTTTACGCGAATCGCCGTGTACCAGTGGATTTGGTCTCGGCACACACGCGGCGATCACGACCGGCCCACCCTCGACCCTACGTTCCAAGGCATGATCGAGAACGCACCTGGGGGACCCCCGAGCGCCGGTGGAACCCCACTGCGCCGCATCGCACGAGGCCTATACGTGCTGGCCGATCAGACCAGCGGCAGCTGATCAGCGATACCTGCCAAGAGCGCTCGCGGCACCGACGCACTGCAAATTCGGGTCTGAGCCTTAACGCGGAGCGTGGTCGGCCCGCCAGTGGCAGTCGCGCACAGTGCCGCCGTTCTGCGTGGCTATTGGCTGGCGTTTAGCTGCCTCGAGAGTGGCGGCAGATCCGGGTTATCTGCGCGGGGTCGGCATCGCTGCGGAGACCGGCGCGGCTCAGGGCCGACAGCTTGGCCGGCTCGACCGGCCCGGCCCCGGCCGTCGCGCGGGAAACTGTGGTCATCTCGCCCAGCCTCGGTCACGACGGCGACTCGCGGGGCCTTGGTCTGTGAGACTGCCATATCTTCGCTCCTCCCGGCACGGCTGCGGCCACCGCCGCTTTGGCGCCAGCGGTACAAACCGCGGTCAGTTCTTGTACGTCTCCGCGACGGGTGTTCAGGGGCTCGTCGTCACGACCTCACCAGGTGGGATCCGCGGCCCGCCGCGACCGCTGCGCCGGAGACGGGATTTATCACCGGCGAGCAGCCGGTGAGGGCGACGGGAATCGCCTGCGGCGCCGGCTGCGGCTCCGGCTGCGGCGCGGGGGCCGGGGTGGGTTCGGCGGCGCCGGTCCTGAGTTCGGCGATCCGGCGCCGGGAGGGCAGCAGGACGACGGCCAGGATCACTCCCAGGCCCAGAATCGCGGCGGCCACGGCGAAGGCCGTGGTGTAGCCGCGGGTGGCCGCGATCGCTGGCGCCAGTCGGCCGGTGTGGTGGGCGGCCAGGTAGCTGGCCGTGGCGGTCAGCGCGACGGTGCTCAGCGCGGACAGCCCGATCGACCCGCCGACCTGCTGCATCGTGTTGACCAGCGCCGAGGCCACGCCCGCGTCCTGGCGGCGGACGCCGGCGGTGGCGGTGTTGATGGTAACGGCGAAGATCACGCCGAAACCCAGGCCCATGACGATCACGGCGGGCAGGATGACGGCGGCGTAGGTGGATGTCACGGTGAGCTGGGTCAGGTAGGCCATGGCGCCGGTGCTGAGCAGCATGCCGGAGGCGATCAGGGCCCGCGGGCCGACCCTGGGCAGCGCCACGATGCTGGACACGGTAGAGCTGACCAGGATGCCGCCCACGAACGGCAGGAACAACAGCCCGGAGGTCACCGGGCTGTAGCCCTTAACCCCCTGCAGGTAGTAGGCCAGGAACAAGAAGACACCGAAGAGCGCGATCCCGGTCAGGCCGAGCACGGCATAGGAGCCGCCCCGGGTCCGGTCGAGGATCACCCGCAGCGGCAGCAGCGGCTGCGCGGACCGCCGCTCAGCAACCACGAACGCGGCCAGCAGCAGCGGGCCGGCGACCAGGGACCCGATGGTCAGCGGGGCCGCCCACCCGGCGGTCTCGGCCCGGGAGAAGCCGAACACGATCAGGAACAGCCCGGCCGAGGCCAGCACGGTACCCGGCCAGTCCAGCCGCGGCCGGGTGGCCGGGCGGCTGCTGCGGATCCAGGCCAGGGCGCCGGCGATGGCGAACGCGGCGAACACCAGGTTGACATACAAGGTGTAGCGCCAGGACAGGTACTGGGTCAGCACCCCGCCCAGGATCAGGCCCACCCCGGCGCCGCCGGAGGCCACCGAGCCGAAGACCGCGAAGGCCCTCCCCCGCTCGCGCGGCTCGGTGAAGGTGCTGGTCAGGGTGCCCAGCGCGGCCGGCGCGAGGAGGGCGGCGAACGCGCCCTGCAGCGTCCGCGCCGTGACCAGCATCGCCAACGAGACCGACGCGCCGCCGATCGCGGAGGCGACGGCGAATCCGATCAGGCCCGTGATGAAGACCCACTTGCGGCTGTACATGTCGCCGAGTCGGCCGCCCACCAGCAGCAGGCTGCCGAAGGCCAGGGCGTAGCCCGTCACTACCCACTGCCGGTCATTGTTGCCGAACCCCAGCGCATGCTGGGCTGAGGGCAGCGCGATATTGACCACGGTGGCATCCAGCACCACCATCAGCTGCGCAACCGCGACCACCAGCAAGACCAGCCAGCGCCGGTCAGGGTCAGCCGGCGCTGCCCGGCGGTCTTGCGTATCCCGGGGACCTGGTGAAGCGATTGGCTGTGCCATGTGAACTCCCGATTTGCCAACGTACGTCTAATTAAGGTCTGGCCCAGGGCCGACTCAAAGGGGGGTCCGGGGCGATCGGCTTATTGGGTGGCCGGCTCCGGCGGATCCTCGGAGCCGGCCTGGATTCGTTGTTAGGTGCGTCATCCCTTGCGTTCTGCCTTTCGCTATGCGGTGACGCGTTGTGCGGCGGCGAGATGCGCCGATAGGAGCTGTCCGGCTCTGTCCAGCGCCGCGGCCGCTTCGTCGAGGATCGGGTAATAGGCCTGGAAGACGTGCGGCACCCGGGGGGTGATGTCGAGGGTGACCTCGACGTCGGCGGTGGCAGCTTGCCGGGCGAGGCGGATGGCGTCGTCGAGGAGAACCTCATGCGTCCCGGCCTGGATGATCAGGGGCGGCAGGCCGGACAGGTCGGCGAATATGGGGCTGATGAGGCCAAGAGTGGCATCTTGCCCTGACGTATAGTCGGCGACCCGGGCCTGGAGTGCTTGCAGGGTGAACAGCGGGTCGGCCTCGCGTTTGGTTTCCATGGTCGTCCCGGCCAGGGTGAGGTCGGCATACGGTGACATGGCGAAGGCCGCGGCGGGCAGGGGCAGCCCGTGATCGCGGGCGTTGACCAGGGTGGCGATGGCGAGCCCGCCGCCGGCGGACTCGCCCGCGAAAGCGATGTCCGATGGGGCGGTGCCGCCCTGCAGGAGGGCTTCGTAGGCCGCCAGGGCGTCGTCGACCGCGGCCGGATACGGGTGCTCGGGGGCGAGCCGGTAGCCGACGGAGATGACCTTGGCGCCGGTCCGCCGGCCAACCTGCGAGGCCAGGTCAGCGGCGAGGAAGGCGTCCCCTATCACGTACACGCCGCCGTGGAAGTACAGGACAACATGGCGGGGTTCGGTTCCGTCGATGGTGATCTCGGCGGTGGGGACGCCGCCCAGTGCGGCGGCGGTCACGGTCACGTCGGCGGGCAGCGGCTGCGCCGACAGCAGCTCGCGGAGCAGCCGCCGCTGCTCGCTCACGTCGCTGCCGGCGGGGAAGGCTGACTGTCGCAGGATTGCGTCGAGGTTCTCTTTCTGTTCGGTGCTCACGGAGGATCTCCCTTCGGTTGGAATTCGCCCGGCAGCACCCCAGCGGGCTCGCCCATGTCAATCCGCTGCTGAAATTTCCTGCCGGGAGGCGGGCCACTGCCAGGCTTGCCTCCAGGCAGGTGAGGAGGCGTCACCTGATCACGGTGATTCGCGTGACCGGAGCACCGCAGACCCGATCGACCATGGACAGGCGTGAGTGTGCTGGTTGCGGGCCGCTTTGCCGTCGCCTTGGATTGCATCGCTACGCGTACCGGTGAGAGCGCGCCTGGGCAGACCGGCGGCACAGCGCGCACGCCGTGCTCGGACCCCAGGTCGTAGGCGATGTCCGCGTCGCGGTCGAGGACGACGGTACGATGTCCTGCCTCTTGCAATGCTTTGGTGATCGCGGTCCCGATCGCGCCCGCGCCGCCGGTGACGACCGCGATCCGTCCACGCAGCGAATCCAGTGCGGTGGTCATGGCCTCATGCCGCTCGAGACGGATCGTCTGGCCATGGTGCAACGGCGTCCAATTGGCGCAGCGCCTCGTCATCGAGCGTGACGCCTCCGGCGGCCAGGTTCTCCCGCAGGTGGGCGACAGATCTGGTCCCGGGGATGAGTAGCACGTTCGGGGCCAGTTGCAGAAGCCACTGGAGCGCGACCTGCGCCGGCGTGATACCGAGGCGGGCGGCCGTCTCGATGACTACCTGGCTGGTGAGCACGCGGTTCTCCTGGCCGCGCGGCCAGCCAAGCGGGCAAAATGGCACGAACGCGATTCCATGGCTGAGGCACTCCGCGAGAAGAGGAGCCCCGCGGCGGTCGGCGAGGTGGAATAGGTTCTGCACGCAGACGATATCGGTCCCTGCCACGGCGTGCCGAAGCTGTCCGAGGCTGACATTGCTGAGGCCCACCCCGGCGATGAGGCCCTGGTCGCGGGCCGCCACCATCGCGGCCAGCTGGTCATCGAAACGCGCATCCACGCGCCCGTCGCCGGGCAGGCGGAGGTTAACCGCAGCTAGCTGGCCGACCCGCAAGCTGCGAAGGTTGTCTTCGATGTCCTCGCGCAGCTGGTGCGGATCGTCGGACGGGAGGACGGCACCGTCATCGCTTCGCCGGACCGCGACCTTGCTGACGATCGCCAGCCCGCCGGGGTAGGGGTGGAGCGCTTCGCGGATCAGGTCGTTGACGGTGCCGGGGCCGTAGTAGTGGGCCGTGTCGATGTGATCGACTCCCGCGGCGACCGCGGCCTGGAGCACGCCGATGGCCGGTGCGCGGTCAGGTGGCGGCCCAAAGGCGTACGGGCCGGCGAGTTGCATCGCACCGTACCCCGACCGCCTGACCAGCATCTGGCCGAGTGCGAAAGTTGACATCATGTCGGCCTCCAGGCTGGAGTCGGCGCCACGGGCCTGGCGAAACGATGGCATTGAGATCTCCCGGGTAATGAGTACTTGACGGCCAGTCCGCATTCTTCTGACTAGGCCGGTGGGCAATCCTCATCTGATCCAGGTGATTCACCGGTCTGCGAGACTCTGGTCCGCGAAATCACCGGAACCAGGTGACGGTCGCTCACCTTGATGCCCAGTAGCTTCGGGGCACTCGACTAGCCAGCTAGCTGCATCAAGGAGGACTAGCAAATGAGCACGACTGCCATCCCTGACCGCTTCACCACGCTGCCGGATGAGCGCGCGCTGCAGGCGACCGTGACGGCGCTGGAGGAGCACGGGTTTAGTGTCGAGGTCGTCGGTGATCTCGATGCCGCGCGCCAGGCGGTGCTGGCCCGCATCCCGGAGGGCTCGTCGGTGATGACCAATACCTCGGTGACGCTGGACCAGACCGGGCTCGCGGACGCGATCAACGACGGCGCCGGCCGGTGGGAGTCGGCGCGGAACAAGATGTTCGCGCTGGACTTCGCGACCCAGGCGCAGGAGATGAAGGCGATCGGCGGCCAGCCGGACTACGCCCTGGGCAGCGTGCACGCGGTCACCCGCGATGGCACCCTGGTGATCGCATCGGCGTCGGGCAGCCAGCTTGCCTCCTACGCGTGGGGCGCGGCCAATGTGATCTTCGTCGTCGGCGCGCAAAAGCTCGTCCCCACCCTGGAAGCCGCGCACCAGCGGATCTATCAGCACAGCCTGCCGCTGGAAGACGCCCGCGCGCAGGCCGCCTACGGGCAGCACAGCCAGGTCGGGAAGCTCCTAGAGATCCACACCGAACTGCCCGGCCGCATCCACGTCGTCCTCACCCGCCAGCAGGTCGGCTTCTAAACTGCCGAGCCAGCCGGATCTGCCCTCAGCCACCAGGAGGTGGCCCGTGACTCTCAACGCAACGCCGGACGACCGCGAGCTGGCCCTGGCGCCGCTGGATGAGAAGGTCGATCATGTTCGCGGCTCGCCCGCCGGCCGCCTGATCATCGAGTACGGCGATTACGAGTGCCCGTACTCGCGGCAGGCGTTCCATGCGATCGAGCAGGTCGAACAGCAGCTTGGGAGGAACGTGCGGTTCGCGTTCCGGCATTTCCCGCTGACCCGCATCCACCCGCACGCCCTGGCCGCGGCGGCCGCGGCCGAGGCGGCCGCGGTGCAGGGCCGGTTCTGGGACATGCACGAGCTGCTGTTCCACCGGCAAAAGGCGCTCGGGGACGGCGACCTGCGCGGGTACGCCGCCCAGCTCGGCCTGGACGTAGCTGCCTTCGACCGGGACCGGGCCAGCGCCGCGGTGGCGGACCGGATCCGCCGGGATGCCGGCAGCGGCCTGGCTTCGGGCCAGGTGGTGGGCACGCCGACCCTGTTCATCGACGGCGTCGTGCACCGCGGCGGCTACGACCCGCCCGCCCTGCTGGCCGCGCTGGCCCCATGAGCCGCCCTGCCCGCATGCCGCGCAGCATCTAGGTGATCGAGCTGGCGGACACCGTCGCCGGATGCGAAGACGGCCTGGCGACCAGCTGACGGTGATCAGAAGCCCAGGCGCTCGTTGACGATGATCGCGGTGACCCGGCCGGCGGTGATCACCTTGTTGATGATGAGGATGTTGTTCACCCCGCTGGGCACTCCGTAGGCCCGCCGGGCCCGGGCATCCTCGAGCGGGTAGCAGTATTCATAGATGCGCCGCAGCCCGGTGGCGACATCGGGGACGATCTTCTGGGCCCCGATGACCAGGATCACCTGCGCCGCGCCCGACGCGAGCGGGCCCAGCTGGCTGCCGCTGGCCGACGCGATGAGCAGCGATCCGCCTTCGGTCAGCGCGTGCACGCTGCCGACGACATAGTCGGGCGACGCGGCCAGGGTCCGCATCTCACGGCGCTGCATTTCCCGGTCCATCCGGTACAGCCGCAACCGCAGAGCCTGGTAGCGGCCGGACCGTTCGATGTCGTCCGCGACGCCGATGGCCTCGAGCGTCTGGGAGGTGTTGTTGTACACCTCCGCGCCATCTGCCAGGAGGGAGCGGACCAGGCCCCGGGCGTCGGCACCGGTGGCGGCCAGCAGCGGCCGGATGCCGTTGCGTTCGAGCGCCGCCGCGGCCGTGGCGATCTGTTCGCCGGAGGCGAGTTCGGCGAACTCCGGGGACACCGCGGCGTCCGGATTCGCCACCGCGGGCGGCTCAGTCACCGCCCGCCTCCGCCAGCCGCCGGTGCACCAGCGCCACCGCCATGGATCCCTCGCCGATGGCCGCGGCGCAGCGTTTGACCGACCCGCAGCGCACATCCCCGGCGGCGAACACTCCGGGCACATTGGTCTCCAGCGGCAGCGGCTCCCTGTCCAGTGGCCAGCTGCCGCCCGGCCCGCCGGCGGCATCGCCGCCGGTCACCAGGTACCCGGCAGCGTTGGCGGCCAGCCCGATCCCCGCGGCGCCGTCGGTGCGGGGGGTGCCGCCGATGCAGATGAACAAGGCATCCGCCGGCACCTGCACCGGTGCGGTGTCGTCCCCGGAGCGCACGATGACGGCCCGGAGGCGGTCATCGGCCTCCACGCCCGCCACCTGCGCACGCACCCGCACCTCAACATTGGGGATGGCCGACAGCTGATCGATGAGGTACTGCGACATCGACGCGCCGAGGTCGCGGCCGCGGACCAGCAACGTGACCTGCCGCGCGTACCGGGAGAACCGGACCACCGCCTGGCCCGCCGAGTTGCCGCCGCCCACCACGACGACCCGGGAACCCGTGCACGCCAGCGCCTCGCTCGGCCCGGCCCCGTAGTACACCCCCGCGCCGAGCAGGTCATCGACCCCGGGCACCTCCAGCCGGCGCCACTCGACGCCGCTGGCCAACAGCACCGCCCGCCCCCGGATCAGCGTGCCGTCAGACAGCCCGGCGACATAGCCCGGCCCGTCGGCCGACACCCCGGCCAGCGGCCTGGCCAGCAGCACTTCGGCGCCGAACCGGCGCGCCTGCACCACCGCCCGCGTCGCCAGCTCGCTGCCGCTGATGCCGTCGGGAAAACCCAGCAGGTTCTCGATCATCGACGTGGTACCCGCCTGGCCGCCCGGCGCCACCGCCTCGACCACCACCGTGCGCAGGCCCTCCGATGCCGCGTTGACCGCGGCCGCCAGGCCAGCCGGCCCCGCTCCGACAATCGCCAGGTCGTACTCCGACCGCGACGGGGCCGCGACCATGCCCAGACCCGCCGCGACCCGTTCCACCGTCGCCGGCGCCAGCCGCGACCCGTCCGGCAAGATGCACAGCGGCAGCGCCGACGGCTCCACTTCGGCGACCCCCAGGACCGCCCGCACCGCATCGGGCCGGCCGGCGTCGACCCACTCGAACGGGTAACCGTTGCGGCTCAGGAAATCACGGATCGCGTACCCGCCGCGGGAGGCCGACGTGCCCACCAGGACGACGCCCGGCGTGACCGGCCGGGCGTCATAGTCGAACATCGACATCGGTGCAGCCCGATCCATCACAGGTGCGACGGCGCCGCCGGGGCACCCTCGAGTTCGAACACAAGCCGGTCGAGATAGCACCAATACCAGTCCTCGCCCGGTTCGTACCACCGTACAACCGGGTGCCCGGCCACGCGGAAGTGCGCGGTGGCGTGCCTGCCCGGAGAGTTGTCACAGCATCCGACGTGACCGCATTCCTGGCAGACCCGCAGATGCACCCAGTCCCGGCGTCCCTGAGCCAGGCAGTCCTCGCAACCCCAGGACGAGGGCGTGACATCGCGGATCCGGTCGAGATGCGTGCAAACGTCGTTCATGTTAAGCGCTCCTGTGCCGGGCGACCGGTGGTGTCTCGGCTGGCTCGAAGGCGGCGGAGAACAGGTAGCTGGTCGCCAGGCTGCGGTAGGGCCGCCATTTCTCGGCGATGGCCAGGACCTCCTCCTGGGTGGGCAGGTGGTCCAGCTGGTAGGCGGCCTGGATGGCCTTGCGGAGCGCCAGGTCGCCCGGCAAGACGACGTCCTCGCGGCCGAGCGCGATGAGCAGGGCGCCCTGCACGGTCCACGGGCCTATCCCGGGAATCGCGGTGAGCTCGGCCATGAGCTCATCGTCGGGCAGGGTGCTCAGCACGTCCTGGTCCAGCCGGCCGTCCGAGAGCCGCCCGGCTAGGTCGCGCAGCGTGCCGATCTTCCGCCAGGACAGGCCGGCCTGGCGGAGCTGGCCGGGATCTACGCCCAGCAGTTCGGCGGGTGCGGGGAGGTGGCCGCCGAACAGGGCCTGGATGCGGGCCAGGGTCCGGCGGGTCGCCGGGACGGATAGCTGCTGGCCGGTGACCTGGAACAGCAGGGCGCCGTACAGGTCCATCGGCGGCAGCTGGGCCAGCCACGCCCGGGGGTCGAAGTCCGGCCGGTCGTCGATGAGCCGCGCCAGCACCGGGTCGGCGTGGCGCAGGTAAGAGCGTGCCTGCGGCAGCCACACAGCACGGCTGGAATCCTCGCTCACCGAGCTCGCTCCCCTTCCCCGGCAGGTACGCCGGTCATCGTCATCACGTTTGGGTCTGACGATGGAGATGGACGTTGATATGGACAATACGGTGTTCTCTTTCGGCTGTTGCCGGGTTGCTAGCCGGTTGACGCGCGGTACACGCGAGCCGCGGCGGCCAGGGGACTATTGCTCCTTCAGTAGGCGGTCGGTGAGGACGATCTCGATGATCGCTGCGACCGTGTCCTGACGGGCCCAGTCGCGCTGCAGCTCGACCGCGAGAGAGACCCGGCTGATCGGCTGCCCGCCGACTTGGATGACGCGGTCAAGGCCGGCGCGGTGGGCCTCGGGCGAGGTGCCGCCGATCGCGTCGACGACCGGGTAGACCTCATACCCTTCGCGCAGCGCGTCGAGCGGTGAAGGCCATGCAGATTTCGGTCCACAGGGCGCAGATGATGAGCTTGCGGCGGCCGGTGGCGCGGACGGCCTCGACGAATTCGATGTCCTCCCAGGAGTTGACCGTTGTCCGGTCGAGCGGTTTGTCGTCTTCTAGCAGGCCGGCGAGTTCGGGGAGCGTTGGCTGTCCCCGGCCGGTGGCGATGTTGACGGTCGAGTGCACGACCCGAAGGTCTTGATGGTCCTGACCGTCGAGACGGCGTTCTTGACCAGGAGCGCGTGATCCATCGAGCGGACCGTGGCCAGCTGTGCGGGCTGGTAGCCGATGAGCAGGAGCGCTGCGTTGTCCGGCGTGATGAGATGATCGGCGAGCGGGTCGCGGGCCGGGGCGCTGGTCATGGGAGCGGCACCTTCTCGTAGCGGGGAACTGGTGCGCCCGAAGTTAGCGGCCGTCACGGTGAGCGGCGGTCACCTGATCCTGGTGATCTGCGTTGTGGTGCGAGCTTTCGGATCTCGAGCAGGTCCAGGCCGAGCGCCTCGATCTCGGCGAGCACGCCGTACAGCGCGGACTGGTCCAGGATGCCGGTGAGCACGGTGTGCGCGCCGTGCCGCCGCGGCGCCAGCGCCGGGAACGCGGACAGCACGGTGGCGCCGAGGTGCCCGTTGATCCGGATCGTATACGGTGCGGGTGCAGGGTCCATGCCGCCATGGTCAAGGGCGGGCCGGTGACCCCGCATCACCGAGATCCGGTGACCGCCGGGGCTAGCGCGTGCGGCCAGCGGCCAGCAGCCGCAGCTCCCGGGCGCGCTGCACGGCCGAGGAGCGGTCACGGACCTGGAGCTTGGCGTAGATGCTGCGGACGTGCGTGCTGACGGTGTTCGGCGAGACGGATAGTTCGCCTGCGATCTCGGGCCGGGACAGGTTCGTCGGGAGATATCGCAGCACCCTGAGCTCGCCCGGGCTGAGCTCCTCCGCCGGCGGCAATGAGGACTGCTCTGTGGCCGCCGGGGGTGAGCCGTGCAGGACGTCGAGGATGTCGGCGAGCAGCGCGGCGTGCGCGGTCTCATGCCGCGGCAGCGCCTCGAGCAGCTCCCGTGAGCCGGTCATCGCGAACGGCAGGACCAGCCGGTCAGACTCCGCCAGGGCCAGCGCCCGTTCAGCCGCCTGGTTCGCCGCACGCAGGTCACCGAGCTCACGATAGGCGAGCCCGGCCAACAGGTCCGCCTCAACGACCGTGACGTAACCGAGGACCGGTGCCGTGCCGTCCAGCACATCCCGCACCGCGCCCAGGGCCGCGGCCGGATCGCCTTCCGCGAGACAGATCACCGCTCGGGCATTACGGATCTCACCGGAGCCGGCCCGCTCGTCATCGAGCGCCGCGAGGCAGGCGCGGGCCTCGCCGGTCATCCCGAGGCGGGCCTGCGTGGCGAGCAGCCAGCCGGTCACCTGGCTCGCCAGCGCCTGCAATCCCTCCAGCTGCGATCCCAGGTGTTCGGCCGCGCTGAGTTCCTCGAGCGCCTCGTGGTGGCGGCCGCGACCGGCGTGCAGTAGCCCGGCCGTCTGGTGCAGCAGCAGCCTGATGTCCGGCCCGGTGTCTGTTTGCAGAGCCCGTTCGGTGCGCCGCAACCACCGCTCGCCCTCATCGAACTCACCCAGCCACACCATCGTGCCGGAGAGCGTCATCAGCGCGGGTGCGATCACCGGCTCCGCGCCCCAGCCGTACCGCTCGGCGAGCGCTATCGCCTCACGACAGCGCGCCTGGGTCATGGCGAACGGGTGGATCTTCGGCATGGCAGCACCATGGAAGATATACGCGAAACCGAGCTGCGCGAGGCAGCCGACTTCCAGGTAGGGGCGGCCGATCTCCCGGGCCAGGACGGCGCCCTCCCGGAGGTGGCGTTCGGCGTCCGGCAGCCCCAGCGACCACGCCTCGGCGGTCCCCAGATTCATCAGCGCCACCGCTCGCAGGTCTCTGTCGAGCGCGATGTCTTCGTCGGACTGCCCGGTGACCGGGGAGGCCAGGAATCTGGCCTGCTCGATGACGCCGGCCAGGTGACCGCGCCGCCTGGCCAGCGACAGCTGCAGCGACGCGATCGCCACCCGGAGGCGGCGCTGGCGATCCGGCGGCGCCGTCTCGGCGTGCGTCTCGGCGACCGCCAGGTAGGCGGCCGCCTCGTCCAGGCGTCCTTGGACCAGGTCACCTCCGGCGCGCACCAGGGCCAGTTCGGGATGGTCCGCGCCCGGCGGGAAAGCCCGCACCAGCGCCTGGATGGTCTGCGCTTGCCCGTCGAGCGTCAGGCTGAACGAATAGTCGGCGAGCAGCCGGGCCGCATCCGCCCAGTCGCCCGACGCCTGCGTGTGCCGGACGGCCTCGGCCACCTGGCCCTGCAAGGTGAACCATCCGGCGGCGCGCCGGTGCAGCACCGGTACTTCCGCGGGCAGCGTCCGGCGCAGCTCCAGCCGGAGGAGATCCGCAAACAGGTGGTGGTAGCGGAACCAGGTGCGCTCGGGGTCCAGCGATTCGACGAACGCGTTGGCGTCCTCGAGTTCCAGCAGGATCCGTTCCGAGCCAGGGCGGCCGGTCAGCAGGTCGGCCAGCTCGCCGTTGACCCGGTCGAGCAGCGAGGTACGCAGGAGCAGATCCTGAACGTCGGGCGGCTGGCGTTCCAGCATCTCGGCGATCAGGTACTCGGCGACCGTGCGGTCGCTGCCGGAGAACTCGGCGACGAAGCGTTCCGGGTCGGGGTGACCGGCCAGGGAGAGCGCCGCGAGCCGCAGGCCCGCCGCCCACCCTTCGGTCCGCTGGTGCAGCAGCGCCGTCCCGGAGTCGGATAGCGCGATGCCCGAGGCGGCGAGCAGATCGCGGGTTTCGCGCTCGGAAAAGCGCAGGTCCGCCGCGCGGATCTCGGCTAGCTCGCCGACCAGGCGCAGCTGATGCAGCCGCAGCGGCACATCGTGGCGCGTGGTCAGCATCGCGTGCACGTTCGGGGGAAGGTCCGTCAGCAGCCGGGTGAGCTGAGAGAGCGCCTCTGGCGAATTCAGCTCGTGCAGATCATCAATAACCAGCGTGATGCCGCCACGAGCATCGGCGAGCTCCGACAGCACCCGGCCGGCCATCGCCGGTGCATTGAAGTCAGGTGTCGCTGCTGGCGGTTCCGCCTGGCCGGTCGTGGCCGAAGCGTGACGGACCGCGCCGAGCAGGGCCAGCCAGAACTGCTGGGCGTCGTGCTGGTCGCGTTGCACCTGCATGACGGCGAACTGGTGCGGCTGCCCCGGACGGCCGGCCCACGCGCGCAGCAGGCACGTCTTCCCGCTGCCAGCCGGAGCAGAGATGATCGTCACCCTCCGCGCCGCCGCGCGATCCAGGGCAGCTACAAGATCACCCCGGTCGATCAGCCGGGGAGTTGCTGGAGCCACCGTCAAAGGCCTGCCTTGATATCTACGCCTGACACCCTTAGCGCCGGTCACGCAGTCCTGGCACCTTCTCTCGGTACCAGGCCAGCGCACGTACTGTCAACGGCGCCCGAACCTCGGTTCTGCTGCACTCTCATCCACGCACTCTCATCCACGCCCCGCCGCGATCCCATCCCGTCCGGCGTTGTCCCGGTGCGGCGAATCACCTGGACCCGGTGACGACCTCTCACCTGCCTCGTGGCAACCCTGGGTTCGTCGATCGCATTCTCAAAGAGAACGACATGACACTGGACAACCAGCTTCGCTGCGCCCGTGAGAATGAGAAGGAGGAATTCATGATGCGCAACAACGTGGGGACTCAATTGCATGCGCTTCCTCGTTGCTCTTCGGTGGCCTCTATGGTCGATGAATGAACGGGCTTGCTTCTTCGGTGCCCGCGGTGCGGGCCGGGGGTGTGGTCAAGCGCTTCGGGGCGACTGTGGCGCTGGATGGTGCCGGGCTCGAGGTCCCGGCGGGGATGGTGTTTGGCCTGCTGGGCCCGAACGGGGCGGGCAAGACCACGCTGGTTCGCATTCTGGCCACGCTGCTGGCGCCCGATGCGGGGCAAGTGGAGGTCCTCGGCCACGACGTGGTGGGTGAGCCTGCCGCTGTCCGCGAGCTGCTCGGCCTGACGGGGCAGTTCGCGGCGGTCGATGAGCTGTTGACCGGGCGGGAGAACCTGGAGATGTTCGGGCGTTTGTTCAAGCTGTCCGGTGAGCAGGCCCGCCGCCGGGCCGGTGAGCTGCTGGAGCGGTTCGACCTGGCGCAGGCGGCTGAACGGCCGGCCCGGACCTATTCCGGCGGCATGCGCCGCCGGCTCGACATCGCCTCCAGCCTGCTGACGCGCCCGCGGGTGCTGTTCCTGGACGAGCCGACCACGGGCCTGGATCCGCGCAGCCGCAACGAGATCTGGGCGATCGTGCGCGAGCTGCGGCGCGAGGGGACAACGCTCCTGCTGACCACCCAGTACCTGGAGGAAGCCGATCAGCTGGCCGACCGGATCGCCGTCATCGACCGCGGGAAGGTGATCGCGGAGGGAACCGGGAACGAGCTCAAGGACCGCGTCGGCGGCCAGATCCTGGAGGTGGAACTGTCCAGCGTGGAGCAGCGCGACCGGGCGCAGGCGGTGCTCGCCGGGGTGGGCTGCGGCGATCCTCAGCCGGACGAGCGCCCGGACCGGCTCACCCTTCCGGCCCCGCGCAACGGGCTCCAGCTGGTGGAGGAGGCGGCCGCGGAGCTGCGCCGGGCACAGATCGGCGTCAGCGACATCGGGCTGCGCCGCCCCACCCTCGACGATGTCTTCCTGCAGCTGACCGGGGCCCCGCCCAGCGGGGACGGCGGCGGACCCAGCCCCCGGACCCGGTGCCGCCCCCGGCCCCAGCAGCCGGCGCCGAACGTATCAGCGCCTCGCAGGCCGGTCCTGCGGCTGCGGCGCCCGCCGCCGCAGGCCGTGCGCTCGGCAATCACCGACACCGCCGTGGTCACCGGCCGCAACCTGCGTCACTTCATCCGCCAGCCCGACCTGCTGGTCTTCTCCACCATCCAGCCGGTCCTGTTCGTGCTGCTGTTTGTCTATGTCTTCGGCGGCGCGGTCGGCCGCTCGCTGCCGCACGGGGTCGCCTACGTCGACTTCCTGCTGCCCGGGATCTTCGTCCAGTCGGTGACCTTCGGCGCCTCGCAGACGGCGGTCGGCCTGTCGGAGGACCTGCAACGCGGAGTGGTCGACCGCTTCCGGTCGATGCCGATGGCCCGCTCGGCCGTGCTGGCCGGGCGCACCGTGGCCGACCTGGTCCGCAACATCCTCATCATCGGCCTGATGATCGCCGTCGGCTACGCGGCCGGGTTCCGCTTCCACGGAGGGGTAGCGGGAGCGGCCGCGTGCATCGCCGTCGTCGCCGCCTTCGGCTTCGCCCTCAGCTGGATCTTCGCCTTCGTGGCGCTCACCGTCCGGGGCGCCGAGGCGGCGCAGACGGCCGGGTTCGTGGTGATCTTCCCGCTCGTCTTCGCCAGCTCGGTGTTCGTGCCCGTCTCCACCATGCCGCACTGGCTGCAGGCGTTCGCGAAAATCAGCCCCGTCACGGTCACCGCCGACGCCGCCCGCTCGCTCGCGCTCTTTGGCACCCCGGCGTCACTGGGAGCGGCCGCGGCATGGACCGGCGGCCTGCTGGCCGTGTTCA
>WNGA01015812.1_pt1 | contig 15662 bp, 11 predicted proteins | sample 5400061 | NCBI WGS metagenome assembly WNGA01 (sample SAMN13153366, study PRJNA577476) | soil metagenome | isolation source: 100 cm soil or saprolite under grassland replicate 2 | place: USA:California | collected 2016-06-15
CCGAGGCGCTCGGCGACCAGCAGCCGGCGCGGCTGGCCGCGGAGCACCGCGGCCAGCTCGGCGGGGCCGAAGCCCGGCGCGGTGAGCACGGCCACCTTGGGGTGGGCGAGGCAGGCGTTGATCGCCGGGGCGGGGTCGCGGCCGTGGGCGCTGACCACCAGGGCGTCGTCCCAGGGCAGGCCGGCCTTGGCGAAGGCCGCGGCGACCGCGGAGACGGCCGGGATCACCTCGAGCGCTCGCCGCCCGAACTCCTCGGCCAAGAGGCGGACGATGCCGAAGAAGCCGGGGTCGCCGGAGGCGAGCACCACCACCGGCCCGGAGGAGGCGGCGATCACGGCGAGCGCCGGCGCCAGCTCGCCGTTCAGCTGGAAGCTGCGCCGCTGGCCAAGCGGCTCCGGCACGGCGCGCTCGGCGACGGCGAGCTGGCGGCCGCTCCCCACCACCAGGGCGGCCTCGGCCAGCCGGACGCGGGCCGCCTCGGGCAGCGGCGAGGCACCGAGGCCGATCACGGTGATCACGCCGACCCCCTGTCCTCCGGGGGGCTACCGCTCCGCTCCTCGAGCCCCCCGGACCCCCTGATTCCCGGGGGGCTACCGCTCCGCTCCTCGAGCCCCCCGGACCCCCTGATTCCCGGGGGGCTACCGCTCCGCTCCTCGAGCCCCCGCCCACCGGCTGCAGCCCCTCGAAGTCGACCATGACGACCTCCACGGCGAGGCGGCCGTCGACGAAGCGAGCCAGGTTCGCCGCCACCTGCCGGCACAGCAGGTCACAGGGGGATGGCGTGGCGGGATCCGCCGCCGCGTTGGGCTCCGTGCCAGGCCTGTCCGCTGCCGCCGGGCCCTCCCGGCGCGTGCCGACCAGGCCGGCGGCGGCCCACAACTCGTAGGCGTGGCGGGCGGTGTTGGCCCGGCCGACGGCGGCGACCAGGTCGGCGTCGCCGCCGGCCTCCGCGGTGAGGCAGGCGAGCAGGCCGGGGTCGACCTTGGACCGGGTCCAGTGGGTCATCAGCACGCCGGCGCCGAGCTTGGCCAGCTTGCCTGCCATGCCGACGAAGGCGCAGCGGCTCAGGCCCCGGGCCGTCGCCCGCCGCAGGGCGTGGCCGGTGAAGTCCCCGACCTCGACGAAGCAGACCTGGTCGAGGCCGGGGTACAGGCGCATGGCGGCCCGCTCGGTGCGCCCGCCGGTGGACAGCACCAGGGTGTCGAGGCCCAGCGCGGCGATCACGTCGACCGCCTGCTCGACGCTGGCCCGCCAGGCGGCGGTCGAGAACGGCCGCACCACGCCGGTGGTGCCGAGGATGGAGATGCCGCCGACGATGCCGAGGCGTGGGTTGGTGGTCTTGCGCGCCATGCGCTCGCCGCCTGGCACGCTGACCACCACCCGTGCGCCGTTGCCGTCCAGGTCGAGCACCTCGCCGACGGCGGCGGTGATCTGGCGGCGGGGCACCGGGTTGATGGCCGGCCCGCCGATCGGCAGGCCCAGCCCTGGACGGGTGACGCGGCCGACGCCCTCGCCGCCCTCGATGCGCAGGCCCGGCTCCGGCTCGAGGAAGACGCGCGCGGTGAGGTGGGCGCCGTGGGTGACGTCGGGGTCGTCGCCTGCGTCCTTCACCACCACCGCCTCGGCCTCGCCGTCGCCCAGCCGGCAGCTCGCCACCGCGAACGTGACCCGCCGCCCCCCCGCCGGCAGGCCGACCTCGACGCGTTCCTGCGCGCGTCCGCTGACCAGCGCGGCAGCGGCCGCCTTGGCCGCCGCCGCCGCGCAGGTGCCGGTCGTCCACCCCGACCGCAGGTCACGCCCGGCCACCTTGGCGGTACGCGGCAGGTCCGGCTCGCGCAGTTCCACCTGGAGGGGGTCGCCCGCGGGCGGCACGGGCGAGGGCGAGGCCCTTGCCCGCTCCCGCGGGGAGCGCCCCGGCGCGGTCACGGGTCGGCTCCCGGGCTGGCGCGGCGGAACTCGTGGCTGAAGGCGGGGTGGTAGAGGTGCGAGCGGGCGCCGTCGTCGGCGAGGGCGGGCCCGACCAGGACGAGGGCCTGCTTGTGGATGCGGGCGTCGCGGATGCTGGCGGCGAGGTCGGCGAGGCGGCAGCGCAGCACCAGCTCGTCCAGCCAGGTGGCGCGGTGGACGACCGCGCAGGGGGTGTCGGGCGGGTAGCCGCCGGCTTCGAGCTCCCGTTGCAGCGCGCGCGGGCGCGAGCAGGACAGGAACAGGGCCATGGTGGCGCCGTGGCGGGCCAGGTCCCTGACCTGCTCGCGGGGTGGCATGGAGTCGTTGGTCCGGGTCGCCAGGCGGGTGAGGACGACCGACTGGGCCACCCCCGGGACGGTCAGCTCGCGGCCGACCGCCGCCGCGGCGGCGGCCAGCGACGACACGCCCGGCACGATCTCCCAGGGCAGGTCACGCCGCTCGCACTCGGTCACCTGCTCCTGCACGGCCCCGTAGAGGGTCGGGTCGCCCGAGTGGACCCGGGCGACCACCAGCCGCTCGGCAGCCGCCCGGTCGTAGACCGCGGCGACCTCTTCGAGGGTGAGCGCCGAGGAGTCCAGCGCCTCGGCGTCCGGCCGGGCGTGGACCAGCACGTCGGGGCTGACCAGGCTGCCCGCCCAGATGACCACGTCGGCCGCTGCGATGGCGGCGGCGCCACGGAAGGTGAGCAGGTCGGCGGCGCCCGGTCCCGCCCCGACGAACCAGACCTTGGGGCGCTCCGCCGCGCTCGGTGTCGCCCTCATCGCGCCGGGGACCTCTCTCCGGGCCCCGCTTGATCCTCCGGAGGGCTACCGCTCTGCTGGTCGAGGCCCCCGGACCCCGCCGGGGCCCGGGCGGCTCGGTCAGGGAAGGCGATCAGGGTGGAGAGGTAGGGGCCGGGCTCGGCGGGGAGGTCGGCGGCCGGGCGGATCGTCTCCCCCGCCAGGCCGAGCCGGGCACCGTAGACGGCCCGGTCGAGCCGGCCGGCGGCTCGTAGCACGTCGAGCAGCTCGGGCAGGTGGCGGCCGCCCTTGTAGCAGACGACCGTGTCGAACTCGGCCAGGGCGCGCGCGGCCCGCTCCGGCCCGGCGGCCAGCGGCAGCAGGGCCAGCCGCTCTCCTCCCTCGACCAGGCTGACGCCGGCCCGGGCGGCAAGGTCCTGCATGGCGGTGATGCCTGGCACGGTCTCGACCGTGACGGCGCCGACCAGCTCGCGCACGGTCGCCGCCAGGTAGCTGAAGGTCGAGTACACGCTCGGGTCGCCGATGGTGGCGAAGGCGGCAACGCCGCCGCCGGCCACCACCCGCGCGACCTCGGCGCCGGCCCGCTCCCAGTTCGCCTCCCGCGCGTCCTCGTCGTCGGAGAGCGCGAAGGTGAGCCGGTGGATGCGCGCCGGGTCGGCGTGCGCCCGCACCACCGCCTCGGCGCGTCCGACCTCGCCGCTGTCGGCGACCGGGACGAAGATCTCGTCGGCCTCGCGGAAGGCGCGCAGCGCGCGCAAGGTGACCAGCTCCGGGTCGCCCGGGCCGACGCCGACGCCGACCAGCCGGCCGTTCACCGCGCCGTCCCCGCTGCCGAGGCCGCCGGCGCCCCAACTGCCGCGGCCAGCAGCCGAGCCGGCAGCCCTGGCTGGCCCGCCCAGTGGGTGTGCAGGTAGCTGGCGTGCACGCCGCCGGCCACGAACCCCTCCGCCCGCTCCTGGCGCTCGGCGGACGCCGTGTCGAGCAGCCAGGCCGGGGACGGGCCGGCCGGCGGGTCGAGCGCCGAGTAGTGGAACTCGTGGCCGCGCAGCGCCTGGCCCGGCACGGCCAGGACCGAGGGGCTGGCCGCGCGGGCGCGCCGGTAGCCGAGGGTGAGGCGGCCGGTCATGCGCGCTTCGGCCGCGAGCACGCCGCACATGGGCAGGCCGTCGAGCGAGCGGCCGAGGTACAGCAGGCCGCCACACTCGGCGACCAGCGGCCGGCCGCTGGTGGCGAAGGCGCGCACCGCCGCCCGCAGCGGCTGGTTGCCGGCGAGCTCGGCGCCGTAGGTCTCGGGGAAGCCGCCGCCGAGGTAGAGGGCGTCGCTGCCGGCGGGCAGCTCGCCGTCGGCGGTCGGGTCGAAGCCGGCCAGCTCCGCCCCCGCCGCCTCGAGCAGCTCCAGGTTCTCCTGGTAGACGAAGGTGAAGGCGGGCCCGGCGGCGACCGCCACCCGCAGCGGCCGCGCGGCCGCCGCCGTGGCCGTGCGTCCTGGCGTGCCGGCCGTGTCCCGCGCGGGGGGCGTGCCCGCCAGGGCGTCGCCTGGGTCCCACGGGGTCACGGTCAGCGGCGGCGCGGCGGCGGCGAGGGCGGCGATAGCGCCCAGGTCGGCGGCTGCGGCCACGGCGTCGCCGAGGGCGGCGACCGTGTGGGCCGCCGCCGCCGCCCGCTCCGCCGCGGGCACCAGGCCGAGGTGGCGTTCCGGGGTGGCGAGGGCGGCGTGGCGGCGCAGCACCGCGACCAGCGGCAGGCCGAGCGGGTCGAGGGCCTCGCGCAGGAGCTGCTCGTGCCGGTCGGAGGCGACCCGGTTGAGGACGACGCCGGCGAGGCGCAGGGCGGGGTCCCAGGTGGCGTAGCCGTGCACCAACGCGGCCACCGAGCGGGCCAGAGCGCCCGCGTCCACCACCAGCAGCACGGGCGCGTCGAGCAGCTTGGCGACCTGGGCGGTGGAGGCCAGCTCGCCGGCGCCGGCGGCGCCGTCGAACAGCCCCATGACGCCCTCGACCACGGCCAGGTCGGCGCCGGCGGCCCCGTGGGCGAACAGCGGCCCGACCAGCTCGGGGCCGCACAGGAAGGCGTCCAGGTTGCGGCCGGGCCGGCCGCTGGCCAGCGCGTGGTAGGAGGGGTCGATGAAGTCCGGGCCGACCTTGAAGGCGGCCACGCGACGGCCGCGGGCGGCGAACGCGGCCATCAGCCCGGTGGCGACGGTGGTCTTGCCCACCCCGGAGTGGGTCCCGGCCACCACCAGCCGGGGGATCACCACTCGATCCCCTGCTGGCCGCGGATGCCCTGGTCGTAGGGGTGCTTCAGCTTGCGCATCTCGGTCACCAGGTCGGCGGCGTCGACCAGGGCCTCGGGGGCGTCGCGGCCGGTGACGACCACGTGCTGGAAGCCAGGCCGGCCCTCGAGCACCTCGACCACCTCGGCGGTGTCGACCCAGCCGAAGCTCATCGGGTAGGTGAACTCGTCGAGCACCAGCAGCTCGTAGGTCTGGTCGGCGATGCGCCGCTTGACCTCCTCCCAGCCCTCCCTCGCCAGGTCGGCGGATTGCTCCAGGTCGCGGGAGACCCAGGTCCAGCCGTCGCCCATGCTCTCCCAGGTGATGCCGCCGAGGGCCTCGGCGGCCTTGCGCTCGCCGATGCGCCAGCGGCCCGACTTCACGAACTGGTACATGCCGACCCGGTAGCCGCGCGCCCAGCCGCGCAGCATGACGCCGAAGGCGGCGGTCGACTTCCCCTTGCCGTGCCCGGTGTTGACGATCAGCAGCGGGTGGTCCCGCCGGGCGCGCCGAACCGGTTCCGGCTGCTCGCTCATGCCACGCTCCTTCCCCTGCGCCCCGGACCGCGGCCGGGGCCGCCGCCGGTGACCCAGCGCACCACGCCGGCGAGCGGCTGCGCGGCCAGCGCGTCCAGGCGCACGCACGGCGCGCCGAGCACGCGGGCCACCTCGGCGGCGATGCCGAGCCGGAGCGCGCCGTCCTCGGTGTCGACCACCACCGCGGCGACCCCGCGGGCGGCCAGCGCGCCGGCCTGGGCCAGCGCCTCGCCCACCGGGTCGGTGCTGGCCTGCCGGCCTGGCTCAGGGCTGCCTCGCCGGGCCTCCTCCGGCCCCGTGCCAGCCCTGGCGTTGGCGCGCCCGTCGGTCACCAGCACCAGCAGGGGGCGCCGCTGCGGGTCGCGGACCCGCTCGGACGCGAGCACCTCGGCGGCGCGGGAGAGCCCGGCCGCCAGCGGGGTGCGGCCCCCGGTGGGCAGCGCGCCGAGGCGCTCGGCGGCCAGCTCGACGCTGGCGGTCGGCGGCAGCAGCACCGCCGCGCCCTCGCCCCTGAAGCTGACCAGCCCGACCCGGTCGCGGCGCTGGTACGCGTCGAGCAGCAGCGACAGCACCGCGCCCTTGGTGGCGGCCATGCGCCGCCTGGCGGCCATCGAGCCGGAGGCGTCGACCACGAACAGCACCAGGTTCCCCTCGCGGCCCTCGCGCACGTGCTGGCGCAGGTCGGAGCGGCGCAGCCGCAGCCCGCCGGATCCCTGGCGGCCGCGGGCGCGCTGGAACGGCGCCGCCGCCCGCAGGGTGCCGGCCGGCGACAGGTCGCCGGCCCGGCCGGCGAGCGGCCGGTCGGCCACCGGGCGGCCCCAGTCCGCCTCGGCGCGGCTGCGGCGGCCCCAGGCGCCGGCGCCGGTGCCAGGCAGCTCGAACCAGACCGGGGCGAACGGCAGCCCGGCGGCCTCGACCCGCTCACCGGCCGCACCCGGGCCGGCGGCCTGGTGGCCGTCGGGGCCGGGACGGCCCCGAGCCCGCTCCGAGCGGTCCCCATCCGGTCGGGCGCGGTCGCCGGCGTCGACCGCGAAGGCCGCGCAGACCGACGCCACCCGCCCGAGCATCTCGTCGGGCAGGCGCACCGCGGGCAGGCGCCCGCGGGCGGCGGCGACGCGCTCGCCGTGGGCGGCGTCGGCGTCCGCCCAGGCGGCCGCGAACCCGGCCGGGTCCGCCTCGTAGGCGAGGCGGCGCCTGACCACCTCCACCCGCTCGGCCAGGTCGGCGTTGCCGCGCACCTCGACGGTGACGCCGAAGCGGTCGAGCAGCTGCGGCCGCAGCTCGCCCTCCTCCGGGTTCATCGTGCCGACCAGCAGGAAGCGGGCGGCGTGGCGGACGCTGACGCCCTCGCGCTCGACGTAGTTGACGCCGAGGGCCGCGGCGTCCAGCAGCAGGTCGACCAGGTGGTCGCCGAGGAGGTTGACCTCGTCGACGTAGAGGATGCCGCGGTGGGCGGCGGCGAGCAGCCCGGGCTCGAAGGCGCGCCTGCCCTCCACCAGGGCGCGCTCCAGGTCGAGGGCGCCGGCGACCCGGTCGGTGCTGGCCCCGACCGGCAGCTCGACCAGCGGCACCGGCCGCCGGCGCCAGTCGGCCCCTGCCGGGTGCGGCCCGGCGGGGCAGGCCGGGTCGGGCGCGTCCGGGTCGCAGTTGTACGGGCAGCCCGCCACCACGTCGATCGGTGGGAGCAGGCCGGCGAGGCCGCGCACCGCGGTCGACTTGGCGGTGCCCTTCTCGCCCCGGACCAGCACCCCGCCGACCGCCGGGGAGACGGCGTTGAGCGACAGGGCCAGCACCAGGTCGTGCTGGCCGACGATGGCCGAGAACGGGTACGGGACCGAGGTCACCTGCGCTCCTCCTCCAGCGCGCCCTCCAGCTCCAGGTAGAGCGCGCGCAGCTGCCGCATGGTGGCCGCGTCCGGGTCGGCCCACAGCCCACGGTCGGCCGCCTCCAGCAGCCGCTCGGCGATCGCCCGCATCGCCCACGGGTTGGAGCGGCGCAGGAACGCGGCGGTGTCGGGGTCGAACAGGTAGCGCGCCGCGATCGCGCCGTACATCCAGTCGTCGACCGCGCCGGTGGTGGCGTCGTAGCCGAACAGGTAGTCGACCGTGGCCGACAGCTCGAAGGCGCCCTTGTAGCCGTGGCGGGCCATGCCGGCGACCCAGCGCGGGTTGACCACCCTGGCGCGCACCACCCGGCGGATCTCCTCGTCGAGGGCGCGGGTGCGCACCCGCGCGGGGTCGGCGCTGTCGGCCAGGTAGGCGCGCGGGTTGGCGCCGGTGAGGGAACGCACCGCCGCCACCATGCCGCCGTGGTACTGGAAGTAGTCGTCGGAGTCGAGCAGGTCGTGCTCGTGGGTGTCGACGTTCTTGACCGCCACCCGCACCCGGGCGAGGTTGTCGCGCAGCGCCCCGGCGGCCGCGACCCCGTCCAGCCCGCGGCCGTAGGCGTAGCCGCCCCAGACCTCGTAGACCTCGGCCAGGTCGGCGTCGGTGCGCCAGTTGCGCGCGTCGATCAGGGGCAGCAGCCCGGCACCGTAGGCGCCCGGCTTGGAGCCGAACACCCTGGTGGTGGCGCGGCGCCGGTCGTGGCCGGCGGCCAGCTCGGCGCGGGCGTGCTTGGCGACGTAGTTGGCCTCGTCGGGCTCGTCCAGCCCGGCGACCAGGCCGACGGCCTCGTCGACCAGGCCGATCAGGTTGGGGAAGGCGTCGCGGAAGAAGCCGCTGATGCGCACGGTCACGTCGATCCGCGGGCGGCCCAGCTCGCTCGCCGGCACCACCTCGATGCCGGTCACCCGGCGGGTCTCCGGGTTCCAGCGCGGCCGCACGCCGAGCAGGGCGAGGACCTCGCCGATATCGTCGCCCTGGGTGCGCATGGCCGAGGTGCCCCAGACCACGATCCCGACCGTCTCGGGATGGACGCCCTCCTCCGCCAGGTAGCGGTCGAGCAGGTCGTCGGCCAGGCGCCGGCCGGTGGCGTAGGCCAGCTCGCTGGGGAGCGCCTTGGGGTCGACGGAGTAGAAGTTGCGGCCGGTCGGCAGCACGTTGACCAGCCCGCGGGTGGGCGAGCCGGAGGGCCCGGCCGGCACGTAGCGGCCGTCGAGGCCGCGCAGCAGGTTGCCCAGCTCGTCACCGGTGCGGGCGAGGCGGGGCAGCACCTCACGGCAGGCGAATTCCAGGCTCGCCACCACTCCCGGGTCGGCACGGCCGACGACGTCGGCGACGACCGCGGGGACCGCGGCGGCGTCCCAGCCCTTGGCGTCGACGCCGTCCAGCAGCGCCCTCGCCGCCTCCTCCAGGCGGTCGACCAGGTCGGCGGCGCTGGCTGCCGGCCCAGGGAACCGTTCCAGCAGGGCGGGCGGCGCGGCGTCCAGGCGACGGCCGGGAGCCTCCAGCAGCGCCGGCTCGTCCAGGCCGAAGGCGGCGCCGACCGCCCGCCGCAGCCCGGGCACGCGGCCGGCGCCGAGCCGCAGGATCGCCGCGACCAGGCCGATGCGCTGCTCGCCGGCCGGCTCCTGGCCGAGCACGTGCAGGCCGTCGCGGATGCGGGCGTCCTTGATCTCGCAGAGGTAGCCGTCCAGGTGCAGGACGAACTCGTCGAACGCATCTGGCAGCTGGTCGACGCCGAGGTCGCGGTGCAGCTCGGCGGCGCGCACCAGCTCCCAGATGCGCGCCCTGACCTCGGGCAGCTTGGTCGGGTCGAGCGCCTGCAGGCTGGCGTACTCGTCCAGGAGCTGCTCGAGGCGGGCCAGGTCGTCGTAGGTCTCCGCCCTGGTCATCGGCGGGACCAGGTGGTCGACCACGACCGCGTGGGCGCGCCGCTTGGCCTGGGTGCCCTCGCCCGGGTCGTTGACGATGAACGGGTAGAACAGCGGCAGGTCGCCGAGGACGGCGTCAGGGGCGCAGCCGGCCGAGAGCGCCAGGCTCTTGCCTGGCAGCCATTCCAGGGTGCCGTGCTTGCCGAGGTGGACCGCGGCGTCGGCGCCGAAGACCTGCCGCAGCCACCAGTAGCCGGCCAGGTAGTGGTGGGAGGGCGGCAGGTCGGGGTCGTGGTAGATGGCCACCGGGTTCTCGCCGAAGCCGCGCGGCGGCTGCACCGCCAGGAAGACGTTGCCGAGGCGCAGCCCCGCCAGCACCGGGTCGCCCCGGTCGACGTAGAGGTCGCCAGGCGGCTCGCCCCAGTGGGCCACCACCCGCTCGCGCAGGCTCGCCGGCAGGCCCGCGAACCAGGCCGCGTAGGCGGCCCCGTCGACCCTGCCGGCCGCGCCGGCGAGCTGCTCCTCGGTGAGGAACTCGGCGTCCTGCCCGCCGGCTGCGATCAGCGCGTGGACCAGCGGGTCGCCCTCCGGGGGTAGCCCCCCGGTCGAGAGGCCGTCCGGCCCGCCGGTCGGCGGCTCCTCGACCTGGTAGCCGGCGGCCCGCATGGCCTGCAGCAGCCGCACCGCGCTGGCCGGGGTGTCCAGGCCGACGGCGTTGCCGATCCTGGCGTGCTTGGTCGGGTAGTTGGACAGCACCACCGCGACCCGCTTGCGCTCGTTGGGCACCTGCCGCAGCCGCGCCAGCCGGGTGGCGATGCCGGCGAGCCGCGCGGCCCGCTCCGGGTCGGCGCGGTAGACCAGGACCGGCGCCGCGCCAGGGGCGACCTCGATGGGCTCCTTGAAGGAGAAGGGCACGCCGACCACGCGGCCGTCGAACTCGGGGATGGCGACCTGCATGGCCGCGTCGAGCGGGGACAGCCCGCCGTCGGCCGCCGCCCAGGCGGCCCGGCTGGTGGTGACGCAGATGCCCTGGACGACCGGCACGTCGAGGGCGTCCAGCGCCGGCACCTGCCAGGACGCCCAGCCCTCCGGGCGCTCCTCGCCGGCGCCGGCCATGGCGTCAGCGGCATTGCTGCCGCCGGCGGCGAGCACGGTCACCACCAGGGCGTCGACGCCGTGCTCGGCGAGCAGCTCGGCGGCTCGAACGCGGCCGTCGGGGCCGGGCCGCAGCGAGTAGCAGAACACCGGCAGCGGGTTGGCCCCGGCGGCGTCGAGCGCCTCGACCAGGGTGTCGACGAAGGCGGTGTTGCCGCTCATCCAGTGCGCCCGGTAGAAGACCACGCCGACGGTGGGACGCCCGGGGTCGCGCCGCGCGGCCAGCTCGGGCCGGTAGAGCCCGTGGCCGGGCAGGACGGCCGGCGGCTCGAAGCCGAAGCCGCCGAACAGCAGGGTGTCGGCCACGAAGCGGAGCAGGTTGGCGGTGTTGGCGACGCCGCCGTGGCGCAGGTACTCGAACGCCTCCGCGACCACCCCGGCGGGGGCGGTGGAGGCGGCGGCCAGCTCGGCGTCGGGCTCGGCCTCGCCGCCGAAGGCGAGCAGCGGCACGCCGCGCTCGGCGCAGCGCCGGCGCAGCAGGTCGAACCCTGCCGGCCAGGCGCCACGTCCGCCGAGCAGCCGGACCAGGACGGCCTCGGCGCCCGGCAGGTGCCGCTCGCAGAAGGCCGCCGGGTCGGGCTCGCCGGCCGGGTTGGCGGCACGCACCTCCGGGAAGCCGGCCGGCAGCTCGGCGGTCGCCCTCCTCGCGGCGAGCACCTCGGTGTCGGCGGTGGTGAGCAGCAGGATCACGGCACCCCTCCCGGAGGGATCACGGGCAGGCCGGGCGGGGCGCCGCGCTCGACCAGGCGGGCGATCGCCGCCATGTCGCTGTGCTCGGCGACCAGGTCGCCGAGGGCGTCGAGGCGGGCCTCGCGGACCGCCGCGAAGGGCCGCTCGCCGGGCAGCCAGCGCAGCCCGCGGACCGATGCCACCCAGCCGAGCAGGGCGCGCCGCAGGCGGTCGCCTTCGAGCAGCCCGTGCCAGGAGGTGCCGAGCACAATGCCGGAGCGGCAGCCGTCGTCGCCGCCGCCCGCGCGCAGCAGCAGCGGCTCGCCACCGAAGCGCCGCGTGCGGCCGTGGTGGATCTCGTAGCCGGCGGCCTCGGCGTCGCCCAGCCATGGGGCGTGCCCGTGCGGGGTGGACAGCACCTTCTCCGCGGCGAACACGGTCTCGACCGGCAGCAGGCCGAGGCCCTCGACCTCGCCGGCGCCGCTCTCCACCGGGTCGACCACGCGCTTGCCGAGCATCTGGTAGCCGCCGCAGACGCCGAGCAGGGGCAGCCCCCGCTCCACCCGGCGGGCCAGCGCCCGGTCCAGGCCGCGCTCGCGCAGCCAGGCGAGGTCCTCCACGGTCGCCTTGGTGCCCGGCAGCACCACCAGGTCGGCGCCGAGCACGTCGGCGGGCGCCTGGGTGAAGCGCACCGCGACGCCGGGCTCGGCGGCGAGCGCGTCGAAGTCGGTGAAGTTGGAGATCCAGCGCAGCCGCACCACGGCAACGGTGAGCGCGTCCGGCCCGCGCGGGGGCAGGGCGCCGTCGCGCGGCGCCTCCAGCGCCAGGGAGTCCTCCACGTCCAGCCACAGGCCGCGCCGCCACGGCAGCACGCCGAGCACGGGCCGGCCGGTGAGCCGGGTGAGCTGGTCGAGGCCGGGGGCGAGCACCGCCGGGTCGCCGCGGAACTTGTTGACCAGGAAGCCGGCGACCAGGGCCTGGTCGGCGGGCTCGAGCAGCGCCACGGTGCCGTAGAGGCTGGCGAACACGCCGCCGCGGTCGATGTCGCCGACGACCACCACCGGCAGCCCGGCCGCGCGGGCGAGGCCGAGGTTGGCAAGGTCGCCGGCGCGCAGGTTGATCTCGGCGGGGCTGCCGGCGCCCTCGCAGACGACCACGTCGAAGCGGGCGCGCAGGTCCGCGAGGGCGTCGTGGACCACCCCGGCGAGCTCGGCCTTGAGCTCCTGGTAGGAACGCGCGTCCACCTCGGCGAGCGGCCGGCCCATGACCACCACCTGGCTGTGCCGCTCGCCGCTCGGCTTGAGCAGCACCGGGTTCATCGCCGCCTCGGGCACCACCCTGGCGGCCGCGGCCTGGGCGGCCTGGGCGCGCCCGATCTCCGCCCCGCCGGGCGTGACCGCCGAGTTGAGCGCCATGTTCTGCGCCTTGAACGGCGCCACGCGCACGCCCTGCCGGGCGAGCTGCCGGCACAGCCCCGCCACCACCACGCTCTTGCCCGCGTCCGACGCGGTCCCGGCGACCAGCAGCGCGCCTTTTATTGAAACGGTCGGTGGGCCTCCGCCGCTTTGTGCGCCGGCTTCCCTCGTCGCTCCATCGTCGCCTGCGGCTCCTCCGTCGCTCCTCAGTCCAGCCGGCGCGCGGCTACGGCCCACCTCCCTGTCGGTCGGGTACGGCTTCATCCGCCCACCTCGCTGTCGCGCGGACGGCGCAGCGCCGGGCCGGCCAAGGCGGCGGTGGAGGCGAGGACGGCGGCGGCGAGGCCGACGGCGCGGGACAGGCGCACGGCGCGGGCGACCGCCTCCGGGCCGGGCGCGGGGCCGTCGCCGAGGTGGGGGCGTTCCTCGACGCGGTCGCCGTAGCGGTTGCGGCCGCCGAGGCGGACGCCGAGGGCGCCGGCGAAGGCGGCCTCGAGCCGGCCGGCGTTGGGGCTGGGGTGGGCGCGGCCGTCGCGCCGCAGGGTGCGCCACGCGCGGGCGCGGTCGCCGCCGGCGACCGGGGCGAGCAGCACCGCCAGCCCGGCGGCGAGGCGGGCGGCCGGCCAGGTGAGGGCGTCGTCGAGGCGGGCGGCGGCCCAGCCGAAGCGGGCGTGGCGCGGGCTGCGGTGCCCGACCATGGCGTCGAGGGTGTTGGCGGCGCGGTAGGCGGCCACCCCGGCCGGGCCCGCCAGCGCGCCCCACAGCAGCGGCGCGACCACCGCGTCGGCGGTGTTCTCGGCCACCGACTCCAGCGCCGCCCGGCACAGCTCGGGCCCGTCGAGCCCGGCCGGGTCCCTGCCGGCGAGGGTGGGCGCGAGCCGCCTGGCGGCGTCGAGGTCGCCGGCGCCGACCGCCCGCGCCAGCGCGCCGGCCGTGCGGCCGAGGGAGCGGCCGCCGAGCGCCGTCCAGGTCACCGCCGCCGCGAACGCCGCCCTTGCGGCCGGCCGGCGCCGCAGGCGGCGGTCGGCCAGCGCCGCCAGCGCCGCGGTGCCGCCGACGAGCACGGCGGCGTAGCCCACACCGGCCAGGCGCGACGGCCGCCAGCAGCGCGCCTCCAGCGCCCCCGCCAGGGCGCCGAACCCCGCCACCGGATGCAGCCTGGCGGGATCGCCGACCGCCAGGTCCGCGAGGGACCCGGCCGCGACCCCGGCGGCCGCCGTCAACTGCCCCGCGGGCAGGACGGCCGTGAGCGTCCGGCGTGCGGCTCGCGGCGCTGCTGCCGGCTTCATGCCGGTCAGGCGCGGACGGGCGAGGCCGCCGCGCCGGCCGCCCTCCGCTCGGCGCGCATCGCCAGCGCCCCGAAGGCCGCGCCCATGGCGGCCCACAGCAGCGCCTGCCCCGACGCCGACGCCAGCCGGGCGCGCCAGAGCAGCTCGGCGGGCACGGCGACCCGCTGCGGCACCTCGGGCAGGACGGCGTAGGCGAGGCCGACGGCGACCAGGTAGCCGGCGCCGACGGCGAGCTGCCGGCGCCAGCGCTCCACGCCGAGCTCGGCGAGGCGGCGGGCGGCGAGCCAGGCGACCACCGAGATCAGCAGCGAGGCGGCCACCGCGGCCAGGTACAGCCGCGTCCGGGTGGCGGCGGTGCCGGGGTCGCCGACCCCGGGCGGGTTGGCCGGGTAGTGGAGGAACGGCACCAGGAACAGCGTGCCGAAGCCGGCCGCGGCGAGGCGCACGGCCTTGTCCCAGACGGTCCCGGCGGCCATGCGCGGCTCCAGCAGCTGGTAGGCGAGCGCGAACACGCCCCCGACCGCGACGCCGTACAGTGTGGTCGCGCCGACAAGCCCGAACTTCTGGGTGCCGCGGGACAGCAGCTCGACGGCTCCCGCCCCGCCGGAGGCGGCGGCCTCCAGCCGGATCGCCTGGTCGATCACGGGCTCGCCGACGAACAGGAGGTAGACGCCGCTGACCAGGCCGGCGACCAGGCCGGCCAGGAGCCCGCGGCGCAGCAACAGCGCCATGGAAGCTCAGCTCCTCGAGATCGCCGCGGCGCTAGTGGCAGGGGAAGCCGAGCAGGTGCCGGCCGTCGTGGAAGAATTCGTGGAGGAACTTGTCGGCCATGGCGGCCTTGCCGAACAGCGGCTCGAGCAGCAGGCCCTGGTCGAAGGCGACGGCGTAGACGAGCAGGGCGAGGCCGACGGCGGCCAGCGGCACCCAGGCGGGCATGCGCCTGGCAACCGGCCTCCTGGCAGGGGCGGTGCGGGCGGTCACGTTGGGGGAACCTCCTCGGGGTCCTGCGCCCCGGTCGGACGTCGGCGGCGAGCCAGTCTCCTGGCTCCCGGATCTCGGCTTCCTCCGGCCTTCCCACCCGTGAGCAGTGGCCATGCTGGAGGATCGCTCCCCGGTCACAGTGGCGCGACCGCGCCGGACTTTCACCGGCTTCCTGGTACCCGCCGCCGCGGCGCCGGTCCGGAGCCGTCGGCTCCTGGCGCCGTGGCCGGATGTTGTCAACCAGGGCGGCGCCCCGTCAACCCGGCGCCGCCCTGCCCGGAAGGCCGGGTTGCGCCGCCGCGGTGCTCGGTCCTCGGGCGTCGGTGCCGCGCCGCCCGCGGGGCCGGCGTGGTCCTCAGCCTGGACGGTCGCGGTGCGCCGCTCAGGCGCGCGTGGCCCCGATGGCGAGCAGGGCTTCGGCCTCGCCGGCGTAGGCGCCGGCGCCGACCTGGCGCCAGAAGTCGAGCGCGGCGCCGAGCTACGCGCGGGCGCGCTCGGGCGCGCCGGCGGCCAGCAGGCGCCTGCCGGCCTCCAGGCGGGCGTAGGCCTCGTCGGGGCGGGAGCCGATGCGGGCGTAGACCTCCGCGGCGCCGGCCGCGCCCGCTCGGTCAGCTCGGGATCGTCGCGACCGGCCGCGCGGGCGAACCGGAGAGCCCATTGGTCGATCTTCGCATTCCGGGCCGACCGGCCCGTACCCCTTTGCCTCGGGCGCGGCGAAATGACCATACTGAGTATGGACATACCGAGTATGGACTTACTGAGTAAGGGGCCTACCGGGTAGGGGGAATGATGAGCGTCCGCCACAGTCTCCTGGCGCTGCTGGAGCGGCGTCCCATGTACGGCTACGGGCTGAAGGGCGAGTTCGAGGCCGCCACCGGCCACA
>WNGA01011317.1_pt1 | contig 15661 bp, 13 predicted proteins | sample 5400061 | NCBI WGS metagenome assembly WNGA01 (sample SAMN13153366, study PRJNA577476) | soil metagenome | isolation source: 100 cm soil or saprolite under grassland replicate 2 | place: USA:California | collected 2016-06-15
GGCGCGGGCTCGTCGCGCAGGAGCTCGACGACCTCTGCGAGCGGTACGCGCTCGGCGCAGGCGAGGCACTCCGCCTCGCGGATCGAGCCGTGCACCTCGACGACCTCGCGCGAGCCTGCACGCTCGTGCAGGGTGTCGATGTTCTGCGTGACGACGGCGCGGACGAGGCCGCGCCCCTCGAGCTCGGCGAGGGCGCGGTGGCCTTCGTTCGGCTCGGCGCTCGTCAGGGCCTCGAATCGCAGGGCGTAGAACTCCCACACCTTCCTCGGATCGCGCCGAAAGGCCGAGATCGTCGCGTACTCCATCGGGTCGTACTGGGCCCAGATCCCACTCGGCGAGCGGAAGTCGGGAATGCCGCTCTCGGTCGAGATCCCGGCTCCGGTCAGGACGACGCACGGCTGACGCGCTCGGACGAGCTCGGCCAGCCGACGGACCTTCGCGTCCATCCTCATAGAGTGCCCGCATCGACGGGTTCAGCTTCCACACGGACGTGACGGTCCGGTTCGCCGAGACGGACGCGCAGGGGGTCGTGCACAACGCGAACTACCTCGTGTGGTTCGAGCTCGCGCGCGTGGCGTACCTGGCCGAGCACACCGACGGTTACCAGGCACTCCGCGACCAGGGAATCGAGGCGCTCGTGATCGAGTCGCACGTTCGCTATCGCATCCCGGCGCGTTTCGACGACCGGCTCCGGATCCACGCACGGGTCAGGGACGTGCGAGGCGCCCGCTTCCGTTACGAGTACGCCGTGACGCGCGGCGACGAGCTGATTGCGGACGGCTGGACGCAGCACGCCTGCGTCGAAGCCGCGACTTTCCGGCCGACGCGGATTCCGCCCGCGCTCCGCGCGGCGATTGTTAGGGCTGAGTCGTCGTCGTAGTAGTCGACGTTGTCGTCGTCGTCGCGGGCGGCTTCGGCTTCGACTTCGTCGTGTCGGTCGGTTTCGGCTTCGGCTTCGGGCGCGGGTGCGTCCCGACGCGGACGACGGTCGGCTCGGCCCGATACGACGAGTAGAAAGTCGCGTCGTACAACAGCTTTCCGTCGGCGCCGTAGACGCGGCGCCGTACGCTCGTCGTCCGCGCCGGCTCACCGGCCTCCTCGACCACGCGCTCGCCTGCGAGGAGCGACGGGTCGTATTCGGGCTTCGTGGGGATGCTGCCGTGCGCGACCAGCGGCGCCGTGTCGGTGATGACGCGCCGGTGGATCGGCGTTCCGTACAGCGCGACCGTCAGCGACGACGAGCCCACCCAGGTCCTCAGGAGCAGCCAGTGCCCGGTGTCGTTGTCGAACTTGAGGTCGGTGTCCGGATAGTTGACGGTCGCGTCGCGCCCCTGCGGGTAGTGGCTGATGTAGAGCGCGTGGTTCGTCCGCGCCGTGATCGGCAGACCTGCCTCGTAGGCCGCGTTGAAAACCGTCGTCGAGACCTGGCAGACGCCGCCGCCGAGGCCGGTCTTGAGCTCGCCGTTGATGATCACCGGCGCCTCCCGGAATCCCTTGTCGGCAGTCCGCTCACCGGTGGTCTGGTTGAAGGAGAACGTCTCCCCGGGCGCGATCACATGCCCGTCGACGAGGTGCGAGACGAGCTGGACGTTGTGGACTCGGTTCGCATCGCCTCCGTAGTAGGTCGTGTAGGCGGCGACGAGCCCGGTGATGTGCATCGCCTCCGCCTCCTTGGCGGAGCGCTCGGCATGCGTGGCCTGGGCGACGAGGTCGACCGTGCGCAGTTGCGGATCGGAGACGAGCGCGGCACGCAGCACCTTCTTCGCGCTCTTCGGCACGTCCAGCGAATAGCCGTCGCGGTCCGGGATCACGTGAATCCCCGTCTTCGTGACGGCGAAGTCGGCATCGACCGGCGGACGGTCGATCGAACGGGCCAGCGCGCCGAACCAGTGGTCGGCACGTGGACCGCCGATGCGGATGTCCCTCCGTCCGTCCGCGGGCAGCTCGAGCAGCGCGGCGATCCGGGGCGGCGTCAGCCGCCAGCGGGTCCTGCCGAGGGTGAGCCGGACCGGCGCCGAGAGCGCCGTCCGCACCTGTGCCTCGGCAACGGTCAGGTCGCCAGGGGAGATTCGTGGGGAGACCGTGTGCACGGGCAGCTGGACCGGCTCGCGGGAGAGGCCGGCGAGGGCGCGGACGATCGCCGTGGCAGCGGCCCGCCGGTCGAGCCCGCGGCCCGTCCGGCCCGGAACGACGACCGGAGACAGACCGCGAAGGACGATCCTCGACTCGCTGTGAGCCGTGTCGACGCCCGCCGCGATCTGGTCGAGCACGTATCGCAGCGCCGCATCCTCGACCTGAGTGCGGGGCGCAACGTCCGCCCCGAAGAACCGAAGGTCGAGCCTGCGGAATCCGCGCACGGGCCCGAAACCCTCGCCCTGGTGCCGAACGGCATCGACCGCTGAGGCCCAGTCGGCGCGCACCCCGAGTTGCTCGGCGCTCAGGCGCCAGGCGTGGCCGTCGGCACGAAACTCGACCGGGGCGTTCTCGAGTGCTTGCGCTCTCCGCTCGAGGAAAGCGCGCGCCTTGCCGGGCGTCATCCCGCCGACATCGACGCCCGCGACGTGGACACCGTTGGCGAGGCGCTCGGGCGAGCCGGCGAAGGCCAGGCCGACGATGACGCCGGTCAGCGCCGCGAGCACGGCCAGGATCGCCGCCCGGCGGAAGAACACAGTGTTCCCGGCGCGCGGCGTTCTCCTGCGCGCCCTGACCAAACGGGATGAACCGCGGGCAGGCAAGGCCGGGAAGTCTACCCGCTGCTTCAGCGGTCACCGTTGCAGCCGATCCGGCCCCGCCGTCCGTCACACCTTTGTTGCTCATCTGGGCAACAGCGGCACAGCTTCCCCGATAAAATATGAAGTGGGTGGTGGGCTAGGGGTGCCCGCGCGCGCGTACCAATCAAAAGGTGAAGAGCTCGATCCCCCCGCTCACGTTGAGCGCCACGCCGGTGATGTACGAAGCCAGGTCGGAGCACAACGCGATCGCGTTCGCGACCTCCTGCGGCTCGCCCGGACGCCGCAGCGCCGTCCGCTTCACCATCCGCTCGTTCATCGCGGGGTTCCCGAACTGGAACGCCTCCGTACCGATGATCCCGGGCACGATCGCGTTGCACGTGATCCCGTGCCGCGCACCCTCGAGCGCAAGCGTCCTCGTCAGACCGATCAGGCCGGCCTTCGTCGTCGAATAGCTGGCCTGGCCGAAGCCGCCCAGCGTGCCCGCGACCGAGGCCATGTTCACGATCCGGCCCCATCCCCGCTCGCGCATGTGCGGCCAGGCGGCCTGCGCGCAGTTGAACGCGCCGGTCAGGTTCACGCGCAGGTCCCGCTCCCAGAGCTCCGGAACCTGGTCTCCGAGCTGGCCTACGTGGTCGAGCGTCCCGGCGTTGTTGACCAGGATGTCCACGGAGCCGAACTCCGCCACCGCGCGCGCGACCGTCGCCTCGACCTCCGCGCGGTCGGTGACGTCGCACTTGATCGCGGCGGCTCGCCGTGCCATCCCCTGGATCTCCCGGGCCGTCGCCTCGCTGAAGACGAGCCCCTGCGCCCGCGCCGCCTGGGCCAGCGGCCCGTAGCGCTCGACGTCCTCGCCCGCGTCCGACTCGACCTGGATGTCGGCGATGACGACGTCGGCGCCTGCCCTCGCGAGCGTCAGCGCATCCGCGCGCCCGAGCCCGCGCGAGCCGCCTGTCACGAGCGCGACTCGGCCAGACAGGTCGATTTCGAGAGTCACGCGCGGGACCTTAGTCCCGCGGCATCAACAGTTCTCGTGCAATCACGAGCCGCTGAATCTGCGAGGTGCCCTCGTAGATCTGGTACAGCTTGGCGTCCCGCATCAGCTTCTCGACCGGATACTCCTTCATGTACCCGTAGCCGCCGAAGACCTGGACGGCGTCGGTCGTGACCTCCATGCAGGTGTCGGCCGCGAAGCGCTTCGCATAGCTGGACTGCAGCGTCGCACGCATGCCCTGATCGATCATCCACGCCGCCTGCCAGCAGAGCAGGCGCGCCGCCTCGATCTTCGTCGCCATGTCGGCGATCAGGAAATTGACTCCCTGGTTCATGGCGATCGGCATCCCGAACTGGACGCGCTCCTTCGAGTACTGCGCCGCATACTCGAAGGCCGCGCGCGCGACGCCGACGGCGCCGACGGCGGTGGCGGGGCGCGTGTAGTCGAGCGTCTTCATCGCGATCTTGAAGCCGTCGCCCTCCTCGCCGAGCCGGTTGGCGGCGGGCACCTTCACGTCCTGGAGTGCGAGGGCGGACGTGTCGGTCGAGCGCTGGCCCATCTTGTCGAGGTGCTTCTCGACAATCACACCGTCGAGGTCCGTGGGGACGATGAACGCCGTCAGCCCGCGATGAGCCTGCGACTTGTCCGTCGACGCGAAGACGGTCAACCACGAGGCGTGTCCCGCGTTCGTGATGAACATCTTCGAGCCGTTGAGGACGTACTCGTCGCCGTGCCGGACCGCAGTCGTCTGGATGCCGGAGACGTCCGAGCCTGCGTTCGGCTCCGAGAGCGCGAACGACGTCAGGAGCGGCTCCTCGAGCAGCGGCGGCAGCCACTGCCGCTTCTGCTTGTCCGTGCCGGCGATGATCACCGGCCCGTGGCCGAGCCCGTTGACGCCGATCGCGGTGCCGATGCCGGCACAGCCCCAGCAGAGCTCCTCGCCGACCAGCATCCCATCGAAGCCGCCGAGCCCGACACCGCCGTACTCCTCCGGGATGTGGAGGTTCATGAGGCCGACCTCGTGCGCCGTCGCGATCACGTCGGCCGGATGCGTCGAGTGCTCGTCGTACTCGCGCTCCTTCGGGCGGATCTCCTTCTCGGCGAACTCGTGCGCGAGGTCGCGCAGGGCCCTCTGCTCCGCCGTCAGAGCGAACGAGACGCCGCCGGCAACCGCTTGTTCGATCGTCGCCATCTGTCCTTCAGAGTACGGTTGACTGACTGGTCAGTCAACCGCAGATCCGCATCCCCCCGCGCTAGAAGGGCCGCGCCGGAGACGAGACAGGCGAACGCCAGTACACGGGCAACTCCGCGGATCCCGGACGGCAGCGTCTCGCCGAAGAGCGCCGTGCCGGCGGAGATCGGCAGCGCGTTCGTCCACAGGCTTGCAAGGCCCGCGGTCGCGAGCGCGCCCCCGCGCTGGAAGCCGAGCTGGAGGGAGACGAAGGCGAGTCCGTGGCAGGCGAGCAGCACGGGCACGAAGATCAGGCGGGCTCCGCCGGGGAGCACCGCCTTCGTGCCGACGTCGCCTGCACCGTAGAGCACCCCTGCGGCAATGCCGAGTCCGGCGCCGCCGGCGAGGACGCGCGCCCCCGGCCCAGCGGCGAGCGCCGCAACCACGAGCGAGGCAGCGATCCAGATGCTGACCGATGACGATGTCCCATGACGCGTGGGCGCAGCCGCGCCGACGAGAGAGGCGGCGAGGAGGAGAAGACCCGCGACGGCGAGTCCGACCGCAGCGCGCTCCCGTTCCGTCAGCCCACCGACGAACATCGCCAGGAGAGCGATCCCCCCTGCCGCAGTTGCCTGTACCAGTGACAGCGGCGCCAGCCACAGCGCTGCGACGTAGAGCAGCCAGCCGCCCACGCCCACGGCGAAACCGAGCAGCCACATCCTCTGCCGGAAGAGAGTGGCCAGCGAACGCACCGGAAATCGCAGGCTGAGCGGCGGCAGCGCCGCCGCGGCACCGTGCTGGACGACGTAGCCCCAGTTGATCGCGGCCGCCGAGGCGAGCGCCAGCAGGAGCCCGATCGCGATCGCCGCGCTCACGAACGCTCACGTCTGCCGAGAGGGAGGTACGCCTCGGCGGCAAGCGCAGCGATCCCGACGCGGGGCAGGTCGAGCCGACGCTCGTAGACGACGAACCGGCGCTGCCACCGCGGCAAGAATTTGCGGTTGAACAGGAGCAGGTTGTCGAGCTGAAAATGCCCCTTCAGGAGCAGCAGCGCGCGGCGCTCGAGGCGCTGCAGGGCGGACAGAGCGGCCTCGGGCGCGAGCAGTGCAGCGAACGGCGCGAAGTTGAGCGAGACGCGCTCGAAGCCATTCGTCCGTGCCCAGGCAACCGTCTCGCAGACGAGCCACTCCGTGAAGCCATTCGGCGTCGTCCGCAGGCGCGGCATCGACGAGAGTGACAGCGCAGAACCTCGCGTGCAGACAGCGAAGTGGAGGAATCCGGCCGCCGACCCGTCCGGGTCTCGGCCGACGACGAAGAGAGCGTGCTCGTCGTCCAGCCGAAAGAGCGTGTCGAGCGCCATCACGAAGCCGCGCTCGGGCTGCGCGCCGCGCCACGCCCGCGTCACTGCCTCCAGCTGGTCGCGCAGCTCGCCGTCCAGCTCGCTCGGACGGAGGACCTCGGCGCGGTAGCCGGAGCGCTCGAGCCGGTGGACGGACTGCCGGACCTTCCGGATCGCCCGTCCCTCCAGCGAGAACGTGGGGACGTCGACCACCGCCTCGTCCCCGTGATAGAGGGCGTGCAGCCCGTGTGCCGCGTACACCCCGAGCGCGCCCTCCGAGGCGCCGAGGATGGCAACCCGCCAGCCGCGCGCATGCGCGAAGGAGATGAATCTCCCCACGAGGTCGTGGAAGCGCTCCGGTGGGCCAATCGGATCGCCGGAGACGATCGCGACGCCGCCGACCACCTTGTAGGCGAGGAACGCCGCCTCCTCGTCGTCGAAGAAGTACGACTTGTCTCCCCGGAGCACGAACGGGGCGAGCGTGTCCACGCCCCAGGCGGCAACGAGGACGCGGGTGAGCTCTCGCTCACGTGCCTCCTGTTTCAACCGGTAGCGCCACGGAGCGACCCACTCGAGCAGCAGCAGCGCAGCCGCCGAGACGGTCAGCAGCAGGACCGAGAGCGGGAACCAGTCCCCCACGCGCCCGGCGAGGTGCGCGGAGCCGCCCGCCGTCAGACCTGCGGCCGCGCGGGCCGTCTCGCGAAGGGCGAAGCCCAGCGTGTACGGCTGGTCGGCCGTCATCCGGTTGATCCAGAGCGCAGCGCTCCCGTAGACGAGGATCGCTCCGGCCGCGAACAAGCCTCGGAGCGCGATCCGGGGATGGGAGTCCGGATCGCCGGGGGCGTCGAAGTCGCCGCGCCGCGCAAGCAGCGCGACGGCGACGAGCCCGGTGCCGATCGCGCCGTAGCCGAAGCGGTGCTGGAGATGGAGGACGACAAGGCCGCCGAGCAGGACGACGGCGACCTGCCACGCGCGCTGCTGGCGTCGAGCGAGACCGCGCGCCGCGACGACGAGGGCGAGCCCGATCGGCGCGACGAGTGCGGTCGAGAGGCCGTGTACCCGCTCCGGAGCCAGCGAGCCGATCAGCGCGTGACGCTGGTCCGGAAGGACGGCGTCGAGCACGCCGAGCAAGCCCGCGGCCGCCACGAACCAGGCGAGAAGTAGCGGGCTGCGCTGTCTGGCCGTCGCACGCGCGCGACCCGCGAGCGCGCCGGCGAGACCCGCGAGCGCGGCAGGGAGATAGACGGCCTCCTTCGTCGCGGCGGCGCGGAACGCCTCGTAAGCCGGCACCTGGCGAACGATCAGAAGCGAGGCGCCCGTCGCGAGATAGCCCCAACCGCCGACGCCGAGCGCGAGCATGAGTCCCGCGGTCAGCCGCTCCGCCCGCACGGCCTTCACGATCGCGCCGAGGAGGCCGGCCGCGGCGCCCCAGACCGCGACGAACACGAGGAAGGGAACAGCGGAGCGGCGCGAGAGCTCGTCCAGCGGCAGCGCATCCGGCATCGCCGGCCCGGGCAAGCGCGAGTGCGGCTGGATCAGGTAGAGCCAGCCCGTCGCCGCGACGACCACCGCGAACGCCGCCACGGTGCCCGCCGTTGCGCGGACGGTCCTAGCCATGCGCCAGCCGCGTCGACGCAGCGAGCAGCGACGGCTCGACGTTCCCTCGCCAGACGGCCCAGTTGTGCCCACCAGGGACCTCGAGGTAGTCGTGCGGGACGCGGGCCCGCGTCAACTCCCGGCTGAACTCGCGGTTCTGACGGTGGAACGGATCGTCGGCGCCCGAGTAGAACCAGAAGAACACGTGGGCGTGACGGAGGACGTCCGCCACCTTGGGCAGTCGCGCGAGCGGTGTATTGGCGGCCAACCTCTGGCCGGCGGCGCCGAAGATCGAGGGAATCCGCGGTGCGCGCTCGTAGCCCGACCAACTCTCGACAACGTGGAACTCACCGGGATGGTGGAGGGCGATGTTGATGGCGCCGTAGCCGCCCTCCGAGAGGCCGGCGATTGCGCGACCGGCGGCAAGCGGGATCGTCCGATAGGTCGAGTCGATCGTGTGGACGACGTCGCGAGCGACGAAAGTGGCCCAGCCCTCGCCTGTATGCACGCCGTCGGCCCACTCCTTGTCCGTGAACGTCCCCGTCGAGCCGAACGGCATCACGAGAATCATCGGCTGCCCCTCGTCCTTGGCTGCGAGCTCGTCCTCGACGACCCCGGCCCGGACCGTCAGCACGAACGCGAGCGGCCGACCCGGGAACCCGTGGAGCAGGTACATCACGGGGTAGCGCCGCTCCGGGTGTTCGGCGTAGCCGGGCGGTAGATAGACATCGACCTGCTGGGCCCGACCGCCGAGCGCCGCACTCTCGACCGCCAGCTGTTCCTGGGTGCCCGTCTGCGTGACGTACGCCGGGTCGGTGGGAGGCGGGAAACCGCGGTAGAGCCAGTAGTTGCGGCCGTAGTGCTCGACGCTGACGAAGCCGACGGCGACGAACGCGACGGCGAGCGCCGGTGTGCCCGCCGCGAGGAGGCGGGCCGACCCGCGGCTCCTCCACCCCGCGCGCAGCATCGCCCGGCGGTGTTATAGGCACGGCTTCGTTAACCGACGGTTGCGCTGCGTTAAGCGTTGCTAACGGAACCGGGCACGGAAGAGGATGACCCTCCGGAGGTGCTCGTCCAACTCGCCACGCCGCGCCAGCGGGAGGAGCGCGTGCACGGCACGCGCCGCGTCGGCCGCCTTCGGGAAGAGGACGAGGTCGGCGCCGGCGCGCACGGCCTCGACCGCCCACAGCGGTGCCATCCCGCTCCCGAGCACGCCGAGCGAGTCCGTGATCGCGACGCCGTCGAAGCCGAGGCTCCGCAGGAGCCGATAGGCGGCCGGCTCAAGCACCGCCCGGCGGCGCCCCAGGTTCGCGTAGATCCCGTGACCGACCATCACGCACGGCACGCCCGCCTCGATCGCGGCGCGGTAGGGGGCAACGTCGGCATCGCGCATCCGCCCGTGCACGTACAGCCGCTCGTCCGTGGAGATCGGCAGCGACCCGAGCCCCGGAAAGTGCTTGACGCACGCCGCCGCGCCACCGCCCGCCAAGCCGCGCGCGAAGGCGACGCCGAAAAAGGGCGACGAGAACTGCCGCGATCCGAGCGGGCCGTCCGAGAGGTCAAGGACCGGCGCGAGGTCGACGTCCACGGCCACGCCCTGCAGCCCGCGGGCGGTCTCGACTCCCGATGCGTACGCCTGCTCCTTGCTCCGGATCTGCGCGGCGGCCCGCCACGGTGGGATCGACGGAAACGTCTTGACCGTCCCGCCTTCCTGATCCGCGTAGACCAGCGCAGCGCGCGGACGCGGCTCGTCGCGGTCCCACTGACGCACGATCACGCCGCCGGCGAAGGGCGCCGCGGGCAGCCCGGAAACCACGAGCAGGCCGGCCTTCTGCTGCGGCGTGAAGCCGATCAGCGCAGCGGCGGTCAGCAGGGCCCCGATCCCCAACCCGCCCGTAGACTAGGCCGCGTGGACTTCGAGCTGAGCGACGAGCAGCGGCTGCTGCAGGAGACCGTGCGGCGCTTCGTCGACGAGCGGATCCTCCCGAACGCGGTCGAGAACGACATCGCCCACCGGCTCGACCTGGACGCGATCGAGGGGATGGCCGAGCTGGGGATCCTCGGGATCGTCATCCCGGAGGAGTACGGCGGCGCCGGGCTCGACTTCGTCTGCGAAGCGCTGTCGTGCGAAGAGATCGAGCGCGGCGAGGCGGCGTTCCGGACGCTGATCTCGGTGCACGTCGGCCTCAACTCGCTCTCGCTGCTCAAGTACGCGACGGAGGAGCAGAAGCAGCGCTGGCTCGTCCCGCAGGCGAAGGGGGAAAAGCTCGCCTGCTTCGGCCTCACGGAGCCGGCGGCCGGCTCCGACGTCGCGGCGATGCGGGCGACCGCGCGCCGCGAGGGCGACGTCTACGTCCTCAACGGCTCGAAGAACTGGATCTCGTACGCCAACGTCGCCGACCATGCGCTCGTCTTCGCGAAAACGGATCCGTCCGCGAAGCACCGCGGCATCTCCGCTTTCGTCGTCGAGCGGGGCGTGGACGGCTTCACGACTGCCGACACGGAGAACAAGCTCGGCATCTGGGCCGGCTCGACCGGGGAGCTCTTCTTCCAGAACGTCGAGGTGCCGGCCGAGAACCTGATCGGCGAGGAGGGGCAGGGCTTCGAGATCGCGATGTACGGCCTGGACCAGGGTCGCTTCACTGTCGCGGCGGGCGCCTGCGGCGTCATCCGCGCGTGCCTGGAGAAGTCGGTCGAATACGCGCGCGAGCGGGAGACCTTCGGGCAGCCGATCGGCAAGTACCAGTTCGTCCAGGACATGATCGCGGAGATGGTGCTCGGCTACGAGACGTCCAAGCTGCTGGTGATGCAGGCGGCGTGGATGAAGAACGAGGGCCTCCGGAACACGCGCGAGACGTCACTCGCGAAGTGGCACGCGACCGAGTGCGCGTTCAAGGCGGCGCACCTCGCGATCCAGGTGCACGGCGCCTACGGCTACTCGGCCGAGTACGGGATCGAGCGCTACTTCCGCAACGCGCGCGCCCCGATCATCTACGAGGGCACGACCCAGGTGCACAAGCTGATGCAGGCCGAGCATGCGCTCGGCTACAGGCGGCTGAACGGCCGCGACGGCGACGTCTCACCGCTGTGCTCGTGGGCGCCGGCGCTCGCGGACGTGCACCGCGGCGCCGTCCCCACCGGCGCCTAGCTTCTGCCTTCGAAGAGGCGCTGCGCCCGCTTCCACGCGCGGCGGGCGACGACCCGCCCTCCGGCGCGCGCCTCGAGATCGCCCTGCGCGAAGTGGATCCCGCCGTAGCGGCGAGAGATCCCGGCCTGGTTCGCAGCCTCCCTGAACGTGCGCCACCCCAGCGTCACGTCCGTGGCCGGGATCGCTCCCGGCTCGACCTTGGAGCTGCCCGCGGGAATCGTGACGGATGCTCCGAACTTCTCCTTGCCGGTGAAGAGCCTCAGGATCTCAGCGCCGGCGGCGCTGAACGTGCTGTGGCCGGAGCTGAACTCGGCGAACGGCGGCGTCGGGAAGGTCGAGGGCTGGTAAGGGAGCCACGCGGATCCGTCGATCGTCTGAGTCCCGCGACCCGGCCCACCCCAAGCGCGAATCGATCGTCCGTGGAAGAGGTAGCGAACAGCGGTGATCGGGCGGACCGAGTCGAACGCCGTCTTGTTGTCCCAGCAGCAGATGCTCGCGTCGAAGATCGCGTTCGTGAGCGCGAAGAAGAGCTTGACGTCGAGGTCGACACCGTGCTGGCGCGCGCCGTGGCGATCGCGGCGGGCGACGAATTGCGCGAACAGATCCCAGTGGCCTGGCGGGAGCTCCGAGCGCGGTCCGTCGGCCCAGTACTCCGCAATCACCTTCTGTTTGTCCGTGAGCGCGGCACTCAAGGCGACGACCGCCTCGGCCTGCGCGGCGTACTGCTGTGAGCCGAAGCGGGCAGGTCCGGTTGGGGAACGCAGCTGCGAGTAGGAGGCGAGCGCGAACGGCGTCACTCGACCCCAGTGGGCTCCGATGAACGCCGGCGCCACTCTCGCCCCGGTCGCATCCAAGTACGTCAGCGGCTGCCATGCGTTCGGGTCGTGGACGAGCGACATGTCGAACGGCAACAGCGGGTCCATCGGCGCGTTCGCGGGCACATAGCCGGTGTAGTCGGAGTAGGGGACTCCCGGCTTGCCTCCCGGCTCATTCCCGAGCTGGTTCGAGCCGTCGCGGTGGCGGAAGTCGAGCACCGCTGCAGCGGCGAGATTCCCGATCCCGACGGAGGTGGTCTCGTCGGTGCTGAGATTCGAGGCGTCGTAGCCGAGGCGCTGCATCAACGGGTCGAAGACGGTCGCCTTGCTGCCGGGGAAGAGGTCGACGGCTGCGCGGTAGGCCGCGAAACTGATCGCGGCGTTCTTGTTCGCGAGCGTCCTTTCGCGCGGCGGCCGTCGCAGCGAACTGCCCAGGCGCGTGCCGAGGGCCAGCCGGTCGTACGCCGCCCAGGCGTCGTAGGCGCACGTGTGCACGATCGCCAGTGCGCGGGCAACCATCGGCGGCCCGAGCCGTGACTCTCGGACACCCTGCAGCGCGGCGCTGTTCCATTGCACGACCACGCTCTCGCCGAGGGCGCGCCCTGCGACGTGGCTGCGCTTCAGCCCGCCCCTCGCGAGCCCTGGCATGAGGACGGCCGCCCCGCCCGCCCCCGCCGCCGTGATGAACTGCCGGCGGGACATCGCCATCTCGTCGCGCACGATTCTTCTACTTCTATAACCCGAGACCGCGCAGGACAACGGGCGCCGGCAGCGGGCTGCGGGGAAGCCCTGGACGTGGCGCGCCGAGATTGTATTCCGCGGGCGCGACGTCATTCGGTCCGCCGGCGTAGAAGAGGCTCGCAAGCGCCTGGATCTGGAGCCGCCCGGGACCCAGCTCGAACTGGCCACCGCCGTACATGCCGATTCCGTGGGCCTCGCAGTGCTCGATGCACTCGAGGAGGCGCTCGACCGTGCCGAAGCGCGACGGCTTCACGTTCAGCCAGCCCGGTGCCACCGGAAGCGCGAGCAGGTCCGGGAGCGAATGCACCGGCGCATCGAAGCTGAGGCGCCCCTCCTCCCCGCGCAGGACCTCGCCGCAGGCCCCTTCGAGCGAAGCGTCCTCGATCACCGCGTCCGGGAAGAGCTCCGCGACGGCGCGGTAGAGCTCGGGATCCGGCTCGACGTCGACCGGCGTGCCGCGGTAATAGGCCTTGAGGTCGAGCACGCGGACGCGACCCGTCGCAGCGAGGCGCTCCATCCGGGGCCGGTCCCAGTCGTTCTCCGGATCGAGCTTCAGCTCGAGCTCCGGATCGTGCGCGAGCCACGCGAACGCATCGGCGCGCGTGGAGACGACGAACCGGACGGGCCGGTACTGGCGCTCGATCGCCGCACCGAGCGAGAGGTCGTTCTGGCGGAGGGCGAGGTCGAGGGCGGCGCTCTCGATGGCCCAGCGCCGGTAGTCGGCCGACGCTTCCATCCCAGGCTCTCCGCGGAAGAGCTCGAGGCCGTCGAGGGACTGCGAGAACGCGGCGAGCGTCGTTCGGCCCGGCGGATCGACCTCCGGAAACCACTCGTGGTCCGCGGCGGTGTACGTAACGTCCTCGCCGACGCCCTCCGCGCCGGCTCCGCGCAGCGAGAGGACGGTCGTCACCCGCGTGAACTCGGTCGAGACGTCGACGCTGCGCCGCTCGGTCGCGGACGCCTCGATCTCGAGGTCGAGCCCGGCGAGTCGGTTCCACAACGCCACGCGTGTCACCCTACCCGCGTGCGCCTGCTCCTCCTGGCCGCCGCGTTCGCGCTGCCGCACGGCGGCGTCGTCGAGCCGGGCAAGAGCCTGGGCGGTGTGGAGACCGGCGCAACGCAGGCCGAGGTGCGCGCGGCCTGGGGCGGCGACTACGGCCGCTGCCGGGGTTGTCCCTTCCCGACGTGGTACTTCACGTATGCGCGGTACGCGCCGCAGGGCGTTGGCGTCGAGTTCCGTCGCGGCCGGGTCGCGGCACTGTTCACGCTCTGGTCGCCGCCGGGCTGGCACACGCGCGAGGGCCTCCGGATCGGCGACCGCTCGTCACGGATCGGCGAGCTGTTCGGACCGTTGGCGCGCCGCGAGTGCCGCGGCTACTACGCCTTCGTCCTGCCCCGGCGCCGCACGTTGACGGCGTTCTACGTGGTGAACGAGAAGGTCTGGGGATTCGGTCTCAGCGTCCCCTCGCTCCCCGTCTGCCGTTGATACCCGTCGGCACGCGCGCGATGCGCGCAACGCGGCCGCCTGCTCCTTGCGCACCGTCACGTCCGTACCCGAGAAGAGGACACAGGGCCGCCCGGCGGCGTCGACGAGGCCGACGCTCGACCACGAGACGATCGCGCTGTCCCCGCCGCGCGCTACGGGAGGGGCGGTCCTCCGCCGTCGACCTGCAGGGACGCGGTCGGCTCCACGGCCATCATTCGGTAGACGAGCGGGATCGCCGCGAGGATCGGGATCGCGCAGACCGGCCAGAGGATCTGGTACCCGTCTGTCTTGTCCAGCCAAGGGCGGGCGAGGTCGATCGCAGCGCCGGCGACGGGGGCGCCGAGGAGGAGCCCGAGTCCCTTCGTCGTGGTCGCGAGCCCGGAGATCGCCCCGCGATGCTGCGGCGGCATCAGCTTGAAGAGCAGGCCCCAGGCGAGCGTCATCACCGTCCCGCCGGCGACGGCGACCGGCAGGCCGGAGACCACCGCCGCGATCACGTAGCCCGTGGCGACGGCGCCGAGGATCGCCGACGAGATCGCCTTCGATTCGTGCAGGCCCTCGATCACGTAGAGCACGACGAAGGTGCGCGCGGCGGCGAAGGCTCCCTCCCACGCCGCGTTCGCGAGCAGGAAGCGACGTACCTCCCGCTCCTCCTTGAGGATGCGCCAGCTCCGTGTGAGGTAGGCGCGGACGCCCTCGAACACGCGGCCGTGGCCGCCGTCCTCCTTGACGAAGACGATCGCCGCGCCGCACGCCGCGACCGTCACGAACGCGGCAAGTACGAACGGTGCCGGCCGCCAGGCCTTCAGCAGGAAGCCGCCGCCGACGAGTGCCAACCCGAGCGCGATCCCGCGGAGGACGTGCTGGATCCCCTGGGCCCGTCCATACGTCGACTGCGGCAACAGGTCGGGGTAGAGCCCGCGGTACGGCGGCTCGTAGACGTAGTACGCGAAGAAGAAGGCGAGGACGATCAGCGTCGTCGTCCAGAGGTTCGGCATGAACGGCATCAGCAGGAGCGTGAAGCCGAGCGGAGGCAGCGCGGCGAGCATGAACGGCCGGCGGCGGCCGAGCGGCGTGTGGAAGGTGTCGCTCCACGGGCCGATCACCGGGGAGAGCGCGAGCGCGAAGACGCCCTCGGCCCCGAGCACGAGGCCGATCAGCGTCCCCGAGTCGGTGAAGCGCGCCAGCAGCGGCGGCAGGTAAGCCGCCGTCGTCGTGATCGAGAAGGCGAGGCCGAAGGCCCCCAGCCCGAGCGTCCAGAAGAGCGTTCGACGGACGGGCGGCGCGCGCCGCTCGACCTCGGCGATGAGCTGAGCCATGTCTTAGACGGTTGTAGCCGCCCGGTCGGGGGCCAGGCCGCCGCAGACGATCTCGACGACGGTCTGCTCGGCCGCGGCAATCTGCTCCTCGCCGTCCTCGAGCGTGCCGAGCACCCAGCCCGTGAGGATCTCCTCGAGCGCGCCGTAGAAGACGACGCTCGCAAGGCGCGCGTCGACGTCGGCACGGAACTCGCCCTCCTCCTGCCCGCGCCGGACGATCCGCTCGATCGCGTCGAACGCCTGCCGGATCTCGCCCACGCGGCGCTGCAGATCGGGGCTGCGCAGACCCTCGCGGATGACGACGCTGACGAGCTCGGGGTCCC
>WNGA01007138.1_pt1 | contig 15652 bp, 16 predicted proteins | sample 5400061 | NCBI WGS metagenome assembly WNGA01 (sample SAMN13153366, study PRJNA577476) | soil metagenome | isolation source: 100 cm soil or saprolite under grassland replicate 2 | place: USA:California | collected 2016-06-15
GTCATCGGCTCTTGCGCGCGGCGCTCGAGCAGCGTTTGATGGAGCGCAGCGCCGGGACGACCAAGAGAGCCGACCGAAGGGCGGGGAGCACGGAGGGTTAGATCGTGATTGCCGGAGTCGTCTTGGCTGTGCTGTTGGTCGGCGGTCTGTTGGTGTTCGCCTGGGTCGAGCGCCGCGCCGCAACCGGTCGTCCGATACAGCTGCCGTCGCTGCCCGACGTCGAGCTGCCCCTGCACGGTCGGGGCGTGCTCGTGGGCGAGATCGCCATCGTCGGAGTGAGCGTCCTCATCATCGCGTTCGACCTGGCCGTTCTCGAGCTGCTTCTTTGAACCACCGCTGCGCCCGCGAACCGCGACTACGGAACGGGCAACACTGGAGTGATGGCGGGGGAGTCCGACGCCGTGGTGATCGCGGCGTCGCTCGATGATCCGGGTCGGTTCGGCGCGCTGTTCGACCGTCACGCGACGGTGGTGTTCCGGTATCTCGTGCGGCGCGTGGGCGCCGACGACGCCGAAGCGCTTCTCGGCGAGGTGTTCCGCGTCGCGTTCGAGAAGCGGGCCACGTACGACTGCGAACGGCCGAACGCACGGCCGTGGCTGTACGGGATCGCGACCAACCTGCTGGCGCGTCACCGCCGGAGTGAGGCGCGCCGGATCCACGCCACCGCTCGGCTGCTCGCCCGCCAACGACCGGCCGAGGACCCGTCGGACGAGATCGTCACGGCACTCGACGCGCGGGAGCTGTGGCCGCACGTCGCCGACGCGGTGGGCCGCCTTCCGGAGGAGGAGCGCGACGCGCTGCTGCTGTACGTCTGGGAGGAGCTCGGCTACGAGGAGATCGCGGCTGCGCTCGGCGTGCCGGTGGGCACCGTGAGATCGCGGCTGAACCGGGCCCGGCTGAGCTTGCGCGAACTGCGGGCGTCGATCGGGAGAGAACGGTGAGTGACGAGTTCGATGCGCTGCGAAAGCTGCGACCCGATCGGGTCCACCCCGACGACCCGGCCGAGCCGGTGGTCTTCGCACGGGAAAAGGAGCGACTGATGTCGACGATCGAGGAAACCCCCTCTGGCGCCGAGGCCGCCTGGCAGATGCTGCCGGACATCTATCCCCGCCTCGCCTACGAGGACGAGCGCGCCGCGCTCGACTACCTCGTGCGGGTGTTCCAGCTTCAGGAGATCCGCGAGGCCCGCATGGAGCCGGACGAACACATGCTCGCCTGGCTGCGCGTCGGCAACGGCGTCGTCATGATCGGGCACGCCAACGCACCGATCCACCGGATCCACAGCCCGAGCACGATCGGCAACACGACCGTGCAGATCATGGTGTACGTCCGGAACGTCGACGCCCACTACGAGCACGCCGTGGCCGAGGGCGCCGACATCACCATGCCGATCGACGACGCGTTCTACGGGGAGCGCCGGTACGAGGCGACCGACCTCGAAGGTCACCGGTGGCACTTCGCCGAGCGGTTCGGCGACATCAAGGCCCGGGGTGGGGTCGTGCCCGACGACGCGCCCGAGGACCTGTAGCCGGAGGTCGCGGTGCGGTCGCCGACTAGCTCGGGGGCCGGACGTTGATGACGAGCGTGAAGACGGACTTCACGACGGGCTCGCCGGTGCCGGCGTCCTTCCAGTCCGTCTCGGTCACGTAGAACTCGAGCGTGCCGCCGTTCGAGCGTTGCTTCTCGTACACGTCGGTGATGATGCTCGTGCCCTCGAGCACGTCACCGACCTTCGGCCACCGCTCGTATTCGAACGCCTGCTCGCCGTGGAGGATGGCGCGGCCCGGCCCACGGAGCTTGTCGATGGGCAGCCCTGCGGCCCCGCCGCTGCCGAGGGAGCCCCAGTAGGACATCACGAACGGGAACGTCGGCGGCACGACCGCGTCGTCGCCGCGATACGCGTCGTCCTCGTCGCCGAGTGCCTCTGCGAACACCCGTACCGGCCCGCGTTCGATGACGACCTTCTGCGTACCCGTCTCTTGACCCTTGAGCTCCGTCAATGCCATGGCGGAGAAAACTAGCTCATAGCCCGAGGCGCTCGTTCGCCTCCTCGAAGAAGCTCGCCGGTGATCTCGTGTCGTTCTCCGGGTCGAGCGTCTCGGGGTTCCACTGCGACATCTCGCGATTGAAGAAGTCGCCGCCGTAGACGTGGACGGCCGCCGTGCAGGAGCCGAGCGGATTGTGCACGGCGTGGATCGCGTCGTCGCCAAGGAGCATGACGTCGGTCGTGGCGAGCTCGCGCGTGCGGCGAGGCTCGATACGACCGTCGACCCGGCGGAAGAACGTGTTGTCCTCCTGGCCGGCGTAGATCCCGATCGAGGCCCACATGCGGTGGTCGTGGGGCCAGATCGACATGTCCGGCGTCCACACGACCTTCAGCACCGTCAGCTCGGGGGAGTGGTGCAACGTGGTCAGCTCGGCCCGCGTCGCAGGCAGCGCTGCCTCGACCTGCGCCGCGTCGGCGACGGTCCGCTCGAGCAGGTCGGCGACGGCGAGGCGCGGCTCGGCTTCCGTGAGGCACGCTCGACACTCCGCTACGAACCTCTCGACGTCGAGCACAAGTCCAGGCTATGTCGGTCTGGTGCTGCCCGTCGCCCCCGCCGCGCCCTCACCGACCAGGAGGTGCTTCATCACCTTCCCCGTGGCGTTGCGCGGCAGCTCGTCGACGAACGTGACGTGGCGCGGCCGCTTGTAATCAGCGAGATGCTCGGCGCAGAACGACTTGAGCTCGTCGCCGGCGACGGCGGTGTCGGGCTTCCGCACGACGAACGCGGCGATGTCCTCACCCAGCACGTCGTGGGGCACGCCGACAACCGCCGCCTCACGTACGGCCGGGTGCTCGAGGATCACGCTCTCGATGTCGGTGGGATAGACGTTGTGCCCGCCCCGGACGATCAGGTCCTTCTTGCGTCCCACGAGGTAGAGGAACCCGTCGTCGTCGAGGTAGCCGAGATCACCGCTCCGCAACCACCCGTCGCGTGTCCACGTGCTCTCGGTTGCCTCGGTGTCGTTGTAGTACTCGCGCTGACGTCCCGGGAGACGCGTCAGCAGCTCGCCGACCTCGTGCGGCGCGCGCTCGTTGCCGTCGTCGTCGACGATCTTGATCTCCATCGGCGGGATCGGCTTGCCCACTGACCCGATCCGCTTCGTGACCTCCTCCTGCGGCATGACGATGAACGCGGGTCCCGCCTCGGTCATCCCGTAGGAGTTGGTCACGCTCGCCTGGGGGAGGCGCTCCACCAACATGAGCAGCGTGTTCGGAGCGAGCGGCGCGCTCCCGATTGACACGGCGTTCAGGCTGGTGAGGTCGGCGGTCGCGAAGTCGGGGTGGGCGACGAGCAGCTCGGCCATGGCGGGCACGAGGAACGCCATCGTCGGGCGCTCGCGCTCGACGATCCGTAGCCACTCACCGGCGTCGAACTTCGGCTGGTACAGACCGACCATGCCCATCTTCATCGGGTTGAAGATGAACGAGATCCCGGCGAACGTGAACAAGGGCGCGCCGTGCACCCACCCCGCGCCGCTCCACGGCGGCTCGAGGTTCGGGATCATCGCGACGTTGCGGTGCCGGACGGCGACACCCTTGGGCAGGCCCGTCGTGCCGGACGTGTACATGATGTCGGCGAGATCGTCGGGCCCGACCGGCACCTGGAACTCGCCGTCGTCGGCGTCGAGGGCGTCGTCCCACTCGACCTCCGCGTCAGCCGCGCCCGTGGTCACGACGAGGTCGAGCGACGGGACGCTGCGGCGCACTTCTCGCGCCGTGCGCAGCAACGCGTCACACGTCAACATGGCGCGCACGGCAGCGTGGCTCAAGATCACGGTGAGCTCCCGCGTCGACAGGCGCGTGTTCGTCGGCACCGCGACCGCACCGGCCTTGTGGACGGCTGCGTACGCGACGATCCAGCGGAGACACTCGTCGCTCGGCAGGTAGATCGAAACCCGGTCGCCGCGCTGGACGCCCCGGGCGGCGAAGCCGCGGGCGAGCGCGTTCGAGCGTGCATCCCACTCGTGGAACGTGAGCGCTCCGCCCGATTCCAGGTCGCGATACGCGATCTCGTCGCCGTACCGCAGCGCCATGAAGCGCAGCTGATCGACGAGCAGCTCCCCCCACTCCGGCATCTACATCGAGAATGCCATGCTCGGAATGCCACCGCCGCCCTCGACCGCGGCGAAGAGATCGGCTTTGCGCGCGATCAGGTCCTCGACCGTCCAGCGCTTTCCGCCCGCGGCGAGGTCGTTGGCGAGCGACCAGCCTCGCATCAGGTAGACATGGTCGCCCCACATGATGAAGACCTGACCGCTCACGTCAGCGGCGGCGTCGCCGGCGAGGAACCCGATCAGCGGGGCGATGTTGTCGGGGTGCCAGGCGTCGTACTCGCCTTCCTTGGGCGCCATCAGCTGGTCGGCGCCGCCGACGGTGGCGGTCAGGCGCGTCCGGGCCCGGGGCGCGACCGCGTTCACCGTCACGCCGTACTTCTGGAGCTCCCGTGCGAGCACGATCGTCATCGACGCGATGCCGGCCTTCGCCGCCGCGTAGTTCGACTGCCCGGCGTTCCCGAACAGACCCGACTCGCTCGACGTGTTGATGATGCGGCCCGTGACGGTCTCGCCCGCCTTGGCCTGCTCGCGCCAGTACACGGCCGCGAACCGGCTCGGCGCGAAATGGCCCTTGAGGTGGACGCGGATCACGGCGTCCCATTCCTCTTCCGAGAGGTTGAAGCTCATCCCGTCGCGCAGGATGCCGGCGTTGTTGACGAGGATGTCGAGCTTCCCGAACGTGTCGATGGCCTGACCGATCATCGACTCGGCGCCCGGCCATGACGCCACGTCGTCGTAGTTGGCGACCGCCTCGCCGCCGGCGGCGACGATCTCGTCGACGACCTCCTGGGCGGGCGTCTTGTCGGCACCTTCGCCCTCGCGCGCCACGCCCAAGTCGTTGACGACGACCTTGGCGCCCTCGCTCGCGAGCAGCAGCGCCTCGCCGCGACCGATCCCGCGACCGGCGCCGGTGACGATGCCGACCTTGCCGTCGAGCGTTCCCATGCGTCCTCCTACTCGATCCGTCTTCCCGCCGGAGACGCCGAACATTACTGACTCGGGCGTCAGGTACGCTGACCCGGCCACGAATTCGGAGGGGAAGATCATGGGTGACGCCGTCATCGTTGCTGCCGCCCGCACCGCCATCGGGACGGCGCGGAAAGGCTCGCTCGCCGACATCGACGTGTTCGAGCTCGCCAAGGCGTCGATCGGCGAGGCGCTGAAGCGCTCGAGCGTGCCCGCGGAGGACGTCGACGACATCATCATCGGCGAGTCGCTGCAGGGCGGCGGCTGTGTCGCCCGCTACGCGGCTGTCGACCTCGGCCTGACCGACATCCCCGGGCTCGCGCACAACCGCCACTGCGCGTCGGGCATGGCGCCGATCCAGACGGCCGCCGGGAGCATCCGTGCCGGCATGGACCGCGTCGTGATCGCCGGCGGCGCGGAGAGCATCACGCAAAGCCCGAGCGTGATGAAGAAGCTGCCCGGCCCGTACGCGGGCGTCGAGCCGTGGCTGTCGCCGAGTCACCCGGCGACGCCGGATGCGCCGACCATGGACATGTCGATCACGGTGGGGTGGAACACGGCCGTGAAGGCGAACGTGACGCGCGAGGAGCAGGACGAGTGGGCGTACCACTCGCACATGCGCGCCGTCGCCGCGACCGACGAGGGGCGGCTGAAGGACGAGATCTTCGCGATGGAGGTGCCGGTCCGGGGCAAGCGCGGCGAGACGCGCACCTTCGACGTCGACGAGCATCCTCGTCGCGATACGACCGTCGAGAAGCTCGCGAGCCTGCCGCCGCTGCATCCCGAGATCGACGGGTTCAGCGTCACGGCGGGGAACGCGTCCGGTCTCAACGACGCCGGCTGCGCGGTCGTCGTCACCGAGCGCGACTACGCCGACGAGCACGGGCTGGAGCCGCTGGCGATCGTGCGGTCGTGGGCGTCGGTCGGCGTCCCGCCCGCCGACACGGGGCTCGCCCCGACCCTTGCGATCCCGAAGGCGGCGGATCGCGCCGGCATCTCGGTCTCGGACCTCGACCTGGTCGAGATCAACGAGGCGTTCGCGGCGATGGCGGTGGCGTCGTCGCGCATCCTCGGCCTGCCGCACGACATCGTGAACGTGAACGGCAGCGGCTGCAGCCTCGGGCACCCGGTCGCTGCGACCGGCGCCCGGATGGTGGCGACGATGATCTACGAGCTGCGCCGGCGCGGCGGCGGCCTCGGCTGCGTCAGCATGTGCGCGGGCGGCGGGATGGGCTCGGCCACCGTGCTCGAGGTGCCGGCGCCTCGGTAACGAGGTCAGCGCGCCGAGGAACGCACGCGCGCCGAGAGCACGAGGAGGCCGGGCACGAGTGGTTCCGGGTCCGGACCCACGGCGGCGTGCAGAGCGTCCAGCACTTCGGTTCTGCGCTCGCCATCGAGACTCGCGAGGAACGGCGCGTACATCGGCGTGCCGAGCCGCCAGGCCACGATTCCGTCCGCCGTGCGCACGTCGACGTCGACGGCGCACTCGTGCACGTGAACATCGTTGAGCCCGGCGCCCTTGGCAACCGCCGCCAGTCGGTCGGGGAACGCGGTTAGCGGTTCCACGTCGCGCTTGAACCGGTCGTACCACTCGGGGCGGCGGAAGCCGAAGTCACCCATGACCCGTTCGATGGTCTCCTTGGCCGAGAACTCCCAACGGCCGTCGAAGCCGACTGTCATGACCGCGCCGCCGGGGCGAACGACGCGCGCCGCGTCGGCGAGCGCGTCGACCGGAGTCGGGATGTGCGACAGCACGAAGGCGCCCAGAGCGACGTCGAACGAACCCGCTCCGAACGGCATGCGGGTCGCGTCTGCGTTGACCGCGGGCGGACGATGCCCACGGTCGGAACGCAGCATGTCGAGGGTGAGATCGAGGCCGACGACCGCGGCGCCGGTGGCAGTGATGGCGGCGGTGGTGGCGCCTGTCCCGGCGCCGAAGTCGACGACGCGGGCGCCGGCGAGCGGGATCGGGCACATCGTGACGAGCGGCTCGGCCATGCGGCGGTAGATCGCAGCGGGACCCGCCGCCCACGCACCGGCGCCGCCGCCGTACGCCGCCTGTAGATCTCGCGCGCGAATGGTCACGCGAGGTGCTGCGCGCCCTCGACAGCGCGCTCTTCCCACCACGCGATCTCGGAGGGCTCGTCGTAACCCTTCTCCCACCCGAATTGCACGACGGCGCCCAGCAGCGCGAGCGCGATCTGGAGGTCCCACCACGGCTCAGTGTCGATGCCGTGGCGTTGGAGCGCGACCCGATACGCGTCGATCGTTCCCTCTTTGCCGTGCGGAAGACGACGGCGGTTCAGTGCCACGTACCACGCGAGCTCGACACACCCGGGTGCGCGACCGGGAACGGCCCAATCGAGCAGGATCGTGCGGCCGTCCGGGTGACTGCCGAGGTTGCCCATCTTCCAATCGCCGTGCACGAAGGTTTGCGGCGTTGCCTCCAGCGCGGCGACGAGCGGGTCCGCGTCGCGGAGCAGCGGAAGCACGATCTCGGCCAGTCGCGGCGATACCGCCCGCAGTCGCCGCCAACCCTCGGCCGCGATCTGCGGGACCTGGGCGCCGGAGCCCAAGGCCTCTTCACACGCGGTGACCTCCGACGTGAACCAGGCATAGCGGCTCGAGAGCGGCACCAGCCCGACCGTGTCTTCCCAGCCCCAGAACGCCGCGTGCAGCCCGGCCATGTGGTCGAGGAAGCGAAGGTTCTGCTCGGGCGGGATCGGATCGTCGCCCTCGGGGACGAGTCGGGGGGTCACGTCGCGCATGAGGATGGCGGCACCGCGAGGTTCTGGCGCGAAGCCGGCGAATCCGTGGTCGATGGCTGGGGGAACGCGCCCCAGCAGCCCAGACCGCCATACGAGAAGCGGGCGGCAACCGAGGTCGCCGGTCGCGCGCATGATCCAGTCGTTGTCGATGCTGACGTGCTTGACGACGTAACGCTGACCGTCGATGACGACGCGCTCCATCGGCACGCCCGACTTGCCGTCGCTGGGCGCGAACGGCTCCCGTGTCGCCGCGCCGGCGAGCAGCTCGTCGACCGAGCTGGCGACCGGCCAGGCCTCGCGCGTCTGCACGTCCTGCCCTTCCGTCTCGGTGCCGCTGCCCATGATTCTCCCACGCCGGTCGCGTCGGCGCCCCCGGTCAGGCGGTAGCGTCCGCGGCCATCGACCCCGACCTTGCGTTTGCACTCTCGCTCGCCGACGCCGCCGACGAGATCACGCTCGCCCGCTACCGGGCGACCGATCTCGTGGTCGACACCAAGCCCGACCTCACGCCCGTGAGCGAAGCCGACCGCGCCGCCGAAGAGGCACTGCGCGCCCGCATCGACGCCGAACGTCCCGGCGACGGCGTCGTCGGGGAGGAGTTCGGGGAGACGCCGGGGACAGGCGGCCGACGCTGGATCCTCGACCCGATCGACGGGACGAAGAACTACGTCCGCGGCACTCCTGTGTGGGGAACGCTGATCGCGCTCGAGCGCGACGGCGAGATGGTGGTCGGCGTCGCGTCAGCACCGGCGCTCGGTCGCCGGTGGTGGGCGGAGCGGGGTGCGGGCGCGTTCGCCGACGGCACGCGTATCCGTGTGTCGCGCGTGCACGCGGTCGAGGACGCGCTCCTCTGCTACACGTCCGGGCCTGCGTTCGACGAGCACGGGTTGGGCCCGCAGTTCCGGTCGCTGGCCGCCCGGTGCTGGGGGGCTCGCGGGTTCAGCGACTACTGGGGCCACGTCCTCGTCGCCGAGGGAAGCGCGGACATCGCCGTCGAGCCGATCATGAACCTGTGGGACAACGCACCGCTCCAGGTCATCGTGGAGGAGGCCGGGGGCCGCTTCACCGATCTCGAGGGGCGGCCGCGCGCCGACGGGGGAAGCGCCATCACCACGAACGGGCTCCTGCACGACGACGTGCTCGCGGCGATGGGACGGGCGGGTTGATGCAGGCACATGACTGAGGTCACCGTCGGCCTCGACATCGGTACGTCGTCGGTGAAGGCCGTCGCGGCGGACGGGGACGGCAACGTCGTCGGCTCGGCGCGCGTGCCGCACCGATTCCGCGTACCGAGCCCGGGCCGCTTCGAGCACGACGCCGACGAGGCGTGGCGGCGCGGCCCGCAAGCCGCGCTGGCGGCGCTCGGCGACGCCGCGCCCCGGGGTGTGAGCGTGGCGGCGATGGTCCCATCCCTGACCGCGGTCGACGCCGCCGGCTTGCCGCTCACGCCGGGGCTCCTGTACGGCGACGAGCGCGGTCGCCACGATCTGCGCACTGGGCATCCCGCGGAAAGCGGTGAGCTCCTTGCGTTCCTGCGATGGACGGTGGGTGAGGCACCCGACGCCGCCGGGTACTGGCCGGCCCAGGCGGTGGCGAACCACGCGCTCGCCGGCGAGCCCGTGCTCGACACGACGACGGCGGCCACCGCGTACCCGCTGTTCGACTGGAAGGGGTGGGACTCGAAGCTCGCGGGCGAGGTCGGGGTCCGGGCCGACCAGCTCCCGAAGCTGGCGCCCACCGGGGCCGCGTGTGGGCGCGTGGGCGGCCCCGACGGCCCCGTGCTCGCGCCGGGCTGCATCGACGCATTCGCCGAGCAGCTCGTGGCCGGCGCCGACGACGACGGCGACGTGCTCGTGATTCTCGGGACGACTCTGATCGTGTGGGCCGTGACGTCGCGCGAGGACCCGGTGCCCGATCACTACGTCATTCCGCACACGGCGCCGGGCAAGGTGCTCGTCGGCGGGCCGAGCAACGCCGGCGGCTTGTTCCTCAACTGGGTCGACGGCCTGCTCGCACCGGGTGACCCGCCGACCGACCCCGGGCGCGTGCCGGTATGGGCGCCTTTCCCGCGCGGCGAGCGCGTGCCGCTCAACGATCCCGAGCGCCGGGCGGTGCTCGCCGGTCTCGACCTGACGCACACCGCGGGCGCGATCCGGCGCGCGGCGTTCGAAGCGTCGGGGTTCGTCACGCGCCGCATGCTCGACGCGTCCAAGGTCGACGTGCGCCGGATCGTGGCGACCGGGGGCGGGACGCGCGTCGACCAATGGGTGCAGGCGCTCGCCGACGCGACCGCTACGCCCGTGGACTGTGTCGCGGTGCCCGAAGGCGGCGCGCTCGGCTCGGCGTGGCTGGCGCGCATGGCGGCGGGGCTCGAGGAGCCGAGCGCTATGGCCGACGGGCGCCGGTGGGCGCGCACGGGCCGTCGCGTCGAGCCCGACCCGCGCTGGACGCCGGCGGTCACGCAGCGCTACGACGAGTTCCTCACCCTCACCGATCTGGGCCGCCCGTCATGATGCGTCCGTCATGCGCAATGAGTGCGCACCAGAGACGCATCGGTCACTGGCGGGTCAGCGACGGACGCCGGCGGCGTGGGGGCTGTCGGGCGGCGGCAACGGGTGCCGGAACAGCGACGCGGCGTTCTCGTGGCTGATCATCGCGATCTCGTCGGCGGGCAGGTCGCCGTAGAAGCGCTCGAACACGGCCTGTGAGTCCGGCCACGTGCCGTCGCCGTGTGGATAGTCGGTCTCGAACATGATGTGGTCGACGCCAACCGTGTCGCGGGTGCAGATCGTCGAGGGATCGTCGATGGTGCAGAACCAGAAGTTGCGGTGCAGGACGTCGGCCGGGCGGAGGTTGCCGGGGAAGTAGTCGCCGTAGCCGGAGCGGTCGACGATGTTCTCGAGGCGGTCGTGCAGCATCGCCACCCAGCCGATGCCCCCCTCGGACATCGCGATCTTCAGATCCGGATGCTTCACCGCGTACCCCGACCACAGCCACTCCGCGCACGCGGACAGCGACAGCTGCCCGAAGAGCGTCGCGCCCAGCGGGACCATCGGGGAGCCGGGGGGCATGTCGGCCACACCGGTCGACCCGACATGGAGACAGATCACGGTGCCGGTCTCGGCACACGCGGCGATGATCGGGTCCCACCAACCTGAGAACAGGTTGGGCATGTCGACGCGGTGCGGCTGCTCGGGCAGCGTCACTCCGACGAAGCCGCGGTCCGCATTGCGCCGGATCTCGTCGGCGCCCTGCTCCGGATCGCCGAGGTACGTGATGCCCATCGGGACGATGCGCTCGGGGTAGGGCGCATGCCACTCCTCGGCGAACCAGTCGTTCCACGCCTGCGTGACGGCAAGCCCGAGCTCGGGATCGGACGCCTGCGAGAACACGCGTCCACAGAATCCGGTGATCTGCGACGGGAAGTTCACCGACGCCCACACGCCGTTGATGTCCATGTCCGTGACGCGGGCGTCGATGTCGTAGCAGCCGGCGCGCATCTCCTCGAAGCGCGTGGGCTCGACCTTCCAGTCCTCGCGCTTGCGGCCGACCACAGCGTTGAGCCCGACCTGGAAGTAGAGCTGCCCGTCGAACTCCCACACCTCGTGGCCTTCGGCGGTTTCGACGATCTTGGGCGCGCGGTCCTGGAAGCGCCGGGGGAGTCGCCCCTCGAACATGCCGGGCGGCTCGACGAGGTGGTCGTCGACCGACACGATCGTGTACTTGATCTCGCGGGGCTCGGGGTCGGGGAGCAGCCCGTGCGTCTCGCTTTTCTTCCAGTGGAGCTTCGGCTTCTCGGTGGTGGTCACGCCCGTTACCCTACGAGCCGTGGCGCTGGAGATCGAGATCAACCGCGACGCCTGCATGGGTTCGGGAAACTGCTCGTTCTGGGCACCGGGGGTGTTCGACCTCGACGACGACGGCGTCGCGATCGTGGTCGATCCGGCCGCGCAACCGGAGGAGAAGATCCTCCTCGCAGGCCAGGGTTGCCCGACGCAGGCGATCTCGATCATCAAGGACGGCGAGAAGATCGTCTAGCGATGGTGGCACCGATCGTCCTCGTCCACGGCGGCGCGCACGGCGCGTGGTGCTGGGAGTGGATGACGCCGCTGCTGGACGGCGATGCGCTCGCCGTCGATCTACCGCCTCAGGCGATCCGCGGTGTGCATCGTCAGTTCGACTTGCCGGAGCTGCGCACATTGAGGATCGGCGACTTCACCGAGTCCGTGCTGAGCGATGTCGACGCCGTCGGTTTCGAGCGCTTCGTGCTCGTCGGTCACTCGATGGGAGGGCTCACGATCTCGGACGTCGCCGGGCGCGTGCCCGACCGGATCGAGCACCTCGTGTACGTGTCGTGCATGGTGCCGCCCGAGGGGAAGTCGGCGATCGACGCGCTCCCCGAGGAGCTGCGTGAAATGACCCGGCAAGCGGTCGAAGAGGCGAACCGCGGTGGCGACAACCCGATCGGCAGCTTGGACGAGCAGACCACTCGCACGATGTTCTGCAACGACATGGACGAGGAACAGACCCGGTTCGTGCTCGAGCACACCGGGACCGAAGTCTCGGCCGTGCTCGCCGAGCCCAACTCGCGCGCCGGGATCCCGCCCGAGCTCCCGAAGACGTTCGTGAAGCTCCTCCAGGATCAGTCCCTGCCGCCTGACACCCAGGACGTGCTGATCCAGAACCTCAGAGAGTCGCCGGGCGGCGAGGTGGACGTCGTGCCCGTCGACGCCGGTCACGACGTCATGATCAGCCGGCCGAAGGAGCTCGCCGGCGTCCTGAACCGGATCGCGGCTGCGGACTAGGGCTCCAACCCGAGCGTGCTTCCCTGCGGAGTCAGCCGCTCCGAGTTGGTGACCTGGAGGACGCCACCCTCCTCGTCGAGCAGCGAAGTCGTGTTGGCGCAGCCGCCGGCGGCGTGGGACTGGTAGTTCACGACGAGCGCGGTGGGTGCGCGGCGTTCGCCCCGAGCGGTCACGACCTCGAAATCCGACCACCGCGCCGTCGCCGGCGGGTCGTCGCACCGGGCGAACACCTCAGACCACACCATCGGCTCGGCGAGGAACTCGGACGGCGCAATCAGATCACGCACCGTTGTCGGAGCGCCGGTGGCGAGGTCCGTCACCTCGCCGCGCCAGCGGTCCACGTCCGCGCGGTGCACACGGAGCCGGTACGCGCGCTCCGGCTCCCACGGATAGTCACGCGTGTTCGGGTCGTCCGGCGTGCTCGTTAATCCGGACGCCGTCCCATCGAGCAGCGAGCTGTCTGCCGCGTAGCCGCCCCAGTTGACGGCGCCGAAGCCGGGATGGCGGTGGTTCCATTGCAGCCCCAGGTGCGCAGCGCCCGCGCCGGGGAACGCGACCTGCAGCGCCCAGAAGTACAGGTGCTCGACGGACGGCGCGGCGACCACCTCCAGGGTGACCGCGGCCGCGACCAGATGCCCCGCATCGGGCGGGAGGCGCCAGGACAGGTGGAAGGACGACGCGCCATTCCCCGACGGCGGGAAGCCCCGCGTGCGCGCACGCCGGAGGAGAGACACCGGCGCCGAGCCTACGAGTCGAACCTGACGCCCGTGTCATCGCGCGTAGGATCCGCGCGGAGGCGGCGGCTTGGCCGACCGCCGGAGCAGGAGCCCGAGCTTGCAAGGGCGACCGGGAGGACCTTTGCCCATTGGAATCAGCGAGGAGCACGAGGCGCTCCGTCAGGCGGCGCGCGGATGGGTGGAGCGGCACTGCGCGCCGGACGTCCCCCGCGCGCTGCTGGACGCAGACACCGAGGCGATGCCGCCGTTCTGGTCGGAGCTGGCCGCGCAGGGCTGGCTCGGGCTGCACGTCGACGAGGCGCTCGGCGGCGAGGGCTACGGGCTGCCGGAGCTGGCGGTCGTGCTCGAGGAGCTCGGGCGGGCGTGCGCGCCGGGCCCGTTCGTGCCCACGGTGCTCGCCGCCGCCGTGGTGCAGGCCGCAGGCAAGGAGATCGCGGCCGACGTCGTGCCCGCGCTCGTGTCGGGGGAGACCGCCGGGGCGATCGCGCTGGCGGGGCGTCTCGACGCGGAGCCCGCCGGTGACGCGCTCCGGGTGCGCGGCGCGTTGCGAGCAGTCCCGTCGGCGCATCTGGCCGGCGTGCTGGTCGCCCGGGCGGGCGACGACTGGTGTGTCCTCACCGACGGGGAGTTCACGGCGACCGAGCAGGTGAGTGTCGATCCGACGCGCCGGGTCGCCGAGGTGCGCGTCGACGGCGCCGTGGTCCCGTCGGCACGCCGGCTGAAGGACATCGACACCGAGCGCGTGCGCGACCTCGCCGCGGTGGTGTTCGCGGCCGAGGGCGCCGGCATCGGCCAATGGTGCGTCGACACGGCATCGGAGTACGCGAAGGTCCGGGAGCAGTTCGGACGCCCGATCGGTCAGTTCCAGGGCGTGAAGCACAAGTGCGCGGTGATGCTCGCCGAGACCGAGCTCGCGCGTGCTGCGGCGTGGGATGCTGCCCGCGCCGCCGAAGAGCTCGAGGTCGCGCCGCTCACCGCTGCCGCGGCGGCGAGTCTCGCGATCGATGCCTCGTACCGAGCCGCCAAGGATTGCATCCAGGTCCACGGCGGTATCGGGTTCACCTGGGAGCACGACGCGCACCTCTACCTGAAGCGCGCGATGGTGACGCGCCAGCTCCTCGGTCCGACGTCGGCGTGGCGCGTCCGTGCCGCGCAGGCCGCGCGTGCCGGTGCCCGACGTCGACTGGGTGTCGACCTCCCGCCCGAGGCCGAGGCCGTCCGCGAGGACGTGCGCGAGTTCGTCGCCGGTGTGAAGGGCCTCGAGGCGGACGAGCAGCGCCGTCGGATCGCCGACGCCGGCTACCTCGCGCCCCAATGGCCGAGGCCCTGGGGGCGCGACGCGGGCGCGCTCGAGCAGCTCGTCATCGACGAGGAGTTCCGCAAGGGAAGGGTGCGACGGGCGAACCTCAGCGTCGGCGCGTGGGCGCTGCCGCCGCTCATGGTCTACGGGACCGCGGAGCAGCAGGAGCGTTGGATCCCCGCGACGCTTCGGGGCGACATCGCGTGGTGCCAGCTGTTCAGCGAGCCCGGGGCCGGGTCCGACCTCGCGTCGCTCACCACGAGCGCCGTCCGCGACGACGGCGGGTGGATCGTCAACGGCCAGAAGGTGTGGACCTCGATGGCCAAGGACGCCGACTGGGGCATCCTCCTCGCGCGCACCAACCCCGACGCGCCCAAGCACGACGGCATCAGCTACTTCATGCTCGATATGAAGACGCCCGGGATCGACATCCGGCCGCTGCGCGAGCTCACCGGTGAGGCGTGGTTCAACGAGGTGTTCTTCAACGACGTGCACATCCCCGACGACTGCCTGGTGGGTACCGCGCACGACGGGTGGCGCGCCGCGCGCACGACGCTGGCCAACGAGCGCGTGTTCATGGGCAGCGGGTCGTCGATCGGCTACGGCGTCGAAGGCGTGCTGAAGCTCCTCGACGCGACGGGGCTGGCCGATGACGGCATCGCGCTCGACGAAGCGGGCGGGCTCGTGGCGCAGGAGCACGCGCTGAACGTGCTCGGGTTCCGGCTCACGCTGCAAGCCCTGGGCGGCGCCGACCCCAGCGGTTCGGAGGCGGCGGTGCGCAAGCTGCTCGGCGTCGAGCACGACCAGCGAGTCCAGGAGGTCGGCCTCGGGCTCCTCGGCGCCGAAGGTGCGGTGTCCGACGGCGACGCCGCCATGTGGGTACGCGGCTTCCTGTTCAACCGGGCGCTCACGATCGCCGGCGGCACGACCGAGGTGCAACGCAACGTGATCGCCGAGCGGCTCCTGGGCCTTCCC